>ERZ826242.528-NODE-528-length-55051-cov-7.765056_pt1 | contig 55051 bp, 53 predicted proteins | sample MGYA00519871_ERZ826242 | MGnify/ENA primary metagenome ERZ826242 (study PRJEB31778, sample SAMEA3449226) | human gut metagenome | biome: human gut; feature: human-associated habitat; material: faeces | place: United Kingdom | collected 2010/2012 ... | reverse complement strand
ATGATGCAAATGTAACAGTTACATGTGTACCAAAGGAAGGTACAACAGCAAAATATACAAGTATCAAAAACAAACTAGAAAATGATGCAACAGTAGTTAAAGCAAAAGAAACGTTAAATGGAACATTAACAGTAACACTAGATAAGGTAGCAACAGAGAGTGTAACCGAAGAATATACATGTAAGCTTGAATTTACAGCAACAGAAAGAGATGAAATTGGTAAAACAAAAACTCCATTTGAGAAAGATAGTTGGAGTACAATAGCAGCAAATGTAAAAACAGGTTCAACAGATAAATATAATGTAGGAGATACAAAAGAGGTTGATTTAGGCTCTTTAGGAACACATACAGTTAGAATAGCAAACAAGTCAGCATGTACAACAGAAACCAGTGAAACAGCATGTGGATTTGTAGTTGAGTTTGCTGATATAATAACAAACCAAAAATTCAATAGCACAAAGACAAATGTAGGCGGATGGAGAGATTCAGAACTTCGTACATATGTAAATGGAACAATATATGATTCTTTACCAAGTGATTTACAAAATGTAATAACAATAACTAAAGTAATATCAGGACATGGAGATAATGCAGGAGAAACAAATTTTGAAACTCAAGATAAATTATATTTGTTAAGTGGTCATGAAGTATATGAAGAAGAAGCAAGCTATCCAATAATTAGATATGACACAGCATATAATACTACAAAACAATTAGATTATTATAAAAATCAAGGAGTTACAACAGAGAGTTGTTCAGGAGCAATAAAACAATATAATGGACGTAATTATTCTTGGTGGCTTAGTGCGGCTCTTTCTGTTGGAGGTGCGTATAAATTCCTTACTGTCAACAACGATGGTTACTGGCGCAACGGCATGGCAGACGAACCTTATGGGGTTTCTCCAGCTTTCCGAATCGCATAAACAATGCAGATGTAGAAAATTGTAAAATTAGATGAACTTAAGTGGGGATGCGCAAACTAACGTTATAAAGAAAAAATAAAATAATGGAAATATATTAATTCCTAAATTAAATGAATTAATAATTTTATTGAGTTTTATACGTTAGGTTTTAGGAGACTTATGTCTCCTTTTTATAATGGTTCAATAAAATCTACATCAGAATTTAAACAAAGATAATTTGTTATTTTTTTATTTACATTTATAGTATTTTTTTGTATAATACATTCAAGCAGATGAAGAAAAAGTAGTAATAAATTAGCTTATTATTAGAGAGTTTATGGTTGGTGAAAATAAACATAAGAGATTTATGAACTTGTTTTTGGATGTGTAAGGTTTGACCCTTTAAAGTCTTATGAGTGTTAAAGTAAGGTGGTACCACGGAAGTATTTCCGTCCTTTTGGTATCATCTTTTTTTTGGAGGTTAAAATGATTTTAGAATTTGTAGTAATTGCATTTATAGTATTTATAATTAATTATCTTATTAACTATGTTCATATGAAAAAAAATGATGCTCTTATAAGTAATAAAGCATTGTTATTTATTCAAAAAAAATATAAGATAAAACTGGATGATAAAAAGATAGATGCTTTATCTAAAATAATAATTATTGATAATACTTTGATTATAAGTATCGCGATTGAACTTATATTGAGATGGAATATTAATTATTTTGTTTTAGCGGGTGTTTCATTTGTTTTATTTATAGTTTTAATAATAATAAGTTATAATTTAATAGGTTATATCTTAAAGAAGAAAGGTTGGTAATTATGGAATATAATTTTAAAAATATTGAAAAAAAATGGCAAAAGTATTGGGATGAAAATCATACTTTTGAAGTAAAGAATGAAGGAGCAAACCCTTATTATATATTAGTTGAATTTCCTTATCCAAGTGGAGCTGGTCTTCATGTTGGACATGTAAGAAGTTATACTGCTCAAGATGCAATGGCTAGAATGAAAAGAATGCAAGGTTATAATGTTTTATATCCAATGGGATTTGATGCTTTTGGAGCACCTGCTGAAGAATATGCTATAAAGAATCATGTTCATCCTAAAGAGGCAACTAGAATTAATATAGATCATTTTAGAAATCAAATGAAGAGTTTAGGAATGTCTTTTGATTGGAGTAGAGAATTTTCAACAACTGACCCTGAATATTATAAGTGGACTCAATGGCAATTCTTACAATTTTATAAACATGGTATGGCTTATAAGGATACAGTTCCAGTAAACTGGTGTCCAAAATGTAAAATGGTTTTATCAAATGAAGATGCTGCTGGTGGAGTTTGTGAAAGATGTGGAACAAGTGTTGTTCAAAAAGAAAAAAGTCAATGGATGCTTAGAATGAGCGATTATGCTGAAGATTTGCTTACTGGGCTTGAAGATACTCATTTTGCTGAAAAAGTAAAATTAGGTCAAATAAATTGGATAGGTAAATCAACTGGTGTAGAAATGGATGTTAACATTGTTGGTGGTGGAAAATTTTCAATATTTACAACTTGTATTGAAACAGTTTATGGTATTACTTTCTTTGTAATTGCACCAGATGGTAAACTTATTAAAGAACTTCTTCCAAGAGTTGAAAATAAGGATGAAGTAATGGATTATATTCATGAAACTGAAAAGAAAAGTGCGATGGATAGAACTGAACTTAATAAGGGTAAAACTGGATGTATCTTAAAAGGCATTAAAGCAATTAATCCAGTAAATGGTCGTGAAGTTCCAGTATTCTTAGGAGACTTTGTTTTAGGTTCTTATGGAACTGGTGCTGTTATGGCTGTTCCTAGTCATGATCAAAGAGACTTTGAATATGCTGTTGCTCATAATCTTGAGATGATTCAAGTTATAGATGGAGCTGATGTAAGTGAGCATGCTTTTGAAAAACAAGATTATTTAGGCGTAGGTTGTAAGCTTATCAACTCTGAAGAATTCACTGGTTTAACTGTTGAAGAAGCAAAGAAAACAATAACTAAAAAATTAGAAAGTGAAGGAATTGCAAGACGTGTAAATAACTATAAAATGCGTGATTGGATTTTCTCAAGACAAAGATTCTGGGGTGAACCAATTCCAATGATTAATTGTCCAAAATGTGGATGGGTTCCAATGAATGAAAGTGATTTACCTCTTGTGCTTCCTGATGTTGCTGAATATGAACCAACGGATGATGGAGAGTCTCCTTTAGCAAAAATTACTTCTTGGGTAAATACAAAATGTCCAAAGTGTGGTGGGGACGCTACAAGAGAAACTGATACAATGCCTCAATGGGCTGGATCTAGTTGGTATTTCTTAAGATTTATGGATGCTCATAACTCTCATGAATTTGCTTCAATGGATGCAATGAAATATTGGGGTAAAGTAAATTGGTATAATGGTGGAATGGAGCATACTGCAAGACATTTACTTTATGCAAGATTCTGGGTTCAAATGCTTTATAATTTTGGGCTAGTTCCTAATAAAGAAATGATTGATGTACGTGTAAGTCATGGTATGATTTTAGGTTCAGATAATCAAAAGATGAGTAAGAGTAAAGGCAATGTTATCAATCCAGATGATATAGTAAATGAATATGGTGCTGATACTTTAAGAACATATGAAATGTTTATGGGTGATTATCAAATGGATGCTCCATGGAATACTGATTCATTAAAAGGATGCAAACGTTTCATTGATCGTGTTATTAAATTAGGAGAAAAACTTAATGATAAGACTGGTTATTCAAATGAAGTGTTGATAAATAAAACCATTGATAAGGTTTCAAATGATTTAGTAACTTTGAAATATAATACAGCTGTATCAGCTTTAATGATTTTGCTTAATGAACTTGATTCTTATGAAACAATTACTAAAGATGAATATAGATTATTGTTAACTCTTTTAAATCCAATTGCGCCTCATATTACAGAGGAATTAAATGAATATTATGCTTTAGGAAATACAATTTGTAAATCTTCTTGGCCAGTAGTTGATAAGTCTAAACTTGTAGAAAACGAAACTACTATAGGTGTTCAAGTTAATGGTAAAGTAAGAGGAACTATTACTGTTTCAGCTGATGAAAATGAAGATGAAATAAAAGAAAAAGCCTTAAGCGAAGAAAACGTTAAAAAACATATTGAAGGAAAAGAAATAGTTAAAGTTATTGTAATAAAGGGGAGAATCGTTAACATAGTTGTAAAATAATAATTAATACTTAGAATATATATTCTAGGTATTTTTATTTAATCCTTTAATATAAAAGATGTGCCAGAATTATGTTTTAAAAACGATGAATATGGTTTTTTTGATGGTGTAGATGTAAGTTAATTTTTGGCTTTGGTAGAAAAAAATTATCATGAAATAAAGTTTAATAAAAATATTGGATTCATGAACACTGTTATATATATTTATAGATGTGTTTCAGTACTTTCCGCAATTGAAGAAGTAACAAGTGCTGATACCTGTTTTATAAGTAGGAAAGAAATTAATGAGTTTATAAACCGATTCAATGTTGATTTTAAATTAAGTGATCATTCTACTTGGAAATTTTGAGTATAAAAAAATGAATTTTTCCGTATAATTTAATGGGTGTTTATATGCGTATAAGTGATTTACAAACAAAGGATGTTGTTAATAAAAATGATGGAAGAAATATTGGGAGAATTATAGATGTTGACATCCTAGAAAGTGGTATGATTAACTTTTTTGTAGTTGAACCAAAAAAAATATTAAAAAAACTTAATATATATAATAATGAAACAAGTATAAAATTGAATCAAGTTGTTAAAATAGGAGAGGATGTAATACTTGTAGATTTGTGATTTATAAGTTATAATCTTTATGGGTGTTGATATATGAATAAAAGAATAGTTATTATATCAATTATTGTATTGTTGCTTGATCAAATAACTAAGTTAGTGGTTCAAATGGCAAATACAAGTGTTAATATTATAAGCAACGTACTTTATTTCACTTTTAGTAAAAATACAGGTGCATCATGGTCTATTTTAGAGGGAAAGGTAACTTTACTAATTGTTATTTCAATAGTTATGTTGGTTATTGTTTATAGTTTAATGTTTTCATATCCTTCAAATAGATATAATGATACATCATTTGGTCTTTTATTTGGTGGAATACTTGGTAACTTAATTGATAGGATATTTTATGGATATGTAAGAGATTTTATAGGTATAAATATATTTGGATATCATTTTCCAATATTTAATATAGCAGATATGTCAATAGTAGTTGGAGTTGTATTACTTGTTATAGCAACCGTTAAAGGAGATGTTAAAAATGGAACTTTTAGTAGAAGAAGGAAATTTAAGAATAGATAAATATTTAGCAGCTAATACTGAATATTCAAGAAGCCTAATAGCTAAAATGGTAGAAAATGAGTATGTTTTAGTTAATGGTAAGAAAACTAAAAACAACTATATATTAAAATCTGGTGATAAGATTGAAATTAAGGATGGTTTTATTGAACCACTTGATGTGAAACCAGAAAATATTCCTTTAAATATTGTTTATGAGGATGATGATATAATTGTTTTAAATAAAGAATCTGGAATGGTAGTTCATCCAGGAAATGGAAATAATGATGGAACTTTAGTAAATGCTCTTTTATATCATACAAATGCATTATCTGATGTAAATGGAGAGGTAAGACCTGGAATAGTTCATCGAATTGATAAAGATACTTCAGGACTTATGGTTGTTGCTAAGAATAATAAAGCACATGAAATTCTTGCTGATGCTCTTTCTAAACATGAGATAAAAAGAGATTATATCGCTCTTTTAAAAGGTGAGTTTTTAAGTGACACAGCAACGATTGATGCACCAATTGGAAGGGATAAATTAAATAGAAAAAAGATGACAGTTACAGGAGAAAATTCTAAAGATGCAATAACTGATATGCGTGTTTTAAAAAGATATAAAGGTTATACTTTAGTTCGTTTATCATTGCATACAGGACGTACTCATCAAATAAGGGTTCATATGGAGTATATTGGTTATCCAGTTTATAATGATCCCGTTTATACGAATGATAAGACAACAGAGTTTGGTCAATTTTTGCATTCAGCTAGCATTGATTTTGTTCATCCAATAACAAAAGAACATATGCATTTTGAATGTGAATTACCAAAATATTTTAAAGAATTTTTAGATACACTTGAAGAAAAATAGGAGGAATGGTTATGAACATGTCAAGTACAGATCAATTAGTGATGCGTTTAGTACATTATTTTATAACAAAAGAAAACTATCAACCAATACTTGTAAATGGTGTTGAAAATGAAATATGGTTGGAAAACTTAGATTCTAATTATGAGGTTGTAAGAATTAATAGCAATTATATTCATAATAATGAACAATTGGATTTTGATATTTTTAAAACTAATTCGGTAATTAAGCAAATAAAAAAGAAAACTTTATCTTTTAAATGTAAGTCTTTAAATATATTTTTAAATGTTGGTGAAAATGTTAAATTTGAAGAACATCGTAAAAATATGGATTTATGTAAAATTGATGTTGATGAAGGAATTGAAAACAATAAAATCATGGAAATATTTCCTGAGTTAAAAGATGATGAAGTTGATGCTGGATCTAATATGGATTTCTTTATAAATGTTACAAATGATATAAATTCTAAAACTGAAGAAAAAAATAGATTGTTTGAAAAGACTTTTAGAAAGAAACCGATTGTTATTACGTATGTTTTAATATTTATCAATATATTAATATTTATGCTTTCAATAGCCGGAATATTAAATGTTTCAGCATTTTCTATGAATAAAGCTGGAATTCAAAATCATGAATATTATCGTCTTATTACTGCTGCGTTTTTTCATGTAGACATCATACATTTGCTTTGCAATATGTATTCTCTTGCTATAATAGGTAAAGAGGTTGAAACGGTTCTAGGTAAGAAAAAATTCATAGTTGTTTATTTAATGAGTGCAATTATTTCTTCTCTTTTAAGTGGAGTACTTGGAAATTATTCCTCTATAGGAGCAAGTGGAGCAATATTTGGTCTTTTAGGAGCACTTCTATATTTTGGTTATCATTATAGATTATATTTAGGAAACGTTATGATGACAGGAGTAGTTCCAGTAATAATATTGAACTTAGTTATTGGATTTATGAATCCAATGATTGATAACTTTGGTCATATTGGTGGTTTAATCGGTGGAATATTCTCAGCTATGATTGTTGGTATTGAAGGTAGAACTGATAAAAGTGATACCATAAATGGTATAATCATAACAACTATATTGATTGGGTTTTTGATGTATATGTTATTGTTTAGATAGACTCGTTCTATCTTTTTTTCTCTTAATTTGAAAAAGTGTGTATCTTATGTTATAATATGCCTCAATTAGAGGGGTTATTATGGAAAAATTATATGATTGTAGTTTAGCTGATGCAGCAATTATGCATTCTGATGATTCAAGAATTGCTGATACATCGCTTATTTCAAAAGATTTAATTAATAAAGTCGAAATTAAAGACGAAGATAAAATCTATGCTAAAGATGCAAGTGCCAATACAATAGGTATAAGTTTGGAAGATATGAAAAAACACGATTCTTGGTATATGGTTGATGGTAAACAATGTTATTTTAAATATAAACCAAATAATATGGCTATCTTAAATGAATTACTTTGTGTTGAACTATCAAAGTATTTAGGAGTACCAACAATTGAATATAGAATTGCAACGAAGCAAAACAAGATTGTTGGTCTTATTTCAGAAAATTTTTTAACTCATGATTATGATTGTATTAAAAGTATTTATGCTCCAAGAAACCTTATTAGAATGATAAGGAAAATATTAACTGATTATAAATTTGAGTGTGATCCAATTACTAGAAAACAAATAACAGCTTTGATACTAAGAAATTTTTACGCATCTTTATTTGATAGAATTGAAAATTCATATTATGGTATAAAAAATAGCAAAATTATAGTTCCTCCAACACATGATTTTGAATCTGCATTTTTGGATTTTACAATTGATGGCTCGGTTGATCCTTTGTTTTCCTATACTTTTACTCCAGAATCAGTTAAATTGTTAATGGATAATAATCCGTATTTTGCTGATTATGTAAATGCTTTGAAAGAATATAATATGCTTGTTGCAATGTCATCTGTAGAAGAAAAATATGGTGTTGTATTTCCAAATGAATTTGTTGAACATTATTGTAATTATGATGAAAATAAAAAAGAGTTTATGAAAACTCTTGGATTTTAAGGAACTTATGTTTCTTTTTTTTTATAATTTTCTATAAAGACCGATTGCAATACCTAATATAGTACAATTATTTACGATAATAGGAGCAAGTTCATCATTTTCAGGTTGTAATCTAATATGATCTTTTTCTTTATAAAATGTTTTTAAAGTAACTTCATTTTCTTCAGTCATAGCAGCAACAATATCTCCATTATGAGCAACACTTTGTTTTTTTAGTATTACTATATCCTTATCATAAATACCAACGTTTATCATGGAGTCTCCAGAACATTTTAATGTAAATATTGATTCTTTTGCAGGTATTAAACTTGCAGGTAGAGTAAAGAATTCATTTGGATTTTCAATTGCTTCAATTGGATTTCCACAAGAGATTTTACCAAGTAAAGGAACGGATACAACATCTTCTTCCTTTTTTTCAAATTCGTTATCAACTAGAAGTTCAATAGTTCTAAATTTGTTTTCTTCTTTTCTAATCCAACCTTTTTTTTCAAGTTCTTTTAAATGAGTGTGAGCCGTAGCTGGACTTGATAGATTCATTCCAGCACAGATTTCTCTTACACTTGGTGCATATCCATGTGATACAATATATTTCTTTATAAATGTTAAAGTTTCATTTTGTTTTTTAGTTAATTCTTGGGCCATAATTTATTCCTCCTATTAAAACTTTATCAAAAAAAATATAAAATGTCAAACAAATGTTTAATAAATGAAAAAGTTATTCTTTATCATTGACACGAACAAATGTTCTTGGTATTATTTAATTGTTGAAGGGAAGTGTTGATATGCAAAAACTTTTATATGATTATCGAGGGGTGATTTTAATTTTATTTGTTCTAATTATAGGATTTAGTTTAATGTCTATTAATGTCAGAAAACTTGAAACTATAGATACTAATAAACAAATAAATATCTATGAAAAATAATGTACTAGTTGAATAAAAATCTTTACTTTAAATATATGTAGAGATTTTTATTTCGTTATGTTATAATCTTTAAATGGAAGTGAAGTTTATGAATATACCAGATATGAAACAAGAAAAATCTAGAAATAAAGAAAGTGTTGAATTTGTTTATAATACTCCAGTGATTAGTAATAAATTCAATGGTAAAAAATATTTTATTAGAACTTATGGATGTCAAATGAATGTTCATGATTCTGAAGAGATAAGTGCTCTTTTAGAAAACTTGGGATTTGAACCTGTTTTAGAATATGAAGATGCTGATATCATTGTTTTAAATACATGTGCAATTAGAGAAAATGCTCATGATAAGGTTTTTGGATTTCTTGGATTATGTAAGCACTTGAAAGAGTCAAAACCAGATTTGAAAATAATTCTTTGTGGTTGTATGGCTCAAGAGGAAAGTGTTGTAAAAGAAATAATGGATAAACATAAATACATTGATTTAGTATTTGGAACTCATAATATTCATGAACTTCCTAACTATTTAATGAATTTAAGTGATGGGTTGAATATTGAAGTTAAAAGTAATGAAGGAAATGTTTTTGAAATCGGTGAAACTTATAAAAGAGATTCTAAGTATGTTGCTTGGGTTAATATTATGTATGGTTGTGATAAATTTTGCACATATTGTATAGTTCCATATACTAGAGGTAAGGAAAGAAGCAGAAAAAGCGAAGATATTTTAAGAGAGGTAAACTGTTTAAAGGAAAAGGGATATAAAGAAGTTACTTTACTTGGACAAAATGTTAATGCATATGGAACCGATAGAGAAGATGAAATAAGTTTTGCATCTCTTTTAGAAAATGTTGCTAAAACTGGAATAGAACGTATTCGTTTTGTTACAAGTCACCCATGGAATTTTACTGATGAAATGATAGATATTATAGCTAAGTATGATAATATTATGCCGTATATTCATTTGCCTTTGCAAAGTGGATCAAATAGTATTTTAAGACTTATGGGAAGAAGATATACTAAAGAAGAATATTTAAGTCTTTATGAAAAAATTAAAAATCGTGTAAAAGATGTTGCTATAACAACAGACATAATTGTTGGATTTCCAAATGAAACTGAAGAAGATTTTCAAGAAACTTTGGATGTTGTAGAAAAATGTAAGTATGATGGAGCGTTTACATTTATATATTCTCCAAGAGAAGGAACGCCTGCTGCCCGAATGGAAGATAAGATACCAAAAAGTGTTAAAGAGGATAGACTTCATAGATTAAATGAGATTGTTAATAAATATTCAAATATGAATAATCAAAAATATTTAAATCAAACGGTTAAGGTTTTACTTTTAGGCACTAGTGAAAAAGATGAAAATAAATTATTTGGATATACAGAAACTCAAAAACTTGTAAATGTTGCTTGTGATAAATCTTTAGTAGGCCAAATTGTTGATGTAAAAATCACTGAAGCAAAAAGTTTTAGTTTAGATGGTGTAGTGGAAAAGTAGTTTTACTTTTCTTCTTTTTTTGGTATAATTAATCTTGAGGATAGAGGGGATATATATGCAAGATAAAAATCAAAATAATATCGAAGAAACTAGTTATACAAACCCAAGAGATGTTGAACCGGTAGTTATTGGTGAGCTTAGAAAAGAAAAAATTGGAAGACCAATGATTGTTATTGAGCTTGCAGTATTGTTTGTTATCGTTCTTGTAGGTTTACCGATGATAAATAGTATGATGAATGATGAAAACAGTGTACTTTATAAGTTTTTAAATGGTAATAGTGGTTCAAATACTAACGTTACAACTAAACAAGTATTTGTTGATGCCAAAAAAGAGCAACCTCTATTAAAAACAACATCTATGAAAACGGGAAACATTATTTTAAAAAATTTTTTACTTTATAATAATACAATAAAAATGACTATTTCAAGCTATAATGATATTATAAATTTAGATGAAGATGAGTATTATTTTGAAATTTTATCAAATCAAAATAGTAGTAAAATTGCATATGTAAAACTTACAGGAACTTATGATTATCAAGAAAAAGAACTTGAATTTAAAACAAATGTTAATTTTAATAGTAACATGACTTATTTAGGTAAAGTAGTTTTAATGACAGATGATGATTATCCTGAATATAAACTTGAAACAGATGAATCGGGTATTGGTAATCTTACTTGTAAAAAAGATGATAGAGAATTAGATTATGTTTTTTCTTCTGATAAATTAATCAGTTTTAGTGATACAAATATCGTAAAAAAAGCTGGATTAACTGATGAAGATTATTTAAGTGTTCTTGGTGATTATAAAACACTTGCTAGCAACTTAGGAAAATCAGCTACTTTAGAGGAAACGAGTGATGGCATTCTTTTTAAGGCTAGTGTTGATTTAGAAAAGGATACTGTACCTGAAAGTGTTAAGGATTATAATTATTATGTAGTAAATACTAACGTTAAAAAAATCTATTACTCTATGACGGGAAAAGGATTTGATTGTAAATGATTCACAACTTTTGTATAAACGATTTTGAAGGTCCATTAGATTTACTTTTACATCTAATTCGTAGTAGTAAAATGGATATATATGATATCAATATTGAAAGTATTACTCGTCAATATTTAGAATTTATCAACAATAATAAGGATTTATCTATGGACGATTCAAGTGAATATTTGGTAATGGCAGCTGAACTTATTCATCTTAAAAGTAAACTTCTTTTAAATAAAGATGATGATGAAGATGAAGAAAGTGAATTTGAATTTAATTCTGAAGAAGATTTGAAGATGCGTTTGCTTGAGTACGAAAAGATTAAGGGGCTAACTGATTCTTTTAAAGAACTTGAGGATAAAAGAAGTGAGTTTTATACCAAACTTCCAAGTGATTTGAGTGAATATAAGAAAGAAGAGGTTTTAAACTATGGAGAAAATGATTTAGATGATTTGATAAATGCATTTGAACTTTTCTTATCAAGACAAAAACTTAATAAACCACTTAATACTAAAATAATGAAAAAAGAATTAAGTGTTAAAGAAAGAACTCATCAAATAAGAAATATTTTAAAAGAAAAAAGAAAATGTCATTTTGAAGAATTATTTGAGGAGTTTACAAAACCTTATGTTGTTGTAACGTTTTTATCAATTTTAGAAATGGCTAAAAATAATGAAATATTAATAAAACAGGATAATAATTTTGGAGAAATATCAATAGAAATGAAGTGAAATAATGGAACAACTAGGAATACTTGAGGGAATACTTTTTGTTATGGGTGATGAAGGGTGTGACTTAAAAACTTTATCCGAGATAATGGAAATAAGTGAAGATGAAGTTAAAAATTTGCTAAAGGAATTGAAGAAAAACTATGAAGCTAAGGATCGTGGACTTAGAATTTCTTATTTGGGAGATGCCTTTAAACTAACAACTAAACAAGAACATAAAAAATATTATGAATCTTTGGCAGTCAATCCAGGAACAAATAAACTAAGTCAAGCGGCATTAGAAACTTTAGCAATAATCGCATATAATCAACCGATAACTAATCCAGAAGTATCAGAAATCAGAGGAGTACAAAGTGGTCAATTAATAAGAAAACTTGTAGCTAAAGGACTTTTAAAAGAAGTTGGTAAATCGGAACTTGCTGGAAGACCAAATTTGTATCAAACAACAAGTGAATTTTTAGATTATTTTGGACTTGCAACGTTAGAGGATTTACCTAGTATTGATATGAATGAAGTAAGTAATGAAGATACTGATGATGTCGAATTATTCACATCAACTTATAAAGAAATAGATAATTAAAAAACAACTTGAATTAAAGCTGTTTTTTTGATAACATACTTAAACAAAGAGGGAATGACTATGGCTAAAACTTTAGAGCTGATTTCAGACTATTATAGATATAGAATTGAACCTAAAATTCTTACACTTATTGTCACGCTTGAATTTTTGCTTGGGGCTACACTTTCTCCTATCCCTTCAGCTATACTTTTATCTAGTGGGTTCAGCATCATTGGTTCATATATAGGAACGTTTATTAAGATTAAAGATGACCTATCCACAATCAATGAAATACAAAAAATATATGATGAAATTATAAGACATTACAGCAAACTAAACGAGGTATTTGACTTTAATAATCCAGTAGAAATATATGCCTTATATGTTTATGCAGTAGAAAAAGGTTATTTATCTTTCCATCATAATTTTGAATATGGACAAACAGATGAGGATGTTGAAAAGGAAATTTCTGGACTTTCAGGTGTTGAAATTATATTAGGACATGGAGTATGTAGACATTTTTCTGGAATGTTGAATGACATTTTTAAAGAAAGTGGTGTTGAATCTAAAAAGTGTTATGTTTTTTCATATGATGAAAGCAAAAAAAATTTATATATTCCCAATCATGTTATTGTCGTAGCAAAAGATGATGGAGTGATGTATATTTTGGATCCAACAAATTCTCTCATCTTTAAACCAGGTGATTCAAAATCTATATATGTTTCTGAGGATATTTATGCATACATAAGTCCATTTGAAAGATTAAAGCTAGGAAAAAATTTAGAATTTTCTTCAAGAGAAGATGATGAAAATCAAATGAATAAATCAATAAAAATATGTTCTGAGAATAGAGATATACTTAAATCATTTTATAAAGAAAATAAAGATCTTTATGAAGAAATTGTTCAGAAGAAACTAAGCTTACAAAAGTATTTTTAATTTTATATTTTTATATAAAAAGGAAGTTAATTTTGTATAATTTAACTTCTTTTTAATTATCCTTATTAGACATTTTTAGTAATTTTAAATTTTCATCTTTTTTTAATAGAGATAATATCTCTATTTCTTTTTGCTTTATTTCATCAATAGTTAAATTAAGAGTACTTGCAAGTTCATCATCACTGAAATCCTCTTGATATTTTAACATAATAAATGATAAATCTTCCTTTGATAGTGATGATAAAACTTCCATCATAGTTGAACTGAAAGAAGTATTTTTGTTTTCTTCATAATTATTTTTAGAATCAGCAATGGTATCAATCATTGCTTTTTCTTTTCTTGTCCCTTTATCACTAGAATATTTAGCATCATCTAAAGACAAAACTCTATTTTGTTGTATGTAACTTTTTAGATATGCTCTAAAATATCCTTTAACAGTTAAATCCATGTATTTAATTATTTGTCCTTTAACGTTCAAATTACTTCTATTTATAACTAGTAGTAAATAATATTTAATCTCGCTTTCAAATTCTTCATAGTTATTTTTATTAAGAGTGATATTATAACTATTACATAATGAATATATAGTTTTACAAATATATCTTTTTTCTCTTAGTAATATTTCTTTCCTTGAATCATATAATTCACTTTTATATATTCCTATTAAATCATATAGTTCGAATTGTTCAATATCCTGATCAGATTTTTTTAGAGTGTTGATTAAAATAAAAATATCTTCTAACTTTTTATCAGTGATTATTTTAAAATCATTGGAAGTTTTCTTATCTGAAAAGTACCAAATCAAATTAATTGCTTGATTAAATGTAAAATCCATATTGACTAATTCATTTACATTTTCAAAATCAATTTTTAAAAATTCACATATTTCTTTTATTTCTTTGATGTCATGTGATTTTAAACTTTTTAGTTTACTAAAAGTTTCATTTATCCTATCTATTCGTAATTTATCTTCATATTTCTTTATTGCTTTGATTATAATTTCATCATTATCTAGTGAATCCTTGGATTGTAATAACTTGATTCTTCTCCAAATAGCTAAATATGGAAAGCCTAATGCATCACAAAAATTGGTTAATGATTGATTATTAAAATAATATTTGGTTTTTATTGGTGGGTGTTCTACATAATAATCGACTATTTGTTTTATTGCTTCATCTATATTAGTATCTGTATCTTCATATTCGTATAAATATTTATGAATTACTGTATTATAGTTTAAGCCAATACTTTGACAATATTTAAAAAGCGGTATTCCATTATAATAATATTTAATCGAAAATTTTTGATAAGATTCAACACATTCATCAATGATTTCTTGTAGTTGTTTATCACTTGTTGCTTTTTTTCTTAAAATAGCGGAGCGGATTGAACTAGCATTTAAACCATTTTGTTTTGCATAATCTTTAAGTGGTATTCCATTATAGTAATAGATTATTCCATATCTATTTATAGTATTTATTGCTTCATCAATAAGTTCATCAATATTTTTGGCATTTCCGTTTACTAATTTTCTTTTTATATATGACACAACACTATAATATGATAGATTGTTTTGTTTACAATATTCACTTAAAGTTATTCCTTTATATATATATTTTGGTTCAAATGGCTGGTATTGGTTTATGATTGCCTCAACAAATTCATCATCTTTTAAATCTGCAAAAGTCTCATCATTTCTATGTCTACTCATATATGTAATAATGTTTCTATGATTTAAATTGTTTTCATCACAATATTGTTTTAGAGGAATTCCTAAATAGTAATATTTATAAATTCCTTTATGTTCTTTTGCTAAATATTGTTCTATTATTTCTTCATCAGATAAAGTGGGATTTTTTGCTTTTTCTGTGTTGATAAATGATCTAATAGTGTTGTAATTTATCTCGGGGTGTTCTTCACAATATTGTTTTAGTGGTATACCTTTGTAAAAAAATTTGAAATTTTTATTATCAAACTCTTCCAGTGCGAGTTTTACTAAATCGTCATTTTTTAAATTTTTATTTTCATTTTTTAGTTTATGTATTCTAGATTCAATAGTTTTGGGATTTAGTTCATTTTCTAAACAATATTGTCTTAATGAAATACCTTGATACATATATTTAGTAGTGCCACCACGAGTTTTCATAACCAAATTGACAATTTCTTGATCAGTATAATTTTCATACTTTTTATTTTGTTTCTTTTTCCATATTCTTGCTGTTATGGTACTCAATTTTATATCATGATCTTTGCAATATTTAGATAATGGTATACCCTCATAAAAGTATTTGTTTCCTGCCATAATAAATCACCAAAATTTCGTTATATATTTTAGCATGATTTTGATAATTTGTGATAATAAAAAACGAACTAAAATAGTTCGATTAATTCTTTTTGGTGCCCATGGCCGGACTTGAACCGGCACGATATTGCTATCATTGGATTTTGAGTCCAACGTGTCTACCAATTCCACCACATAGGCATGTATACATTATAACATAAATTATTTTAGTTTGGTATAAAAAAGTTATAAAAATAATTTATAGTTTTTTATAGTTTCATGATATATAATAAAAAGAGTAAGGAAGAATTATTTATGGATATTGAATATAATTTATTTAAGCGAACTTCTGTTGACTATGAAAAATTGTTAAAGTATGGATTTAAAAAAATCGACGATAAATATATTTATGAAAAAAAATTTATTAACGGAGATTTTAAAGCTATAATTACTATTGTTGATAACTATGTAACTGGTAAAGTAATAGATTTAGAAATGAATGATGAATATTTTGCTATTAAAACAATTATGAATGGAAGTTTTGTAAGTAAAGTTAGAGATGAATATTTAAGTATCTTATTTGATATAAAAGAAAAATGTTTTGAAAACAAACTTTTTATAACTGATCAAGCAAATAGGATAGCTAATTTTATTATGAAAAAATATCAAATTGAACCTGAATTTCTTTGGGAAAGTTCTTCTGGACATGGTGTTTTTAGAAATAAAGTAAATAATAAATGGTTTGGAATAATTATGAATGTTGATGGTATGAAATTTGAAAATAAAAGTGGTGAAGTGGAAGTGTTAAATATTAAGCTAGATAAGTTAAAAATTCAAGATTTATTAAATAAAAAAGGCTACTATCCTGCTTATCATATGAATAAAAAAAGTTGGATTTCAATAATATTAGATGAATATTTAGATGATGAAACTATTATAAAATTAGTAAGTGAATCTTATGATCAAGTAAATAAATAATTGTAAGTATATTTACAAAATAAGAAGAAAAATGATAATAAGATGTTAATAATATTATTAAGAGGATAAGTGATAAAATGAAATTAATTGTAGATGAGGTTTTTAAACAATTTGATAGTAAAAAAGTTTTAAAAGGTGCAACATTTACTTTTGAAGAGGGAAAAATTTATGGACTTTTAGGTAGAAATGGAGCAGGTAAAACCACTTTATTCAATATAATAAGTAAAGATATTTTATTGGATTCAGGAAATATTTATTTGCTTGATGGTGATCGATTAGAACTTAATGAGGAAGATTTGGGTTATGTTATTTCAACTCCAAATGTACCAGCATTTTTAACTGCACGTGAATTCTTAAAATTTTTTTTAGAAATCAATGATGATAAAATAAAGAACAAAAAAACGATTGATGAATATTTTGATATTGTTGGTATAGATGATATTGACAGAGATAAACTTTTGAAGGATTATTCTCATGGAATGAAAAATAAAATGCAGATGTTAATTAATTTTATAGTTAAGCCAAGAGTTTTACTCTTAGATGAACCTTTGACGAGTTTGGATGTTGTAGTTGCTGAGGAAATGAAAAGTATTTTGAAAGAAATGAAGGAAGATTCTATATTGATTCTCTCTACACATATTATGGAACTTGCTTTATCGTTGTGTGATGAAATAGTAATTCTTACTAATGGTAAGTTAGAAATTATAGATAAGTGTAATAAAAGTGACGTAGAATTAAAAGAATATATTATTCAAAAATTAAAGGATGAACAAAACTATGAAGAATAATTTTTTAATATCTTATAAGGTTAAGATGGCATATCGAGTGAATACTGTAATATATTCTTTGAAACAATTTCCTTTAATAGGTAAAATAATACCTGATGGACTATATGGAAATGATGGTTTAAAAGTTCTTGGATATATCATTAGTTTTGGGTATGAATTGTTTTCTATGCTAGCCGGAAAAATAATATATATTTTTTTAATGTTATATTTACCTTTAACTATGATGAATTCTATAAATGTTGGAAGCATTTTAAATGTGTTTTTATGTTTATCTATTATTGGTGGGATATTAAATAATTATATCTTTGATGTATCTAATGATAAATATTATTTAATGATTATTATGAAGATGAATGTTAAAAAATATACATTGTCAAATTATATTTTTTATTTAATAAAACTTATTTTTGGATTTTTAATAGTCAATTCAGTTTTCTTTATACTATTAAATATAAATATCATATATGCTTTTTTAATAACTATTTTTATCTATACTGTTAAGATTAATATTACGGCATATTTATTGAATTTATATAAGAAAGATTTGAATATTGAATTAAGTAATAAATTTAGGATTATTAAATGGTTAGTTATATCATTATTATTTATATTTGCATATATTTTACCTTTATTAAATATTTCTTTACCTATAATCCTTTATCTTTTAGTAGTTTTGATTTCTTTTGTTTTATCTATTTATTCTTTAAGATATATATTTAAGTATGATAATTATTATCAAATATATCATAAAATTTTAAAGCAAAATGATATGAATGATTTAAAAAATAGTCAATTAGAAGATGATAAAAATGCAGCGCTTAATATTATAAGTAATAATAATTATAATTCTAATAAAAAGGGATATGCTTATTTTAATGATTTATTTATGAAAAGACATAGTAAGGTTTTGTATAAATTTGCTAAAAATACAACGTATGTTATTATTGGGGTAATGTTACTAACATTATTTATAGTATTAATAAACTCTGATTTAAGAAAAATAATTAATCAGCAAATAATATATATTTTACCAATTTTGTTATTTTTAATGTACTTTTTAAATACTGGTCAAAGGGTTGCAAAAATTATGTTTATGAACTGTGATGCAGCGATGTTAACATTTAGTTTTTATAGAAGAAGAGATGTTATTTTATCTTTATTTAAAGAAAGGTTAAAAAGTATAGTTGGAATGAATCTAATACCTTCTTTGATTCTATCTTTTGGACTTGATTTAGTTTTATATGTTAGTGGTGGTTCAACTTATATTTTTAACTATGTTTTGATTTTTTTAGCAGTAAATGCGATGAGTGTATTTTTTTCAGTTCATAATTTGATAATCTATTATTTACTTCAACCATATAATTCCAGTAGTGATATAAAAGGATCAGCTTATCGTTTTGTTTCAGTAATAACTTATTATGTATGTTTTTATGTAAATCAACTTCATATAAATGTATATAGTTTTGGTATTGTTATGACTTTGTTCAGTATAACTTATATAGTTATTTCTTTAATTTTAGTTTATAAATTTGCTTACAAAACTTTTAAAATTAGAGCTTAAGTAATTATTTACTTTTTGCTCTTTTTTTTGTATATTAGATATAGTTAAGCCGACTTAGCTCAGCTGGTAGAGCAACGCCCTCGTAACGCGTAGGTCGTAGGTTCGAATCCTATAGTCGGCACCATTGATGAATCTGTTCGAACTATTCGAACATTTAGATAGATATCAATCAGAAATGATTGATTTTTTCGTTTTATAAGAAAAAATCATAGAAAGGTTGGTGTCTATGATTAATTTTATACAGGTTAATGACTTAATAAATGAAAAATGATATAATTATTTACGAAAGAAAAAGACAATACCAGGTGATGTTTTATGGATTATTATTATATTAACAAGAAAGATTTAAATTCTAATTATTTTCATTTTACAGATAGGAAAAATTTAGAATCTATTAAGTCTAAGGGATTAGTACCAAATATAGGCAATAATGCAAAAAATATAGAAAAAACTAAAAAAATATTTTTTGTAGAGGGATTAGATAATTTGCTGATTTTATTTGATTGTTGGATTAATGCCTTGTATTATATTCCTGTTATTCCCTTTATTTATAAATTAGGAGCTTTCTTCTTAAGACATAAGTGGTTTCCTAATATAATTGGTGATAGTTATTTTAAAATCTTAAAAGTAAGTAAATTACATCAAAGAAGGGCTTTTAAAAAACTTGATAAAATATTAGATTATGGGATACTTTTAAAATTAGATTTAGAAGAAAATATTGATTTTAGATATGATGATATAGATGAAATAAAATCTCGTGGATATATTAAAAGACATTTAGAAGTATGTGGATATTCTGAAAGATATTCAGATTTAAATAGTAATATAATGGATAAATGGAATATGCATACTCTAACTAATCATATAGTTAATAATAAAAAAATAAAGGTTTGTTACTTGGAAGATAGTAGTTCTAACCTTAGAGATATATTTAATTATTGTTTAAAAAATACTAAAATAGACTATAAAAGTATTTGCCCAGAATTATGTGCCTATTTAAAATATAAAGGTTATGATGATGTATAAAATGGAAAAAAGCAGTATTAAAAATATTGATATTAATTACTTAAATAGCATTGGCTTTAAAAAAAATCAAATAGATTTAATTTATGATTTGATTCATAAATGTATTGAGAAGCAAATATATACTAAAATTCATTTTCCATATCATAATATAGAGCATATTGAGAGGGTATTATGTTATTGTATTTGGATATTAAATATGAAAGCTAATAAAGGTGAGTTTTTAAAAAATACTGATATTTTATTGTATGCTGCCTTATATCATGACTGTGGTAGAAGTTTAATTGTTTCTAATAAAAAGCATGGAATTGTTGGAGCAAAAATTGCTAAAGAAAAATTAAAAAGAAATTTTAATGATAAAGATTTAAATTCAATAGAACTACTAATTGATACTCATGCTAAGCCAAACGATATTGTTGATTTTAAAAACTATAAATTTACTGATAGTGATAAAGAAAATATTCAAATATTATCAAATATACTAAAAGATGCCGATGCATTAGATAGAAATAGGATTAAAGTATTTAAATTTGCTCAATGTAATCCTAATTATTTAAGGACTAATGAGGCAAAAGAAATATACCATGTTAGTAATATATTTTTAAAAAAGTATGAAGAAGCCAAGAGTAAAACTAGAGGTATTAAGTAAATTTTGATGTTAAATGAATGAAATAATATTGTATAAATGTATTTAAATGCGTTATAATTTATTTATCAAATACAAATGAACTTATTTTTTTTTGCTGATGAGTGCAAAACCCCATCAGCAAACGCACCATTAAAGATTTATTCGAACTATTCGAACTTTTATATATGAATCAATCAGAAATGATTGATTTTTTTAGTTGTTAAAAAAATCATAGAAAGGAATTGTCTATGGTAAATATTATTAAAGAAGAAATTGAAATTGAAGAATCTTTAGAATCGAGGTTAAGGGTTATATGTGATTTTTGTAATACTACTCCAACAATAATAAATGGAAGTATTAGAAGAATTGATAAAACTAATCTTACTTATATAGAACCACATAGAATATATATTAAAAATAATTTATATCTAGCATTTAATTATTCAAGTAATATATATGTGAATAATTTGGGTAAAAAGATTAAACTATCTGAAAAAATAACTAATATCCAAACTTACAATATGTCTTTTATAACCTTTATTTTTTAATTTAATCTATAACTCACACACTGTTATATGTGGATTTCTTCTTATTAAATCTTTAATCCATTTTATTTCTTCATCGGTATGGGCATTAGGATGAAAAGAGAGTGATCTATGTGATTTGTCCATAAGAGATTCGACTTTACCATCATATTTCTTATTCCAGCTCCAAAGAGATATCCTTGAAATGTGATATTTTCTACATACATATTCAATTGAATTACCATTTCTATATGTTTTTACAGTATTAATTCTAGTTTTTAATTCATGTGGTAGATATCTAGTTGTATTTTGTGATATACTTTTCATGACTTAAGTCCTTTCTATAATTATATTTGTTAACTCAATTATAAGGTTTAAGTCATTTTTATATATAGAAATGTTTCACATCAATTGTATAACAACAAATTGTAAAGATGATGATTTAGGAAGATAATATAAAAAACAATCAAAAAATGTTATACTATTACATAGTATTATTAATCTGTTGGTGGTATTTATGAACTATGATTTATTGAATAATATGATAGATTATATTGAAGAAAATTTAACTGAAGATATAAAATATAAAGATTTAGCAAAAATTGTTGGTGTATCAGAATACTCGCTTCAAAGAATATTTATGTTTTTAGCTGATATATCTCTTTTTGAATATATTAGAAAAAGAAGATTAAGCAAAGCTTTTGAAGAACTAAAAACAACAAATATCAAAGTAATTGATTTAGCATTCAAATATCAATATGAATCTGCTATATCATTTTCTAGAGCTTTTAAGAAATTATTTGAAATCACGCCGAGTGAATGCAAAACAAGTAATAAACAATTTAAATTATTTCCTATTTTAAAATTCAATTATAATAACAATTATGGTGAGTTAGATTATGAAATAAAAGAAATTGATAACATTGAAATTTATTGTAAAAAAGTTGTATCAGATAGACATGATGATTCTCTGTATAATATTAGAAAATTATATAAAGAAATAAAGAAAAATGGATTACATAAGAAATTTAATGAAGTTGGACAATATGGTGTATCATTTCATAGAGAAAATGAATATATTTATTTAGTTGGTTGCAAGATAAAATATGAAAATACTGAAAAATTTGTAATTCCAAAGAGCAAATATGTAATTTTTAATGTTGGCTCAAGAGAACAAAAAGATATAGTTAAAACTGATAATTTAATTTATTCTAGATGGCTTCCTTCTACTAATTACAATATTATGGAAGATATGCATATCGAATTATATACTGAAAATAATTGTTATATTTATATACCAATAATAGAAGATAAACAAAATTAGAATCAGATTTGTTTATCTTTTTTGATTTTATTTATGTAAAATTGTATAAAAGGATTATGATGCTTATGAAAAGTAATATAAAAATAGTTTTAGCTCAAGAATATGAGTTGGATGCAATTCATGATATTTTAATTGAAAGATGTAAATGGTTTATTGACAATAAAATTAATCAATGGAAAATTAATTGGTATCTTAATAAATATAATAACGAATATTTTTTAAAACAGATGAAAGAAAACTTTTTGTATGTAGCAAAGATTAAAAATGAAGTTGTTGGAGTAATGTTATTAAAAAAAAGTGATGAAGAGTATTGGAATAATGATAATGATTCATATTTTTTACATCATTTTGCAACAAGACTAGGAAATAAAGGAATTGGAAGCGTCATGCTTGAATTTGCATATCAAAAGTGTTTAGAAGATGGAAAAGAATATTTAAGATTAGATTCATGGGGTAGTAATGATGGTTTAACAAAATACTATGAAAATATGAATTTTGTAAATGTTAAGACTGGTAAAAAAGGAGTATATAAATATAAATTATGGGAAAAGAAAGTAAAAAAGTAATAATAGGAATTGTTGCAAAACATAGAGAAGAAGATAAAGATTTAATAAGACAAGATTCTCGAATAAGAGATGAGATAAAACAAGCAATATTTGATAATGGAGGAACTGCAATAGGAATATTATCACCAAACGAAAAAGTACAAATGGCAGGTGATGATTGGCTTATATATGATAAGTTTTTAGATAAAGAAAATATAATTAAGCAAATAGAATTATGTGATGGCATTATTTTGCAGGGTGGAAATACTAATGAATCGTATGAACCATTTATTGCAAGATATTGCTATGAAAATAACATTCCATGTTTGGGTATATGTGCTGGTCAAAATAGTGTTGCAAGAGCATTAAATGGAACTATTGGAAAAGTTAAAAATCCAGAGAAACATGATAGTTCATTTGATAATTATGTTCATCCAATATTTGTTAATAAAAATTCTAAATTTTATCAGATTATAAAAGCAAAAGAAACTATGGTTAATTCAAGACATAGAAGATTTGTAGAAAAATGTCCTAAACTAGATAAAGTTGGTTTTTGTGATGATAATTATCCAGATGTTATTGAATCAAAAAACAAGAAATTTTATATTGGTGTAAGATTTCATCCAGAAAGTTTATATAAAAAAGATGACAAAATGAATAATATATTTAAAGAATTTATTGTTAGTTGTAGAAAGGATGATTAAAATGGAATTAAATGAAGTAATTGATAAGAGAAGAAGTATAAGGAAGTATATTAATAAAGAGATAAGTAAAGAATATAAAGAAAAACAAATAAAGAAGATTATAGAAAAGTAAATAGTAGTTTTTATGATGAAGTAAGATCTACAACAATTGAATACTTTCAATCTAGAGGAAGGAAAAGAACAGATTTATGTTTAACTATTCCTGCTGTAATGGAAATAACTGAGTTATCAAATAATAAAGATTTTAAAAAAGAATTAGATGAGTATTTAGAAAAAATTCAATATGATGAGAAACAAATACAAGATGAGAACATTGTTAAAAAGTATTAACAATGATATGAGATTTTTTTGATATAGACAACCTGCCTGTTAGTCAAAATGATCCTGATTTAATAGAAGTTTATAAAAAGACATTACCAAAAAATAAAAACTTTAATTTATAAAAATAGTATAAAAAAATTCACATTCTGGTGTGAATTTTTTTATTAAGTTAATTATAATCCTAATTTGTTAGTTTTATTTTCTTTAGGTTGAAATTTACCATTTAAAACATCTGTAAGTCCTATATTAACATTGTTAATAATACTGCTAGCAACAACTTTTCTATCATCGGTAGAAAAAACTTCATAAATAGGACGATCAGTCACTTCAGAAGCTTTCATTTTTAAATAGGTTCCTCCATTAAAGAAATAGGCTTTTTTTGTAGCATTTTCGATTCCATCCATATTACTAAGATAGTAATCATATTTTTCCATATCAGGAATTCCAATTTCAACTTCTTTAAGTGGATTTAAATATAATACATATAGTTCTGCAAATCCAAAATTATTTTTTGCTTCTTCTTCAGTAAGTGGTGTAAGTATAATAGGCGGATTATTTAATTTAACATTAATCATCAGTGTTCCTCCTTTAAAATTGTTGGTATTATTATAACATATGAAAAAAATATTTCAATCAGAAAATAGTTAACAAATTTGAACTTAATAATAAAGTATGTTGTATTATTGAACACTGAAAAAGGGATTATTTTAAAGGAGATAAATTAAAAAATGGAAAATAATGAACAAGAAAACGAAAAAAAATTTTATAATATGTTTGGAGTTTTAACTCATATTTCTGAAATATCGGCATTTATAACAACTCATGGGCCAGAATTTAGTAATTCTTTTAAAGATGAAATTGAATATATTGAAATGCTTATTAAATGTTATTTAAAAACAAAAGATGCAACAATTATTGAAGAAATATATCAAGAATATGAAGAAGGTAAAAGACAATATTTAAAAGAGAAAAATTTATATTTATTATTATCTGATGCAATAATTGCAGTTGGAAAATCAAATAATAAGAAAAATTTATAAAATAAAAGAAATTAAAGGAGTAGTCGTTAATAATATTATTAAGGGTACTCTTTTTTGATATCATTTAATGAAAGGTGAGTTTGTATGAAATTAATTGTGGATAATATAGTAAAGAATTTTGATAAAAAAGAAGTATTAAAAAATGCTAGTTTTACTTTTAAAAAAAGAAAAATTTATGGTTTACTCGGAAGAAATGGAGCAGGTAAAACATTTAAAATTAGAGCTTAAGTATGACTTTATTTTTGCTCCTTTTATATATATATTATTAATGTAGTTAAGCCGACTTAGCTCAGTTGGTAGAGCAACGCCCTCGTAACGCGTAGGTCGTAGGTTCAAGTCCTATAGTCGGCACCATTAAAGATTTATTCGAACTGGAAATAGTTCGCTTTTTTATAATAAATTAAAAAAATATTATAAAAATTAACATAAGAAAATAAACAGAATAAATAAAAAGTAGATAAAGTGTTAAGTCAAATGATGTTAAGGAAATATTAGAAAACTTAAAACAACAGTTTAATAATATTTTCTGATAAAAAAGAATATATAAAAGCTATTGATAAGAATAATAAAAATTTCAAAAGTATAAGCAATTATAATTTATCACATATTAAAAAACAAATATAAAGGGGTTACGCATAATCTAAGAGAAAATAATATAATAACTGAAAAGAAATATAAAAAAAATAAAGATGATTTTGAATTGTAAAGAGAATTAACTGAATTTTATGGTAAAATTGATATAGAAAACGATTAGTTAAATTAGTCTGACTATTTAGAAAGGAGCAATATATGTCAAAAGATTTAGTAAAAACTGAAATAAATGTTATAGATAATAAAATAGGAATAATGAGAATTGGAGATGTAGATTATATATCACTTACCGATTTAGCAAGATATGCTGATGCAGAAGAACCAAGACTTCCAATTAGAGATTGGATGAGAAATAAAGAAGTTATTTCTTATTTAGGGCTATGGGAAAGTATGAATAATAAAAATTTTAAAGGGGGCGAATTCGCTACCTTTAAAAATGAAGCAGGTAGTAATAAATTTAAAATGTCCCCACAGAAATGGGTTAAAGAAACTAATGCAATTGGAATTGTTTCAAAATCTGGGAGATATGATGGTGGAACATTTGCACATCCTGATATAGCATTTGAATTTGCTAGTTGGTTAAGTCCTGAATTTAAACTTTATTTAATAAAAGAATTTGAAAGATTAAAAAGTAATGAAATGTATCAACAAAAAATTGAATGGCATGCTAATAGATTATTATCTAAATTAAACTATGTAGTTCATACTGATGCAGTTAAAAATTATATAGTTCCTACATTAACGGAAGAACAAAAAAGATTTGTATATGCAGAAGAAGCAGATGTATTAAATGTTGCATTATTTGGAATGACTGCTAAAGAATGGAGACAAGAAAATCCAGAACTTGCTAAAAAAGGAAATATTAGAGACTATACAGATTTACTACATTTAGTAATACTAAATAATTTAGAAAATACAAATGCAGAGTTTATAAAACTCGGTATGTTACAGAGTGAAAGATTGATTAGTTTAAATAATTCTGCTAGAAATCAAATGGAAATATTAAAAAATAATAATGGTATTAAAGAATTAGAATTATTGCAAGAAAAAATAAGTGTAAATAATAGAGTTTTGATTGAAAATAAATAATCGAAAACAAGAAATTTGTAAAAAAATAAAAAATGTGATACAGTAAAAAGTCACAAGAGGAGGTTTTATATGAATTTAATTGATCTTATTAAAAATAAAATAAAATTCAAGAATAAAAGAGCATTTGGAATGAATTATGATAAATTTTGTGAAGTTGAAAAAAATTGTTGTGATAATGATAGTTTTTCAGATAAAGCATTAGATAAGTTTGCAAGAAGAAATACAAATTATCCTACAAAAGAAGAATTTGAAGAACATATAAGACAAATTCAACAAAATGAGTTACATTCTGATAGATTTACAAAAATTAAAATTTTTGTAAATGATTATTATAAAAGAGAAAATAAAAAGTTAGAAAAGAAATTGTTTAAAATTATTGGTACTTATGGTTTAGAAGATCATTTAATAAATAAAAGTTTTGATGAGAAAAGAATTAGTAAAATAAAAAGATATATTGAATTAAAGAATTTTATTAATTCATTGACTCAAGATCAGATTAATTCTAATTTGTATTTACGAGCTGTATCAATATTTATGGAAACTAGTATAGAGGATTGTGAATTTATCATTAGAAGATTAAAAGAAAAAATAGAAGATTTAGAATTATCTGATGAAAATCAAAGGTTAGAATTGAATATTAATATTCCAATAAAAAGACTTAAGCTTCTTCCTACTACAATTTGTGAACAAGTTGGAATTCCATATTATAGACCACAAGACTATAAAATAGCGTATATTAATGTGCTTGACGAAGAAAACTCACATATATATTCGGAATATAACATATATGTAAGGAATATTAATAAATTAGCTACAGATATTTATCAGTTACAAATGTGGAATTTATTATCTATATACCCTGAACAAATATATAACTATTATTTTTATATATTGAATAATGATTCTGAACATGAGTTTAGAACAGCATATTTTGTGAAAAAATATAGAGAAAAGAATGATGCTGAGATAGAGAATAAACCATATCAATTAAGTGAAAAAACAAAAGAAAATATATCTAAAGCTATTGGGTTGTCTTTTGATGAAATTGTTAATATGGACTTTGAAGATTTAGAAAAAAATATAGAACAAAGAATAGAGAAAAAGCCTACATATGATTTAAGGTTAAGAATAGATGGTATTCCAATAGATGAAGAACACATTATTACTATTGAACAAGTAGATAAAAAATTAGATAAAACTACTAATGGCCCTAAACTTGTTTTAAGAATAAAAAACAATAATGATAGTAAATAAAATTCAAGAAAGTAATGTAAAATACTTTCTTTTTGTTTTGTTAATATATATAATGTAGTTAGTAAGTTTATTACTTACTATCATCTTTTTGCCTGGCAGTTGTTAAACCTGCTTCTTACTGACACCATTAAAGATTTATTCGAACTAGAAATAGTTCGTTTTTTCTTGTTTAAACATTGACATTTACATAAGTAAATGTTACACTAGCTTTCAATTGAGGGGGAATGTTTAGAATGAAATGTTTAAATAAAATAAATGTAGGGGATGTATTTTTATAACAAATAGTAATTTTCAATATAGTACAATCTATGATAATTATGAAGATTTTGAAAAAACTGGAGATGTTCAATATAAATATCCTTTTTTAACTAAAGCTGATTTTATTGGAAATATAGATTCAGAGGTATCTTTTGCTGTAAAGTATTTAGGAAACTCAAAAGTTCAGGAGATGACTACAGGAAGAGTATTCAGTATTGAAAGTAAACTTATTGATGATACAACTTGGGTTGAACCATCTTATAATGGTTTAGGTTATAAAAGTGTTTCTTTAGATGGTGAATTTTTAAATACTTTCAACGGGACAACTGGGACTTTTGAACCTATAAGTGAGGAAACATATAATAGAATATTAGAGCAATTTGTTTCACTTGCTACTAGAGAACCAATACGCATTGCTACAAATATGGCTTGCCCAGTAGAAATTAATGAAGAAAGTATGGAAGATCATTTAAGAAATACTGATGAAGAAAGAATTGCAATAATAAATTATTATATAGCTGTTGCTAAAGGAGAGTTTTCTAGAGAATATCAACAAGTATTTTCAAAGGTTGATGAAAAGATGCAAGCAAATGCTAACTTTGAAAGCCAATTGGAAAATTTTAAAGAAATAAAAAGTGATGTTTCATTATCCAAAAAAAATAATTAATGTTTGGAACTATTTATTAGTTCTTTTTTTATTTTTGAATGGCTTATTTATATGTTATACTATATTTGCATTGGAGGAATATTTATGAAAAAAATAGCTTTAGATTTAGATGGTGTAGTTTTTGATTCAGAAAATCTCTATCGTGTTTATACAGAGATGTATGACGTTGATGTTTTAAAAAGAGATTCTTTAATAGATAACAGTAAAAGAACTTTTCAAAAACGTTATAAATGGAGTGATGAAGAAATTCAAGACTTTTGCGATAAAAATGTAAAAGAAATTATTGATACTGCTAAGTTTATGACTGGGTTTGAACTAGTAATAAAAAAGTTAAAAGAAAGATACGACTTTGTAGTTATTACTGCTAGAACTGATTATCAAGCACTTGTTGCTAAAAAAACATTTGAAAATATTGGATTAGGTGATATTAAAATATTTAATAATGAACATAGTAAAATCGAAAAAATTTTAGAGGAAAAAGTTGATTATATTATAGATGATGATGATATTATTTGTTCTAATGCTGCTGATAATGGAGTATGTGCTTTATATTTTAAGAACAATGCAGCAACCAAGATGGAAAAAGATAATGTTATCAATATAAATAACTGGGGTGAGATATATAAATATCTTATGTTAAATGAAAGAGATGCTAAAAATGAATTATAAAAAAATGAGAGAATATACTCATGAGGAATTTGTTAATTTGGTTATGAGTTTAAATGAAAAAGAACTTCTTGATTTGAGTTCTAATTATGGTGGTTATCCAGTCCTTTTTAGAATGTCTTTAGATGAAAGAATTAGTCATATTCCGTTTATTCAAACTGGGGCTGCAGTTATTATTAGAAATCAAGATGGCCAAATATTATTACAAGAGAGAACTGACAGAGATAAGTGGGGATTACCTGGAGGTTGTCAAGATTTAGGAGAAGATTTAAGATTTACAGCAGCAAGGGAGGCTTTTGAAGAAACGGGAATAAAGTTAAATACTGATAAGTTAAAATTAATAGATACATTATCTGGAAGTAGTAGAAAAAATAGTTATCCAAATGGGGATATTGTTTATAATAATACGTCTCTTTATTTAGCTAATGTTTCTATAGCTGATGAATCGAGTCTAAAAGGAGATTCTGAAACAAAAAGGCTAAAGTTTTTTAATTTAAATGAAATACCAAAAAATATAATGGATGCTGATTTGATAAATGCTTATAAAAAATATTGTGAAAAATGATTTGGAACTATTTATTAGTTCTCTTTTTTACTTTATGTTAAAATATATCTATACTTATGGAGGTAAAAATGATAAAAAAAATAAATAATAATAAAATATTGATGATATCACATATGGCTGATATTGATGGAATGGGTTCGGTTATTTTAGCAGATAAATTTTATAATAATCAAGTTGATTATATCTTAGCTGAAACTAAAGACTTAGCCAATTTATTTAAAACGTTTGATTTTTCCAATTATGATGTTATATATCTATGTGATTTACCATTAATCCCTAGTGCAATTGAAGCATTAGATAAGCATGAAGAGATTATTTCAAAATTAAAACATTTTGATCATCATTCATCATATGGTGATGTTGTTCCAAATTATGTTAATGCTCATGTTACTTTAAATGGAAGAAAAACTTGTGGAACGGAGCTTTTCTATAACTATTTGTTAAGTCTATCAACTAAACTTGATAGTCCTTTTTATCACGTTTTTGTTGAAGCTACAAGAGAAACTGATACATGGGATTTTCTGGAAGAAACTTATAATGCCAAAATGCTTGCTTGTGTTTATGGAATAATTGGACCAGTTGCTTATATTGAATTAATTAATTCTTTAAATGATTTAGAAGAATTTAAACTTCCTAATCTTTTTAGTGATTTATATGAAGCTGATTTGGTTCGTCAAAGAAGTTATATTGATTTTGTAAATGAAAACCTTTTAGTGACAACTTATAAACAATATAAAATAGGAGTTACTATTGCAGAACAATATAGATCAATATTAGGTAATGAAATTTGTAAAATGCGACCTGATTTGGATTTTGTAATGATTCTAAATTATAGTCGGAACTTAGTTTCTCTTAGATGTGTTAAAGATGATGTTGATTTAAATCAAATATGTGCGGAATTTCATCATGATGGTGGAGGACATAAAAAATCAGCCGGATTTGTAATAGATGAAGAATCTATTCCTAAAATTCAAGAATATCATAATGAATATTTAAAAAAAATAAGATAACTTTTTTACTGATTAGTATAGGAAATATGATTTAGTTGATACTATTAATGGTGATAAAATGTATTATATGAACCTTTTTTTCATATTTTCTATATTGGGTTATATTATGGAAAGTTTTTGGAATATTCTTTGTAAAGAAAAATTTGGAAGTGGAATTCTTTATTTACCTTGGACACCGATATATGGGTTTGGAACTGTTTTGATTATCTGTACTTTTAATATTATTCAAAAATATATTCATGTTGCTGGATGGCTAAATTGTATATTTTTCGCTTTAATCATGATGGTTTTCTTAACTATAATTGAGTTAGTTGGTGGTGTTTTTATTGAAAAAGTATTTCATAAAACTTTTTGGGATTATCGACCATTTAAATATAATGTTGGTAAATATATTTCATTAGAAATTTCTCTGATATGGGCTTTTTCTTCAGTTATTTTAGCTTATATAGTTGAACCTATTATTAAACCATTTATAAAAGTTATTCCAACATATATAACTATCATGTTTATTTGTTTATTTATAATTGATAATATATTCACTTATGCTGGTGGTAAAGTTCATAAGTAGTATAAAACTTAACTTTGTGGTTAAAATAAGTTTAGGTGATATTATGGAAGAGAATATAAATATTTTAGATGAATTAAATAAGGGTGCTTGTATGGGAATGGATTCCATTGATATGATAAAAAATAAAGTCCAAAATGAAGATTTTAAGAAAACTCTTGATACTATATATAAAAGGTACGAAGAAATATCTAGAAAAATAAACAAACTTTATTATAAATATGATCGTGTTGATGATCCAAAAGAAACAAGTCCAATAAATAAAGCAATGCTATGGTCAGGAATAGAGATGAAAACGATTGCTGATACAAGTGATTCTAAGCTTGCAGAACTTTTATTAAATGGGGTTAATATGGGAATAATTGAAGGTAGAAAAATATTTAATAATAAGTCTATGGACATTGAGGTTTTGGATATTACAAAAGAATTTATTAGAATGCAAGAAGATAGCATTGATATTTTAAAACAATACCTATAACTTGGAATTGCTTTTGTGGAAGTTGGTTTTATAAAAGCTTAAGACATTGTTACATTCGTTAGCTCTTAAAATGTTTGTTATTTCAACTAGATAATCTAGTTCGTCAACAAAGTACACTTTTGGTATTATATATATTTCTTCTAAAGATTTTAGATATTCTTTTAAACCTTCAAAATCTAATGAATAAAACAATTGAAAATATTTATTTTCTTTTTCTAAATCCAATTTTTCTTCATTGCTTACTAACTCAAAAATGATTTCATCGTTTAAACATATTTCTTTCAACAAGGTTATAAATTCGTTATAATCTTTTTCAGTTTGGATATTTTTTAATACATCTATAAAAACTAATATTAAATTTGGCATTTTTATTTTCCTCTCTAATAAAATATATAGATGTTATTTGACATTATTACTACATACGTGGGAAAATAACTGTATTATCTATATTTGTTATGAATGAAAGTGAGGAAATTTTATGACTTTAAGTGTATTGAATACATTTTATAATTCCCTTGTAAAAGAAGCTTCTGAGGGTAGAGTTGATTGTTATTTTAAATTTAATGTTTGTTTTGGAACATATATAAGAGATTTAGATTGTTTTATTCCATCTAAAATAAATAATAAGAATTATTTGGTTCCGATATTGGTTATTAATGATTTTGATTTATTTAATAATTTATTAGTTCAATATGTTGATATGTCTTTAAATTATTATAAAGATGAGCCTTATTTTCAAGAACTGGATGAATTAGATGATAGTTTTTTTTATAAACAAAAAATGGTTTTATGCTTATTATGGAGCAATGCAACAATTGGAGATTTTAATAATCCTGAAGAATATTTAAAAAAACGTATAAATTTTATGAGAAACCATATGGAAGAAAAAATATATTTAGGATTTTCAAGTGTTTTAAAGGCTAACTTGGAATGTATAATATTTAAAGATAGAATATTTAATGAAACTCCAAATTCTATTGTTTTTAAAGCTTATTTAGATGATAAAGTTTATTATTTTCCGGTTATTAGGTTTGGAATAAGTGATGATATAGTTTATATTTATGCAATGCAAAAAAACATAAAATTTGTTGGTGAAGAAACTTTTTCTAAAAAGATAAATAGACAACTTTATAAAGTGAATGAAGGTGTTGATATAAATGATAAAAGTTGTCCGAATATTATGAATGTAACTTCATCTTTTGTGGTTGCAAGTGACTTATTTATATGGCTTTTTAATGAGTTAGGATTTAAAAATTTTAAAGCTATTTCGCCTTTACCAATTAGATGGAATTCTAAAAATATAAAGAATCAAAAAAGTGGGTTTACTTGTCTAAAATTAAAAGAAAAACAAGATTATGAAAATGCAACTAAAAAGTTTTTTAATACTTTTAGAAGAATAAGTTATCATACTAATAATTTATATGCTTTACAAAACGGAGAAAATTTAGAAATAAAAGTTTCAGAATTTGAAGATTATACAAATAATAAAATTTTTAATGAAATAAAAAGTTTAACTAAGAATAATAATAGTCTAATTAAGTAATTTGTAATAGTCCAATTTATGCATTTTTGCATACTATAAACTAGAAAGGAATTGACTATTATGAATCCAAGATGTTATGAAAATGAAAAGATGGATATGAATATGGGAATGGATACTGATATGATGAATAACAATGGTATGTGCGGTTGTGCATGTCCTCCAGTATATGAATGTCCACAAGAAAGAGTATGTACTAGAGTAATTGTACATGAGGTTCCGCATGTAATGCCAATACATACTAAGATTATTAATCATCATGTTTATAAACATTATTATACTCCTTGTTATACAATGAGTGAATGTGATACTTGTGAAAATGTTTATGATCCATGTTGTAAAAACTTCTAGAAATAGGAGTTTTTTTATGGAAAATTTTAATAAAAAGTTTTGTTTTATGTGGTATAATATTTTAAATGCTATTGAGTGAATTGTGGTGAACAAATGATAAAAAACGTTATATTTGATATTGGAGGAATTCTTTTTGATGATAGTAAAGAAAATCTAGAAAAACTATTAAATAAAGACTGTAGCAATATATATAAAATTGCATATGGAAAGAATTAAAAAAATGCTTACTAGGACAAATGAAAGTTGACGATTTTTTAGAAAAACTAAGGGATAAAAAAGAGTTTAGTGATATTAGTTATATTTTAAAAAGGGATAATCTAAAAGAAACTTATCCACTAATAAAAAATAATTTTGAATATATTAAAAATTTAAAAAAACGAGGATACAAATTATATTTATTAAGTAATATAACTGAGGATAGCTATTTTTATATCAACAATTTAATAGATATAGATAGTATATTTAAAGGTGGTATATATTCCTACAAAGAAAATTTAATTAAACCAGATTATAATATTTATAACTTGATAGTTGATAGATTTAAATTGGATAAATCAGAAACAATATTTTTTGATGATAAAGAAAAAAATGTAATTGCAGCAAATAAGATGGGCCTAAAATCCTACGTTTTTACATCAATAGATGATGTAGAAAAAAAATTATAATAATTTTGAAAGGAGCAGATTTTTATGAATGTAAGTGAATTAAAAACTGAATTAATTAAACAAAAGAACTCTAAATTCAAAGGTAATATATATCATTATTCTCAAGTTAATTTTGCTTATAATTCTAACAAAATCGAGGGAAGTAGACTAACTAGTGATCAAACTGAAGCTATTTTTGATACATCTTCTTTTATATCTAAAGCTGATGAATTAATTAAATTGGATGATGTAATTGAATCTAAAAATCATTTTAAATTATTTGATTACATGTTGGATAATATAGATCAAGTTTTAACTAAAGAAATGATTATTGAAATGAATAAGATATTAAAGAAGAATACAAGTGATGAAGATGATCCTAGATATAATGTTGGAGGATTCAAAATAGTTCCTAATATGATAGGTGTTATAAATACAGTTGATACAACGAAACCAGAAAAAGTTGGTGAAGAATTAGATAAATTATTAGATTTATATAATTCTAGAAATACTATTACTTTAGAAGATATAATTGATTTTCATTTTAAATTTGAACGTATTCATCCGTTTGGAGATGGAAATGGTCGCGTTGGAAGAATTATTATGTTTAAAGAATGTTTAAAAAATAATATTGTTCCTTTTATCATGCTTGATGATGATAAGTCTTACTATTTAAGAGGTTTAAAAGAATACGAAAATGATAAAATGTTTTTAATTGATACTATAAAACATGAACAAGACATTTATGAGAAAATATGTGCAGAACTATTAAGTTTTGATTTAAATGAAAAATATTAAAGAAATAGTTTGGGCTTCTAGAAATAGGAGTTTTTTTTTGTTTTTGTAAATAAAGTGTATAAACTATTTATATATTTTTTTTATTGTAGTATATTCTTAAATAGGAGAGTGAGAAAAATGATTTATCCATCAATCGATAAAATCTTAAAAACAGTTGAATCTAAATATACTTTGGTTCATGTTGTTGCAAAAAGAAGTAGACAAATGCAAGAAACAAAACATTTTCAAATGAAAGAAAATGAATATGTTTCTAAAAAAGAAATTGGAAGAGCATTGGAAGAAATTGACAAAGGATTAATTCATATTATAAAAAATTAATCTTTTTTTTGAGAGGAAATATTATGAAATTTTATAATAAAAATATCGAAGATGTATTTGAAGAACTAAAAACTAGTGAATCTGGACTTTCTTCTAAAGAAGCAGAGACGAGAATTTTAAAATATGGTAAAAACGAATTAGAGGAAAAAAAGAAACAATCATGGTTTTTAAAATTTTTGGCTCAGTTTAATGATTTAATGATTATAATTCTTTTAATTGTTGCAGTATTTTTAGTTTTTTATGGAGTTTTTGTTAGTCATGAATATACTGATGCTATTGTAATATTTGTTGTTGTTTTAATTAATTCTATAATGGGATTTATTCAAGAAGAAAAAGCTGAAGTGACTTTGAATGATTTAAAAAAATATTCTATTTCAAAGTGTAAAGTTAAAAGAGATGGAGTTATTCATATAATAGATTCATCTTTAATCGTTCCTGGTGATATTGTTATTTATGAAGCAGGAGATAAAGTTACAAGTGATGCAAGAATTATAAGTGAAAGCAATTTAAGTGTTGATGAATCAGCTTTAACAGGAGAATCTTTACCAGTTAGTAAAAATAGTAAAGTTTTAGAAGGTAAAAGAATTATTCAAGATAGAACTAATATGCTTTTTTGTGGTTCAGTTATAACAAATGGAAAAGCAACTGCAGTTGTGGTATCGACTGGTATGCTTTCAGAAATTGGCCTTATTGCTGTATCTCTTAATACTCCATATGCAGTTCCATCTCCATTGGAAACTAAAATAAAGGAATTAAGTAAAAAAATAACCATATTGATATTTTTTATAATTTTATTTATTTTTATTTATGGACTTATAAATGAATATAAAATACTTGAAATACTTATGTTATGTGTTTCTTTATCAGTTGCAGCTATTCCTGAGGGACTTCCTGCGGTTATTACAATTACTTTATCAAATGGAGCAGCAGCTTTATTTAAAAAAAATACAGTTGTAAAACAAATAAGTGCAGTTGAAACTTTAGGTGCAGTTGATATAATCTGTTCAGATAAAACTGGAACTATTACGGAAAATAAAATGAAAGTTGTAAAAACTGATTTAGTTGATGAAAATATGTTTGATCTTATCTCAGTTCTTTGTAATGATGCCGTTATAGGTGATGAAGAAATTGGAGATCCAACAGAGATAAGTTTACTTAATTATATTGGAAAAACAAAAATAAAGGGTATTAATGATGAATATTATAGACTAATAGATGCACCTTTTGATAGTTCTAGAAAGATGATGAGTACATTTGTTAGCAATGATAAAAATTCATATGTACTAGTAAAAGGAAGTTTGGAAAACTTATTAAAAAGATGTAATATATCGGATAAAGAAAGAGAAGAAATATTTAAAAGAGAAAAAGAGATGTCTGATGAATCTTTAAGGGTTATTGGCTTTGCTTATAAAGAAGTAAAGAAGGAAATTAAGTCTTCTAAGGAACTTTTAGATAATGAAAAAGATTTAATTTATGTAGGTATTTGTGGAATGATTGATCCACCTAGAAAAACAGTTGCATCTTCAGTTTTAAAATGTAAAAAAGCTGGTATTAAACCTATAATGATTACGGGGGATTCTTTAAATACTGCTATAAGTATAGCTAAAAGTGTAGGAATAATTGAAAATTCAAGTGAGGGAATCTTAGGAAGTGAACTTGATAATTATACTGATGAAGAATTAAAGAGTGTTATAACAAAATATTCAGTTTATGCTAGAGTAACTCCTGAACATAAAAGGAGAATAGTCACAGTATTTCAAAATATGGGAAAAGTTGTTGCAATGACAGGAGATGGAGTAAATGATGCTCCTGCTATAAAAGATGCTCATGTTGGAATAGGTATGGGTATTACTGGTACTGAAGTTACTAAAAATGTTGCTGATGTTATTCTTTTAGACGATTCATTCTCAACGATTGTTGATGCTGTAGAAGAGGGAAGAAGAATATATGCAAATATAAGAAATAATATTGTTTATTCTTTATCGAGTAATTTTGCAGAAATATTTGTAGTTTTAATAAGTATGATATTTGGTTATAATATTTTACTTCCAATACATATTTTATTTATAGATTTAGTAACTGATTCAATTCCAAGTATATGTCTTTCTTATGAAAAATCTGAGAAGGATATCATGAATCAAAATCCTCGAGGACTTAATAAACCAATGTTTACTAAATTTGTTTGGGGAGAAATTGTTATATCATCAATAATTGAAACTATATTTGTTTTAGTAACTTATTTTATAAGCTTAAAATATTTTTCAAGTGATGTCGCTTCAACTTTAGCTTTATTATCACTTGTAATGCAAGAAATAATTTATGCATTTAGTTGTCGTAATCTAAAGAAATATATTTTTAAAGAAGGAATATTCTCTAATAAATCATTTAATATTGGAATATCAATTTTACTTATAATTGAAGCTTTAGTATTCTTAACACCAATTGGTAATATCATAAATGTTGTAGTAGTTGATATAAAAGCAATTTTATTAGTTATTTTATTTAATTTACTAGCGTTTATAATATATGAAATAGCTAAAGTTAAAGTAGCAAAAATATTTAAAGATTAGTTAAAAATTATGCAAAAAACTTGCGTAATTTTTTTATTGCAATATTATTTAAAAAATAAACTTTACACATAATAAAAATGATATACACAAAATACAACAAACATGTAGTATAATTAACAATAGGATAGGTGTGTGGAATTAGGTGAAAAGAAAAAATGTAATGTAGAATAATTTAATAGTTGTGTACTTTAATATGCAAAAATAAAAAATTTTGAAAAATTTGTGTAACGTTAAATATAGATATAACGTCCCGATAAAAGTAAAATTATCGTGAAAAAGTTAATGTCCCGAAAATTGGGGACAAAAACTTGATAAAAGTAATACAAAATGATAATATAAGTTTCGAAAAAATTAAATTATTGCATTCAAAAAGACGGGACGTTTGAAAAAAAATTTTTTTATATAGGTAACCTCCCGAAAATTAGATGTTGGATTGTATGTAATTTGGCTTAATTTTTTTAAAATTTTAGATTATTTTTTTAATAATCTAATAGAAAGATCAATATCATCGTTGTTGATCTTTTTTATATGTAATTTATCTAGGTTACTTTTGCCAATAAAAAGAAGAGAAGAATCGTAAGGTGAATTATTATTTAAAGATAACCTTGGAGTTGAATTAATATGAGATGCAATAAGATAGCAATCTTCTTGAGATAAACTAGCAAAAGAAGTTCCTTTTGGAAGAATATATCTTATGTATTCATGATTTTTTTCAATTGATCCTTTTTGCCAAGAGCAAGATGGATCACAGTAGAATACCGAAGAAATTTTTTCGCCAGTATTAAAATCAATTTCAATGCTTTCCGGATCAGAAAATTCAGTACCATTATCAGTTAAAATGACTTCAAAAAGTCTTTTGAATTCATCAATACCAATAGTAGCTTTAATATCATTAAATACTTTAGTAACATATTTTGATTGCTTATAAGGAAGTAAATAAATTAACATTAAGTTATAATTTCTAAAGAGTAAAGTAAGAAAACATTTACCACCTTTGCCACCGGAAGTACCAATAACAGTATCCATTTCAACAATAGAAGAAGTAGGATTAAATTCCATATAAGTTTTAAAATCGGAGTAGAATCTTCCAATTTTAATCTTTAAATTACTTTTTTCTCTTACTTTATAATCATATTCTTTGTTTATTTTAAATCTAACTTTTCTTGGTAAATCAATATTTTTAATGTTAAAAACACCTAAATCGATATACTTATAAAAAGTACATTTAGAAAAAGGTAATAAATCAGGATGAGCAGAAAAGACATGATTAATAGAATGATGCTTATGAATAATAAGAGGAGAAATAACATCATTGATAGCAACAATTTGTTCTTTAGTAATCATAATGTGACTTCTAGATTTTACTAAAGTAGAATGATATTCATTTTGAGCAACAGCATGAGAGTAATAAAGTCTGTTTTTTCTACAAGAGTTAAGCTTCTTACAACCATTACAAACATAAGGTGGTTTAAATTGGAAACAACAAGGTTGATTATACCATTGTTAGTAGAACGTAAGAAACGATGCTTCTTAATTTCATGAGCTACAGTAGTACGATCTTTGCCAATGCGGTTAGCAATTTTAGTAAAATTATAATTATTATTAAGAAAATCTTCTATAGTACATCTATCTTCAAAAGATAAATGTTTGTATTTTTTAGCCTTCATAAATAAAGTTCCTTTCATAAAAGCCAAATTACGAAAAGATATTATAATAAAAAAATATATAACTAACAAATAAAGACAAGCTTTATTTGAAAAAAAATTATAAAAATAAAAATATAGTCAAGGGTATACAAGTTCAAAAAGTTTCACCCTTGACTATATCCCCCAAGGAATTCTGAAAGTAACATCCCGAAATAAAAAAAACGGGAAGTTAAATAAATATTTTACACAAAACTTGTGTAAACTTCCCGAAATTCCTTGAAAATCGGGGGGGGTATTATAAAATAAAAATATAGGATGGTCGAATATATGAAGAAAGTTATGAACAAAAGAAATATGATAATATTTGGAGTAATTTTAGTTGCTCTTATTTTAGTTGCAATTTTTCTTGGAAAAGAAAAATATGCATATCCAACAAAAGTAGAAAAGCTAAGCTTTAAGGAAAGTAAATGTGGAATACTAGCACAAAATAAAACTAAAAGTGGAGCTAAAAAAGTAAAAGTAACATATGAAAAAATAGAAAAAATCGTAGGTTATGATGAAACAACAGGAGAAAATGTAGTCGATAAAGTGTTTAAAATAAATCTAAGCAATATAAGTGATAATTATCGAGTAGAAATATATAATGATTATACAAAAGAAACAAAGATGTTAGAGGTTGAAAACAAAAAAGCAAGCTTTGAAACAATATATAGTAAAGACATAATAAAATATACAATAAATATAATAAGTAAAAATGGAAAATGTAAAAATGATATATCAAGAAGTATAACAGTAACACTTCCAGTAATAAATAATTATTCAAAATATAAAGAATGTGAAGAAAAAAAGAATAAGAACTATAAATATTGTAAAGAGGAAATATATGAATCATTACCAAGTATCGAAGAGTTTTATAAAGGAGTAAAGTAAGATGAAAAATAAGAAAGGATTAATATTTGTATTAATAATATTAATGAGTGTTGGATTTGCTGCAGTAACAACAACACTTATAATAAATGGAACAACAATAGTCGCTGAAAATGAAGAAGATTATCAAGTATATTTTTCAGGAGCTATAGTAGATAAAGAAGATTATACAAATGAAATAATAAGTAAGGATAAAAAAACAATAACATTTGAAACAAAAGAACTAATGAAGGAGAATGATACATCAGAGTTAAAATATGATGTAACAAATGGAAGCACTCAATATGATGCCAGTGTAAGCATAAAAGTTAGTAAAGAAAATGGTGACTTAATAGAAGTAACAAATACATATGATGATAGTAAAAACTTAAGTGCCAGAGAAACAAGAACCGGAGTATTAACAGTAAGATTAAAAAAGGGAGCAACAGAAGCAAAAGATGTAAAAATAAAGGTGGAACTAATCTTTAATGCTGAAGAAAGAGAAGAAATAGACAATACACCAATAACTTCAAAAGTATATAGTATAAGTGGATACTTTGTAGATAAAGAAGGAAATGCTATACCAAATGCAAATATAGCAGTATTCTCAGAAAATCCACAATTTGTAACAACAGATGATTATGGATACTTTTATGTAGGGAACTTGGAAAGAGGAAATCATGAGTTATACTATATAGAAAAAACTGATGTAAATAAAACAAAAGAAGAAATAAAGAAAAATGCTATAGATGAAACAAATGTAACAACATCAAGTACAAGAACAATTGTCTTTGATAATGGACATGAAATAAAAGATAAAGTAGTCGGAGAAGAAAATAATAAAACATTTAAAATAACATTAGTAAAAAATAATGGAGAAGCCGATGAAGAAATAGAAGTAAGAGAAAACAATAAATATGAGAACTTACCAACACCGAAAAAAGTAGGAACAAAATTTCTTTATTGGAAAGATGAAAACGGAAAAATCATAACAGCAAATACAATAGTAAGCCAAACAAAAACAAATAAATTATATGCATATTATGGAGAAAATACATATAGAATAGCATATAACTTAAATGGAGGAATCTTAAATAATCAAATAACACAAGCAAAATATGGAACAGAAATAACACTAGAAAATCCAAGTAAAACAATAAAAGTAACAATAAATGATAATAATGAAGGTTCAACAATAAGTGAAAATGAAATATCAAAAATACTAACATTTAAAGGATGGAGTGGAAAAGATATAAGTGGAACAGCTGTTTCAAATGGAGTTCCATGGAATGGAAGTATAATAAAAGCAACTACATTTAAAAACTTAACAGATGAACAAGATAAAACTGTAACATTAGAAGCAAACTTTGAAGATACAACTATAACTTTACCAGAAGTCACAAAAAACGGATATACATGTAAGATAAAAGATGGAGAAACTACTTATGAACCATCAGCAATATATCCAATAAAAGGAACAGATACTAATAAAGAATTAACAGTAGAATGTGGAGCAAATACATATAAGATAGTATATAATCCAAATGGTGGAACTGGAAGTATGGATGCAACAACATGTACATATGATAAGGATTGTACATTAAGAGCAAATACACTTACTAAAACTGGATATACATTTGATCATTGGGAGGTAAATGCAAATACATATAAAAATCAAGCAACAGTAAAGAATCTAGTTGAAAGTGGAAATGTAGAATTAAAAGCAATATGGAAAGCAAATACATATAAGATAGCATATAACTTAAATGGTGGAGTATCATCAAATGCCCCAACAGGAGCAACATTTGATAAAGATGTAACTATAGCAAATCCAACAAAAGAAGTAATCGTAACAATAGATGGAAATAATCAAGGAGCAACGTTAACAAAGACAAGTTATACAGGAAATCCAGTATTCACAGGATGGACAGGAAGTAACTTATCAAATACAGCACTTGTAAATAATGTAAGTTGGAATGGAACATTAACAAAAGAAACAAAATTTAAGAATTTAACAAGTACATTAAATGGAACAGTTACATTAACAGCAAATTATAATGAAACAAGTGTAACTTTGGATACACCAACAAAAGCAGGATATACATGCGGATATACAGATGAAACAAATGGAAGTATTAAATATACAACAAGTATAACAGTAAGTGATAATAAAACAATCTATGTAAAATGTAATCCAAATACATATACGATAAACTTCGATTCAGATGGAGGAACAACAGTAAGTAGTAAAACAGCAACATATGATAGTAAAATAGGAACATTAACAAATCCAACAAAAACAGGGTATAACTTTGCAGGATGGTATTTAGATACAGAAAGTATAACAAGTGAAAGTGTATATAAATATGCAAAAGATATAACAATAAGAGCAAAATGGACAGAAGCAACAAATACAAAATATACAGTAAATTATTATCTACAAACTTTAGATAAAAAATATGATAAAGTAACAGAAAGTGTAGTATATACAGGAACAACAAATAAAACTGTAGATGCAGCATTAAAGACATATGAAGGATTTGTAACACCAAGTAAACAAACAGTAAAAATCTTAGCAGATGGAAGTGCTAAAGTAGATTATTATTATGTAAGAAAAGAATTAAAAGTAACATTTGTAAATGGAGATACAAAAAAAGAAGTAACATATCTATATGGAAAAGAAAATCAAGCATTTACAAATAATGGATTCACAAAAACAGGATATACATTAACAGGATATTCAAATACAAGTGGAGGAAGTAAAAACTATGAAGTAACAAGTACAGTAACAGGAGAATTCATAGATAAAAACTATCCAAGTAAAACATTATATGTAGTATTCACAGCAAATACATATAAGATAGCGTTTAACAATAATGGTGGATCAGGTACAATGGATACAATAACATGTACATATGATAAAGATTGTACATTGACAAAAAACACATTTACAAAAACAGGATACACATTTGCAGGATGGAGTAAAACAAGCAATGGAGAAATACAATATACAAATGGTTCTATAGTAAAAAATTTATTAACGTCAGGAAGTATGACTCTATATGCTAAGTGGACAGCCAACACATATACAATCACATATAATGCAAATGGTGGAAGTGGAACCATGAGTAAAACAACATGTACATATGATACAAATTGTACAATATCAGCAAACTCATTCACAAAAACTGGATATACATTTGCAAACTGGACAAAAGATTCAACAACAGGAACATCATATGCAGCTGGTTCAACAGTTAAAAATTTAGCAACTTCAGGAAATATAAATATGTATGCAAAATGGACAGCAAATTCATATAAGATAGCATATACAATGAATAATGGAACACAAGGAACAAATAAACCAACAAGTGCAAGTTATGATGCAAATGTATTAGTAGATAATCCAACAAAGAACTTAACAGTAACAATAAATGCTAATAATCAAGGAGCAACAATATCAAAAACAAGTGTAAGTCAAGCTCAAACATTTAATGGATGGACAGTAAGTGGATTAAATACAAGTACAGCAAAAACTGGAACAGCAAGTAATGCTATAACAACAGCATATACAGGTTCGTCAACAAAGAATACATACTTTAAAAATCTAACAGCAACTAAAGGAGCAACAGTAACATTCACAGCAAACTGGACAAATACAGCAGTAACCTTACCAACAATAACAAAGACAGGATACACATGTGGATATGCAACAAGTGCAAGTGGATCAATTGCTTATGCAAGTGGAAGTAAATATACACCAAGTGGAGAATCAAGTAAAACATTATATGCAAAATGTAATGCCAATACATACACGATTACATATAATGCAAATGGTGGAAGTGGAACTATGAGTAAAACAACATGTACATATGATACAAATTGTACAATAAAAGCAAATTCTTTCACCAAAACAGGATATACATTTACAAATTGGACAAAAGATTCAACAAGTGGTGACTCTTATGCAGGCGGGTCTACAGTGAAAAACTTAGCAACTTCAGGAAATATAAATATGTATGCTAAATGGAATATAAATACATATACAGTAACTGTTAAAACCACTAAAATGAGTACAAGTAGTTCCTCATTTAAGATAAATTATAGTGGTACAGGTTCAATTACTATAACACCAAATAGTGAATACTACATTTCAAGCGGAAGTTGTACAAACGGATATACGATGAGTGGATTAAAAACAGGTACAAGTGCAACATCTGCTCAAACAGTAACGATAAATAACAATGGAAAAACTGCTGATTCGACATGTACATTTACTGCAGCATCGTCTTGTCCATACACAGCTGGTACGGCTATAGGTTCATATGATTATTCTGGTCAAGCTAAAACTTTAACAGTACCTTGCAGTGGTACATACACACTTGAAACGTATGGTGCTCAAGGTGGAAACTATGGTAATGTCTCTGGTGGAGCCGGAGGATATGCCGGAGCAAAATTCTCACTTACTAAAGGTGAAGTTCTAACAATTGTAACAGGCGGACAAAATGGTTACAATGGCGGAGGTTCCGCTAGTGCTTACGGAGTAGGTGGAGGAATGACTTATATTAACTCTAACTCTAAAGGTACATTATTAATTGCTGGAGGCGGCGGAGGAGCAACTGTCAAAGCAGCAGGCGGAACCGGAGGAACTGGCGGTGGAGTAAGTGGTAACTCTGGAGCTGGAGGACAAGCCGGTGGAGGAGCAGGTGGATCTGGTGGTTCTGCTGGATCATACACTCCTGAAAAGTATGAAACTAGAAAAAGGTATCTAACTGACACTCACCCGACTTGGAACAATAATTATTATTGGGTATCTTTAAGTGGAACTGGTTACTACTGGGGTACAACTCAAAATGATGGATTCCATTATCAAATCGGAGCATCAGCTGGAGGAATAGTTACTATAAATGGAGAAAACTGGATACTTTCTAGTGGATTATCACTAAACGTAACGGAAGCTAATGCAAGTAATCATACAGTCAAAGTTCACGTTATAAATAATGGAATTGGAAATGCATATATAACGCCTAACAATAACTTTGGTTGGGATGGAAATGGCGTAAGTGGAAACATATATCAAAATTATCAAGCTAAAGTACAAAATGAATCTTCCGTTGCTTCTAAAGGTGGTACAAACTATATTAATCCAACATATGGAAGTGGAAGTTCATCTCAAGCTGGAAAACGTGCTGGCAATGGATACGCTAAAGTAACATTATCTACAATAAATTAGGTTCTCTAAAATCTAGTGTGAAGTAAAAATTAGTGAAAAGTAATGCTAAATTTTATAAAACAATCAAATCTAGTGTGAAGTTGAACTATAAAAGGAATAAAATCTGGTGTGAAGTGAGATGATAAATTTCATCTCCTTTTTTTGATATTTTTAAGTAAATTATATATTTTTGGAGGGAAAATAAGTGGCTTCAATTAAGAAGCAAAAATGATATAATCTTAACTATTGTTTTAATTTTGTTAATAATAACTTTAAATCTTTAAAAGCAATTTCTATATTTTATAACTCGAATATATCACTTTATATACAAAATTCTAACAACTTTTTGAATTAACTTGAAAACCTCGATAGGGTATTATAAAATAAAAATAGAAAGATAGATGATGCAAAAATGAAGAAAACGACAATACTTATAATAATAGTTTTATTTATGGTAATTGGGTATGCAGCATATAATACAACAATAAATATATATGGAAATGGAAAGTTAGCAGAAAACCTAAGTGATTTTAAAGTATATCTATCTAATCTAAAAGTAAATGGAAAAGAAGTAAATGGAATAAATAATACAAAAGATGAATTTACAATAAATGATATAAATGGAGATATAAGTGTAGATGTAATAAATGATTCAACTGAGTATGATACAGAAGCAAGTTTAGAATGTGAAACAAATAACACTTGGGATTTTGATTATACAGGAAGTGAGCAAACATTAACAATACCTATAACAGGTACATATAAACTAGAAACGTGGGGAGCGCAAGGTGGAAGTGCAAATGAAACATATGTAGGAGGATATGGCGGATATTCCAATGGTCAAATAGCTTTAGATATAAATCAAAAAATATATGTAAACGTTGGAGGAACAGGAATTACTGATGATGATTTTGATGCTAGCACATATGTAAACGGAGGATATAATGGTGGAGGAACTGCTTGTGGATATAAAGATAAACTAGCATCCTCTGGAGGTGGTGCAACACATATTGCAACTTCAGCGGGACTATTGTCTTCTTTATCAAATAAAAAAGCAAATATTTTGATCGTCGCTGGAGGTGGCGGTGGAGGAGGCTACCAACAAGAAGGGTATTCTGGAGCTGGTGGTTCTGGTGGTGGTTATAATGGCGTAACGGGAAAATACGTTATAAACTATCAAAATTTATATATCCCAAATGGCGCTACTCAAACTTCTGGTGGTTCGTTTATTCATTATGGAGCTTATACCTATTATGCTTCATCTTTTGGATCTGGCGGTGGAGCTGAGAAATCAAATGGTAATGCCTCTGGCGGAGGCGGTGGCTATTATGGAGGTGGTTTAGGTAATTTGTTCATGGGAGCTGGAGGAGGTTCAGGGTATATTGGTAATTCACTTCTAACAAATAAGAGCATGTATTGTTATAACTGCACTGCATCAAGTGAAACGTCAACTAAGACAATAAGTACAACATGTGTAAATTCAACACCAACAGCAAATTGTGCAAAGCAAGGCAACGGCTATGCCCGTATTACTTTAATGTCATCACCAGAAACTATAACGACAGATAAAGTGACAATTACTGCGCAAGAAAATGCTAGTCAAAGTTTAAAAAATATAACAGGAAAATCGATATTTTGTAAATTAAAAGTTAAGAAGATATCAAGAACAAAAAAGGCATATAATGGTCCAACCGAATGGTTATTTAATTATACAGGTGGAGAGCAAACGTTTACTGCGCCAGTAAATGGGATATATAAATTAGAGGTATGGGGAGCCCAAGGCGGAACAGATTCAAATAATTATCATGGAGGATATGGCGGATATTCTAGTGGTTCAATGAATTTGTCTACTAGTGACAAAATTTATATTTATGTTGGAGAGAAGGGTAAAACTTTAAATTCTTCTGGGCATTCGGGGGTGCTATATGCCTATCCTAATAGTGGAAATGTAAGAGTTAATAGTTCTGATGCAAATAATATTAATTTTAGTACCGGTGGTGGATCGACTCATATCTTACATAGTAGTGGAAATTTATCTCAATTTAGTTCAACATTAAATAAAGTTTTAATAGTTGCAGGCGGCGGAGGTGGAGTTTGTACTTGGTGGGGATACAATGACCATGGTGGTGCTGGTGGTGGATTTCAAGGAGCAACCACTACATATAATTTTCCCAATGGAACAACATCAAATAACAATCCTACTGGTGGAACACAAATATCTGGAGGTTTTGGTGGTGGCAACTTAGATGGTAATTCCAAATATTCTTGGTTAAATGGAATATTTGGAATTGGAGGTGGCTCAAGAGCAGCTGGTCAGTCTGCATCTGGATCTGGAGGCGGCGGTTTTTACGGCGGCGGCGCTTCTTGGGGAGGATCTGGAGCCGGTGGTTCAGGATACATTGGCAATTCACTTCTTTCAAATAAAGCAATGTATTGTTATAATTGTCAAGAATCTAGTGAAGAATCTACTAACACCTTTTCAACAACATGTACGAGTTCAACACCAACAGAAAATTGTTCAAAGCAAGGCAACGGATATGCACGTATAACTCTCATATCAACTTATTAAAATATTTTTTAGTTATTTAAATGAGTATTCATCATATATATTAAATAGGTGAAAATATGAAATATATTAAATATGCTCTTGTAATAACCTTATGTGTTTTATCTTTTTATGCATCAGATAGATTAATACTTTATGTAGAAAATTTAAGCCCTCTTATGAAAGAAATAAAAATGTATGAAGATTCCTTATATGAAAGTCCCGTTAACGCTATTATTGAAGACAATACAATAATAACTGGTAAAAATGGAAGAGAATTAAATAAACGTGAAAGTTATTTAAAAATGAATGACTTTGGATCATTCAATGAAACTTTCTTTGTTTATGATTATATAAAACCAGAAATTTCTGTAATGGACCATTTAGATAAAGTAATAATTGGAAATGTAAGTGATACAGATGTGGCTTTAATAGTTGATAATAAAACCATTGAAGAATATCTATTAACTGAAAAAATAAAATTTTCTAAAATAGTAAAAGAACAAGATGAAATAAATAGGAAAGAAATCACATATATAAATGGTTCTTCTAATGAAGATGATTTTAATGATATTCGTCGATTTTTAAAGAAAAATAATTTAAATAAAAATATATGTGTTGTTGATGTATCCAATCATTCAGCTTGTATAAACACTAAATCATTTATAATAAAACCAACAATAGAATTAAAAAGTTCTAATATTTCCTCTTATGTAAATAATACTAAAGGGGGATCAATTATTAAGATTGATAAAAATCTTACCTTAAATGAATTTAAAGTATATTTAAGTAAATTAAAATATAACAATTTAGAGATAGTTGATTTAATTGATTTAATTAAAGAGTAATTATACCCAATTTGTGGTATAATTTTTTTAGGTGATAAACGTGAAAAAAATAGTCTTAATTGATGGAAATAACTTAATGTTTAGAAGTTATTATGCAACTGCTTATTCTGGAAATTTGATGAAAAATTCTAAGGGAGTAGTAACAAATGCTCTATATGGATTTGCAACAATGATCAATAAAATAATTAAAGAAGAAAATCCAGATTATATGTTAGTTGCCTTTGATATCGGTAAAACTTTTAGACATAGAGAATATGCTGATTATAAAGCAGGACGAGCTAAAACTCCAGAAGAATTAAAAAGCCAAATGCCACTTGCTCGTATAATGTTAGATCATATGGGAATAAAAAATATTGGTATAGAAGATTATGAAGCTGATGATATAATTGGAACTCTCGCTAAAAGAGCTGATGAAGATCCAGACTGGGATGCAACAGTTATAACAAGTGACCATGACTATTTACAACTTATTTCTGATGTTGTAGAAGTAAAACTTTTAAAATCAAAAGACTATACCAGATATAATCCAACGAACTTTAAAGAAGAGTATGGAATTGAACCAATTAAAGTAATAGATTTAAAAGCACTTATGGGAGATTCAAGTGATAATATTCCTGGAGTTGCTGGAATAGGTGAAAAAACAGCTTTAAAACTTTTACAAGACTATGGTTCTTTAGATGGTGTTTATGAAAATATTGATTCTATAAAAGGAAAATTAAAAGAAAAACTTGAAACAGGAAAAGATTCTGCATATTTTTCTAAAAAGCTTGCAACTATATATCGTGATGTTCCGATTTCTTTCTCTTTTGAAGATATGAGATATACTGGTCCAAAAGATACTTTAAATGATTTTTATCGTGATTTAGAGTTTTATTCACTCATGACTTCTCACGAAGTAAAAGAGAGTACTCATGAATTTGAGTTTAAAAAGTTAGAAAGTGTTTATGAAATAGATAGATCAAAAGAGATAAGTTTCTATATTGAATGTGACAATGAAAACTATCATATGGCAAATATATTAGGAATGGGACTTTTTGATGGAACAAATGCTTTCTTTGTAGAGAAAAAAGATATTGATCAAGTATTTGATTATACAAAAGATGTAAAAAAATATACATTTGATGTTAAGAAATCTTATGTACTTTTAAATAGATTTGATTTAAATGTTATTTATGATTTAAATTTAATTGCTTATCTTTTAAACAAAGTTGTTAAAGATGATGTTGCTGTTCTTATGAATAATGATTCTTCATCTATTCCTTTAATACATGATATTATAAAAAATAAAATGGATATAAAAAGCATTGTTGCTGAGAAAGCAAAATATATTTATGATACTCATGATAAAAACATTATAGATATTAAATCTGAGGATATGTATGAGCTTTATACTGACATTGAACTTCCTTTATCAAAAGTACTTGCTAAGATGGAAATAGAAGGAATAAAGTGTGATGCAAACATTTTAAATGAAATGCAACAAGCCATTGAAAGTGAAATAGAAGAGGTTAGTAAAGATATATATAATCTTTCTGGATGTGAGTTTAATATAGCTTCTCGTATTCAATTAAGTGAAGTTTTATTTGAAAAGTTAAATCTTCCACATGGAAAGAAATTAACAAGCGGTTATAAAACTGATGCAGCAACTTTAGAAAAACTACTTGGTTTACATCCAGTTATTGAACAAATAATAAAATATCGTAACTTAACAAAGATAAATTCAACTTATTTAAAAGGTTTAAAAGAATTTATTCATGAAGATGGTAAAATACATACTATTTATAAACAAACTTTAACACGTACTGGTCGTCTTTCAAGTGCTGATCCTAACTTACAAAACATTCCGGCACGTGATGATTTAGGCAAATTAATCCGTAAAGCTTTTGTTCCTGTTAATGACTTATTCTTATCAAGTGATTATTCTCAAATAGAACTACGTATTCTAGCTCATCTTTCTGGAAGTGAAGCTTTAATAAATGCATTTGTTAATGGAGATGATATTCATACTAAAGTTGCATCAGACATCTTCAAAAAACCAATGAATGAAGTAACACCACAAGAAAGACGTACAGCAAAAGCTGTTATCTTTGGAATAGTTTATGGAATAAGTGGGTTTGGTTTAGGTGAAAACATTGGAGTTTCTCCAAAAGAAGCAAAGAAGTTTATTGATATGTATCTATCCCTTTATCCTGGAGTAAAGAATTATATGGACTTAACTATAAAAGATGCTTATGACTGTGGATATGTCAGAACAATGTTTAAAAGAAAAAGGACAATTGACGAACTATTTAACTCGAATTATATGGTAAGAAGTGCGGGTGAGCGTATTGCTTTAAATACACCAATTCAAGGAACAAGTGCCGATATAATTAAAAAAGCTATGATTGAAATTGATAATGAATTTGAAAAACGTAATATCAAATCTAAAATGATTTTACAAATTCACGATGAACTTGTTTTTGATATTGTTGAAAATGAAAAAGAAGAGGTTGGAAAGATTGTAAAAGATATTATGGAACATACAGTTACTTTAAAAGTTCCTTTAAAAGTATCAACTGATTTTGGAATCAATTTATATGAAACAAAATAATTAAGTATGCTATAATAACTTTCAATGGGTGGTTATATGGAACTTGATAAATTTGTTATAGATGAACTTTCTAATTTAAAAGAATTAATTGGTGTAAGTGAAGATTATGAAAAATTTATTAAATATTTTGCATTTATAATAAATGAGCATCATGTATTTGATAGAAAAATAGAAACAAGCTTTTCTTCCACTGACAAAGATGCTTTATTTGTTAATTTAACCGATGAACTTGATTATACCATCTATGCTAATACCATTAAATTGAAAAAATTTTTACAAAAAATAGCAAAGAATTTTTATAAAGAATATGCATATTTTGATACAAGAAAAATAGATTTATTATTTGCATTTGAATTTTTAATACACGAACTTATGCATTTATATCAAATGAGTTTAGCAAAGTCTGATAAAAGTCCAATTGGAAGAACATATGAATTAATTATAAATCAAATGGATAAAAGAAGAAAAATAGTGTTTATTATGTATATGATAAAAACTTATCGTATATGTTATGAAAGAACTGCTAATATAGTAGGTTTTAGAGAAACTAAGAAAATATATAAATCAACTGATTTAGAAAATATATGCAGTTTATTTTATCTATATTATTTATCATCAGGTTATGATATCAAATCAGAGACTAAAATAATTACACCGGTTGAACAAACTTTTAAAGATTATTGTATTAAAGAAAGTATAGATTCAACTGGCGTAAGTTTTATAGATATAATGGAACATGGTTTACCTTTAGGAAAAAATAATCTAAGTAATTTTAATGAACTATTTAAGACTTTAGAAAGCAGTTGTTTAAGTGATATAGATTCTGATGATGTTATTAAAAAGATGTTGGAAATGAGGTGAAGTTATGCCTGAAATAGCTGAAGTAAGAACAGTAGCAAGAACTTTAAATAGAAGCCTACCAGGAAATAAAATTAAAGATATAAATGTTATATATGATCGCATAATTGATCAAGATACAAACGAATTTAAAAATATATTAATTGGAAAAACGATTGAAAGTGTCAGTAGTTTTGGTAAGTATTTACTATTTAATCTAGGAGAATATACGTTGATTTCTCACTTGCGTATGGAAGGAAAATATTTTATAAAGAAAGCAGAAGAGCCAATAGAAAAACATGAACATGTAATATTCATATTTGATGATTTTACTTTAAGATATCATGATACAAGAAAATTTGGCCGTATGCGAGTTTTAAAAACTGAAGATGTATATTCTTCAAAAGAGATAAAGAAATTAGGAATAGAACCCGATAATGATTCTTTAACGAAAGAATACATCTATAAATCTATTCATAATAAAAATAAACCGATAAAAACATTACTTTTAGATCAATCTATTATAAATGGCTTAGGAAATATTTATGTTGATGAAGTTTTATTTGCATCAAACATAAATCCAAATAGAAGTGGATCAAGTATTACTTTAGATGAATGTGATAAAATACGTATTTCTTCAAAAGCTATTATTGAAAAAGCAACTGAACTTGGAGGTTCAACAATAAGGAGTTATACTTCATCTTTAGGAGTAACTGGTCATTATCAAGATTACTTAAAGGTTCATACTAAAGAAATATGTCCAAACTGCAAAAATAAAATAAAAAAAATAAGAGTTGGTGGACGTGGAACTTACTTTTGTGAAAACTGTCAAAAATAATGTATATTTTAAAATTATCGCACATAATAATAACAGGAAGTAGTTAAATAGGTAATTTATACTTCCAGTATTTAAAAGCATTTAAGGATTAACTTAATTTGCTTAGGGTATTGATTATTCAATACTCTTTTTTTTGTAAAAAAATGTTAAAACTACCAAACTTAAAAATTGGTAGCTTTTTTTCAACAGATTTTAACGTTTTACATATAAATCGCTACAAATATTAAAAATCTGAGCCTCTAAATTTAAAATTTTGTAGTTTTAAGATATAAAAAAATTATGTTTAAATAAATACTCGAGAAGCAAGGAAAAGATGCTTATCACTTTCTTATATGTAGGACGTGAATTTTCAGCAAAATAAGCTGTAGTAAGGAAGTGATATATAATGTTTAAACACCAATTTAAAATAGAACTACTAGTAACAAGTTTAATCATTATAATTTTTATATTGTTATATCTTCTTTGTAAAAAAGGAATATAAGATATAAAAAAAGCACCTTTTCTTTTGAAAAAGGTGCAGTAACCAAATATGTGGTAAGCATCGCGTCCTAAAGAAACTTTGCTTCTCACTTAAATAGAATATAACATTTTGTTGACATTTTTTCAACAAAAATTTTAAATTGACTTGAAAATCGGGGGGGGTATTATAAAATAAAATAGTAGAAAGTAGGGAAATAATATGAAGAAGAAAAGTATGCTTATAATAGCAATATTACTAATGAGTATTG
>ERZ826242.527-NODE-527-length-55267-cov-7.588984_pt1 | contig 55267 bp, 54 predicted proteins | sample MGYA00519871_ERZ826242 | MGnify/ENA primary metagenome ERZ826242 (study PRJEB31778, sample SAMEA3449226) | human gut metagenome | biome: human gut; feature: human-associated habitat; material: faeces | place: United Kingdom | collected 2010/2012 ... | reverse complement strand
GTAACAAGGTTAAGTTACATTAGTCTGTGCGATTGCGAAGCAATCTGTACATCTGGCGAAGCCACTTTTCTTAATTTAATTTGAATTCTAATAAATCTTTTCAAACAATTTTACTTGATTTCTTTTTATATATTTTTGTAGTATCAACAGAATTATAATCGTAATTGTAAATAATAAAATACTATATCCCCAATATGGTAGCCAAGAAAATAGTATTGTTAAAGCAATGATAATTCCGATATTTACCACTCCCAAAATAGCTGGCCACATTAAATTCATATTTTGTTTTACTACTGCATATTCTGTATCCCACTCTAATTTTGGTTTCTTTAAATCTACCAATAACATTAAATAACTTTGGATCACACTTAAAACAAATGAAATCACAAAAATACAAATATTAATTGAGATTGGTAAATTAATTATATAGGTTGCTACTGCTAATGTAACTAAAATTGCAATTATGCTCATTATTATATTTGGAATTGCCTTATAAATAAATTGTTTATATAAAGAAAGTGGTATATATTTTACAAAAATTGCATTTTTCCCATCTCTTGAAATTGCTGTTGCAGACACATATATCATCATAGAAAAGAATTGTAAAATACATAGTAAAACACAAATTGTAATTGGATTTTCTAAAAATGGTTGAATTTGTGCCTTCAATGTATTTAACTCAACATTTCCTTCTTGACTCATAAATCCTGACAAACCAGCAATAATAAATACTACTGGTATTAGAAGTGCAGGAAGCACACATTGCATAAAATAGATTGGATTTCGAATTAATATTTTTAATTCTTTTTTTACATAGCTTATTCCCACTTTATTTTTTCGATATGCATTTTTTTCCTTTAATTTTTTAACTTTTTTAGATGCTCCTACTAAACTTCCTACAGCACCTTTTAGATATAATTTTGTACCTGCTAAAAGAAAGATAATATATGCACCAGCTGAAATAGCAATTATTTTTATAATTTCAATAAATGCGCCTAACCAATTACTAGCAGTTAAGGCTTGAATAGCAGGATCAATTGTAACAAAATAAGGAGTTATCATCTCTACCATTCCATTTGCTTTTAATAATTGCTGAACCATTTGTTCTTCTGAATAATCTTTTCCTCCTATTGCAAATTGAATTCCTACGATAAACACAATTGCAATTAAACTAGTAATTAATTGAAATTTATCTCTATTTTTTGTTAACTTTGAAAATGCCATGATAATCATAATTATTAGAGTAGATATAAGAACTGGCAAAATAGGAAATACAAGTAATATTATAATCATTGCGAAATAATATAAAATACCTGCTCCTGTTAGAATTCCATAAATGATAAGCGGAGTAATTCCTATAATAAGTTCCATAATATATTCTGTTATTAAAATGGTATTTAATTTTGCTTGAACCATCTCTCTTGGCTTTATTGGTAATGGTAATAAATATTCTATATCTTTTGCAAAGTACAGTACGTTAAGGCTGGAAAAAATATTTTGTATTAGCATAAAAGCGGCTAACACTAAAAAGAATAAACCTAAGAATACTTTTTCTTGCCCTATACTTGCAAGCATATGAATCATACCGTAGCTCATAATACCAATTAAACCAGCTAAATAAAGAAATAAAATTCCATATAAAATGATATATCCAATATTTTTATTATTTTTACTTTTTTGTTTTTGAAATTCCATACCTTGGAAGGAAGTTTTTAGGAAAATTTTTGTAAGGGTAATTACTTTTTTATTCATGTTCTGTAATCTCCAAAAATAATTCTTCTAATGATTTATTCTCTTTGAATTTTTCTTTCATTTCTTCAAAAGTTCCTACAAAAACTAATTTTCCCTTATTAATAATTCCTACCCTATCACATAATTTCTCTGCAACTTCTAATACATGTGTAGAAAAAAATACACTATTTCCTTCTTGAGTATGTTTCCTCATCATTTCTTTTAAATCAAATGAAGACTTTGGGTCAAGTCCTGTCATTGGCTCATCTAAAATCCAATTTTTAGGATTATTTAGTAAAACTCCACAGATTACAATTTTCTGTCTCATACCATGAGAATAGCTCTGTATTTGACTATTTAAAGCATCTTGTATTTCAAATTTTGCTGTTAAGACTTGAATTCTTTCTTTTCTTGTGTCCTCTGAAATTTCATAGATATCTGCCAAAAAGTTTAAATATTCAATTCCTTTTAACTTTAGAAACATATCTGGACTATCTGGTACAAAGCCAAATTTTTTCTTTGCTTCTAAAGGGTCTTTTTGAATGCTCTTACCATCAATCAAAATATCTCCCTCATCTGGATTCAAAATTCCTGTAATCATTTTTATGGTTGTTGTTTTTCCCGCACCATTTGGGCCTAAAAATCCAAAAATCTCTCCATCCTTTATTTCTAAATTCAAATTATCTACTGACTTCTTGTCTTTTACATAGGATTTTGTTAAATTTTGAATTTGAATCATATTATTTTCCCCCTTTATTTTATTTTTTCCCTATTATACTACTTTTTTGATTTTTGTGTATTATTTTTTTCAATTCTTAAGATTTTTATTTTTGAAAATTTTCTTTCATACTTTTTACTGTTTTTTTCTTTTTACTATTTCACTTTTATTCATTACAATCCGTTGAAAACATTTACAAAATGCGTTTTTTTTGATATAATATTATGTATTCTAAAAACAATCCATTAATAGGGGGATGTATGGAAACTAGCACTAGTTTAGTTGTACGCAAGCAATTAACAAAAACACAAACATTATTATTATATTTTTTTATTTATTCTTTTATAGGATGGTTAAGTGAAACTTTATATTCATTTTGTGTATTAGGGCATTTTACAAATAGAGGATTTTTATTTGGACCAATTTGTCCAATTTATGGTTTTGGGGCAATTATCATGCTTATTTTTATTCAAAGCTATCAAGATAAACCTTTAAAACTATTTCTTCTATCTGCAATTATTTTTTCTGTATTTGAATATATTGTTGGCTTTGGCTTAGATGCTATCTTTGCTACAAAATGGTGGGATTATACAAATGATTTTCTAAATCTAAACGGTAGAATTAGCATTCTTTATACTTTTTTTTGGGGAATTGCTGGTTTAATATTTATTCACTATGTACATCCATTTGTAAAAAAGATTGTAACTAAATTTTTAAATAAATTTCCTTTTTGGTTTCAAATTAATTTAGTTACTATTTTTACATTAATATTAGTTGTTGATACAGTATTTTCTAGTATACATTACTTAATATGAATAATTTTGGAATATTTTTTCTATTCCTATCATAAAATAAAAAGAGGGAAAAACTATGGATTTTAAAGAAAGTTTAAAATTAGAACGTTATATGAAACAATATGAAATGGTCACTGATGTAGACTATTTCAATTTTACATGTAAATTTTTTTATGATGTTTGTGTAGCATTAGAAAAAAATTTTCCTGGTGTTGATACAGAAAATAAAACAAGAATTAAAGGAAAAAATAGTTATAAGAAAAAAGCTTCTCAAGACAAAGACATTTATGATATCTATGGATCAAAAACCGTTATTCTACATGTAAAGGATAATGTTCCAGAATCGCTTGGAGTTTCTGCCTTTTTAAAAAGAAGAGAAATAGCACATCAAAACTTAGAAGAAGCCATTCTTTCCCATAAACAAGCGAAGGAAAATGATCCTAACTATAAAATCCGCAAAGAAGATTTAGCATTAATTGAAAAAATTCGAAGAGAACAATATGAAACTGCAAATGATATTTGCGAAATAAAAATAGCAGAAAAAATGTTTGAATTTTTATCTACACTACCAAATGATCCTTATTTTAAAAAGAATTATGGACTTTATCATATCGCTGATCGAGATCGTGACTATAATACAAGCGACGAATATATTGCAAGGCATATTACCTTTGGTAGTACAAAATTTCCTTTATGGTATTTAGAATGGCAAACAAAATCTATGCATTCTTATAACTTAGCAAGAACTGGTCCAGCTTCTCACGATCATCGAAACGGCAAACAACTTGTTTTTCCAGATTCTGTTGAAGATCTTTCAGAAGATGATTTAGCTCATTATATTTACTTTTCAGGAAAAAATCAAAAGCTTTATGTTGCCGGAATGTTCGAAAATACCTTTCACAAATTCCAACCTAAATTTGCAGAACATCCTGGTTTTTCGAAAGAAATTGTTGATAAATTATCTGATAAAACAGGATATAGCCTTGATCCAAGAGACCTATAAAATTTAAACCCTCAGGATAAAACGAATTGTTTTAATCATGAGGGTTCTCTTCATTTTATTTCTATTTGCTATTTATTTTTTTACTAATAGCTAGGCCATCTCCTACTTCTACAATTTTAGTATCTAGTTCAGGATCTTCTGTTGTTTCTTTAATATATTCTCTTAAATTTCTTACTGCGGTTCTTTGCTTGTGTTTATTATAGTCACTTAACACATATCCCTTATATAAAATATTGTCTGCTAGAATAATTCCTTTTTCTTTTAGCATTCTTTTCGCTTGCATCAAAAAGAATGGATATTTTCCTTTCGCTGCATCAATAAAGACTAAATCATAAGTTTGATTTAATGTAGGTAAGATTTCTACTGCATCTCCTTCATAAATTTGAATTTGTTGTTCCACTTCTGCCTTCTTTATATTTTTTCTTGCTTCTTTCACACGATCGGGATCTCTTTCTATTGTATCAATCATTCCATCATCTTCTAAATATTTAGAAAAACAAATAGCAGAATATCCAACAGCAGTTCCAATTTCTAAAATTCGATTTAATTTTTTTCCTTCTAATAATTCGTCAATTACTTCTAACGTTTCATCCATAATAATAGGAATATGATCCTCCAATGCTTTTTCTTTTATTTTTTCTAATTCTTTTCGATTCATTTGCTTTGCTCGTATACATTCCTCTATATGATACGATTTTCTCCTTTCTTTTTTTGTCATATCTCTTTAGATTTACTTCATAATGATAAAAATTCCATTCACTTCTAAAAAACATGAAAAAGGGACAGTAATTTTTCTACTGTCACTTTTTTTCTTTTATCCTCTTCTTGCTTCTCTTTCTCTTGTCTTTGTGTCTAATATTTTCTTTCTTAAACGAATACTCTTAGGAGTAATTTCTACTAGTTCATCATCTTGTATAAACTCAATTGCTTTTTCCAAAGACATTTGAATTGGTGGTACTAATCTTAAAGCATCATCTGATCCAGAAGCTCTTGTATTGGTTAAATGTTTTTCTTTACATACATTAATTGCTAAGTCTTCTGGTCTTGAGTTAATTCCTACAATCATACCTTCATATACTTCTACTCCAGGTCCTATGAATAAATCACCTTTGTCTTGCGCATTATATAATCCATAAGTTACTGATTTTCCAGCTTCAAATGCAACAATCGTTCCTCTTACTCTAGATACAACATCACCTTTATATGGTTCATAACAATCAAATATATGGTTCATTGTTCCATTTCCTTTTGTATCTGTCATAAATTCTGTTCTATATCCTATAAGACCTCTTGCTGGTATTTTAAATTCCACTTTAGTATGACCTTCTTCTGCTGGTTCCATATTAACCATTTCTGCTTTTCTTTTTCCTAATTTTTCAATTACATTTCCAATACAATCATCTGGTACGTTTACAACCAATCTTTCAATTGGTTCACATTTTACACCATCTATTTCTTTAAAAATAACTTTTGGTCTTGATACTAAAAGCTCAAATCCTTCTCTTCTCATTGTTTCAATTAATACAGATAAATGTAATTCTCCACGTCCTGATACTTCAAAAGAATCTGCAGAATCTGTTTCTTTTACACGTAAACTTACATTTCTTTCTAGTTCTTTAAACAAACGATCACGAATATGTCTTGATGTAATAAATTGTCCCTCTCTTCCAGCTAGTGGTCCGTTATTTACACTAAAAGTCATTGAAACTGTTGGCTCATCAATATCTACAAAATCTATTTTTTCAGGATGATCCATTGCACAAATTGTTTCTCCAATATTAATATCAGCAATTCCAGATACTTCAATAATATCTCCTGCTTTTGCTTCTTCTACTTCTACTTTATTTAATCCAACATGAGTATATAATTTTACAATTCTACTATTTACTACTTTATCATCTTTCTTGCATACAGCAACCGGCATATTAGCTTTTATAATTCCTCTTTCTAGTCTTCCTACTGCAATTCTTCCTACATAATCATCGTAGTCAATGTTAGATACTAACATTTGAACAGGACCATTTTCCTCACATGCTGGTGGATTAATTTCCTTAATAATTGTCTCAAAAATACAATTAATATTATCAGTATCGTCTTGTAGATTCATTTTTGCAATTCCATTTTTAGCAGAAGCATAAATTACTGGAAAATCTAATTGCTCATCTGTTGCATTCAATTCAATAAATAATTCAATCACTTGATCTACAACTTTTTCAGGATTTGCCCCTGGACGATCAATTTTGTTAATAACTACAATTGGTTTTAAATTTAGTGCTAATGATTTTTTTAATACTTCTCTTGTTTGTGGCATTGGTCCTTCAAATGCATCTACTAAAAGTAAAACTCCATCTACTGTTTTTAATACTCTTTCTACTTCTCCTCCAAAATCTGCATGTCCTGGAGTATCAACAATATTAATTTTAATCCCATTATACATAACAGAAGTATTTTTAGAAAGAATCGTAATTCCTCTTTCTTTTTCTAGATCGTTAGAATCCATAATTCTTTCAGCTACTTGTTCATTTTCTCTAAAAATATGACTTTGTTTTAATAGTGCATCTACTAATGTTGTTTTTCCATGATCTACGTGTGCAATAATTGCTATGTTTCTTATTTTTTCGTTTATCATTTAAGCTTACTCCTTTTCCTCTTTATATTCGTGACTAGTTCCTTCTAGTTCTTTAACGGATAATTCTATTTTCTTATTTTCCCAATTAATATCAATAATTTTAGCATTTACCTTTTGACCTAAACTTAGTTCTTCTTCTGGTTTTGTAATTCTTTTTTCTGCTATTTGCGAAATATGTACTAAACCTTCAATTCCTGGTTCTAATTCTACAAACGCTCCAAAAGGCATGAATTTTACAACTGTTACCGTTACAATATCATTGATTTGATATTTCATTTTTCCCCACGGATCTGGTCCTTTTTCTAAATATGATAATTTCATTCTTCTATTTTCTTTATCTACATCAATTGCTTTTACTTTTACTTTTTGTCCTACTTTTAAAATATCATTTGGTGTTTTATTTCGATTCCAAGTCATTTCTGAAATATGTAATAATCCTTGAATTGGTCCAATCTCTACAAAAGCACCATAAGCACTTATACTTGTTACTTTTCCTTCGTATTCTTTTCCTAATTCAGCTTTACTCCAAAAATCGTCTAAAACTTTTTTTGTTTCTTCATCTTTAACAGCTTTAATGGATGCAATAATTCTTCTGTTTTTAAAATCATGTTCTATAATTTTAAATTTTACTTTTCTATTTTTATATTCTTCTACACTTTCATTTCTAGTAATTCCAGAAAGTGAAATTGGAATAAAAATTCGAATTCCTTTATAATTTACAATAAAACCTTTTTCTGTAACATCTGTTATTTTTTCTTCAAAAATTGTTTCTGTTTTAATTTTTTCTTCTAATTCTGCTCTTGCATTTCTTGCTTGATATCTTTTATAAGATAATAAAACATTTCCTAAGCCATCGTTCATTTTTAGAACATCTGCTGTAATTTCATCTCCTACTTTTATTTCATCTCTTGGATTACTATCTTCTTGAAAAGAATATTCGCTTTTTGGTATAATTCCATCTGCTTTATAACCAATATCTACAATAATTTCATCCTTGGTATTAATCGCGATTACTTTACCAGTAACTGTTTTTTCTATATTTATTTCTTTCATTGATTCATTTAATAAAGTTTCAAAACTACTTTCTTGATTTTCTTGTGACATACTTTCACCTTCCTATAATTTTTCTTTCTTTTGTATAATCTTAATAAATGACGTTTCTCTTATGAAAAACGTCTATAAAACACGAAAATATTATATCTTACTGTGGCTCTTTTGTCAACTTTATTATGTTATCCATGATATCTTTACTTACTTTTTCTAAAGTTTCTTTATCTGGATTTTTAGAAGCATATTCAGAATAATCCATTGGCTTTCCATAATTTACGTATACTTTTTTAAAAGGCTTTTCTCCTCCATAAATTCCAACAGGTTGTACTTTTGCTCCTGTTTTTAATGCGAAGAAAGCAGCTCCTTCTTTTACATCTTCTCCTTTTTCTAAGCCATTTCTTGTTCCCTCTGGAAACAACGCTACACATTCCCCATTTTTTAATGCTTTTAATGTTGTCTTTAATGCTGATATATCTTTATTATCACGTTTTACATAAATTCCTTCAAATACAACACCTAAAAAAGCAAATAACGGATTTTTCTTTAGCTCTTCTTTCGCCAAAAATCTTACATGTCTCCTAGCTGTAATAACAATTAATGGTGGATCTAAATAGGTTCGATGATTTCCACAATAAATAACAGGTCCTTCTTTTAAAATATTTTCTTTTCCTGTTACTTTTAATCGATATACTACTTTACAATATGCATATATTGCAGATCTTACAATCACTCTTAAAATCTTCTTAAAAAATGTTTTCATTTCTTTTCTCTTCTTTCTTGTATTATTTTAATAATCTTATCTGTTACTTCTTCTATTGTTAAATGACTCGAATCAACATATATCGCATCCTCTGCTTGTTTTAATGGTGCTACACTACTTGTTTTATCATTGTGATCTCTAAATTTTATATTTTCTAATATCTCTTCATAGGTTGATTCTATTCCCTTTTCTTGGTTTTGCAAAATCCTTCTTTTGGCTCTTTCTTCCGGTGTTGCATCTAAATATATTTTAACATCTGCATTTGGAAATACATTTGTTCCAATATCTCTTCCTTCCATAATAACATCTTTACCTTCTGCCATCTTTCTTTGGAAGTTTGCCATATTATCTCTAACTTGTGGAATATGAGATACTTGAGAAACCATTGCATTCACCTTTGGTGTTCTTATTTCATCTGTTACATCGATATGATTTAGATAAAATTTCTCTTTTCCATTTTCTTTTTTTAATTCGATCTGTATCTCATTTAATAATTCCACTATCTTTTCTTCTTGCTCTAATGTATAACCTTTTTGAAGTGCTGCTAATGTTACACATCGATATGTTGCACCAGTATCAATATTTACTAAGCCTAGTTTTTCTCCTACTAATTTTGTTATAGTTCCTTTTCCGCTTCCAGCTGGGCCATCAATTGCTACAATAAAAGCCATCTTTATTCCTTCCTTTCTTGTTCTGGCATATGAATTCCTTTAATTACAATATCCATCGATTTTACATTCATTGTTGTTTGTTTTTCGATCTCTCGAATGACTTTTGCTTTAAAATTTTCTACTGCATCAATTACATTATAGCCATACTCTACCATCACTTCTAAATAGATGCTTGGCCCTTCTCCATAATTTTCAACTCTTGTCTTTAATACTCGAAAGATTGCTTTCTCTCTTTTTGCTAGATATTCGGTAAGCTGTCTAAAAACAGTATCTGAAATCGTAAAATTTCCCATATAACTAAAAGTAGGTCTTATAATTGATTTTTCTGAAATATATGGTTTTGCTCCTCTTCCCTTAAATTTAAAAATTTGAAGTGGATCTAATATGTAACCTGAAAAATCTTTTTTTATTTCAAAAGTTGGTACAGGAATAACATGTTTTCCTTCTGTTACTCTACTTCTTCTTGCTTCTTGAATTTCTTGTGGCGTCGCAATTTCTTGGATATAAATGATTTTTTCGATTGGTGGCAAATTTAAGTTTTGTGCTATTTTTTGAACCATTCCATCCGAAGTTCCTAAAATTAAAATTCTTTCTGGCTTATACTGCTTTATTGCTTTTTTCATTTCTTCTCTTTGCTCTTTTTGTATAAATAAAGCTTTTTTTACTGTTTCTATTTTTGTAGGCGCTTTTTTGGCGGATTCTCCCGCAATAATCTCATTATCTTTGATAAAAAGCCCATCATCGATAATAAAATTAATATTATTTTCACTTGCAACCATTTGTGCTCGATAACTTTTTCCTGTTCCAGATGGTCCTACAAAAGCATATACTTTCATATTATTCATGTTTACTCCTCTTACTTTTCTTCTTATTCATCTTTATCCTTAAGTCTAATACATTATACCTCATTCTTTTTTGGTTTTCAATTATATTAAGAAATTACAAAAGAAAAAACAAGAATGTATTATTCATATACATTCCTGTTTTTTATAATTATAATTGAAAAACATATCCATTTTACTTCTCATATCCTGGTTTTCCAAGTAAACGGAACATATTCTTTTTATAAGCTTCTACCCCTGGTTGGTCAAATGGATTTACTCCAAGTAATCTTCCAGACATTGCACATGCTAATTCAAAGAAATAAATTAATTGTCCTAAATTCTCTTCATCTAATTGATTCATTGTAATGACAATATTAGGTACATCACCAGACACATGAGCTTCTATGGTTGCTTCCATTGCTTTCTTATTCACATAATCTAAAGATTTTCCTACTAAATAATTTAGGCCATCTAAATTATCCTCATCATTTTTTATCTCTAAATCTGTTTTTGAATTCTCGATATTTAATACCGTTTCAAATAAATTTCTTCTTCCTTGTTGAATATATTGTCCCATAGAATGTAAATCTGTAGTAAATTCTACACCAGCAGGAAAAATTCCTTTTCCCTCTTTTCCTTCACTTTCTCCATATAATTGTTTCCACCATTCAATCATATAATGTAGTTTAGGATCATAATCTACTAATAATTCAATATTTTTTTCTTTTTTGTATAAAATATTTCTTGCTACTGCATATTTATAACAATCATTATACTTTAATTTTTCATCTGCATAGCGATTTTGTGCTGCAACAGCTCCACACATTAGTTTGTCAATATCAATTCCGCTTACAGCAATTGGTAATAATCCAACCGCAGTTAATACGGAGTATCTTCCTCCAACATTGTCTGGAATGACAAAAGATTCATATCCTTCGCTATCTGCTAATTTCTTTAATGCTCCCTTTTGTTTATCTGTTGTTACATAAATTCTACTTCTTGCCTCAGCAATTCCATATTTATTCTCTAAAAATTCTCTAAAAATACGAAAAGCAATTGCTGGTTCTGTTGTTGTTCCTGATTTTGAAATTACATTAATGGATAAATCCTTATCTCCTATAAATTCAATCACATCATGAATATAATCTGGATTTAAATTATTTCCTACAAAAATTACTTTTGGATTTTTTTCCTCTACCATTTCATTTGCAAATGGACTATTCATTGCTTCAATCACTGCTCTTGCTCCCAAATAAGAGCCTCCGATCCCAATGACAAGGAAAATATCAGAATCTTCTTTTACTTTTTTTGCAACTGCTTTTATTCGATCAAATTCTTCTTTATCATAATCAGTTGGCAAATTAAGCCATCCTAAAAACTCTTTTTCATCATTTGCTTTTTTATATAAGTCTTGATGAATTTTTTCTACTTCTGTACTATATTGATTCATTTCTTCTTCTGAAATATTGGTATGTTTCAATTCTATTTTTAAATTTTCCATATTAAAACCTCTTTTCCTATGTTTATTTTATTCCTATTCTATCCTAATTGTTTTTATTATTCAATATTTTTTCAAAAAATAAGAGAGCGATTCGTTAAAGTAAGATCTAAATATTAAATATTTTCGTCTTACTTTTTCTTAATTGCTCTCCTATTCTCATTATATTTTTCTTATTTTGTAATCCATTTTACTAAATCTAAATTACTACTTTCTAATAACATTTTGTGTTTTGGCATTACTCGGAAAGTATATCCATATTCTCCTCCTGTTGTCAATCCTATTTTTGCTGAATAGATATATTTTCTTTTCTCTTCATTAGCGTCTTGTAATGTCATTGGGATAATATGAACATCTTCTACAATTCCGTTTTCTGAAATTTTACCATAATATACTTCTGCCTCAATGTTTTCTTTTGCTATATTAGGAAGTTCCACTTCACAGTGTACTTCGATCGAATTTCCAGCATCTACTGTTACATTGTCTACATTATTTACTTGATTAATTTTGATATCTTTCCAATTTTGATATAATTCTTGTTTCCAATTTTCATATTCTGTTACATTTTCTAAATCAGAATAATACTCTTTCGTAAGATCACATAATGGCATATAGTATTGTTTCGTATAATCTACTACCATTCTAGCAGTACTATACTTTCCTCCTGTTGAAATAATTGAGTTTTTCATAATTTCCATCCATTTTTCAGATACGCCATTTTCTACATTTTTATTTTTATAATATAATGGAATAATTTTATTTTCTAATGTTGCATATAAACTTTCACTATCTGCTAAATCTTGTTCTTCATAAGATTGATATTCTGCATTTGTTCCAATTGTCCATCCATTTTTTTGGTTATATCCTTCTGCCCACCATCCATCTAGTACACTAAAATTAATTACTCCATTAACAGATGCTTTTTGTCCACTTGTTCCGGATGCTTCCATTGGTCTTCTTGGATTATTAAGCCATACATCCACACCACTAATTAAATATCTTGACATTGCAATATTATAATTTTCTAATACAAATATCTTTCCTTTAAATTGTGGCTTCATCGATATATCATGAATATAACGAATTAAGTCTTGTCCTTCTTGATCTGCAGGATGTGCTTTACCTGCAAAAATCAATTGTACTGGTCTTGTTTCATCATTTAGAAGTTGTGTTAATCTTTCTAAATCTTTAAAAATAAGGGTTGCTCTTTTATAAGTTGCAAATCTTCTTGCAAATCCTATTGTTAACGCATTTGGATTTAATTTTGAAGTTATTTCATGTATTTCATCATATCCTATTCCACTTGCTCTTAATCTTGTTGTAATATTTTCTTTTACTAATTTTAACAATTTTTCTTTTCTTGCTGTATGTGCTTTCCATAGTTTATCATTTGGAATATCTTTAATTTTTTCCCATATATAATCTTGATGAATATTATCTTGCCAGAATGGGATTAAATATTGATTATATAAATCTTTTAGGTTTTGTGCAAGCCATGAACAAGTATGAATTCCATTTGTTACATAACCAATTGGTGACTCATTTGGTGCAATATTTGGCCATACATCTGCAAATAATTCTCTTGATACAGCTCCATGAAGTTTACTAACTCCATTTTTCTTTCCTGCAATTTTTAATGCCAAAATTCCCATATTAAATCCTTGATCTAATCCTTGGTTTGGCTTCATTCCTAATTCTAAAAATTCTTCTCTCTTAATTCCTAATTGTGGCCAGTATGATGCAAAATATTTATCAACTAAACTAACTGGGAAGATATCATTTCCTGCTGGTACTGGTGTATGTGTTGTAAATAAAGTTTTAGAAGTTGCTATGTCTCTTGCAATCGAAAAAGATACTTCTTTTTCTTTTATCATATCTCTTATAATTTCTAATGTTAAAAATGCAGAATGTCCTTCATTCATATGGTATACATTTGGTTTTAAGTTTAATATTTTTAACAAACGAGCTCCTGCAATTCCTAGTACAATCTCTTGGCGAATTCTCATCTCTTGATCTCCGCCATATAGTCTAAGAGTAACAACACGATCTTCTGCTATGTTTTTATCAATATCGGAATCCATTAGATATAATTTTACTTTTCCAACTTGAATATACCATACTTTTAAATATAATTTTCTTTCTGGAAAATCCACGTCAATGATTAAATCTTCTCCATTTTCTCCTTTTACTGGATTAATTGGAAGATTTGCTAAGTCAATATTATGGTATTCTGTTTCTTGAACTCCAAATCCATTAATTTTTTGGTGGAAATATCCATTTTTATATAAAAGCCCAACAGCAACAAATGGTAATCCTAAATCACTCGCAGACTTTAAATGATCTCCCGATAAAATTCCAAGACCACCAGAATAAATTGGTAAAATTTCATCCAAACCATATTCTGCCGAAAAGTATGCAATTAAATCATTTTTATGATTTGGATAATTTCTTGCGAACCAAGTATCTTTATTGTTCATATAGCCTTCGAAATCAGCTACTTCTTTATCATATTTCTTCAAAAATTCTTCATCTTTGATTGCATTTTCTAGTTTATCTTGTGATACTAATTTTAAAAATTTTACTGGATTTTTACCTGAACTTTCCCAAAGATCAAGATCAATTTCCTTAAATAATTTTAAAAATTCAGTATTCCATGACCACCACAAATTATTTGCAATTTCTGTTAACTTTTCGATTCTTTTTGGTAATTGTGGATTTACGGTAATTTTATTAAAAACATACATTTTGTATATTTCCTCCTTTGTAATTTTAAAATTTTATCTTTTTGTACTTTTCTTTTAACATATTTATTATCCATGATTCGTTTCAATTTGTCAAATCATTTCTGAAAAGTTTTTTGTTTTTATTTCTGTTTAAATAAATCCTTATTGTCTTACTCAAATGCATTGTAAAAACAAGCTATACAGTGCATTTTGCTTTTCAACAAAAAATTTATCTAAACAATAAATATATTTTTTCTATACAATAAAAATTTGTGGTTATACTAATTTTTAAGAGAATACTTTTTTATTCTCTTGAAAGGAGTTTTTTATGAGTCACAATAATAATATTTTTGTTCTAACTGAGCTTCATAAAGCTGCAAAAATGGGAATGAATTCTATTTCTTTTGTTTCTGAAAAAACAGAAGATTCCACTTTCAAAGATAATTTAAGCTTTCAATATACTCAATATGGAAATCTTTTGGAAGAAACAAATAAATTATTTGAAAATTACGGTGAAATTCCAAGCGAAAATAACATGAAAGATAAAATTGTAGGATGGACTGGTATTCAAATGAATACGATCAATGATAAAACTACCTCTCATTTAGCTGACATGTTGATTCAAGGTACTACCATGGGAATGATTGAAGGCATCAAATTACAAAAAAATTATCCTAATATTGAAAACGATATTAAAAATACAGTAAATCATTTTGTTCATTTTCAAGAAGATAGTATTGAACAATTGAAAAAATTTTTATAATTTCAAATAAATGTAACTGGTAATTCTATTTTTAAAATAATTTTATTTTGTCGGATTTTGGTCTTGAATTTATTTTCTTTTTGATATAGTATATAAAAGAAGAATTAATGTGTTTTACTAAGGAGGAAAAGAAATGCCAAAAGAAGCAAAAGAGAACCAATCATTCGTAAATAAATTATTATCAAAAGCTAATAGCAAATCAAAACTAAAAAAAGAAGATTCACCAAATGAAAAGGAAGAAAAGAAAGCTACGAAAACTACTTCTAAAGAAAACAAAACAAGCAAAAAAGTAGAGACTAAAACCTCAAAAAAATCTGAAAAAGAAAACAAAACTACTACTAAAAAAGCAAAAGTAGCAGACAAGAAAGATGATACAAAAAAATTAAAAGATAATAAAAAAGAAAAAGCAAAAAAAGTTTCTACTACAACGAAAAAAGCAGCTACTACTAAAAAGAAATCTACTTCTACAAAGCAAAAAAAATCAAATGAAGAAAATATAGAAACAACTTTAGAAAATATTTCTGATGTTTCAACAACTCTTCGTTCTAAAACTGCTTTTCCAGAAGATTTTTCTGTACTTGAATATTATGATCTTCCTTATCGATATAATCAAACAGTAGTAAAAGTATTAGCTCAAACGCCAACTACTTTGTTTGTTTATTGGGATATCTCAGATATTGATCGTGAGAATTACAAAAAACAATATGGTGAAAATTTCTTTGAAGTTACAAAACCTGTTTTAAACATTTTTAATGAAACAATGAATTATCATTTTGAAGTAGATATTAATGATTTTGCTAACTGTTGGTATTTAAATGTAAATGACAGCAAGTGTAAATATAAAATTGAATTAGGTAGAAGACCAATTCATACTTCTGTTTCTATTCCTTCTGTTTCAAATAATTATGTTCCTATCACTTCTTCTAATGTAATAGAAGCACCAAATGATCATATTTTATTTGATCAAAAGCAGGAAATGATTTACTTTAAAAATGTAAAAACAAATGCACAAAGAGCAGTTAAAACAGCTAGCATTTCCTTTATTCGTAACATGGGAAGAATTTATAATATTTATGATTTATATAAACAAATTTATAAAGATGAAAATATCGAAGAATTTTATGATTTATCCAATCCATCTTCAAAAGGAAATCCATCTTCCAAATTTAAGTGAGAAGAAAAATAAAGGAAAAAGGTGATTTCACTTTTTTCCTTTATTTTTATCGAAAAGGATTTTTCTAAAAATTTTTGATTAAGGAAATTTTTGATCTTTATTTTTTAAGATTTTATTATTAAAAAGAATTTATACAAACAAAAGGAGAATATAATGAATACAAATAAAAAAGGCTATGTTAGTTTTGTACTACATGCACATTTACCTTTTATACACCATCCAGAAAGCGATAATTATTTGGAAGAACAATGGCTATTTGAAGCAATTTCAGAAACCTATATCCCTCTTCTTATGAATTATCAAAAATTAGTAGATGAAAAAGTTAATTTTAGAATTACGATGTCTATGACACCACCTCTTTTGTGGATGTTAGACAATAAACTTTTACAAAAGAAATATATTAATTATCTTTTAGATCATATTGAACTTGCAAAAAAAGAAGTAAAAAGAACCGTATATGATGCTAGATTAAATGAACTTTCAAAATATTATGTTGAAAAATATTCAAGTGATTTACATATTTTTAAAGACGTATATCATTGTAACCTAATCGAAGCCTTTAAACATTTTCAAGATATTGGAGTATTAGAAATCATCACATGTGGAGCTACTCACGGATATTTTCCTATTCTATATGTAAATGAGAAAACCGTAAAAGCTCAAATTGCAGTAGGTGTACAAACATATAAAAAATATTTTGGAAGACAGCCACGTGGTATCTGGCTTCCAGAATGTGGATATGTTCCAGAAGCAGACCGTTATTTAAAAGATTTTGGAATCGAATATATTATCACCGAATCTCATGGTATTTTATATGCAGACCCTACTCCTATATATGGCACTTTCTCTCCAATTGTATCTCCTGGTGGTGTTATTGCATTTGGTAGAGATATTGAATCTTCTAGACAGGTTTGGAGTTCCATTAACGGATATCCTGGAGATTACAACTACCGTGAATTTTATCGTGATATTGGTTATGAAGCAGATTATGATTATATAAAACCATATATTGCCCATGATGGCGTTCGTGTTAATACTGGAATTAAATATTATCGTATTACAGGAAAAACAGATCAAAAAGATTATTATAATCTACAATGGGCAAAAGATTCTGTTGAAAAACAAGCAGGACATTTTTTTGATAGTAGACATGCTCAAATTGCTCACCTATCTTCTTTTATGGAAAAACCTCCAATTATACTATGCCCATATGACGCAGAACTTTATGGTCATTGGTGGTATGAAGGTCCTTATTGGTTATATACCTTATTTAAAAAGGTTTATTATGATGATTGTAATTTTGAACTAATTACTCCTGGAGAATATATTGATAAATATCCAGAAATGCAAGTATGTTCCCCATGCCGTTCTAGTTGGGGGGCAAATGGATATAGTGAAGTATGGTTAAATCCTACGAATGATTACGCACATAGGCATTTACATGTTGCAGGAGATCGTATGTGTGAGCTTGCTTATTTGTATCCAAATGAAACCGATCCTTTACGCCGATTTGCTTTAAACCAATGTGCTAGAGAACTATTGCTTGCCCAAAGTAGTGACTGGTTATTTATTATTACCAACGGAACTATGGTGGATTATGCTAAAAAACGTATTAAAGATCATATTGGAAGATTCACGAAATTATATACTCAAATAAAAGAAAATAAAATTGACGAAGAATATTTAAATGAAGTATATCAAAAAGATAAAATTTTTGATGAAATTGATTATATGATTTATTATTAAAACAAGTTTCCAAAATATGCCTCTCCTCATAATATATGTATAATGAAATGTCTTTTAGTAGATAATATTACATATATATGAGGGGAGTTTTTTTATGTTAAATTCTATTTGTATCAAAACAAATCGAAAAAAAGTAATTGCATATCTACTAAAAGCTTTTGAAACTTTTCCAATGGAATCTGTTTCCTTGTCTCATAGAGAATTCAAATTATATCATAATATTATTCTTCATTATTCTGGAGACAATGTAGAATTTTTTCATTATCATGTTTGTGATATTTTAGTAGATACAATCCTTTCTTGTTATGAAAAATCCAAACTAAAACAATATATTGAATTAAATTATTTCTATTTTTCAGAAGAAGAAAAGGAAATTATATTAGATCACTGTCTTAGTTATTTAAACACTTCCGAAAATATAGACTCTCTAAATCGAAAAGATGATATTTATATTGCTCTTTTAAAATATATTAGTGAGAATAAATCAATTGTTTTAGATGGATTTATTAACTTTCGTTTATCAAATTATATGAAACTTTTGGATTCCACGATTGATTTATGTGTAAATGACTTTATCATTGAAAGAGAATATAATGAATTTGTTCATTTACTTCAAGCTTATATTTCATCGAAAGAACCTTCTTTGGATTTAGTTCATCTAATTTATCTGGAAGAAGATTCCCTCTTAATTGATAGTAAAAAAAACATCATTCCAATTGATCGCAATTGTTTTGGAGCAAAATATCTATCCGATATTACCTTTTCTTCTAATGATTTTATTTTAAACACATTACTCACAATACTGCCCCAAAAAATTATTTTACATCTAATTGATGAAGAAAATGAATTCACTCATACAATTCAATCTATTTTTGAAAATCGAGTTACTTTATGTAAAGATTGTTCCATTTGCAATACCTATAAACTTCTTCACCATGTAAATCCTCAAAAAATATAAGAAATCAAAAATTTCTAACGTGGTTTTATGCCACCCTTTCACGATAAACGCAAACATTTCCATAAAACCACGAAAGAAATTATAAAGCAAAATTAATTCCTCTTGCGACAATATCTTTCATATTCTCAATTAACGTATCAATTTCCTTTGGTGTTACAATAAAATTTAATTCTTTTGGCATAAGTGATTCTTTAATTTCTTCGTAATTATCTTCTTCCTTTAATTGGTTCAGATAATCATTCGATTTTGCTTCTTCTTGTAACTTACTAATAAACACATCTAAGCAATCATTTACTACTACTGCTGTTTCTACTACGGTTGGAATCCCCAAAGCAATTACTGGAATTCCAAGTGTTGCCTCACTTAATTCTTTTCTTGTATTTCCTACTCCCGCTCCTGGTACAATTCCTGTATCTGCTAATTGAATCGTGCTACTAATTCTTTCCATACTTCTTGAAGCCAAACTATCAATTACAATGACAAGTTTTGGTTTAATATTATCAATTATTCCTTTTAAGATTTCCATCGTTTCAATTCCAGTCGTTCCAAGTACTCCTGGTGAGACAGCACTTACTGGTCTTGTGTTTTCGTCTACATATTGTGGTAAATAGTGTATTAAATGTCTTGTTACATCAATCTCATTTATTACTTTTGGTCCTAAAGCATCTGGAGTAACATAAATATTTCCAAGTCCTACTACTAAAATATCGTCTTTTGCTTGAACATGTTTTCCAAGCATCTCTTTTAGCTCTTTGGTTAATACTTCACTTGCTTTTTGTATTTCTTCCTCTCTTGCTATTTTTATATTCTTAACATCAATTGTAATATATGTTCCAATTGGCTTTCCTATCGCTTTTTGTGCCTCTTCATTTGTTATTTTTACTCTTGTTACTTTAATACTTTCATTTACTGGTTCTTCTTCTGTTTCGATTCCAGGAATATTGCTTTCCATTTTATTTGCTTTTCGATAGATTTCGTTTCTCTCATCTGCTAAATCTGTTCTAAAATTATACATAAAAAATAACCTTCCTTTCGTTATTATTTTCCGAAAAAAAGATTATTTTTATACTTTTATTTTATTTTTTGATCAATTTATATTTCTATTTTTGAATTCTTTCATAACCTTCATAATCTGCTAAATCTGGTTTTTCTATATTTTCATCTGTTACGACATCATATTGCATATTATATAAAATGGTAGAAATTGCATTTGCATGATTCATTACGTGTTTTAAAAGAATTCCTTTTTCTGAATCAATATAATATAATTGCTCTTCTCCATCCTTTGTTGTTATTTTGATTACGATACAATCTCTATATTGGTATTTCGTCTCTCCTAAATATTCAAATTGATTCCCTTCTCTTTTTAAATCTTCTATTATATTAGAATTTAAAAGAACTCTACTATCTCTGATTTCCTCTTCTATCTTATTTTCTTCAATTGTCTTTTTTTCTCCCTCATTTGTAATATTAATTTGATCTCCTGTGTTGTAATCTGTCCAAGATAAATTATCCTGTTTATTTAATTGGCTTGTTTTTACTACTAAAACATTGTCCTTATAATATTCTTCTGTTTTAATTCGATAAGCATCTTCATTTTCGGGTACTTCTTTTCTTCCTTCTACATTCATTTTTTCTTCTACAACAGTTTCTACTGTCATATACCAGTTAGAATACTCTGCTCCTTTTTCTACTAAGCTTAATACTTCTTCTTTGCTCATTGGATTTTCTTTTGCATATGTTGATACTTGTAATGTACTTGAATTCGTTAAAAAGTAAATTGCTACCACGAGTGCAATAATGACTAATGCTAAAATAATAATTACTACATTTTTTAAATTTCCTTGTTTCTCCATAGAATTTTCCTCCATTTAATATATATTAGGTCCGAGTATAAGAAAGAAACACTTTTCTTATACTCGGTTGGAAACAACATACAACTTAGGCGTTACAATTTACTATTTGCCGTTTTTAATTCCTTATCTTTTTTAAGAATAATTCACCCGCACATAGCATGAAATTTGCTGATAAGGTCCTGAAATTGGTGTAAACAATAATGTATAGGTTCTTGATGTAGTGTTTGTATAGGAATAACTCCATACATGATCTTTGCCATTTCCCCACCATTGTCCAACCATAGAACCATTACATTGCACCAATACTGAGTTATTCGGTGCATCCGAAACCCATACTGTAAATTTTACTGTACTACAAGCCGGCACATCAATTTTCATTGAGGTCTTTTGCGTAAAATGCACCTGCTTCTCAATAACACCGGATCTTGCCTCTACCGCTTCCACTGTTTCTGAGTTCTCAGGTGCCACTTCGGCCGCATATGCTGGAACACTAGTAGCCATCATAGCTATTCCTAATATTAAGCCCAATAAGCTTCTCCGATATTTTCTTACTGATTTCATATAAAGCTCCCTTCTGCCTTTATGTTGTATGTTGCTTTCCATGCTACTTTTTCAAGTACAAACATTGTCTCTAGTAGTAGCATATGCAAAATATTTGCATATTTTCATTTTAAACGATATTATAGTAAATTTCAATAGTTTTTTCTTTATTTTTCTCTTATTTTTATCCATTTTCTCTTTTTTTCGACAATTTTCGACATATTTTGTCGAATCTAGTTCGTTCTTTTTCCACTTTTCTCTCCTTAAATACTTAGTTAAGAATATTTTTTAATCTATAAAGTTTTGATCAGAATATCCTACAAAAAAGATGTTCCCTTTGAATTTCATCATAAAAGGGAACATCTTTTTTAAGCAAATAAACTTTTTAATCGATGCCATAATTTTTGAAAAATATTTTCCTTATATACTATCATTGCAGTAGATGTTTGAGTGTTTCTTTGTTCTTTTCTTTCTTCAAAAATTTCGTCTGTATCATATAATCTTCTTTGCATTTCTTGCTTTTCCTTTTCATATTTCCAGTGAAGATTTAATAACTCTTCTCTCTGCTCTGATCTAGACCAATATTCTAAATGAAATATTGCTAATAGCACAAGTGTTTTTCTTTGTAAATCTTGTTCTTCTAATGGTTTTTCTATATTAATATTCACTCGATAATCCTTTTGCTTTCTTGCTTTTATCATTTCTCTGATAGAAAGAGGAATTTGACTTACTCTTGCACGAGGAATATATTCTAATATTTTATCTACTTCTGCATATGCAATTTGTAAACTATTTCTCATTTTCTTCTCCATTTTCTCCTTCTTTTTCACTAATACTTACTAATCCCATATTCTGCAATTCTTGTTTAATGGTCCTAATTCCCAATTGCATTTCACTTTGTGCAATTTGTACTTTTGGATCAAGAACAGTTCTAAAAACTCCCTCCATAAATATTTCTGGATTTACTGTTTTACTTTCTCGTATTTCTAATTTTGCAGATAAACTAGAAAATGCATCTTCTAAATTTTCTTCCATTTCTTCTGGTATATTTTCTCTTTTTTGTTTCTCGTTCCATTTTTCAACAATTTTTCTTGTTTCTGCTATATCCAATCCATCTTCTACTTTTTGGATTTGTCTATCAATTAATCCTAACATAAAATCTTCTATTTCTCTCGATCCTATTTTTATCCCTTGATTCATCATAACAACTGTATTTGCCAATACCGGAGTAGATTGAATGGATCTTCTCTTTTCTAATTCTTGTATTTTCATCATTGCAAATGGTTCTATTGGTGTAAAGAAACTTTTTCCATTACAATTACTTGCACTCACTAAAGTAATAAATTCTTCTAATTCTTCTGGTTTAATTTGCTCCAATGTTCTATCTTCAAAATAGGTACTTGCCATAAATGTTTCATTCCATTTTCTACCTTTTAATTCATAAACTTTTGTTTCTGCTCGGTCTCCCACTTTTCGTTGAATTTGAAAAGCAGATAAAAAAGAATTTCGATTATAATAAATACTATCCGTACGAATTTCTTTAAAACTTTCTTCATGAGTTTTATATAATTGTTCGTATGTAATTGGTATTTTATTCATATTACCTGTTGTATTCGTTGGAACACTTTGTGCATATTCTGTTCCTATCACCATCTCTAAATATTTTGTCTTTTCTCCTAGTAGATACTCTACAATTGCTTTTTTATCTTTTTGTTCTTCTTCTAGTGGATATAAAAGGGTTCTTGCCCAACTGTTCTCAAAATCATAAGTACTATAGATTGTATATGGCTCTTTTATGGAAAAAGGAAGTTCATTTGGATGTTTTTCTAAATAATGTCTAACAACAAGTTCTGCAAATGTATCTGCATTTCCTTCTTCAATTGCCTTTTCCCCTTGAAAAGGATCTTTTTTAAAATCAAAATTACTAAATAAATGAGCATATTCATGTAACATACATCCTAGTACTTTGTCTTGTTGAAATCTTCTACGATGTGCAATTCCTATATCATGATTGATATAGTCTGCTGTTCCATTTGTAGCATCTGTATACTCTTTATAACTAACATTCGTACGAGCAAATACAATCTTCATCTTTTCTTCTATTTTTTCTGGAATCTGCTCTGGTTGATACGTATCTGTTATAAATTCTTGAATCATCGTTTGTACATATCTTGTCATCATTTGTAATTCCGGATCAATATGATGTGTTAAACTTTGAATTACTCTATCACGGTTCTTTCTCTCTGTTATCTCTTCTAATAGGCAAACCTTCATCTCATTTTCTTGTAATTTAGCAATGTACTCTGCTTTTTCTTCTTCATTTTCCATTTGAGAAAGAACAGTTTTATTCTTAAAATATTGATTTAAACAATCTAATACATCTTCTTTCGTACAGCGTGTTTCGTCTTGAGATCCATATTCTATTAATTTTATTTTACAATAGTCATCTTGAAGTTCAGAAAAAACTTTTTTTACTTCATCTCTCCCTAATGAAAATTCAATTAATATTTTCGTTTTGTAAAAATCGTCCTCTATATTAGAAAAAAGCTCTTTTACTTGTGCTTCTCCCAACATTAAAACCGGCTCATAATTCTCTGGGCAGGATTTCATATATTCCATAATCACTTCAGGTGCTAACTCTCTATATGCAGTATCACGAGCAAGTTTATCTTTTACTTCTAAAATATAAGGTATTCTTTCTGATTCTTTAATGGTCCTTAATAAACGTACTGCTGTTTCTCCTTCATATTCTCTTAAATATGGAATCTTTTCTTCATCGGTTAAACCTGAAACCAAATAAAATTTAGCAGCTGAATTTTCTATTACTTCAAGTAACTTTCTTTTTTCTTCTTCTCCTAAACAATTAATAAATTGATGCGCTCCATATCTTACATATTCTTTCGCAAATGCAACAATTTCTTCCTGAGAAGCATCTTTAAAAACAGCTTGTTTCATATAATTTTGGAATGTTTTTGTTTCTTCTACAATATAATGAACTTCTTCTTTTTGCTCTTCTTCAGACATGAAAAAGGCTTCCTCTGGATATATTTCTTTTATCTTTTTATAAACCATTTGATCACTAATTGGACCATAATGCTGTCTTTGTATTTGCTCTGCTATCTCCATAACTTCTGATACCCTTTTTGCTATCATGACTCTTCCTCCATTTACTTAATCCACTAATATTCCTGTATTTCTTTCTCGAATGGTTTGATATGGTATTCCCTTTTCTTTTAATTTTTCCTTTTTTCTTTCTTCAAAACAATGAATATAGCCAAGTGCATCTTCATTCATTATACCTTTTAATTCTTTTCTAACTTCCTCTTCAACCTGCCTTATCATTTCATTTGTATTCATTTTCTTCTCCTTTACTTCGAACAATATCTACATAAAATTGATTCTAATCCTAAGTTTAAATCTATGATTCCTATTTTATAATTTGCATCTAAGTTTTCTAATTCTTCTAATAACTTTCTTAATTCTTTTGCTTCAAAAAAACTTGCTTGGTTTTTATATTTTCCTACTAAAAACATTTGATTTGGTTTCAACTTTAAAGCTGTAGCAATATCTTTTTTCTCTTTTTGTGCTAATGTCACAAAATATAACTTTTTAAAATGATTATATAAAGTAATAAAAATTTTTTGAATTGGTTCTTTTTGAAATAGCAAACCATTTAACACTTCTAATGCTCCTGCTACATTCTTTTTTCCTAGATTATCGGTCAAATCAAAAATAACTGCTTGGATTTGCTTTGTACAAAGCTTATCTACATCTTCTTTTTGAATCGTTCCCTCTGTTCCAACATACTCAATCAACTTTCGAATTTCTTGAATTAAATTTTGCATATTAGATCCACATTCTTCTATTAAGTACATGATTGTTTGATCTGCTATTTTCACATGGTAAGCGTTGCAAATTGCTTTTAATCGTTTACCAATTTGCAATGGTTTTTGCATATTAAATTCACATACACATCCATTTTTGTCAATTGTTTTATACAATTTTAATTTTTCTACTTCTTCTTCAATAAATATAAGGATATTAGATTCTTTAATTACATCCATATGATCTGCTATATATTTATTTACTTCTTCTTTTATTTGTGCTAAATTCGCATCTTTTCTCTTTCCTTCTTTTTTTAGAATTCCAGAATTTCTTATCATAATTAATTTTTTTTCAAATCCAAATGCAGGAGTTTCAATATCAGATATAAGCTCTTTTATATTATTTTCGTCAATCATAATATAATTAATTCCTTGGACCAATTCTCCAAATAGCTTCTTAATTTTTTTTACCGCTGATTCTAATAAAAAAATTTCTTCCCCATAAAAAAGATATAAGCTATCTAGTTCATTTTTATTTAATTTTGCTTCTAGTGCTTCTATTGTAAGCATTTTATCACTCCTAATCGCTTCTTGCAAAATTATAATTTTTTAGAAAACTTTGCAGAATGAGCATGGCAAATCGCTGCTGCCATACTATCTGTTGTATCATCTAGTTTTGGTAAGTTGTCCACCTTTAAAATCGTTTTTACCATTTTTTGTACTTGTACTTTATTTGCTCTTCCATAACCTACCACTGCTTGTTTAATTTGAAGAGGTGTATATTCAAAAGTATCTATATTCATTTTTCTTGCTACTACTAAAATTACTCCTCTTGCTTGTGCTACATTAATTGCTGTTTTTGCATTGTTATTAAAAAATAATTCTTCAACAGAAACAGCATCTGGTTTATATTCATTTATAATATTCGTTAAATCATTATATATTTTTTCTAAACGAATTGGGAATGAAACTCCTGCCTCTGTTGTTACTGCACCAGAGGTAACAAGATGAAACTTATTCCCAATATAATCTATAATACTATATCCTGTAATTGCAAATCCTGGATCAATTCCTAGTATTCTCATTTTTCTTCCCTTCTTTTGTTCTTTTTATGCTTCTAATACAATTCTTAATATTTCGGCTACACTCCATGCTTGGGCGACAGATCCTTTTGGTAAATAAGGAGAAACCGAATCATATAGTTCAGAAATACTGCCCAAACATCCCTCTTGTTCTACTGCAACTTTAAATACTTTATATACTTCTTTTACAAATTTTTGATATTTTTCTTCTAATTCGGCTTTCTTTTTTTGTCCTTTTGCAGCATTTTTCATGTTTTTTAAAGTATTATAATATAGTCCGAATAACCATGGCCACGTAATTCCTTGGTGATAGCTCATATCTCTTCGAAAACCATCTCCCTCATAAGTGGCTACATAATTTTTTTCTCCTTTTGCTAATGTTTTTAAACCATGTTTTGTATATAATTTTTTTGTAACTGTTTCTAATATTTCTAATGCTTTTCTAGAATCAGGTGAAATAACAGGGTAAGAAAGAGATAAGCTAAATAATTGATTTGGTCTTATTTTACTATCATTTTGTTTTTCTCCAACCACATCAAATAGACATTGTTTATCTTTATTATAAAATTTACGTTCAAACGCTCTTTTCGTTTTTTCCGCCATTTGATAATATTTGTCTGCTTTTTCTTTCTCTTTTTTTTCACTTAATTTTCCCATAATCATAAGAGCATTATACCACATACTATTGATTTCAACTGCTTTTCCATTCCTTGGAGTAACAGCAAATCCTTCTACCTTTGCATCCATCCAGGTATTTTGTGTATTTTCTGTTCCAGAATGAATTAGTCCATCGCGATCTAAATAAATGTTATTGTCATCTAAATCAATTCCATTTTGGTAAAATGCAATAATATTTTCAAATATGGAATAAAAATATTCGTAAACCCATGTTTCATCCGAAGTATACTCCAAATAGCGATTTACTTCTTCAAATAATAATAAAGAACTATCAACACTATTATAAAGTGGTCTATTATCTCCTTCTGCATATCCATTTGGAACTAATCCGCACTTTATATCTCGAGTAAAAGTTAACAATACCTCTTTTGCAATCTCATATTGTTTTGTTACTAACAATAGACCTTCGAAAGCAATTAAACTATCTCTTCCCCAGTCCAAAAACCATGGATATCCTGCAATAATAGTATGTAATCCAAAGCTTGGTCTTTCCACAATAAAATTATCTGTTGCAATTATTAAATTTTCTATTAGTTCATTTCTTTCTTCTTGTTCTTTCTTTTCTTTTCCTTCTAATTTTTTATCTTCTTCTATTAATTTTGTACTTTTCACAAATTTTTCTAATCTTTTTTCTTCTTGCTCTATTATTTTTCTACTATCAATATGATCAATATCTTCTTCCAATGAAAAGATAAAAGAAATTTCTTTTTCTTCTCCTGGTTCTAATTCCACTTCATATCTACCAACAACAGCATGATTTTCTTCTGGAAAAAATCCACGTTTTTCTTCTTCTAGATAGAACATATTACGAAATGTATCCCCATGGTGTTCTATATAATTTCCTTCTGATAATTTCATATACATAGGAGCCTCTTTTTGCTCATCTACTATTATTTTTACCTTTTGATGATCGATTCGTTCTTCTACTTTAAATTCATGATTTGCGTTGATAGCGTGGAAATCTCTAAAGTTCACAATTGGTGTAACTGTAAACTTGGTTTTACTATTTTGATTTTTTATTTTATATAAAATGCAAACTGTATTTTTTCCGTATACCATACTAATTGTTTTCTCTATTACCGTATTTTCTATTTTGTAACAAAATTTTGGAACATATTTTTTCTCGAAAGATTCCAAATGTTTATATCCATCTGAAATATAATTTTTGCATACATTTGTATATAAAATATAATTTCTTCCATCTAAAGATATACTTTCATCTACTTTTGATAATAGCAAATATCTCTTCGCTGGAGGCATAAAAGGAGCTACTAATAAGCCATGATATCTTCTTGTATTTGCCCCTAAAATGGTGGAGGAAGCAAAACCTCCTATTCCATTGGTAATTACCCATTCTTTTGTTAATCCTTCTTCTAAAGATAATTTGCTATTTATCATTTTCATTTTTATCCTCCGTTTTTTATTTCTTTCCTTCTTCTATACTTTTTAAGAAAGCTTCTCTTTCACTTTCCTCTAATTTATCTGCTTCTTGCATAATTCTCATATTTGCTTTTTTTATTTGATCTGTATTTTTGATCGTCTCGATTCTTTTTCCATACTTACTAATAAACTTACTTTGTCTTCCTTTTTCTTTATTCTTTTCTCTTTTCTCTTTTGCTTTCTTATTTTTTGGTATCTTTTTCATTTTCTTTTCATAATCTAGTTTTGCTTTTAACATTAAATATTGTGGATCGTTTTGTCTATCTTGATATTTTAGATCGTCACAAATTAAATCAATAATGGCTGCTGCTACCGCATCTGGATTATGTCTAATAAACTCTCCTTGAATATAAGATAAGTTTCTTTGTATTAATTGAATTCCCTTATTTTTTGCTTTTTGTATATCTTGCTCTACAAGATCTGCTCCTTCTAAATTATATTTTTTTATAAATTCTGGAACAACTTCTCCTGTATCATAAATACAATAATCTATAATTCCTTGACCTGCATGTTCTAAAATTGCCTCGATATGATCAGAAACTCCATAATTGTCGGTTTGTCCTGGTTCTGTCATAATATTACTTACATATATTTTTAATGCTTTACTTTCTTTAATCGCTTTTGCTACACCATTTACTAATAAATTTGGAATGACATTAGTATATAGGCTTCCTGGACCAATAATAATACTGTCTGCTTTTTTGATTGCCTCTATTACTTCATTTGTTGCTTTACAGTTAGATGGTTGTATATATACTCTATTAATTTTTGTTACTTTATTGGATACCACTTCAGAAATTCTATCTTTCTCCTCTACAATCATTCCATTATCTAATTCCGCACATATTTTCATTTCATCCAATGTTACAGGAAGTACTTTTCCAACAATACTAAAAATTTGATTTGACTTTTCGATCGCATCAGAAAAATCTTTTGAAATATTTCTCATGGCTGCAAAATAGATATCATCAAAAGATAAATTTTCTAATCTTCCTCTTGTAAATTTTGTATTTAATAATTTTTCTAACATCTCGCTATGATCCGATAGTGCTATCATACTTTCTTTAATGTCTTCTAATGGTAATAAGTTTAATTCTCTTCTAGCACTACTCATTTCTTTCCCATAATCAGAAACTGCTACAATTGCTGTTAAATTACTAGTATAATTTTTAAGTCCGCTTAATACCGTATTTAATCCAGATCCCCCACCTATTACCACAATGTTAGGTCCTTCTGAATATACTTTCTTATTAAAAATAAGTGATTTTAAATTTACATTTTTTTTGTCTTCCATTCTTCTGTCGCTAGCTTCTACTAATATTTCTAATGTTCTTTTTTGCATGAACACAATTCCTAAAACAATTAAAGTAAAACCAACAACAAAAATCGCAATAATTTTTCCAACTTCTAGGAATGATAATTCTTTCATAACTAAAATTTCTGCTAATCCATAACATGCTAGTATTACTCCAACTAGAATTGTAAACATCCATCTTTTCATTTTTGAACTTGCTTTAAACCATTCTAAAAAACCTTTCATTTTTCATTTCCTTTCTTATTTTTCACCAATTACTTCTATTTCCAATTCGATTTTCTTTTCAAATTTTTTCTCTACTGTTTCTTGCACCTTTGTTACTAATCTGATTACATCTTCTGCTGTTGCATTCCCTTTATTTACAATAAAGCCTGCATGTTTTTCGGAAACTTGGGCATCTCCGATTTGGTATCCCTTTAATCCACACTCATCAATTAATGCTGCTGTAATAAAGTTATCTCCTCGTTTAAATGTACTTCCTGCATTAGGATATTCTAAAGGTTGTTTTTCCTTTCTCCATTTTGCATATTCTTCCATTTTTCTTCTACTTTCTTCCACATCTTCTTTTTTTAGCATTAAAACTGCAGATAAAATAATTTCTTTACTTTTGGTAAATCGGCTATTACGATATGAAAATTCACATTCTGCATTTGTTAATGTTTTTCTTTTTCCATCTTGTCCTAATACTTCTACTGTTTTTATAATATCTTTTATTTCTCCACCATGAGCTCCTGCATTCATTCGAACAGCTCCTCCCATTGTTCCTGGAATTCCTGCTGCAAATTCAAAACCCGTAATGGAATTTTTTAGCAATTTTTGTGCTAAAAAAGAAAGCTTTACTCCTGCACTAACCTTTACTTCTACTTTTGTTTCTTTTTCTTCTATGATTTGAATCTCAGACCAATCTATTTTTAAAATTACTCCTCGGAATCCTTTATCTCTTATTAAAATATTACTTCCATTTCCTATTATATAATAAGGAATTTGATTTTTCGATAAATATTGAATGATTATTTCTAAATCTTCTACTGTTCGAACACGAATATATAGATCTGTTGGTCCCCCTATTTTAAAAGAAGTATGCTTCTTCATTGGTTCATTCATTAAAATTTCTGTTTCTTTCGAAATATATTTTCTTAGGTCTTGTTCTATCTTTTCTTTTTCCAAAGAATCACATCCTAACTTTCTTTTTTTATATATTCCACCACATCTAAAATACTTTTTTCTGGTGTAGATGCTCCTGCCATAATTCCAATTGTCTTTACCCCGGATAAATCTTTTATATCAATTTCGCTTTTGTTTTCAATTAATAATGCTCCCTTACCGTATTGTTTCGCAATTTCATATAATTTATTGGTATTCGAACTATTCCTTCCCCCAATAATAATCATAAAATCAACATTAGTTGCTAATTCTTTTGTCTCTTGTTGTCTTAATGCTGTTGCGTTACAAATTGTATTTTCTATCTTAATCTCTAATTTATCTCCTAACATTTCTTTTAATTTTTCTTTTATTTCTTTTGTAATAAGTTCAAACTTTTCCCCATGGAAAGTTGTTTGTGCTACTACTAAAATATTTGTTTTTCCAGATTTCACAATTTCTTCTACTAACTGATTAATTTCCTCTTGTTTACTTAGCTGTTTTTTATATTCTCCACAAAAACTATAAGTTCCAATCACTTCTGGATGTTTGCTTTCTCCTACTAATACAATAAAATAACCCTTTTCCGAATATTCTTGTACCAATTTATGAATATTTAAAACTTTTGGACAAGTACAATCAATTAGTTCAATTTCTTTTTCCTTTGCCTTTTCATAAATCTCTTTTTCTATTCCATGTGCTCTAATAATTACTTTATTTTTCGCCTCTTCTATCGTTTGAATTGTATGTAAGCCCTTTTTTTCTAATTCTTGAATTACTTCTTTATTATGTACCAATTCTCCTAAACAATCGATTTGTGAATTTGTTTCTAATTCTTTTTCTGTTTTTGTTACAGCATTTCTTACTCCTCCACAAAATCCTGCCATGTTTCCTATTATAATTTCCATGTTTATTTCCTCTCATTTTATACTATGCATAATCTCGTTTGCATTATATCATATATTTCATTTTTGTGTAAAATAAAATGAAAAAAACTATGAATTCCTAAAAAATCATAACCACCAGTAAAACTGGTGGTTTGCTCTTAGCCTAGAAGGCTTTTATACTGGCACTTCTGGGCTTAAGCCCTACTGAACGGTTTCGCCAACCGCATTTCTTTTTCAGGCTACCACTTAAGTGGTCCTAGACCTTTTTTTATTTTTCTTTCTTTCTCTTTTTCTTCTCTCTCAAATGGATCTACATATTCTTTGATACTTATTTGGTCTGTTGCTATATCTTCTTGTAATTGTTTTTTGATGTATTCTTCTATTTCTTTTTTATTTTTGCCTACTGTATCCACATAATAGCCTCTACACCAAAAGTGCCTATTTCCATATTTGTACTTGTAATTTGCATGCCTATCGAATATCATCAAGCTACTTTTCCCTTTCAAATACCCCATTATGCTTGCTACACTATATTTTGGCGGAATACTAACTAGCATATGTATATGGTCTGGGCATAATTCTGCTTCTATTATTTCTACTCCTTTCTGTTCACATAATCTTCTTATTATTACCCCTATATCTTTTCTTATTTTTCCGTATATTTCCATCCTTCTATATTTTGGTGCAAATACTATATGATATTTGCAATTCCAAGTACTATGTGCTAAACTATTTTTGTCTTTCATGACAAATTCCTCCTTTTTGATTTTTATTTGCGGCTGGCGAACCACATTTATTATATCAAAAGGAGGAATTTTCTTACTCATAGCTAGAAGCTTTTAGAACCCCCTGTAAAACAGGGGGTTTTCATTATCCAACAAAAGAGTGCATTTCTTGATAATAGAAATGCACTTCTCATCTTTTCCTTACAATAATTTAATTTTATCCAAAAAGCCCTCTCTTTTTCACTGGCGGCTGTTCATTCATTGTTTTTGCTAATTTGGTTAATAATTCTCTTTGCTCACTTGTCAATTTTTTTGGCGTTTGCACAACAACAGTAAAGACAAAATCTCCTTGCCAATTAGAATTAATACTTTTAAATCCTTTATTTTTAATTGTAAATTTTGTTCCAGTTTGTGTTCCATCTGGAATTTTATAACTTACTTTTTCTCCATTTACCATTGGAATTTGAAGTTCAGCTCCTAATGTTGCCTGTGTAATTGTAATTGGAATATCACAAAGTACATTATCTCCTTTTCTTGTATAAATACTATGTCTTTTTAAATGTACTGTAATATAAATATCTCCTTTTGGTCCGCCTTTTTCACCAACATCTCCTTCGCCTCTTAATACAACGGTTTGATTATCATTAATTCCTGCTGGTATATTAATGGAAACTCTTGCTTGTTTGCGTACTTTTCCTTTTCCTCTACAATTCGTACATGGCTCTTTTATAACCTTTCCTGTTCCATGGCAATTGGTACAAGTTCTTGTTGTTTGCATTTGACCTAAAATTGTATTTTGCACTTGTCTTACTTGACCGGATCCATGACATACACTACAAGTTTCTGCACTTGTTCCTGGTCTTGCCCCACTTCCATGGCAGGTATCACATTCTTCACTACGTGTAACTACAATCTCTTTTTTTACACCTAAAAAGGCATCTTCGAATGTAATTTCGATATCATGTCTAATATCATTTCCTTTTCTTGGTCCATTATTTGGTCTTGAAGATCTACCTCCAAATCCTCCTCCAAAAAAGGAAGAAAAGATATCTCCTAAGTCTCCCATATCAAAGCCATCAAAACCAGAACTAGAATAAGAATAATATCCTCCACCCTGTCCTGCTCCGCCAAAACCTTGTGGTCCATTAAATCCAAATTGATCATACATTTTTCTTTTTTGTGGATCAGAAAGATTCTCATATGCCTCATTTACTTCTTTAAATTTCTTTTCTGCTTCTTCTTTATTATTTGGATTTGCATCTGGATGATATTTTTTTGCAAGTCTTCTATATGCTTTTTTTAATTCTTCATCTGTTGCATTTTTATTTACGCCCAACACTTCATAATAATCTCTTTTTTGTTCTGCCATCTGTTAACCTCCAGTTCAAAAGTCGAGGTTGGAAAAATCCAACCTCTTTATCCTTTTCCTATTTCTTATCTTCTCCATTTTCTTCTACTTTATAGTCTGCATCATATACATTTCCGTTTTCATCTGTTTTAGGTCCTTGTGCATTTTCTGCCCCATTTGGATCTGCACCTGCTGCTCCATTTGGATTTGCATTTTTATATAATTTTTCTGTTAACTCATAGAAAACACTTGTTAGTTTTTCTGTTGCCGCTTTAATTGCTTCTGTATCTGTTCCTTCTAATGCTTTCTTTACATTTTCAATTTCTGTTTCTACTTTTGCTTTTTCTTCATTACTAATTTTATCTCCAACATCTTTCATTGTTTTCTCACTGTTGAATACTAAACTTTCTGCATTATTTCTGATTTCTACTTCTTCTTTCTTTTTCTTATCTTCTGCAGCATGTGCTTCTGCATCTTTTACTGCCTTTTCGATATCTTCATCTGTTAAGTTTGTAGAAGCTGTAATAGATACTTGTTGTTGATTTCCTGTTGCCATATCTTTTGCAGAAACATGTACGATACCATTTGCATCAATATCGAATGTTACTTCAATTTGTGGCACTCCTCTAGGTGCTGCTGGAATTCCTGTTAATTGGAATCTTCCTAATGTTTTATTGTATGCAGCCATTTCTCTTTCTCCTTGAAGTACATGAACTTCAACACTTGTTTGACCATCAGCAGCTGTTGAGAATACTTGTGATTTCTTTGTTGGAATTGTTGTATTTCTTTCAATTAATTTTGTAAATACTCCACCATATGTTTCGATACCTAATGATAATGGTGTTACATCTAATAATACTAAGTCTTTTACATCTCCAGAAAGTACACCACCTTGGATTGCAGCACCTACTGCAACACATTCGTCTGGGTTAATTCCCTTGTCTGGTTCTTTTCCTGTCATTGCTTTTACTGCTGCTTGAACCGCTGGTACTCTTGTAGATCCACCTACTAATAATACTTTGTGTAATTGATCTGCTGTAATTCCAGCATCTTTTAATGCTTGTTCTACTGGTTTCTTACTAGCTTCAATTAAGTCATGAATTAATTCTTCAAATTTAGCTCTTGTTAAAGTAATATCTAAGTGTTTTGGTCCTGTACTATCTGCTGTAATGAATGGTAAATTAATTTGTGTTTGTTGCATTCCAGATAATTCTATTTTTGCTTTTTCTGCTGCTTCTTTTAATCTTTGCATTGCCATTTTATCTGTACTTAAATCAATTCCATTTGATTTCTTAAATTCACTAATTAGATAATCGATAATTTTTTGATCAAAATCATCTCCTCCTAAGTGAGTATTTCCGTTTGTTGATAGAACTTCGAATACTCCATCTCCAATATCTAGAATTGATACATCGAATGTTCCTCCACCTAAGTCATAAATCATAATTTTTTGATCTTGATCTTCTTTATCCATACCATAAGCAAGTGAAGCTGCTGTTGGTTCATTAATAATTCTTAAAACTTCTAATCCTGCGATTTTTCCAGCATCTTTTGTTGCTTGTCTTTGGCTATCACTAAAATATGCAGGAACTGTGATAACAGCTTGTGTTACTTTTTGTCCTAAATAATTTTCTGCATCTGTTTTTAATTTTTGAAGAATCATAGCTGAAATTTCTTGTGGTGAAAATTCGTCTCCATCAATATTTACTTTTTCGCTTGTTCCCATTTTTCTTTTAATAGAAATAACTGTGTTTTCTGGATTTGTTACTGCTTGACGTTTTGCAATTTGTCCTACCAATCTTTCCCCGTTTTTTGAGAAAGCAACAACAGATGGTGTTGTTCTATTTCCTTCTGCATTTGGTATAACAACTGGTTCTCCTCCTTCCATAACTGCTACACATGAATTTGTTGTTCCTAAGTCAATTCCTATAATTTTTCCCATTTTAAATTCCTCCTAAAATATTATATTTTTATATGTCATAATTCTTTTTTAAATTATGTATTATCATTTGGTTATTTTCTATAAATTCTTTTGTTACTTCAGATTTCCATTCATCTTCTGTCATTTCTGATAATTTTCGATTGGATAATTTTTTATATCCTAATTCTTCTCCAAGCCATTCTGGCTTTTGAAAGTTTTTCGCTGTTTCTTCATCTGGAAATTCTATTTCTGCTGTAAGCAAACCATCTAAATAATGATAATATACATCTAATTCTACTTTTAAATTGTTTTGTATTGGTATTACAATTCTCGTTTTTTCGATAATTTTACTAATTGGTTTTTCGATTAATTTCTCAAAATATTCTTTTGAAATCGCATTTTCTATTTCATATTTTTTTCCAATATCGTAATTATTATTGTATTCAATGTCACCTTTAAATTTCAAAGTATATACATATTCTTGATTTACTTCTGGATAAATTTGCCTTATATCTCTTATTCGAACAATCGTAAGTTTATCACGATATAAAAATGCTTGCTTGATTCGAATAATCTTTTCTACTTTTAAACCTTTTGGTAAATTTTTTACAGCATATTTTCTTTCTATTTCTTTATTCATTTTTTCCTCTTTCATAATCTTTTATCAATTATGTTTTAAGATTTCTATTCTATCTTTTTGACTGTTTTTAATTTGCTACTACTACCATAGAATGTCTAATTACTTTATTTCCTATTTTATATCCTTTTCGATAATCTTCTTTAATAATTTTTTCTCCTAAGCTTTCATCTACCACTGAACTTACAGCTTCATGTAGTTCTGGATCAAACGGCTGACCTACTGCTTCTATTTCTTCTACTCCTTGTGCTTTTAGCACATCTTGAAATTGTTTTAATACAAGTTCCACTCCTTGTTTATAATTTTCATCCTTTGTTTTGGTTTCAACTGCTTTTTCTAAATTATCAATTACGGGAAGAATGCTACTTACAACATCACTTAATATAGAATGGTATAAACTCTCTCTTTCCTTTGCACTTCTTTTTTTATAATTTTCGAACTCTGCTAATACTCTTTTATAGCGATCAGTAAGTTCGTCCAATTCTTCTTGTTTTTGTTGTAATGCACTATTTTCTGGTGCAACCTCTTTTACTTCCTCTTTTTCTTCCATTTTTGCCTTTTCTTGCTTTTTTTGCTCTGCCAAAAAAATCCCTTCTTTCTTTTATTCTTTATTTGTTTCATTTAATTTTTTACTAATATATTTCATAACAGATATCACTTTAGAATAATCCATTCTTTTCGGTCCTATAATTCCTATCGTTCCTAAGTCTTTATTTCCCATTGTATGTTTAAATGTGACAATGCTAAAATCTTTTAATTGTTCATTTTCGTTTTCGTCTCCAATGAAAACATTAATATCTTCTGCTACTCCTGAATTTAGTAATTCTATCATTTCTTCTTTTGTATCGATCAAATTAATAAAGTTCTTTGCAATTTTCATGCTTTTGAATTCTGGTAAGTCAAATGCTTTATTTGCTCCCTCTAAATACATTTCGTTATCTTCTTCTACAATTTTATTAATTTGTTCGATAATTGCTTTGATAATTCCTATACTATAATTAAGTTCAGAAGCAATATATTCTTCCATTGGCTTATCAATTTTATCAAGAGGTTTTCCTTTTAATTTACTATTAAAGAAAGTATTTAATGTATCCACTTGCGTTTCGGTAATATCTTCGTCAAATTTAATAATCGTTTCTTTTATTAATCCACTATCTGTTACAATTACAACCATTACCATTCTACTTCCTAATAGAACAAATTTTATTTCTTCAATCATTTGCATATTGTTTTTAGGTCCAACAGCTACGGTTGTGTAATGTGTTATTTCTGAAAGTGTACTTGTTGCAATTTTGGTTAATTCTTCAATCTCATTTACTTTTGTTTGTAATTTTGATTGGATATACTTAATTTCTTCTAAGCTGATATTATCTTCTTTTACCAACTCATCTACGTAATATCGATATCCTTTTGCAGATGGTACACGTCCACTTGAGGTATGTGGTTTATCCAAAAATCCGATTTCTTCTAGATGTGCCATGTCATTTCGAATGGTTGCACTACTAAAGTCTAAACCATGACGTTTTACTAAACTTCCCGAACTTACTGGCTCTGCAGTATTAATATATTCTTCCACAATCGCCTGTAAGATCTTCTTTTTTCTTTCATCTAACAACTTTTTCTCACCTCTTTTAGCACTCATTGTTTTCGATTGCTAAATTCGTATTTATATTATATCCAATTTTAGCAGTTGTCAATACTTATTGCTAAAATTCTTTGTAAATTTTTTGTGTCCTTATTTTCTATTCTAAAAAGCAAAAAAGAGAAATCAAGTACACCCGATTTCTCCTTTTTGAACGACATTTTTACTTCATTTTACTTTGAGCATATTAATAATAAACTTTAGTGCAAGCAGAACTCCTAAAACAGTAAATCCCATAAACCGATCATCTTGCGTCAAAGTTGCCCAACATGCGCTTGCTGCAGCTATCCCAATACATATTATTGTAAGCGTTGTCCACAATAACATTTTTAGAAGAGCAATTGCAACATATCCTAATTCCCGTAAAAACTCATTCATTTTTCTTCCTCCTAATAAAGCATACTCTATGCGTCTAACCTTTATTATAGCATATTTTAATCATTTTGTATACTATCACACTTAAATAAACTCTTCCCATACTAAGTTGGCTAAATCCAGTCCTCGATTACTTAAGCGAATGGAATCTAAATCCACTTCAATTAATTCTTCTTTTACTAATTTATCTAATTCTTTTCGATATAGATAAATAGGATTTTCTAAAAATATTTTCTTAAATTCTTGAATGGAAATTCCTTTTAATTTTCTCAACCCCAATAGCATATATTCTTTTTGCTTTTCTTCTTTGTTTTGTACTTCTTGAATTTGTTCTATCTTTTTTAGATCTTCTATTTTTTCTGCATATTGCATTTGTTCTATATATTCTTGTAGATTATCAATATTAGAATATCTAATATTATTCATATAGGAGTGAGCTGCTATTCCAAATCCTAAATATTCTTTCTGATTCCAACAATTCCAATTATGTTTTGATTGATATCCTTTTTTCGCAAAGTTTGAAATCTCATAATGCTCATATTCATTTTTCTCTAATATCTCTTTTACTTTCCAATACATTTCTCTTTCTAAATCTTCTTCTGGTAAAATCAATTTACCCTCTCTTAGTTCTTTTTCTAAGACGGTTCCTTCTTCTACAATTAAAGAATAGATAGAAATGTGATTTGGTTGCAGTAATAGAATATTTTCTAAATCTGTTTCAATTTCCTTCAGCCTCTGTTTTGGAAGTCCTATCATAAGATCAACATTAATATTAGTGAATCCCACTTCTTTTGCCATTTGATACGTTTCTAAAAACATTTCATAAGTATGAATTCTTCCTATTTGTTTTAATCTTTCATGATTTGTTGTTTGTAATCCAATACTTAATCGATTAATTCCAACATTTTTGTATATCTCTAATTTTCGTTTTGTTACTGTTCCTGGATTTACTTCAATTGTTATTTCTACATTTTCCTTCATTTGAATTATATTTTTTACTGTTTTTATAATATCTTCTATCTTTTCTGGCTCGATATAAGAAGGAGTTCCTCCTCCTAAATAAATAGTATCTACTAAATATTCTTTTTGATATTTCTTCAATTTTATTTGGATCTCTTTTTGTAATGCTTTTATATATTCTTTTATTTTCTCTTCCTTATTTGAATACGAAATAAAGTCACAATATTTACATTTTTGTTTGCAAAAAGGAATATGAATATAAATTCCTAGTTCTTTCATTATGATAACTCCTCAGCAATTTCTACTATTTTTTTTAATCGATAATTAACCCCAGACTTTCCAACTGGTTCTTTTAACATTTTTCCAAGTTCAATTAAGCTAATATCAGGATGCTCTACACGTAAATCTGCAATTTCTTTTAAACTCTCTGGTAATTCTTCAAATTTTTTCGCCTTTTTAATTTTTTTGATTGCTTCTATTTGTTTTACCGCTGCATGAATCGTTTTATTTAAATTTGCTGTTTCGCAATTTACCATGCGATTCACATGATTTCTTGTTTCTTTTAAAACTCGAATTTCTTCAAATTTCAACATGGCCGTTGATGCCCCAATTAGTGCCAGAAATCTTGAAATTTCTTCTCCTTCTTTTAAATATAATGAATATCCAGATTTTCTTTGTAATTCTTTTAGTTTGATTTCATAATTTTTTAAAATATTCTTTACTAGTTCCGCATTTTCTTTTGAGGAAAAGATCATTTCTGTATGATATTTTTTATTGGGATCATTCATCGATCCTCCTCCTAGAAAACACCCTCTAATAAAAGCCTTTACTTCCTCTTCTTTTTGTAATTCTTCTAATTTTTGAGATAAGATTTTAATCTTTTTATCTTCAATCGTTACAAATTCTAACACTTTTTCTCTTAAACATGTAATTACATAATTTCTTCCTTGCAATTCAATATGATAATCAATTTCTAATGTGTTCAATAATTTATGAAAGCGATTAATATTATATTCATTTTCTGTTGAAAATTTTATCTTATTTTTTACTACGTTTACATTGTCCATCATAAGATAACCAATGAATTCATATTGAATTAACTTTTTGTTTTTAAATGTATTCATTTTACTAATTTCTTCTTTTATTTGCGATGAAAATGACATGTTTATCCCTTCCTTGCAATGATAATTCGATCCTGCCCTGCAAAATCTTTTTTACTATATATTTCTTTATATATCTTACTATCATTTATTAAATCTTCTACTTGCTTTTTCTGGTCATATCCAATTTCAAAACATAACCTTCCATTCTCTTTTAGATATAAGGCACTTTCTTTGACAATTTCTTGGTAATATTTTAATCCATCTTCTCCTCCATCTAGTGCAAGAATTGGCTCTGCTTTTACTTCATTGCTTAATGTATCTATCAGTTTGGTTCTAATATAAGGTGGGTTGGAAACAATAAAATCAAAATTATTTTCTTCCAAATTTTCAAACAAGTTCGAATGCACAAAAGTAATTTGTTTTTCTACCTTTTGTTTTTTTGCATTTATTTTGGCTACTTCTAAAGCATTTTCACTAATATCGATTGCGTAAATTTCACTATTTTTTATATTCTTTGCAAGAGAAATTGCAATACAACCACTACCAGTTCCTATATCTAGTATTTTTACTTTTTCTCTTTGTTCTGCTAAATTCATTACTTCTTCTACTAAAACTTCTGTATCTGGTTGAGGAATTAAAACATTCTCATTTACATAAAAATCAAGTCCCATAAATTCTTGATTTCCTATTATATATTGAATTGGAAATCCATCTGCTAATTTCTCCAAATATTCTCTATACACATTTTCTTTTTGGATCTCTACTTCTTCTAAATCGTGCATGATTAATTCTTCCTTTGACTGATTTAAAACAAAAGATAGTAATGTCCTTGCTTTTTGCATAGGATTTTCGTTTTTCTTCTCTTGTAACTTTTTTCTTCCTATTTCTAATAACTTTCTTATTTCCATAAAAACTCCTTTAAAATTCCCTTTTATTTTACCATTTTCTATAAAAAAGCACAAGAAAAAGCAATTTGAAGTTTTCTTTATTTTTCAAATTGCTTTTTTCCTTCGTGGCTCCTCTACATGTGCATTTTGTTTTGTAAAAATGTATAGACTAAAAAGACTTGACTTTGTTGCCTCCAAAAAATCTGACTATTTTTCTATATAATAAAAAATTACCCCGCCTTAGCCGTAAGAAGTTTAGAAATTTTAAGAGCCTACTTACGTAGGTGGGTGTCTTGTTAAATGCTTCTGGGCTTCTTACGATATTTGGTAAGCTTGCACGCCACATTTAAAGGCGGACTCCCTTTTAAAATTTGTTGGTTCTAAAATTCCTGTCTACACGCACTATGCAGGGAATAAAAATAACTTTTATTTAATTGTATTATTATCTTAGCATATGCTTTTTGTATTTGCAACTTTTCTTTTTCTGATTTATCAGACTCTCTTCCGTTTAGATCTTTTAATCTTAGTTTTTTCTGTTATTATATCACTTATTTAATCCCTTTTAGTATTTGTTCTTTTTCAAAAATTATGCTAGAATAGATTTAATATGTGTGATTTTTATTCTAATTCATCTTAGTCTTCAAATTTCAAAATTGGTTTATTCGAAATATCTATTCCATAAATTTCTTTATATACTCCCATCGGATCTAATGTCGTTACTTTTCCATTATCTAGACCTAAATCCTTTAATGTATCTAAAACTTCTTCTTCAGAATTTCCTTCTATTTCCACATAAGGAGGAATTAATGGCCAATGATCAATATCTATTTCTACTCCATTTAATTCATAAGTGATTCTTTTGTTTTCTTGATAATTATTCACCTGATATCCTAAATCATTTAAAATTTCATTTGTTGTTTCAAAGTCAGATACTTCTACTTCTAATTCTTTTGTTCCATCAATTTCTTTTGATTGAATATCTTTAATTGCTAATGTCGTTTTTGTTCCATCTGTTCTTAATCTTACCCATTTTCCTCGTTGGATCGGAGTAAAATTATAGGTATATCTTTTCTGATTGTAATTTCCTTGTTTTATTGCTCCTAATTTTTCTAATTTTTCTTTCAATTTTTCTTGATCAATTTCTAATACTCTTACTTCATATTCTGTTTTTTTCATAACATCTCCCCCAATAAAAAACTTATATAATTCATTAAATTTTATAATTGCTTATAGTATATCATAAATTTAGAAAATTGACTTTTTTTAATTTACGTTTTTATATTGGTCATGCACTTTTTTCCGTCCATTTACATATATTTTTGGTATAGTGTAAAAACGGAGGTGCATTTATGTTTTCAGCCCTTTCCATTTCAGGATTCCTTGCTTTTCTAAAATCAGCCATTTTTGTTGTTCGGATATATTCAAAGTAATCAATTATTTCCAGAACCTCTGCGTTCAGAAGAAGAAGCAATTTATTTAGAAAAATTTAAATCTGGAGATGAAGAAGCCAGAAATATTCTCATCGAGAGAAACCTAAGGCTAGTTGCTCATGTATGTAAAAAATATTCTTCTACTAATGTCGACAATGATGATCTTATTTCTATTGGTACGATTGGTCTTATTAAAGGAATCAATAGTTTTGATCAAGAAAAAGGAGTTCGATTAGCAACTTATGTTTCTAGATGTATCGATAATGAAATTTTAATGTATTTAAGAAGTAGCAAAAAGTTACAATCTGAAGTATACTTGAATGAGCCAATTGGAAAAGACAAAGATGATAATGTAGTTACTTTGCAAGAAGTATTAGAAGCAAATGAAAAAAGTATTGAAGATGAAGTAGATTTAAAATTAAAAATAAAATTACTCTATCAAAAAATAAAAGAAGTATTAAAGGGTAGAGAAAAAGATATCATCGAATTACGTTTTGGTTTAAATGGAAAACGTCCTAAAACACAAAAAGAAATTGCAAATTCTATGGGAATTTCTCGTTCTTATGTATCTAGAATCGAAACAAAAGCAATCGGAAAATTAGCCAAAGAAATAAAAGAATAGCACCTTTTATAGGTGCTATTAATTATATTAAAAATAAGCCTTAAATATATTTATCTATTTAATAGATAGATAAATATATTTAAATAAGATGCAAAGAGACTCCAAATAAGATATGGAATTTGTATCAGTCCTGATACTTTATCTTTTCCGTAAAAACGTTTTATCATAATAATGATAAAAACAATAAGTAGCATTAACCATAAAAATGAAAATAATCTCCACTTAAAAACAAAAAATAAAATTGGCCATATTAGATTAATCCCAAGTTGTAAATAATAAATGCTGGATACTTTTTGATCATTTAATTGTTTTTTTGTTAATATTCCATAAGATACTCCCATTAAAATATAAAATATTGTCCACATAATTGGAAATAAAATACTAGGAGGAGATAAGAAAGGTTTTTGTAAAGCATTATAATCCATAAATCTAGATATAATAAAACCCACAATTCCTCCTAATACAACGGGAACTAAAATAGTTTTTGTAAAAATTTTTAAATTTGACATATATCACACTCTCTCCTCTTTCTTATTACGTAGGAAATTTCGTCAGAAATTTCTGGAGTAACAAGGTTAAGTTACATTAGTCTATGCGATTGCGAAGCAATCTGTACATGTGGCGAAGCCACTTTTCTTATTATTGTACGAATGAATTTGAAAAATATACCTTTATTTTTTGTCTTTTATGGCATATTTCTTCTTATATTTCTCCATTGTTTCTATTTTTTAATATTTAAAAGAGAGTATTTCCTATCTTAGCTTTTTACTACTTTGTCATGATGAACTTTTTAATTGTCCGTTGCACTAAAACTTATCAATACTGGATTTTCTTTTTCTAATGTACTAGCATCAATAGTAATATCAATTATATTTCCTCTGGCAGCTTCCAATGTGTCTATACTATGGCATAATCTACTTTTGCTTGTTATTTCAGTTTTATCATTTACTTCGAATTTCATACGAAACGTCTCATTCTTTGGCATCATTTCTCCATATATATCCATAAAACCTAGTGTAACAAGTGCTTTTTCACTATTTATTTTCTCTATTTCTATTAGATCAAAACTATTTCCGATTATATCTTCTGCATTATTTTCAGAAGAACAATTTTTAAGCAATTCCTTTTTTAATTCTTCTCCCGATATATTTCTTATAATGCCCACATGTTTTCCAAACGTATCTAAAAAGTCTCCTATCTTAATTTCTTCTTGCATCATACTTTTTCCTGTTCTGGCATTTATTAATGGTAGGTCTTCTCCGATACGAATAACATGTTCATTTTTTTCTGATACAAATGTAATTTCATTCTCTCCTATTTTTGTAATTTTTCCTTTAAAATATCGCCCATTATTTTTAACCAACTCTGTTATATCCGTTTGCATATCCGTTTTGGTTGGTTCTACTACCATATTTTGTACTTCATTTGTCCCAATCTTATTTTGCTCTTCTTCTTTATTTAATTCCTCTAATAAATAAATTCCATATACAATCATACTTGCCAAAAAAATAGCTAAAAGAACATAACCTATTTTAGTTATAATCGGTTTATTGCAAAGTTTTCCTACTATAATAATTCCTACTGCTACTACTAGAACAATCATCACGAAACAAATTACTAAGATGCCAGTTATTTCAAATCCCAATAAAACCATTTTTTTCCCTTCCTTCTGTTCCCACTCATTCTCTTTAAGTTAATATCTTTTGTACAAATTCTTTTACTTTTTTTATTTTCATAATAGCATAACTTACAAGCGCTCCAAGTGCATTTAAAATAACATCATCAATATCTGCAAGCCCTGTACTAGTTAAAAATTGAATTAATTCTACAATTACACTTATTCCTAGAATCAATATTGTAAATTGTCTCCAATTTTTTATTTTCTTCTCAAATAATAAAGAAGCAAAAATTCCCATTGGCATAAATAGTACTAAATTAGTTACTATATTAAGTATTACGATTCCAGTATTAATTTGGTGATTTGCCAATTTGTTTATATATTCTCCTATTGTATGAAAAGGAATCAGGTTCTGTTCCTTAAGATATTCTTTGGACCAAATTTCTAGATCACGATATATTTGAGTCCTATATTCATTATTTAAAAATAATATTGTAATTAGAAGGAGACAATATACAACAAACAATACTTTTAGCCATTTGTTTTTTATTTTTTCTTTTTGTTCTATATTTTTTTCTTTTTTTATTTGAATTATCATTGTGATTATGATCATAATTGCTGGTATCATATAACACCCTAAAGTTGCTCCTGAAGTTAAAGTAACATCAGGAATTAAACTTATTAAAAAGCAAAAGCCAATTAGAAGAATGGTTATTAATAATACAATACTATTTATCATTCTTTTCATAAAATTTCCTTTCCATTAGATAAAATCGTTTTAGACTGGCATAGAAGAATCACTTTTTTAATGGTAGTCTCCTAAACTATTCTACGCCATCATCATATCAAAAAGCTAGCAATTTTTCAATTACTAGCTTTTTATATTACATATTATTTTTCTCTACTAATATATTTCCAGATGTAGTTTCTAACGTAATTTCTATTGGAGCTAATCTATTATTTTCTACACGTATATTTGCTCCTCCTGATGTTGTTTTTGTATTAAAATAAATTTCATTTGGATTTAAAAGACGTATACTTCCCGATGTTGTTGTTATTTTTGAATTTTGTTTTAGCATTGTATTTTTTATTTCAACACTTCCTGATGTTGTCTTTATATCACATTTTCCGTTTAGCTCTTGAACTTCTACTTCTCCAGAATTTGTTTGAGCAATTAAATCTTTACTACTTCTTACTTCTATTTCTCCAGAAGTTGTTTCAAGTTCTGCCTTTTCTATGTCTAATATTTCTATATCCCCAGAATTTACTTTTGCTTTTACATTTGTACCATTTTTTATTTTAATATCTCCAGATGTAGCTTGGACGATTATATTATTACCACTTCCTATGCTAATATCCCCAGAAGTCGCAATAAATTCTCCGTTCTTTTATATTTCCTCCTTGAATTTCTCCTGAACTTGTTTTCATTTTAACTTCCGCTTCTTCTAAATTAATAAAAGAAATATCTCCGCTTGTTGTTTGTATATTTATTTTCTTATTATAATTTTTTGGTAAATATATATTCACTTCTTCTTTCTTTACTGTTCCCCAAAAGAATACGATTGAATTTTTTATTGTTTTCTCTCTTTCTAATTCTAATTTATGATTTTCAAAACTTTCTTTAACATTTTCTCCTTCTCTTCCCTGTACTACAATTTTTATTTTGTCACTATCACTTTCTTTTACGAAAACATTTGCTGAAGTATCTTTTATTTGTAATTCGTTAATAGATGCACTATCAAATTCCTTTTCATAAAGAATCTTTGTGTCTATATTAAAATTAAATAATTTCACATTAAAGTTTCCTCTATTCATCAACAATAGGATCATAATTCCTAATAACAAAATAGCTATTGCTGATAATAAGATAATTAAAGCTATTGCTCCCTTTTTACTCTTCATTTTTTTCACTCCTTATATCAAATATTAATTTTACAATTTCCTCTACTAAAGCAAATACAAGCCATAAAATCCATGTAATATGCCAAGCCATTGTAATAAAACTGATTGTTAAATAAATGATGGTAAATAACAAAGCAATAATTTCGAGTACTCGACTTTCTTTCTTTTTTTCTTTTCCAATTACTCCAACAAATTTCATTTTTTCACTCTGCTTTTCAATATTCTCTACTTGTTTATTTACTTTCTCTAGTTCCGCATCTAAAATATCAATTTCTTCTTTATCTTCTATCTTTTTTTCTTTACTCGGATGTGCTATAAAAAAATATACTAATAAAAGAGTGGCAATCCCCCATAATACTCCTGTAACCATAATAGCATGGGCATCTTGATATTTTAACACCTCTAACATATAAGGGAATGCAAAGGCTCCTATAATATATAAAAATACACTTAAGCTAATCACAAGTGCTCTTTTTCTATTTAAAACTTCTTCTTTTTGTTTTTGGTCTACTTCTCCTTGTTTATGTTCTTCTTTTTTTCCTGTCATTAATTCATCGGTTGATATTTCAAATAGCTCACAAATAGGTACAATTTTATCGAAATCAGGTAAACTTTGATTTGTCTCCCATTTTGAAATTGTTTGTCTAGATACACCTATCTTTTCTGCTACTACTTCTTGAGAAAGCCCTTTTGCTTTTCTATACTCCAATAATCTTTCTCCTAAATTATTCATTTTATCCTCCTTTAAATACCTTTATTATCTTTTTATTTATTTTATCTTATTAATTGGTTGCATGCTATCAATTTAGGTTTGAACTTTGTCAACTAACTTTAACATTTTCATTTATATACATTGTATATTTTATTATAATAAAAAAAGTCTTGTTTTTTCTTAATAATAGCAAAAGACTAATAATTTTTCAATTACTAGTCTTTATTGTTCTATCTTATAAACAATTTAAAATTTGATTTTTATATATAACTTTTCCCTCTTTTAAAGTTTCAAGTACTCTAATATCTTTTATTTCTTCTTTTTCTATCTTTAATGGATTTTTATCGATAATAATAAGATCTGCTAATTTTCCTTCTTTTATGCTTCCCTTTTTCTTCTCCTCAAAATATTGATATGCACTATGAATGGTTACAGCTTTTATTGCATCTAATACTGTAATCTTTTCCTCTTCTCCAAGAATCTTTCCTTCTTTTGTTTTTCTAGTAACCGCACACCAAATTGTTTCAAACATATTGGGTTTTATCACAGGTGAATCTTGATGAAAGTTAAATGGAATTCCTTCTTTCAACGCTGTATTTGCAGGACTAATTTTACTTGCTCTTTCTAATCCAAAGTTTTTTATATGTGTATCTCCCCAATAAAAAACATGTGCTATAAAGAAAGAAGGAATAATCCCGCATTCTTTTACTTTTTTTATTTGATCTACTCCCAAAAATTGAGCATGTATCATAACTGGTCTTAACTTTTCTATTTCTTTGTACTTTTCTATGCAATCTATATACTGCTTCGCTGCCATATCTCCATTACAGTGTGCTAATAATTGCATTTTATCCTCATTTGCTTTCCTAATTGCGTCTTCTACTTCCTCCTTTTTCATCGTTCCATATCCAAAATAGTCTTTCTCTCCTTGATATGGCGTCCTCATCCAAGCAGTTCTTGCCTGTGGTGATCCATCTAAAAAGATTTTGTACCCACCTATTTTAAATCGTTTTTTATATGTTCTAATATGATCTTTAAATTGATTGAAAAAAATATTTTTGTCTTTTGGATCAAAATAAATAACAAGATCTAATTGCAATTTATTATTACGAATTAGTTCTTCATAAATTGGAATAATGCTCTTATATGCCATTCCATCTTGTATTGTTGTAATTCCATATTCAGCATATTCTCTTTGTGCCTTATCATAAGCTTCTAATAATGTTTTTATATCTGGCAGTGGAATTTGTTTTTGATACATAAGGAAAGCTTTTTCTTCCATATAACCAGTTAGTTCTTGACCATTTTTTTCTATTTTCCCACCATCGATATTTTCTACCTTGTTTGTCACATTTAGTCTATTGAGTGCCATACTATTAAAAACTCCTGCATGGCAAGACTTATGCTCAAGAACAACTGGATAATTTGGCAATACTTCATCTATTATTTCTTTTGTAGGATGCTTTTTTTCTTGCAAATTATTATGATCGTACCCTGTTCCAATAATCCAATTTTCTTCCTTTATTTTATTTTCTTTTACGAATTTTATTAATTCTCTTTGTATTTCTTCAAAATTCTTGCATTTTTCCAAATTTATTTTTAGTAAATGATTGGCTACTCCTGAAAAATGGCTATGAGCATCAATAAAAGAGGGCATCATTGTTTTCCCTCTTAAATCAATCATTTCTGTTTTTGTATTTTTATAAGCAAATATCTGTTCTTTTTTTCCTACTTTTTTTATCATTCCGTCTTCAATAAAAATAGCTTCTACTTTGTTTTTTTCTGATTCTAACGTAATAAAATCTCCATTGTAATATATTTTATTCATTTTTATCCTCTCTTCTACTCTTGTATTTTTTTAGGTTAATTATATTAGTCTTTGCAATTTCAAAGCAACTATGCACGCAACAAAGCCACTTTTCTTATTACGTAGGAAATTTCGTTAGAAATTTCTGAAGTAACAAGGTTAAGTTACTTTAGTCTGTGCGATTGCGAAGCAATCTGTACATTGGGCGGAGCCACTTTTCTTATTTTAGCTACAAAAAAACCTTCGTAATAGGAATTAGGGCATACACAAATGGTTCCTTTTATTTTTGTCGGTAATAGTGGAACCTTCTCTATTCCTGTTAACTCAATTGGAACAATTTCTGTTTTTCCTTGTTTTAATATTTCTTCTAATACTTCTTCATTTTCTTCCTTTAAAATAGAACAGGTAGAATATACCATTTCCATTCCAGGCTTCAATAAATTCAATGCTTTTTTTAATAATTTCTTTTGTGCTATTGTTATTTTTCTTATTTTTTCTTCTTCAAAAATAGCTTTCGAAAATTTTTCTCCTACTTGAATTGTTCCACTTCCAGTACATGGTGCATCTAATAAAATTCGGTCAAAAGAGAAAAAGTTATCTAAATTTCTTGCATCTGTTTGCATTGTATATACACAAGATGCTCCCTGTTTTTCAATATTATATTTTAATCGTTCCATTCGAATTGCATTCATCTCACAAGCTGTAATATTAGCATTATTTTTTACCATTGCTGCTATTTGAGTCGTTTTTCCCCCTGGTGCGGCTGTCATATCTAAAATATCTTCCCCTTGTTTTGGGTCTAGTACCATAGGCGGAATCATAGAAGAAAGACTTTGTAAATAAATTTCTCCTTTTTGATACATTTCTAATTCTTCTAGCTCTTTTTCTGTTTTATTTTTTATCACAAATGCAGCCTGATAAAATGGAACTTCTTCATAATCAATATTGAATTGATTGAACTCTGCTTTTATTTGATCTACTGCTTTTTTTAATGTGTTTACACGTAATGTAACATAACGATTACCTTTATATCCTTCTAATATTCTTTTTCTATCTTCTTCCTGATATTGCGTTTCTAATTTTTTTACTAAATTTTCTGGCAGTTTTTCTAATGGAATCATATTTTCTTCCTTTCTTTATTCCGTATAAAATTTCGTAAGAAATTTCTGAAGTAACAAAGTTAAGTTTCCTTAATTTGTGCGATTGTAAAGCAATCTGTACACACTTTTTTCATACTTTTATCCAAAAAACTCACTAGTAGAAACCATTTTCTTGTTTCGTTCTTCTTCTACGATTCTTGATAGCATTTCTTTTACCTCATATGGCTTTTTGATATCTTTTATATCAAAATCTGGCGTTGACTGATCTGCTGAACTGCAATGGATTGTTCCAACTCCAAAAATTCTCTGCAAAATGTTTTGTCTTAAAGTGATATCCATAATTCGATATAATCGAACTTCTTCTTGTCTTTTAAAAATTAATCCTATATCAATTAATAACTTTTCTTCTAATAATTGATAGGTTGTAAATGATAATGGTAACCCAAATATTGGTCTTTTTTTATCTTTCCATAAAATATTCATATTCTTTTCCTCGCTTTTTATTTTATTATACTATGATTTTTTGTTTTCTTCAATCTTTTTCTTTTTCCTTAGTCTTAGACAAGTGTTTCTTTTCATATATTAAAATAGAGGTGTTTGATTCATGCAATTTATTCTTCGTTATTTAAAAGGATTAGCTATTGGAGCTGGTGCTATTCTTCCCGGAATTAGTAGTGGCGTTCTTTGTGTCGTTTTCGGTATTTATGAAACATTATTAAATAGTATATTAAACTTTTTTCAAGATTGGAAGAAAAATCTTGCTTTTCTATTTCCTATTCTGTTCGGTGGTATTACTGGCATCATTCTTTTTAGTAATTTTATTACCTTTTTCTTTCAAGAGTATCCTACACAAACTAGTTTCTGCTTCATTGGTTTAATTTTGGGTAGTATTCCGATTTTATTAAAAACAGCCAATCGTGAAAAAGGTTTTCATCTACATTATCTTCTCTATTTCTTTTTCACCTTTTCACTTGCACTTTTCCTTTTAGTACTTGAAAATTATTTTCCTCAAGAAACAAACTATTGTCTTCCTAGTTTTAGTTTTGGATTTTTAGTACTTTCTGGCTTTTTCATGAGCATTGGTGTAATTGTTCCTCGGAGTAAGTAGCACGATTATTTTAATGTTATTAGGAGTATATGACGTATACTTAATAAGTGTTTCCATGGTTAATATGCGAATACTTTTTCCTATGTGTATTGGTCTTCTTATCGGTAGCTTCTTTTTTATGAAGATAATTCAATTTTTACTAAAAAAATATCCTTCTCAAACTTATTATGGTATTATTGGTTTTGTAGTAGGATCTATTCCCGTTCTATTTCCTGATTCTTTTACTCTACAACTCCTTCTTCCTTCTATTGTCTTCCTATTCTTAGGTTTTACTATTGGATTTTTGTTCGAAAAAAAATAGTAACACTCCTAAAAAGGATGTTACTATTTTTTTCTTATTTCTTTCTTCTTAAAATCCATCCAGTCTCACATTTTATTGGTAATTTTACTTTTACTTGTTGTCCTAATTTTCCAGGATTTACAAACTCTATTTTTTCATCCGTTTCACTATCCCATAATTCTTCAATTTTAAATTCTTCTACTTCTATTTTTCCCGGAACAATAATTTCTAATGTATCTCCTATTTGCCAACGATTTCTTATTTCTACAATTGACTTTTCTGAATTATATTCTACTACTTTTCCCCCAAATTCATAATCTGGATTATATTGTTTTCCTTCGAATTCTTGAAAGTCTTTATTTTTTGGATCATTAAAATAAAATGTAGTAAGTCCTCTTGTCTTTGTTTTTTCTAATTCTTTTTGATATTTTGATACATCATATTCCTTTGGATTATTGCAGTAATCATCAATTGCAGTACGATATACATTTACAACTGTTGCCAAATAATACTCGGTTTTTAATCTACCTTCTATTTTTAGACTATCTACTCCCATATCGATAATTTCTGGAATTTCATTTATTAAGCATAAGTCTTTCGAAGAAAAAATATATGTTCCCTTTTCATCATATTCAATTGGCATTAAATTTCCCGGGTTATTTGTTTCTTCTGCATATAAATGATATCCCCATCTGCAACTTTGTGCACAATCTCCTAAATTAGCACTTCTAGAAGCTAGGAAATCGCTTAAAAAGCATCTTCCTGAATAGCCAAAACATAGAGCTCCATGAACAAACATCTCAATTTCTAATCCCATTGGCTTATTTTCCATAATATATTTTATTTGGTCTTTTGATAATTCTCTTCCCAGAATAATTCTTTTTGCTCCATTATGATACCAAAACATGCTAGAATGAAGACTAATCGTATTTGCTTGTGTACTAATATGAATATCGATATCTGGTGCCTCTTCCTTCATAATTTCTACTACACCACCATCCGACACAATTACTCCATCTACTTTTAACTCATTTAACACTCTTGCTTGTTTTTTTATTTCATCATAACTTTCATCTTTCGCAAATATGTTTACAGCTGCATATACTTTTTTTCCTATTTCATGTGCATATCCAATTGTTTTTGCTAAATCATCATCTTTTAATTCTACTCTAGAACGAAGAGATAGCGATGCTGTTCCGCAATATACTGCATCTGCCCCATACATAAATGCTATTTTTGCTTTTTCAAAAGAACCTGCTGGTGCTAAAAGTTCTGGTTTTTTCATTTCTTACTCCTACTTTCTTTTCTATTCTTATTTTCTCTTATTGTTTAACTCTTATTACTCTAATTCAAAGAAACTTTTTACGATTCCTTTTTCAAACAATCTTTTAAAAATATTCGTTAAAATTAATAAAAGAATTGGTCCTATCATTAATCCAAGGACTCCAAAAAATCGAAATCCAGTATACATTCCGATTAAAGTAAAGATTGGATTCATTCCCATTTGTCTACTTACAAATTTAGGCTCTAAAAATTGTTTGATTACTGCCCATATAATCCATAATATCATAACAGCAATTGCAAGTGGCATATTTCCTGTAAAAAATAAATAAACTGCCCAAGGAACCATAACAGCTCCTGCTCCAAATAAAGGCAACAAATCAACAAATCCAATAAAGATTGCCATCAACACAGAATATTCTACATTTAATCCACAAAGGTCGAAAATATTTAATCCTATTAATACCAATATAAAACATAGTAATGATAACTTTGCTTCTGCTTTTAAATAATTCCATCCGATACTACAAGTAGTATTAATTACTTCTTTTCCTTTTTCAATCCAAGCCTTTGGAATATGTTTGTTTACTAGATTTTTTACGTAATCTTTATCATAACAAATAAAAATAATCGCTAATAATGTAATAACACTATATGTAATCATAGTTGGAATTGAACTTACTGTATTAATTAAATGACTTAAAATATTATAAACAAGATCCTTTACCCCATTAATAATTGATCCTAAAGAATCTTGCAAAGTGTTTAATACTTCATCTGGAATATGTATCATTCCATTTCTTAAATCATTAATGAAGTTGCTTGTCCATTTATATAAATTTTGTATTGGTTCGTTTAAACTTGATATTAAACGGTTTGCTTCTGTAACAAGTGCAGCACTTAGCAGTACAAGTAAAGAACCTATAATAACAACTACTAAAATAAGAGAAAGCGTACTTGCTAGTTTTCTTTTTAGTTTACACTTTTTCATAAAAAATTGGATTATTGGCTCTATCATAGCTGCAATTAATATTGCAATTAAAAACGGAATATAAAACATGGTAATTTTATATGCTACAAAAATAATAAGTGCAATAAATAGTAAAATAATTGCTTTAAACATAATTTTTGCATAATATTTTGTATAATCTTTTTCCACATGAATCCTCCTTTACTTCTATTTTTGACAATTATTAGTATATCTTATTTTATGTCAATAGTAAAGAAGTTTCCTTTCTTTTTCCTAAAAAAAGACATGTTCTATAAAAATTTTCAAGCCTATAAAACATAAGATAATACCGCCAAATATTTCTGCTTTTTCCCCAATCATATTTCCAATCTTTTTTCCCATTAATAATCCAATTCCTACTAAAACAAATGTAATCATTCCTATTATTAAGATTATCGTTGTAATTGAAATTTTTTCAGGTAGTGCTGCCAAACTTATCCCAACAGCTAGTGCATCTATACTAGTTGCAATGGCTTGTATTAATAATATATTCCATGTAATTTTTTTATCAAATTCCATTATCTCTGGATTTCTTAATTTTTGAATACCTTCTACAATCATTTTTATACCAATATAGCTTAACAATATAAGTGCAACATAATGATCTATTTTTTCGATATATACTTGAAAGACTTTTCCTAATCCCCAACCAATCATCGGCATCATTGCTTGAGCAATTCCAAAAAGGGCAACATTAATAAATGCCCATTTTCGATTCATATTTTTATAGCACATTGAGTTAGAAACCGCTACTGCAAAAGCATCCATTGCAAGTCCAACGGATATCATAATAATAGAAAAAAAGTTCATTTCTTCCTCCTTATTTATGTTCTATCTTTAAAATACTTCTCTTATTTTAAGATATTCTTCTAAAAATAAAATATCATTCTTTTTCTATTTTGTTAACTTATTTTTTATAATTTCTTAAATAAGAAAAGTGGCTTCGCCAGATGTACAGATTGCTTTGCAATCGCACGAATTATGGAAACTTAACCT
>ERZ826242.523-NODE-523-length-55438-cov-14.442482_pt1 | contig 55438 bp, 38 predicted proteins | sample MGYA00519871_ERZ826242 | MGnify/ENA primary metagenome ERZ826242 (study PRJEB31778, sample SAMEA3449226) | human gut metagenome | biome: human gut; feature: human-associated habitat; material: faeces | place: United Kingdom | collected 2010/2012 ... | reverse complement strand
CAACCACACCATCCTTGAGCACAACGATTTTGTCGGCATTTTCCACCGTACGCATGCGATGAGCAATCACGATAACCGTCTTGCCTGTAAGCAGACGGGAAAGCGCCTGCTGTACCACGGTCTCGTTCTCCACATCCAAGCTCGCCGTCGCCTCGTCCAACAGCACGATGGGCGCATCTTTGAGCAGCGCGCGGGCGATGGAGATGCGCTGGCGCTCGCCACCGGAGAGTTTGGAGCCGTTCTCGCCGATCATGGTGTCGTAGCCCTGCGGCATGCGGTTCACGAACTCGTCGCAGTTGGCGGCACGCGCGGCCGCAAGCACTTCCTCGTCGGTGGCGTCACGACGCCCGAGGCGGATGTTTCCCATCACCGTGTCGTCAAAGAGCAGCACGTCTTGGAACACAATGGCGTAGTCGCGCAGCAGCACCTCGGGATCCACGCTCGCAACATCCACGCCACCCACGGTAACCGTGCCTTCGGTGGCATCCCAAAAACGCGCGGCCAGACGGCTCACCGTAGACTTACCGGAACCCGAAGGACCGACTAGTGCCGTGACCTCGCCTTCCTTGGCGGTAAAGCTCACATCGGTAAGAACTTTCTCGCCGGCGCGGCCGTCCTCGCCCGCACCATAGCCAAATGCCACGTGATCGAACACCACATCGTGGCCCGCGGGCTCAAATTTCTCGCTGCCCCGCGCCACAGGCTCTTCCATGATGGAACGCATGCGCTTGGCAGACGACTCGGCGGCAAACAGCTCGGACATTAACATTAACGCCTGGTCAAAGGGCGCATAGATACGGCTCACCATAAGCAGGAAGGCAAACATCACCAAAATGTCGACCTGCCCGGAGGCGACCACCGCAGCGCCCGTAACCAGCGTGGTGGCAATGCCCAGACGCAGGATGACAAAGGCGGAGTTGACCAAAAGCCCGTTAGCGAGCTCGCTCTTGGTGGTCTCATGCTCCTCGGCATCGATCACGGCGTTGAGCCCCTCAAGATAATGGGCCTCCTGGTTGGTGGCGCGGATCTCGCGAACGCAGTCGAGTGTCTCTTGAATAGCCTCGGTAACTTTGACCTTCTCGGCGCGCACGCGATCGGACACCGGAGTCATGGGGCCGCGTGTTAGATACAGCACGACAAAGGCCACGGGAACGCTCCAAAACGCCGCGATCGCCAGCTGCCAGCAAAAGAACAGCGACGCCACAAACACAATGGCGCTTGCGATGATGGCACCCCAAAGCTCTCCCAGCACGTGGCTGTAGGCGTGCTCCATGGCCTGGACGTCGCCCATGATGGTCTCGGTTAAATCGGCCAGATCACGACGACCAAAAAACGACAGCGGCAGTTTGCGCAAGCGCTCGGCAATCTCCATACGCTGCTTGCCGCACTCCTCGTAAAAGATGCAGTAGGTGTAGTAATACTGCTGCCAGTTAGAGGCAAAGAGCAACACAAAAAAGACCAGGAGGCCGACCACGATCGGCAGGGCATCCGGCAGGTCAGCCCCACTAGCGAGATGCTCGACAAAGCCGGCCATAACCAGGAATAAAAAGCCCATGCCGGCCATGGTAATGAGATTGGTGAGCGTGGTCCAGAAAATGCCGCGTTTTACGCCGGCGACGCCTTTATCGGATAGGAAATACTTCTTTTGGAATGAGGCGAACATTTAGGCCTCGCCTCCCTTCGTGACGGCGGCATCCGCGGTCGCTGCAGTGATTTTCCAGCTCGCGGCCTGTTCGTATTCGGCCCACATCTTGGCATACAGACCCTCTTGGGACAGCAACTCGGCATGGGTACCCGACTCCTGCACGCTGCCCTGGTTGAGTACCACGATTTGGTCTGCGCCAACTACAGTCGAGAGTCGGTGCACAATCATAATGACCGTGCGACCCGCCGCCAGCTTGCTAAAGGCGCGCTGGATGAGCGCCTCGTTCTCGGGATCGGCAAACGCCGTGGCCTCATCGAGCACCACGATAGGCGCGTCTTTAAGGATCGCGCGGGCGAGTGCCACGCGCTGGACCTCGCCGCCCGAAAGATATGCTCCGCCGGCACCGAGCATGGTATTGATGCCCTGTGGGAGCTTGGCCACAATGTCGTCGCACTGAGCTGCGGAGAGGGCCGCACGCACTTCGTCGTCAGTGGCCGTAGGCTTGGAGGCGCGCACGTTATCGGCAAGTGTTTGCCGGAACAGCTGGTTGGTCTGGAACACGAAGGCGACCTGGTCCATAAGCTCGTGCGGATCCATATCGCGAACGTCTACGCCGCCTACGAGCACTCGCCCCGAGGAGACATCCCAAAAACGCGGGATCAGGCTTGCGCAGGTTGACTTACCGCCACCCGAGGGACCCACCAGGGCGAGGGTGCTACCAGCGGGAACGCTAAAACTCACATGGCTAACGGCAGGTGCTTCGGCACCCTCGTACGTAAAGCTCACGTCCTCAAATCGCACGTCGCCGCCGGCAGGGTGCTTGGGTTGGGCGGGCACGGAGAGCTGCTTGGAATCCATAACGCTTCGAATACGAGCCAGCGAATCGGCACTCATCTGAGAGGCCTCACCCACAAACATGAGCTTGGTCATGGCCGTCGGCACTACGGCCGAAAATATCGCGTAAAACGTGAAGTTGGTCATAAAATGCGCGAAGTCCGCCTCGCCCGGCGCCAGCAGCAACGCCACGGGCAACAGGAATGCCACAAGACCATTGAGCGCGGTAAGGTTGAGTACCTGCGGACCTCGGCAGAACGTGCCCGCATAGTTTTGTGCCATGTCGGCGTATTCGGCGATCGCATCGTGGAAGGCCTTAAAGGAGTAGACCGTCTGCTGAAACACCTTGACCACGGGGATGCCGCGTACGTATTCGGTGCCGGTCTTGTTCATCTTGACCAGCGCTCCCATGTAGGCCTTCATGAACTCGGCGCCTTTGCCGCTCATCATGGTGGCCATGGCGCCAAACGAAATGGCCACCGAGATGAGGCATGCCGCGCCCAAGCGCCAATCGAGGGCGAAAAGCAGCACGAGCAAGCCCACGACCATGGCGGTGGCGCCGGCGATATCGGGCAGCATGTGCGCGAGCAAAGTCTCGGTGGAGGCGGCGCATCCGTCTACAATACGGCGCAGCTCACCGGTGGCGTGCGTGTCAAAGTAGCCGAGCGGCAACTTAAGCAGGTGCTCGCTCGTGGCCTTACGGATATTGGACGCACAGCGAAACGCAGACAGGTGCGTGCACATGAGCCCCACGAAATAAGCTACGATGCTTGCCAGTGCAAATCCCACGGCCCACCAGCCATACATCGCGATGTCGCAGGCTTCGCTCCAGTTAGGCGCCACAGCGATAAGGTCTCGCGCGACAAGCCAAATGCACACGTACGGGCCAAAGCTCAGCAGCTGCGAGAGCGCCGAGAGCGCCATGCCCAAATACGTTAGGAATTTACGGTCGCCGGCATATGCAAGCAGCTCGCCGATACCGCCGCCTTCCCTTTTTGATCCCTTTGCCATAAGGTTCCTTTCTAACGGCTTGAGAGTTAACCGTAATGAACTTATCATTGCTGTGTTAGCCATGGCTCACAATCAAGCCAGGCGTGGACGTTTCCGCAAAGGAAGGGGACGCTTTTGAAAATGCATCGGGCCGCGACCGACATAACCGAGCTCTATGCACCACAGTTTGAGCAGTTTGGTTTGAAGCTTTCCGGCAAGGGCGCTGTCTTTACCGGCGAGGTGGCAAACGATCGGGCGCACGGACGCGCATGGATCATGCCCCTCTCCCCTGCCTGCATTGTCATGGAGCATTTCATCACCCCGACGCACGATATGCACCTGGCCGAATACACACCCGAGCCATACGCCTGCGTGAGCGAAGTCAGCGCGCCCACACTTACATGCATGCCCGGGGCTGGCATAACGCCCGCAAACCTCAAACCATTGCATGGACCGTGGCCAAACAATGCCGTTTGCAGCTTTATCCAAGATAGCTGTGGCGAGGAATTAAGCCCGCTGTTTGCGGGGGAGCTTTATCACTCGCGCTCGGTGCTCTTTTTACCTGGATATTTTGACGAACTGGAGCACCGCTATCCCACCGAGTTCGCGGGAATCTTTGAGGCGTTTGCCGAGTCATGGCACGAGGAAGCGACGTCTGCCATCTGCCACACGCTGCGCCGGATTAACGAGGACCGCGCCCGCACCGTAGGCGGACACGTCTATATGCAGGGCATCGTGGAGACCATGGTCGCGGAGCTCACCTGTTCGCGCGCGGCCCACAAGCAGGCGCGGCAGGCGGCAGACACACGCGTCAGCATAACCATTGCCGAAGAAGCAACGGCAATGATTGAGCGCGCGCTCGACAAAGGCAGACGTGTGGGTATCAACGAGGTGGCCGAGAGGCTCTACACAAGCCGCTCCAAACTATGCGCCACCTTTAAGGCCCAAACAGGCGAGTCCCTGGGCGCCTACATTCGCAGACGCCGCATGGAGCGAGCACAGGATCTTTTGGCCGATAGCGCGCTCACGATAGCGCAGGTGGCAGAGCGTCTAGGCTACCCTCAGCAGGCCGCCTTCGCCCAAGCCTTCAAACAATACACCGGCACCACCCCCACCGCTTGGCGAAGCAAGCATCGCTAAGGCCCAAGCTCCCTGGCCGTAACGGAGCGATTAATTAGCCGCCGCCCGTCAGCTCACCCAGGATCTAAACGTCAAGATGTGCACGATCAAGCGCCTTTTTGATAAGAGGGACAGATCGATCAGCCAAATACAACGGAATGTTGAGCACCCCGTCGTCGAGCTTTAGGTTCTTAAGTGAGTAGCGGACCCTCAATGGAGTCGTCTCCGCATGCTTGTCGGCATAGTACTTAAGGCTCTTGGAATGAACGACCTCTCCCGATTTGACCTCGACGGGAACGATTTCGTTTCCGACTTGAATCAAAAAATCGACTTCGTGCTTCGGCTTCTCGTTTGTCCAATAACGCGGAGCAGCATCTAACTGTGAAAGTAATGCCTGAAGCACATAGTTCTCGGCGAACGAACCTTTGAACTCCGAAAATAGCGCATCCGAGATGGCAAAAGCGGACGCATCCAGCCTTGCCATGCGGCGCAGCAAGCCGACATCAAGACAGTAGACTTTAAATGCCTTGAGGTCATCGTACGCAGAGAGCGGCACACCACCGGCAGCATTAAGGCGAACCGCCGTGATGAGCCCAGCATCGGCAAGCCATTCCAGAGCATCCTCGTATTCTCGAGCACGAGCCCCCTCGCGCACCGCACCCCAAACGAACTTTTTGTTCTCGCGCGCCAACTGAGCTGGAATCGAGTTCCATATTTGTGAAAGCTTGGCGAACTGCGCACGGCCACCATGCTTGGCAAAATCGCGCTCGTAGGAATCCAAGAGATCAGACAACACCTTATCGACCTGAACGATATCGCCCGTCTCCACCCACCGGCCAAGAGCCTCTGGCATGCCGCCGCATGCAAAATAACGACGAAGATGCTCGACGAGACGGACATGGAAGAAATCGGGCACTGTCTCGATCTGATCCAGGCCGCCAAGGTATTCGTCGTAGTTTGCAGCGCCCTCGGCTTTCAGAAACTCGGAAAAGCTCATGGGGCGCATCTCCATGAACTCGACCTTTCCCACCGGAAAAGCGCTGGTCTCACGGGACAAGCGAACGCCCAACAAAGACCCTGCGCATGCGACGTGATACTCGGGGGCCTCGTCACAGAAGTATTTAAGGGCGCCGACTGCAGAAGGACAATCCTGGATCTCATCAATAATAAGCAGCGTTTCGCCGGGCTCGATAGGCTGTCCAAGTGCCAGGGAAAGATTTGAGATGATCCGTCGAGGATCGCGCGTACCTTCGAAAAACTGAGCGTACTCGCTCTGTACCCCAGGTGACGGCTCCTCGAGCGTCAGATACACAAAATTGAGGTACGAGGTTCGGCCGAACTCCTTAAGCGCCCACGTCTTTCCAACCTGGCGCGCCCCCTTAAGGATAAGCGGCTTACGATATTCTGACGCTTTCCAAGCGTTAAGCTTGGCAATGATATCTCGCTGCATGACCGAACCTCCCGCAAAGAAACTTCCGTAAACGTGATATTTCCCACATTTTACCCTAGGTAAAACGTGATATTTATCACATTTACGGAAGTTTTAAGCTCATTTCGCCACACTTTCATCACATTGAAAAGGCGGAGGCGCATTTTGCGCCTCCGTCACCATCTTTCCTATCAGCCTACCTGACCCGAACGGCCGAGTCGTCACGGAACCCGGGAGCCCCGGCAGGGCGGGTGCTTGCTCAAAATGAGTTCCGCACGCAAAGAAGGCCACTTAATGTGGCCTTCGTCTTGCGCAGGACTGTTTGAAATTTTGAGGAAGCACCCGCCCTGCCGGGGCTCCCGGGTTCCGCTTACGAGAGCGCCGTTCTCAGCAACTCGTTGAAGAGCTTAGGGTTGCCCTTGCCGCGGCTCGCCTTCATGCACTGACCCACCAAAAAGCCGATGACCTTCTGGTTGCCGTCACGATACTGCTGCGCCTGATCGGCACAGTTTGCCAGTACCTCGTCCACGATCGGCTGCAACGCACCGGCATCGCTCACCTGACGCATGCCGCGCTCGTCGACGATCTTGTTGGGGTCGTCGCCGGTCTGGGCCATGGCCTCAAACACCTCGTGCGCCTGGTTGGAGCTGATGGCATCGGTCGCCAGCAGCTTGGCAAGGGCTGCCACCTGAGCCGGCGCGATGCCGGACTCGGACAGCGACACGCCCGCGCCCTTAAGGTAGGCGATCATCTCGTTCACCAGCAAGTTTGCGACCGTCTGGGCCTCCTTGCCGGCCATACCGGCAGCGGCAGCCTCAAAGAACTCGGCAAACTCCGGGTCGCCGGCGATTTGCTCGGCGTCCGCCGCCTTAATTCCAAAGTCGGCCTCAAAACGGGCGCGCTTGGCATCGGGCAGCTCGGGAATCTCGCTACGGCAGCGGTCGATAAACTCGTCGTCAAGGTCGAACGGCGCCAGGTCGGGATCGGGGAACAGACGATAGTCGTCAGCCGTTTCCTTGACGCGCATGACCACGGTGCGCTTGCGGCTGGGCTCCCAGTGGCGGGTTTCCTGATAGATGATGCCGCCCTCCTCGAGCACCTCGGCCTGGCGGCAGATCTCGTAGGCAAGGCCATCGTGCAGGCTCTTAAACGAGTTGAGGTTCTTGAGCTCGGTCTTGGTGCCCAGCTTGGTCTCGCCGCGACGGCGCAGCGACACGTTGCCATCGCAGCGCATGGAGCCCTTCTCCATGGAGCAGTCCGAAATGCCCAGCGTCACAAAGATGCGGCGGAGCTTCTCCATAAACAGGCGCGCTTCCTCGGGCGTACGCAAGTCGGGCTCAGTCACGAGTTCAATCAAAGGCGTACCGCAGCGGTTGTAGTCGACGAGCGACTCGGCCGCGGCGGTAATGCGCCCCTCGGCACCGCCCACGTGGACCATCTTGGCGGCGTCCTCCTCCATGTGGATGCGCAGGATGCGGATGGGCACCGTGTAGGAACCGTCCTCGCGGCGCTCGGGCATCTGCAGGTTGGACGCGTCGTAGCTGGCCAGGTGGCCGGCGCGCTGGTTGCCCTCGCGCATGGTCGACGTCATGGACGTGGACAGGCCCTCGGCGTTGGCCGAGGCGCTCGCCAGACTCTGGGCCTCGGCCTCGCCAAACGCGCAGTCGGGGCGCTCGGCGGCACCGCGACCGGTCACGTCCAGGTCCAGGTGACCGTACATGGCAAAGGCGACCGGACCCTGCGTGGTCTGGAAGTTCTTGGCCATGTCGGGATAGAAGTAGTGCTTGCGGTAGAACATCGAGTGGCGCTGGATCTCGCAGTTGGTGGCGAGACCGGCCTTGACGATGCTCTCGATGGCGCGTTTGTTGGGCACCGGCAGGGCGCCGGGCAGGCCCAGACACACCGGGCACACGTTGGCGTTGGGCTCGTCATCGTGGCTGAGCTTGCAGTTGCAGAACATCTTGGTATCGAGTGCGGTGAGCTCGGTATGGATCTCCAGGCCGATCACGGCCTCCCAATCCTGCAGGACCTCGGAAAGCTCCTTCATTACAGCTCGCCCCCCTTCCCGGCAAAATCGGGCGCGACGGAAAGCGCGGGCGCACCCGTGGCGGCATCGGCAAAGCCGCGCTCCAGGGCGCGGGCAAACGTGAGCAGTTGACGGTCCTTAAAGGCCGGACCAACCAGCTGGGCAGAAACGGGCAGCTGAGTATCCTCGCCCAAGCCCAGCGGCACCGAGATACCGCCGTTGCCGCAAATGTTGAGCGAGATGGTGTACAGGTCGGAGAGGTACATCTGCGTGGGGTCACTGATCTCGCCAAACTTAAAGGCCGTGCGCGGCGAGGCGGGCATGAGGATGGTGTCCACCTTGGCATACGCGGCGTCGTAGTCCCGCGTGATGAGCGTGCGGGCCTTTTGCGCAGCGTAGTAGTACTTGTCGTACACGCCCGAGCTCAGCAGGTAGGCGCCGAGCATCTGACGGCGCTTGGCCTCGGCGCCAAAGCCGTGGGCGCGCGACAGCGAGCTCTGATCGGACAGGTTTGCGCAGCCCTCCTCCTGGTAGCCGTAGCGAATGCCGTCAAAACGTGCCAGGTTGGAGAACGCCTCGGCCGGGCCGATGACGTAGTAGGCGGCGATGGCGGCGTCCAGGTGTGGCAGGTCGACCTCGACCAGCTCGGCGCCCTGGTTCTGCAGCTCCTGGGCGGCGCGCTGAACAGCGGCCTTGACCTCGGGCGTCAGACCCTCGGCCTCCATAAACGCAGGGATGATGCCCACGCGCTTGCCCTCGATGCTGTCGTTGAGATGCTCAGTAAAGTCGACGGCGCAATCCTGACTGGTGCAGTCGTACGGATCGTGGCCCGCGCCGGTAAGCGCATTCATGGCCAGCGCGACATCCTCGACCGTGCGGCCAAAGGGGCCCACCTGGTCGAGCGACGAGCCAAAGGCAACCACGCCGTAACGGCTCACGGCGCCATACGTGGGCTTAAAGCCCACCACGCCGCACAGCGACGCCGGCTGGCGAATGGAGCCACCGGTGTCCGAGCCCAGCGAGAGCGCGACCTCGCCCGCGGCGACGGCGGCAGCAGAGCCGCCCGAGGAGCCGCCAGGCACGCGCTCGGTATCCCAGGGGTTGTTGGTGCGGTGGAACGCCGAGCTCTCGGTGGAGCTGCCAAAGGCAAACTCGTCCATATTGGCCTTGCCCATGGGCAGGCAGCCGGCATCGAGCATGCGCTGGACGCAGGTGGCGGTGTAGACGCTCTGGTAGTCCCCGAGCATGCGAGAAGCGCAGGTGGTGCGCGTGCCCACGAGGTTCATGTTGTCCTTAATGGCCAGCGGCACGCCCGCGAGCGGAGGCAGCGGCTTGCCTGCGGCGCGGTCGGCATCCACGCGCGCGGCGGCCTCGAGCGCGAGCTCGGGCGCCACCTGCAGGAATGCCTGGACCCCGCCCTCGCGCGCCTCGATGGCGGCAAGGGAGGCTTGGGCCACCTCGGTAGCGGTAAAGTCGCCGGCGGCAACGCCCGCGGCAATCTGGGCAGCGGTAAGGGAATCGAAGCTTAGCGCCATTACTCGCTCTCCCCCTCTCCCAAAATGGACGGCACGCGGAAGTAGCGGTCGCGCGCGCTGCCGGCGTTTTCGAGCGCGACGTCGAGCGGCAGGTCGCGCTCGGGCTCACGCAGGTCATCGCCCATCACGTTGGACAGGCTTCCGATGGGATGGAACGTGGGCTCCACGTCGGGCAAGTCATATTGCAGGACGGGCTCGAGCATCTGGACGGCGTCGTTCAGGTAGGACGTCATCTGGGTGAGCTCGTCATCGGTCAGTGCGATCTTTGCGTACTCGGCGATGCCGCGCACGTCTTTCTCGCTGAGTGCCATAGGCGCTCCCTTCCGCATAACAGATAAACCGCTCTAGTATACAAGGCAACGCCGCTTGGAGCAGGTGCTTTACCCAAATGCAGCGAAAACGTAACGAGGGCGGCGGTTGACAGGCGGCAGGCTGGCGGTTCTGCAGCGAAACCGCACCGTCCATAGCGAAAACCGTCTCGACCACAACGAAAGCCGTATCGACCGCAATGAAAACCGTCTCGCCCACAACAAAAACCATCACAACATTCGACGCCTATCGTCAAAATCGAGATTTTCATCGAATGTTGTGATGGTTTGGAAGTCCCGACCACCACAAAGGTGCCTGTCCCCATTGCGGCGGTTCCGGAGAATGTCTTATGCCGAGACCTTAGCCTTGCGACGTTTGCGGACCGCGTGGATCACGATGTCCAGCAGCAACAGCACAATGGCCACGACCACGATAAGCACGGCAAACTCGCGCTTGCCCCAGTGGCGGCCGGCCAGCGACTTTTGCTTGTCGACGTCCTTCTTGTTGTACTTGGTGCGCACGCAATGCACCAGCAGGCGATGGTCGTTCACGCCGTAGGGCGTGCAGGTGACGAGCGTCACCTTGTCGGCGCCCGGCTCGATGGTCAGTGACTCCATCTCCTCGGGCAGCACCACCTCGGAGTCCACCATCTTGTAGGCGAGCGTCTTGTTCATGGTGTGCAGCAGCACCAGGTCGCCGGGCTTCAGCGAGTGGATGTCATCGAACATGCTCAGGTTGCGCATGCCCGAGTGCGCGGTGAGCACGCAATGCGTCGAGGTGCCGCCCACCGGCAGGCTCGTGCCCTCCAGGTGGCCGACGCCCGCCATGAGGACCTCCTCGCTCGTGCCGTGGTAGATAGGCATGCTCACGTCGATGGAGGGGATCTCGACCCAGCTCATCATGGGATCGCGGTCAAAGATGAGCTGCTGAGCGTAGGGCTCGATCTGGTCGGCGGGGAGCTCGGTGGTCTCGCCCGCCAGCTGCTCGTTAAAGGAACGCGCCTGGAGCAGGATGCGCTCACGCTCCTCGGCAGACAGCGCGTCCACGGTGCTGGACACCGTGCTGATCTGGTTGAACACGCCCGAGGCCTCGAGCCGGTCCAGGATCCACGGCCAGGTCATAAGGCCCACGGCAATAAGGATGATGACGATGGTAATGAGCCGATCGGCCCAGCGCGGCAGTCGCTTGCGACGGCGCTTGGGCTTTGGTTGAGGTTTGGGCTGGGGGCTTGAGCCGCCGTTGTCCGCGGCGTTATTGCTCTTCATATGTTTGGCGCCCTGCACCATCGCCGGTCACTCCTCTACAACTCAAGTTGTCTAAACAAATAATAGCCGAATTACGAGCTTCCGCGCCGGACAACGCAGCTAGACTGCACCGTCCAGTCGAGGATAAGCCTGCATTTGAGTTTTCAAAATGTCCCGGATCGGCGGGGCGATTCGGGATACAATGTCAATAGAAAACGACGCACCCCGCGTAAGTGTACGAGAGCGCGGGCGGCCTAGTTTTCAGCTTTTGTTAAATGCCCGGGATCCGACCCCCGGGCATTCTTATTTGCGCTTTCGGCGCAAATGCCTTCTACCGTCCGCACCGCGCGTGCGCCTACGGACCTTAAACCGAACCTCATACGAGTCAAGAAACGCGATGACGAACGTGCCCACCGCCGCGAGGGCGGCGAGCGCGTTAAGGAATTTCAGCATTTGGGGACCTCCGATCGAGTCGTCGGCCGCCCGCGCACGGGATGCGTCGCAAGGGTATTTTACTGCGAGTGTATGCACCCACGCCTGGTAAACGCGATTTTGACAAACATTTGTTCGATAGTTACACACACGGTTCCTCGTCCGGCGGAGCCTGGCCGCATTGTCCGGGTTTGCCCGACGTGTTTGCGTTTTCAAAATGTCCCGAATCGGCGAAACGATTCGGGATACAATAGCTACAGGAAACGACGCATCCCGCGTAAGTGTTCGAAAGCGCGGGCGGCCTAGTTTTCTGGTTTTGTTAAATGCCCGGGATCCGACCCCCGGGCATTCTTATTTGCGCTTGTTGCGGCGCAACTGCCTTCTACCGTCCGCACCGCGCGTGCGCCTACGGACCTTAATCCGAACCTCATACGAGTCAAGAAACGCGATGACGAACGTACCCGCATCGGACGGTGGAGGCTGGCTGCGTTATCCCAAAAAACAGGGCAGACTCCAGTGCGGAGTCTGCCCCGAAAAATGAATGGCAAAGCAAGAACGTGGATGGACGAGAAAAGTGTCCGCAAGTCTCATGGCCATCACATCCCACCTGCCAAAGGGATGGGTGAGCGAGCGTTACTCCTGCTCGGACTCCTCAGCCTGCTTACGGCTGCGGATGAGGTGCGCCACGCCGATGCACAGCACCGCGCCACCAGCGATCCAAGTGAAGGTCACGCCGTTGAGACCGGTGAGCGGGAGGCCGGAGCCCTTCTTGTTCCGAATGGTGACGGGAATCATGGTCGTGGTCGTGTTATCTTCAATCGTGGCAGTGACCATATCGGAACCAGAAGTCACGCTGAGCTTTTTAAGCGTGCCGTCTGCATTGAATTCAGGCTTCACTGTGATTTCGAAGTCGGCGATGGTGTTGTAGCCCGCAGGCGTCTTGCTCTCGGAAATCAGGTATGTGCCCGCAACAAGCCCGGGAATAGAGACCGTGTTGTGGTCCCCCGCGGTTTCAAACGTATAGGCGTCGTTTACGTTGTTGCTGAAGCTGCCGTCTCGCTTCAAATATTTTTCAACTTTTTTATTGGACCCTTCCGTGATCATTTTGACCTTAAACCCCGCAACGAGTTTGGCGTTAACGTTGTTCGGGTCAGCGTCAGCCTTAGTGACATTGAAGCCAAAGACGTAATCAGCGACCTTCTTGGATTCGGAAGTGCCGGTGCCGTTAGACATAGGATCGTTGGAATAGACAAGGTTGACCTCATTGGTGTTACCGGCAGCCGTGTATTCGGCATCGCTGGTGAGTGTAGCCTGATAGGTCACAACGACATTTTTAATGTCACCGGCTGCAATGCTAGCGTTGTTGGTATCTTCGATGGCCTTAAGGTCATTAAAATAGACGTTGAGCAGTTCTGTCTTGGAATCCTGGCCCTTAGTCGCAGTTGCCGTATAGCCCTTCTGAGCATCCTTCTTGACCTCAGCGTGAGTGCCGTCATTTTTTACGATATAAACCTTAAGATTCAACGGGTTGCCATTGGCATCCTTCACAACATTCAGACCTTTGCTCAGCGTATCGTGGAATTCGTACTGATATTTATCATACGAAGTAATATTGTCCGCTACGGTACCAGTCAGCCTGTAGTCGATTACCTGACCAATCCAGGCGTCGCCCACGTTCTTCCAGTCGCCCTCCGCGGCAGTAGTGGCCGTCTTGTCTGCGGTGTCATCGAGAATCTGCTTATCGACCGTAGGAATGCTGGTCTTCTCGGTAACCGTCACGGGATCACCGCCAACGAGAGCGAAGATCGGAGAGGTACCAGTGTTCGGCTGGGTCGTATCCGTAAGGCCGTCAGACACGAAGAGATAATAACCATCGCCCTTCTTGTCCGGACGCGTCCACAAACCGCCTGCCTTGATAGAATTATCGACAGCGGTCTCGTTATTAATCACAGCTTTAGCAATCGAGTACAGTACGTCGCCAGGAACGACTCGCGTCCCCTTGGCACCATTCGCGCTGGCAGTAGTCGTAACATTTGCGGAAAGCCAATCTGCCACATCTTGGGCAGTTATGGGATCCTCTGTTGGCAACTGGCTTTTAGAATCCGAATAGTCCTTGCTATCCCTAATAGCCTTAATAATGTCCTTTTGAGCCTGTTCGCCCACTGCCCACTTAACGTCAGAAGCAATCTTGCCGCTGCCGTCCTGGGCGTCAATAACCTTGGCCTTGAAAATCTGATAAGCCTTGAACGTATTGTCCTTGTTGGCGTCGTTGACCTTATTGATCGTGATGCTGCCCGTCGTACCATCAGCAAATGCCATGGTCACCGGGGCCATGACGCCGCCGAAGCTCAGCGCTGCTGTGAGGCCGGCGGTTACTGCCAGGCGTGCGATGTTCTTGCTCATGCTCATCTTCTTTTCCTCTGCTTTCTGCTCGAATTCCATTTGATCTAAATCTGTCTGTCTGTCTGTGTCTTAGCATCTGTTTCGCTACGTCTCGCCCCGCTCTCTGTGGGGCTGCCAGCTACTCTTTATGGCTGCCACCTCCCCGCTTGACCAGGAGCGCGACCACGATGAGCGCGGCTCCGGCGACCGCTGCGGCGGCCGCGGCGTACATTGCCATATCGCCAGTCGAGGGCATAAAGCCTCCGGTGGTAATGCTAGGGGGTGTGCCGGTGGGCGTGTTGATGAGCGACGCCTCCAGGCTGCCCGTCGACCCGTCCGCGCTGTCGGCGCGCAGGGGCGACTCGGCCGTGATGGTGAGTTTGGGCTTGGCGGCGGCCACCTGGTCGACGTCCAGGCCCTCGGCCTTGACCGTCACGGAGCGCGTGCCCTCAAAGGCGGTGTAGCCCTTGGGCGCCTTGATCTCGCGGACCTCCAGCTTGCCCGAGTCAACGCCCGAGACGGTCACGCGGCCGTCCTCGCCCGTGGTGACGGTGGCCTTGCCCTCCGCATCCCACGTGCCGTCGGCCGCCAGTGTGCGACCGCAGTCGTCGGCGATGCTCAAGACCGCCCCGGCAAGCGGCTTGTCGCCGTCGCTGCCGCGCTTGGTGAGCGCGAGATCCCAGGTGTAGGCGCACGCATCGTCGCTCGGCGTGCGGGTGAAGCCGGCGTCGCCGGACTGGTCGGCAAAGGGAGAGCGCGGGTAGCGCAGGTAGACCTCGTTGGGGTTGCCCTTCGCGATGCCGTGGTTGCACGCGCTGTTGAGCGGCGCGTTGTACACGGCGACCACGCGGGCGCCCGCGGTGAAGGCGTCGGCCCCGCCGAGCGCGGCGATCAGGTCGCCGGTGCGCACGGTGAAGGTCTTGCCGTCGGCCGCTACCTTGGTGGCGCACTGGGCCGTGATGTCGGTCCAGCCCTTCGCGGGCTCGGTGCCGACGCGGCCGTCCTTGCCGGTCTGGACCGCGTCAAAACCGCCGTCCGTGCCCGCCGCCACGTACACACGCATGCTCGCGGCCACCTTGGAGGGGTCGAGTCCCGCGCTCATGGTGTCAACGAACCGCACCGTATAGGTGTCGTAGGCCGTGAGGCCCACCGGGACCGTGGCAGAAAGGCGCCAGTACAGGTCGTCGGCAACCGTGGCGTCGGCGGCCTTCTGCCAGGCGGCGGTGCTGTCCTCCAGCACATGCTTGGCGACCTTGGGGGTCGCCGCTTTGGGCTTGACGGTGACGGCGCTGCCGCCCACCAGGGCCATGATCGGCGCGGTGCCGGCCTCGCCTTGGGCGATGGCGTCGTCGTCGGCGACGATGAGCCAGTAGCCGCAGGGCAGCTCGGCCGTCATGCCCGCGTTAAGGGCCACGGACTCGGCGTCAGAGCTCTGGAGGGAACGAACGAGCTGTGCGCTCAGCGCGCTCGTAAGGTGGGAATCGGTGTTGAACCACTCGGCAGCTTCCTGCGCGGTGGTCTGGGAATTGGGCATGCCGGCGCTGTGCAGCACGGGCAGCGCGGCGTCGCGCGCGGCGTCGCTTGCCCAGGCGAGGTCAGTGGCAATCTTGGCGTCGCTGTCGCCGTCGACGACGTTGGCGCTAAAGATCTGGAAGGCGTCGTAGCTGCTCGCCACGGTGCCGCTCACCGTGATGGAACCGGTCGAGGTCGGTGCGGCCTGCGCGGAAGCGGGGAACACAACCGCGCAGGTGCCGATCAGGAGGGCAAGCAGCGCAAACAAGATCGGGAAGGAGCAAACTTTCTTATTCACGACGCTCGCCTCCCTTCGCATTCGCCTTGCGACGAATGTGCATCCAGGCCGCAGCAGCGCAAAGCACCGCCGCGCCGGCAAAGTACGTCAGAGTGACGCCCGACATACCAGAAAGGGGCAAAGAGGTGGAGTAGGTGTTAGTGAAGGTGGGGGTGTCGGTTTCGCTGAATGTGCGCTCAGCGCCGTTGGTCACCGGATTGCCATCACGATCCTGAATCTGCTTGTAGGTTACTTTGCAGTCAATTTTTTCATTAGCTTTATCCGTGGCCACAACCTTGATCTCGTAGACCGACTTATCGTACCTATAGTTCGTAAACGACGTGGTCGGCAGCTGTTCACGGACGTAATAGGTGAAGGTCTTAGAAGCGCCACGGCCCGTAGAGTCACCAGCAGTGTCGGGGTCCTTCATGATATCAGAGAGCGAATAATTGAGCTTGAGCTCACTTTTCTTATCAGAGACGTCCCTGAACGAAAGTGTCTGCGTCTTATGAGAACCAGCGGTCTCGGCAGTACCGATGATGTCTCCGTCTCCAAAGTTGCTGTCCGTCGCGAGCTGAAGTGTAAACTTCTTCATCTCGCCACCCTCAACGACCTTAGTCGCCTTGGGAGTCCAAGAGCCAGGGGAAGTGTACGTGTTGGTGAAGGTTGCCTTGTTGGTGGAGGTTGCGCTGCTGGAGTCGACGATCGAATAATAGCCGTCAGTATCTGGTGACACAGTGTCCAGATCTTTAGCTGAACCCTCATCATGCTTAGTCACGTCCACACGATCAATCGTGTAGTTATAGACCATAAGTTTTTTAACCTCATCCGGCTTTCCCTGTATCGGAACAGACATAAGTTCAGTCGGCGTGCATTCGACTTTCACCTTAATCTCGTATACCGCATGATCGTATTTGACACCAAGTTTATTGCCCGGATCTTCGACCAAGTAGTATGTAATGTCGTAGTCTGTAGTTTCGCCAGTACCACTCGCTTTAAACTGATCGCTAAGCTGCTTGCTAAGCTTCTCGCTAAGGTCAAAGGCGATGTTGCCGTCAGCGCTATTCGGGACAGATTTGACAGGCTCGCAGTCACCTTTGTCGAATTTATCATTCTTCCAAGAAGGCGCCTTCGCAGTATCCGAGCCCTTGCGATAAACCGTAAACTTGAAATCCCCATCTTTGAGGTCGCGGCCGTCCAACTCCTTGGTTGCCTTCAGCTTAAGGCTCGGGTAGACGTACGTATCCGCAGGCACGCCCAGGTACAAGTTGCCATTCGACATGATGCCGCCACCATGGTCCCAAGAATAGTTGCCCGTGATGAAAGTTGTCGCTTCATTCTGCGCAGCATCCCGCGCTTGAATCGCCGCCTTATCCCCGACCGTAACACCCGACATAACACCCGAGGTCAGGCCGATGCTATTTTTTACCCCAACAGCACCGTTGGCGGGGATGTTGATAGCTTTTTTAAGTTCGATGCTTCCCGAGTACCGGGCGTCTCCACCGCCAAGCATCTTACCAGTCACAACTGCGATCGGCGTATTGTGATCATGCGCTGCGAGGAAGAAATCGGCATGACCATTGTCACGAAAAAACGGTTCCATATAGGCGGTATAGTCTTGATTCTTACCGTCGCCGCCTTTAGAAAGATGGGGCGCTTTGTCATTGCCGGAATTGCCCTCTTGCTTGTAAGCAGGATTAGGATGATCTTTGCCAGGAAACTCATTATTGGCAGACTTATTGCCAAAGATTGCCGTGCCTTCAGTGTTCGTTACCAAGGTCTTACCCGTCGGGCAAACCGCAACGCCACCGCCGTAGCCACCGGCTGTATTGCTGCTTATATAGGAGCTATAGACAAATAGCCTACCCGCATCAGATGGGGTCTCATTACAGCCCTGGACGAAGATGCCGCCTCCGCCCCAGTCAAAGCGAGACATGCAGTGGTTATTAGTGATGTAGACTTTGCTGCCTGGAGTGTCGTTGTTGTCTGGAGTGCCGTTAATCATCGCGTCAACCTTCTGGCCCACTCGGATGCCGGCACCTTCAGATCGGTAGCTCACGTTAGAGGCAATATATCCTCCCTTAATGTCGAGCCATGCCATACCTCCTTGCTTAAGATTGGTAACGTAAACGCCGCCGCCAGCTTCCTCGGAATAGTTGCCAGTAATCTGGCCACCGGAAATGGTGACATGGACGCCGTTATTGGCAGCAAGCCCAGCGCCGCCATGACAACCACTGCCATCCGTGCCACAGAATTTAGCCATTCTATTATTCGTGATATAGCCACCAGAAACGGTCACGATGCCGCCCTCGGCCATAATGCCGCCACCGAGTCCCTCGTTGAGTGTGCTATTACCGGAGATTACGCCATTAGTTATGGTGACCTCGGAATAATGGGCATACACACCACCGCCACTATAAGCGCTGTTGCCGGCAATGACGCCGCCAGTCAATTTAAGGGTCGAGGGCCCGCCTTTCTCGTTGGATACCATAATGCCCGCGCCGTCACCCGAGCCGGAAGCGCCGCAAACGTATCCGCCGCTCATGTTGACAGTAGAGCCGTTCTCGGCATAGATGAGGTTGCCGACGTTGCAGTCCTTTTTCTGCGTAATAGCGCCACTTTCGAGGTTAAACGTGCCATGTTGGTAAACGTTAATGAGCCTCATCTTAGAGTTCTTGGTGCCTCCAACAATTGCACCCTTAATAGTCGCATTGTACTCTTTAATCTTCTCAGTGGTACCTACACCACTTGCAGTCGATTCGGTTACGTAATAGGTAAGATCTTCCGGAACTTCATTACCGTCATAAGACATTATTGCCGTCTTGCCATAATTGTCAGGTGTCAGGTGCTCGTCCTTATCTTGCAGCTGCTGGCCGTCGGCAACATTCTCCGGTACTTTCCCGGAATCCATGACCGTAAGCGTCGCATAATCTGCAACATCGAACAACGGACTGGCACCACTATCGTGCTTAATCTTGAAGCCATTTAAGTCCAAGGTAATCTTGGTGTTTGCCCCTTCAAGCCGAATCTCATCGTCGAACTCAATATCGGCAGTTAGCTTAAAAGTAGCAGCACCGCTTCCATCGCGTAGATTCTTGTTAAGGAGCTTTGACTTCAGATCTGTCCCGCTGCTAATTTCATGAGTCGGTTCATTCTCTGCAGCAAGTGAGATTGCGCCCTCGCCGTTAGCACCGTCATCCGCACCCTTGGCTTCCGCACCATCAGCAGTCGAGTCTGCGGCGACGGTATCCTCGCTCGCGTCATCCTCGGCATCATCACTATTCTGGTTTTCGGCATCCCCGTTAGTAGTGTTTTCTACATCAGTAGACTCACTTGAGGAACCCCCCCCCGTCACAGTTTCCTCGGCTGCACCCGCCTGGGCATCGTTGGCGATGGCCTGCGAGATCGGGGGCATGACGAGCGACAGTACCAGGCTCAAAACGGAGGCTCCGCACAAAACGCCTGCCAGTACGCGGCGCGTCGCTTTTTTACTCTGCTTAGTTTTTTCTGAATTCGCTTTCATCGATGTCTCCTCCCCAAGAGACCGCGATCTTGCTCTTTCACTATCAAACGTATCTGCGCAATCTGTAATTGCGCTCGCGTAGTAATACTATTGTAACTATTGTTTAAACATCCGAGCAACAAAACCGACATTTTTGTAGCCAGTTCTCAATTCTCTTGACATCTGCTCAGATTTGCCTTCGTTTATTCGCTCTGAAATATCTGTTTCTACTGGTAATTAAGTTAGTTATCAGTTTTTTAATAGCATTATATTTATTTGCACAACATTTTGCTCAAGAGCATGCATCCTGCGAACGGTCGAAAATCGACCGTGAACGGTAGGTCATTAATCGGGAGGAATAGACTACTAAATTGATGGGAATATCTTTATTTTATCGGTAGTTAGAAGCGTAATGTTCAGACAACCATATCTGAATTTGCGCGCAGATTTTAGGTATCAATTCGCCCAAATCGCCTGAGGCCACCGCAAAGATGCCTGCCCCCTTTGTGGTGGCTCTCCCCCGGCGCTAAAGCAGATGCTCCTCGATAAAGATCGCGATGCCGTCTTTGTCGTTGCTCGCGGTTACAAAATCGGCGGCGGAGCGGGTGGCGTCGCTGCCATTTGCCATGGCCACGCCCACGCCGGCGTCAGCCACCATGCAGGTGTCGTTGTCCGCATCGCCAAACACGCAGATGTCCTGGAGCTCCATGTCGTTGAGCTCCGCCACGCGCACAAGGCCGCGCGTCTTGGACACGCGCGGATCCATAAACTCGTAGAGCCGCTGCGTGGTTTGCAGAGCCGCCGCCTTAACAGTGCCATCGGCAAACGTCGACGCCCGCTCAATCACCCGCGGCATTACCTCGGGCGCCATGGTAAACATCACCTTGGGCTGCGGCTCGCGCAAGAACTCGGCAAAATCGACCACCTGGTAGGGCACGCCGTCGACGCGCGACAGGTGCTCGACGCACGCGTTGCTCTCGGGCACGTAGAACACGCCGTCTCGGGGGCAGACGGGCGTTGCCGGAAGGTCCGCCATGTGCTTGCAGATGCGCGCGATGGTCTCGCCTGGCAGCGGATAGCTCAGCTCGTTGATGTCGTGCGCGCGGTCGATGACCTCGGCGCCACCGCAGCCCACCAGCACGTCCACCAGGCCTTCGATGCCCCAGAGCTCGTACATGGCCTCGGTCGCATGGGCGTCGCGCCCGGTGCACAGACCAAAGAGCACGCCGCGCTCGCGCAGGGCGCGGATCGCCGCCACGGTGCGCGGGGACACCGTGTGCCGGCTCGTGAGCAGCGTGCCGTCGATATCGCAGAACACGGCTTTGATGTGGCTGAAGGTGGTGTCCATGGGGGCCTTTCTGGGTTGTGCGGCGGTGCTGAATGTGGTCGGAAATGGTGTACATGGTATACCAAGGCACGGGCCGTTGGGATCCGATCACCACAAAGGTGCCTGGCCCCTTTGTGGTGGCCGGACCCGAAGGGTGGCCTGGCCCGGGGCGCAAACCATCACAACATTCGACGTTTTTCGGCAAAATCGCGATTTTCGCTGAATGTTGTGATGGTTTTTACTGCTTTGCGGCACGATCCAAATGCCGGCGTCCAAACAGCAGCAACGCCGCGGGAACCGCCGTCACGACCATGCCCGCACCAACGAGTGTCTGCTGCACGCCAAACGTCGCCACCAGCCAGGGGGCAATCGCCAGCGGGGCCACGCCGGCAAACATGTTGCCAAAACCCATGACCGAGTTGACGCGACCGAGCTGCTCGAGCGGGGCCGTCGTTTGCACGATCGTGTTGTGGAGCGGGTTGACGACGCCCCAGGCCACGCCCAGGGCAATCTGGCCGACAAGGGCTACGCCCACGTACGGCGTTCCCACGTAGAGCAGGCTTCCCAGACCCACGGACATGAGCGCCACGAGCAGCGTTTTGAGGCTGACGAAGCGCGGCGGCAAGCGGAGCGCGAGGACGGCGCCCAGCACCGCACCCACGCCGCAGGCCGACGAGAGCCAGCCCATCCACTCAACACCGACATGCAGAACATCGCGGTAGAAGAACGACTCCAGCGGATCGAAAGCTCCATAGCCAAAGTTCGAAAGGAAAATAATGCAGAACAGCAGGGCGAGGACGCTGTTGGTAAAGACCGTCTTGATGCTGGTCGCAAAGGTGACGCGGGAAGATATGTTGGGGCCGGGGCTTTGGCTGGCCTTGCTTGCCGTCGCACCGCTTTCCGCGAGATCGCTTTCGCGCGCGACGAAGTGACATGCTTGCGGCCTAAAGCCCCAGCCGGCGATGAGCGCCAGTACGGTAAAGAGCATCATGAGCACGAACACCGCGCGCGACGACGCAGCCGCCGCGACAAAGCCGCCCAGCGTGGGGCCAACGATGATACTCACGTTTGAAAACATGGCGATGGCGGAGTTGACGTCTTTGAGCTCGACAGGATCGTCGGTGAGGTAGGCTGGATAGGATGTGGCGATGGGCTGGGCGAACCCCATCACAAAGCCCAGGAGCACCGCGCCGAGCAGGACGATGCCGGTCGCGCTGCCAAAAACGAGGATTGCCGCGCCGGTTGCCAACGTGCCAACGATGCTCAGCATGAAATGGCGACGTGGGCCCCAGGCGTCGAGCGCCGCTCCACCCGCAAAGGATCCCAAGATCACGAATACGTTCATAAAAAGGACGGCCAGCGATGTCGCCACGACCGAGGCACCGTCTGCATAGGTGAGCGTTCCGATAACGCCGATAAAGTAGCTGGTCTGAAAACCGGTGTAGATGAGAAAGCGCATCGCCACCAGGCGCTTGGCCTGCACGGACAGCGATGATTGAGGCTTTGAGAAAAGAGGGGCGAGCATGGAGACTCCTTGTTTCATACGAATACGGGCGGCGGGCATTCGCCACCGTCTGTCAAATCAATCTATCCGCATGAAACATTAAGGACGCATCAAGCCCCTTCTCTCCGTTTTTCGCCCGTCATGAACTACTTGGTAGATTGTAAGGCATGTCCCACACATCTACTAAAGCAAAAACCACCACAAAGGTGCCCGTCCCCTTTGTGGTGGAAGTGACGTTTGCCCAGATAAAACCTGCCGAAATAAACCTGTCCCTTTTTGGCAGGTTTTAGGCCAGATGGTCCTGAATCAGATCGCAGATGGCTCGGGCGTCGTTGATGTTGATGGCTCGGGTCGCAAAGCCGGCGTCGAAGGCCTGACGCGCCAAGGCCTCATTGCAGGCAAGGGCCAGCGTGTGACCGTCGACCAGGTCGAGCGAGCTCTTGCCGCGCAGACGGTCGACACCGGAGCGCGCGACCACGATGTTGTCGAAGCCCTCGGTCTTGTAACCCTCGATAATCACCACGTCGACATCGTTGTAGCGCGACAGCAGCTCGCGCGCGGGCATCTCGTCCTCCTCGCGCGTGTCGGCGTACTCCGCCCAGCGCGTGGCGCAGATGAGTCCCACGTGCTTGGATCCGGCCTGGTGATGGCGCCAGGTGTCCTTAGCGGGCACGTCGATATCAAAACCGTGATGCCCATGATGCTTGAGCGAACCCACGCGCAGGCCGCGGCGAGTGAGCTCGGCGATAACCTTCTCGACGAGCGTGGTCTTGCCCGAGTTTTGGTAGCCGATAAACGCGATCGCGGGGACGGCCGGTACCGGAGCTGCGGGCGCGACGGCGACGGGTGCGCTCGCGGGCGCGTTGCCCGCGGCCCCCACGGCCTCAACGGCAGCGGCCTGACGCCCGACACGATCCCACACGCCCGAGCGGCCGCCCTCCTTGTGCAGCAGGCGAACGTCGACGATCTCCATGCCGCGGTCAACGGCCTTACACATGTCATAGATCGTTAGGCACGCGGCACTCGCACCGGTCAGGGCCTCCATCTCGATACCCGTCTTGCCCGTCACGCCGGCCGTAACCAGTACATGAAAGCCAACCTGCCCGTCCGCGCGCGCCGGCGCCCAGCCCTCGGGCACGTCCTCGGCCGGCGTCCCCGCCGGAGCGATGGGCGCAATGTCGCACTTGCTCTTGGTAATGAGCAACGGATGACACATGGGAATGATGTCGCTCGTGCGTTTGATGGCCATAATGCCCGCCACGCGCGCGCAGGCAAGCACGTCGCCCTTTTTGGCGCGGTCCTGCAGCACCATGGCCTGCGTCTCGGGATGCATGAGAATGGTGCCCTCGGCGATGGCAATGCGATGGGTCTCGGCCTTGTCGGACACGTCGACCATACGCACCTCGCCCTTGGCGTCCACGTGCGTCAGCTCGTCGCGGCGGGCATCACGGGTGGGCTCGACAGCAGTGTTGGCAGTCGGCTGTGCGCCTGCAACGGCATCGTTGGCCGCAGCCGTGACTTTATGGGCAGACATCGCGGCCCTGCGAGCGGCCTTGGTGGCATCGGCGTACCTGCTCTTGGCCATATGATCATCCTCCGATTTGGGACATAAATCGTTGCGTGCCCTCAATTATCGCGTGTTCCTGCGGTTTGTGGGCCACGGCATCGCGCCAAATCGAAAGTACCTGCATATCATCACCACGGCGCAGCGCCTCACGTACCGAATACTCGGCATCGCTGAACAGGCACGGGCGCACGTTGCCATCGGCCGTCAGGCGCAGACGGTTGCAGCTCGCGCAAAAATGGTTGGACATAGCGCTGATGAAGCCGACCGTTCCCGCCGCGCCCGGAAAGCGCCAATAGCGCGCGGGGCCCGCACCGGCAGGAGCGTCGTTGATGTCGAGCGGCTCGAGCTCGGCCAGTCCCGCCGCGGCGGCCCCGGCATTGATGCGCGCCCGCAGCTCGTCGCTCGGCACGGTATCGCTCGCGTCCCACAGCTCTGGATTGAGCGCGGGCGCATGCGGATCCACGGCGCAATGCGAGCTCGTGTGTTCGTCGCCAATGGGCATGTATTCGATAAAGCGCAGATGGATGGGGCGGTCGAGCGTGAGCCGTGCAAGGGCCGCCACATCCTGGTTGAGCCGGCGCACAACAACGCAGTTGACCTTAACGGGCTCAAAGCCCCAAGCCAGCGCCGCGTCAATGCCAGCCATGGTCTGTTCGAGCCGGCCCAGGCGCGTGATCTTTCCAAAGAGCGTAGGGTCGAGCGTGTCGAGCGAGATATTGACGCGGTTAAGCCCGGCATCTTTGAGCTGCGGCGCCAGCTTGGGCAGCAGGGCACCGTTGGTGGTGAGCGAGATGTCCTCGATCTGCGGAATCGCGCGGATGTCGCGAATAAGCGGGATGATGCGGCGGCTGACCAGCGGCTCGCCGCCCGTCAGGCGCACGCGGCGAATGCCCTCCCCCGCCACCAAGCGCACAAAGCGGGCGATTTCCTCGGCGCTGAGCAGCTCGTCGTGCGCGCGGGGCGCCACGCCATCGGCCGGCATGCAATAGATGCAGCGGAAATTGCATTTGTCGGTAACGGCAATGCGCAGGTAGTTGATATCGCGGCCAAAGCCGTCGTGTTGCACGTGCCCGTCCACGCAGCCCTCCCCTCACGCGGCGTTTTATTCTTCGGAAAACATAATACCCCACGAGAGAATCATGCCGACACCCGTACGACAGGACAGGTCGCTTCGAGCAAAACGGACTTTCCAATCCCATCCTCAGCACAGACCATCACAACATTCGATGCTTTTCCCGTTTTTGGCAAAAAACGTCGAATGTTGTGATGGTTTGCCTGCCCACGGCGCCCCGTAGAAGGACCAAAGCACCCCTAAAGGCCGCCGTCCCAGTGCCGAATCACGAATTCTCGCAGGTCATTCTGACGTTTCTGGAATGCCTCGCTTCGGTCGCACTTAAGGCCCATAGCGAGCGCGATGGCGTTCATCGCCCGATGCAATTGCAGCTGGTGGGCAAACTGAGTCCCGGTGAGGACGATCATCCTAAAGCCCAGCGCGCTCAGCACGGTCATACGCTCCGCATCCGACGCGCTGCGCTGTTTATCAAGATGGTCCGAGCCGTTGTATTCAATCCCCGTACCGCTCGCAGGCGCATATACGTCGATCTCGAAATACCCGGCCTTTGCGAGATACTTGAACTCGTTGGGAACATCGACCCGATGGTTGAGCTCGATCTTGGCGTATCCCAATCCTCCCTGGGAACGTTTTGCTACGACCATGATTGCGGTGGCCGTCTCCATAGGCGACCGCGCGCCATCGTGCACGCGCTTGAGCACGGCGGCCGCGCGCACAGCCCCCTGACGAGATCGGTTCTCATTGCAATAAGCAATCAAGTCGGCAACGGTATACCTCTGCCCCATCTCGATATAATCGCCTGTCGACAGATGATTCAAATGGTATCGGGCGCAGATTTCGTAGCCATATTCCAGCTGCTCGGGCTCACTCATCCACGAACCCGCTTGGACAAAGCACATGACCTCATCAACCACCAGAAGGCCCTCTGCCACCTCGATAAGATGGCCTGGAGGTACCGGCGCTCCAAACACGTGACACCTAAATCCAGCCGGCGTCGAGCGCTCAAAATCGAAGTTGACGAGCGTATCGATATGATCGAGCTCTTCTCGTGGAATACCGAGCGAAACCAGATAGTCGGTAACGATCCCGACTGCCGTTGAAGCCCTCAGCCCCTTGGCATCGAGTCCCAATTTGGGCAGGCTCGCAGTCGGTTCCGCCTCGTTAGCAAGCGAGTCCTCATCGTATAGGCTGCTTGCTCGCGAGAGCGGCTCGGACGGGCGCGCCACGTTGTGGTACAGCCAGGCAGTCTTATGGGACAGGACGATCGGCAGGTCCATGAGCCCTCCAATGGAGTCGGATAACCAACCTTATTCCCCTGCCCACGGGTCCGCACACCTTCGTGCGCAAGAAAGCGATTCCACCCGATCGAGTGGCAGCAAAACCATCACAACATTCGATGCTTTTCCCGATTTTGGCAAAAAACGTCGAATGTTGTGATGGTTTGAGGCGAGGTGAGGGGCACGGAGAGATCAAGGCATCGTGCTCGGAGCGTGACCTTTTTCGCCCCGCTGCCGACACAAACCTTGACTCTACAATCGTTGTAGGGTTTTCACTACACTGGTACGTAAACAAACCCAGCCAGAAAGCCCCGCCCATGGAACACGACCTCACACGCGGCAATGTCCTCAAGACCATCGCGGTCTTTGCCCTGCCCTATATGCTCTCATACTTTTTGCAGATGCTCTACGGCATGGCCGACCTGTACATGATGGGGCAGTTTAGCGGCGCTGCCGGCATCACCGCCGTGGCAAATGGCGCGCAGACGCTCTATATGATTACCGTGGCGCTCGTGGGCCTGGCCATGGGAACGACGGTCATCGTCGGCCACGCCGTGGGTTCGCGTCGCTTCGATCGCGCCGAGACCGCCATCGGCAACACCATCACGCTGTTTATGGGTGTCTCGGTGGTGCTGGCTGTTGTCCTGCTTGCACTGTGCCCGCAGATCGTGGCACTCATTGGCACGCCGGCCGAGGCAGTCGAAGGAACCGCCGCCTACCTGCGCATTTGTTTTATCGGCATTCCGTGCATCGCCGCGTACAACATCCTCTCGGCCATTTTTCGCGGTCTGGGCGATTCGCGCTCGCCCATGTACGTGATTGGCGTGGCATGCATCATCAACATCGCGCTCGACTTTCTGTTTATCGGCCACATGGGGCTCGGCCCCGTGGGTGCGGCGCTCGGCACGGTGACCGCGCAGACGGTCAGCGTTGCCCTCGCGCTCGTGTGGCTCAAGAGCCGCCGCACGAACATCCACGTTAAGCGCAGCGACCTACGCCCCCAGCCCGAGGTGCTCGGCAGCATCCTTAAGATCGGCGTGCCCGTGGCCGTGCAGGACGGCTGCATCCAGGTGGCGTTTATGTTTATCACCGTCATCGCCAACCACCGAGGGCTCGTCGACGCCGCCGCCGTGGGCCTGGTCGAGAAGATGATCAGCTTTTTGTTCATTGTGCCGAGTTCCATGGGTGCCACCGTCAGCGCGCTCACGGCGCAAAATGCCGGTGCGGGCAAGGGCGACCGCGCACGTCAGGTGCTCAAAGACGCTATGACGATCTCGGTGGTGTACGGTTGCCTGATCACAGTGCTGATGTGGCTAGTGGCGCCGGCGTTTATCGGCTTTTTTGCCAAGGACCCCGCGGTGGTCGCGGCCGGTACCGGCTATATGCGCAGCTATATTTTCGACGCGATCTTTGCCGGCATCCACATTTGCTTTAGCGGCTTTTTCGCTGCATACGGCAAGAGCTACATTGGCTTTGCGCACAATGTGCTGGCCGTGGCGCTCATTCGCGTGCCGGGCGCGTGGCTGCTGTCGAACGCCTATTCCGACACGCTGTTTCCCATGGGCATCGCTTCGCCGTGCGGATCGATTTTGTCGGCAGTCATCTGTGTTATCGCGTTTACCGTGCTCAACCGGCGCGGGGCTTTTGACAAGCTGGTGGCGTAGCGGGGCAACGCAGGCCTGGCGCCCCTCCCCTGTTTTTTACCGAAAGGAGCGGTCCCATGGCCGACTCGCCAACCGAACATACCGAGGGCCTGCTCCGCATTGGCGAGGTGGCGCGCCTGTTTAACCTGAGCGTGGGGACGCTACGTCATTACGAGCAGATGGGCTTGCTGGACCCGGCGCATACCGATCCCGCGAGCGGTTACCGCTACTACGGATCGCGGCAGCTCTCCACCCTCAACACCATCAGCCACCTGCGTGTTCTCGACTTGCCGTTGGCGCAGATCCGTGAGTTTGTGACCACGCGCGATGTGGACCTCATGCAGCGGCAGCTAGCTCAGCAGCAGGAGCTCATCGAGCGCAAGCGCCGCGAACTGGAGCGTGTGTCGCGCAAGATCGACAACCGGCTTGCCCTGCTTCACGATGCCCTGAGCACCGAGCTCGATACCATTTGCACAATCGACGCGCCCGAACTTCGCTGCGCCGTGCTGCGCGAACGCGTCAACCCTACCGACGCCTATGCGTTGGAGTGGCAGATTCGTCAACTGCAGAAGGGCCAGCACGAGACCTTTGTCTTCCTGGGCAACTTAGGCGTCGGGATTAGCGCCGAGCGCCTCGCCGCCGGCGACTTTGACGGCTACGACGAAGTCTTTCTGCTGCTCGATGACACCGATGATTACGTGGGCGACGTCGAGACGCGACCCGCCGCGCGCTGCCTGACTATAAGCTTCCGCGGCACGCACGGGCAAGCGGGTCCGCGCTATAAGCAGCTGCTCGGCTATATGCGCGAACACGGGCTGTCCCCCGCTGGCCCCTCACGCGAGATCGCCCTGATCGATGACATCATCAGCGACGACCCCGCGACCTACGTGACGCAGATCACGGTGCCCGTTGCCCCGTCCAAATAAGATCCGCCCGGAAGGCAGTTCAATCATGTTTTCCGGGCGGATCTTCAATTTGGTTATCGATGCGCTAAGCCTCCGGCACCTGACCAGTAGCCAAGATCTGCTCGAGTGCGTCCTCATCCAGCACGGGCACACCCAGCTGCTCAGCCTTGGTGAGTTTGGAGCCCGCTTTGGGGCCGGCGACCAGATAGCTCGTCTTCTTTGAAACACTGCCCGAGACCTTGGCGCCGAGCACCTTGAGCGCCGCACCCGCCTCATCGCGCGTGCGGTTTACGAGCGTGCCGGTGAGCACGAAAGTCAGACCCGCAAGCGGCTGTGCGTCGGCGAGCTCGCCCGCCACGCCAGCATCGGCTGCGGCCTGCGCATGGGCGGCGCCCAAATCGACCTCGAGCGACAGACCAGCCTGGCGCAGACGCTCCAGCACGGCAAGGTTCTCGGGCACGGCCAGGAACTGCTTGACGCTCGCCGCAATCTTGGGACCGATGCCCTCGCACTCGGCGATGTCCTCTTCGCTCGCCAAGATGAGCTTGTCAATCGACAGGAATCGCTCGGCGATGACCTCGCCCACACTCTTGCCCACGTGGCGGATGCCCAGGGCAAACAGCACGCGACCGAGCGGCTGGCTCTTGGACTTGTTGAGCTCGGCGATGATCTTTTCGGCCGTCTTGAGGCCCACCGGAATGGGGTCGCCCTTCTTGACGCCCTTTTTTCTGTTGGAGCTGGCATAGGTGCGGCCCGTGTCCAGGCCGGCGATGTCGTCGACCGTGAGCTGGTAGAAGTCTGCGACATCGTGGATCAGCCCGGCGGCGATCATCTTGTCGACGATCTCGTCGCCTAGGCCGTCGACGTCCATGCAGCCGCGGCTCACCCAGTGAAGCAGTCGCTCCTTGAGCTGCGCCGGGCAGTCGATGGAGACGCAGCGGTAGGCCACCTCGCCGTCCTCGTGGACCACGGGACTACCGCACACGGGGCAGACCTCGGGCATGTGCCAGTCGACCGAATCGGTCGGGCGCTTGTCGAGCACCGGGCCCACGACCTCGGGGATCACGTCGCCTGCCTTGTGCACGATGATGGTGTCGCCCTCGCGCACGTTTTTGCGGCGGATCTCGTCGATGTTGTGCAGCGTGGCGCGCGCGATGGTGGAGCCGGCGACCGTCACCGGGTCGAACTCGGCGACCGGCGTGAGCACACCGGTGCGGCCCACCTGGATGCGAATCTCGCGCAGGACGGTCTGCTTTTCCTCGGGCGGGAACTTAAAGGCAATGGCCCAGCGCGGTGCGCGGGCGGTAAAGCCCAGGTCGAGCTGCTGCTGGAAGCTATCGACCTTTACGACCACGCCGTCGATGTCGTAGTCCAGGTCACCGCGATGTTCGAGCGCCTGGGCACAGAACTCGTGGACCTCTGCCGGCGTTGCGCAACGAGCCACGTTGGGGTTGACGCTAAAGCCGGCGCTGCGCAACCAGTCCAGAAACTCGCGCTGACTGTGGACGTGCAGCGGGTCGGTATCGGCGATGGCATAGATAAAGGTAGCGAGATCGCGGCGCGCCGTGACCTTGGGGTCCTTTTGGCGCAGGCTGCCGGCGGCGGCGTTGCGCGGGTTGGCGAAGGGGTCGCGCCCCTCGGCATCGGCCTCTTCATTCAGACGAACAAAGCTGCCCTTAGGCATATAGACCTCGCCACGGACCTCGATGGTGCGCTCGCGGTCGGCGCCCATGTGGGCGAGCGCCGGCTCGGACAGGTGCATGGGCACATCCTTGATGGTACGGACGTTGAGCGACACGTCCTCGCCCGTGGTGCCATCGCCGCGTGTGGCTGCGCGTACGAAGGTGCCGTTTTGGTAGGTAAGCGCCACGCCCAGGCCGTCGATCTTAAGCTCGCAGGTATAGGTGACGCTGCCGGCACCGAGCGCATCCTCGGTGCGCTGGAGCCACGCGTCGAGTTCGTCCAGATCCATGGCATCGTCCATGGAATACATGCGCGCCATATGCGTGACCGGCGTAAACTGCTCGCTCACGTACCCGCCCACGCGCTGGGTATAGCTGTCGGGCGTCACCAGGTCGGGGTAGGTGGCCTCAATTTCCTGCAGCTCAACGAGCATCTTGTCAAAGGCGGCGTCCGTGATCTCGGGCGCATCGAGCATGTAGTAGCGATAGGCGTGGTAATCGAGCTCGTGGCGCAGCTCGGCCGCACGCGCTGCCGCCTGGGCACGGGCGTCGGTCGGTGCGGTGGCTTCCGCGGTCGTGGGCGTTTCGGTATCGATGTCCACGCCGTCACCAAGCAGGCTCGATTGCTCCATAGCGGCACTCCTTCGCTCGATTTCAAACGGATACTAGAGTACCACCGGTCGCAATGAGGCCGAATAGCGGTCTCGAACCGCACCGAATCGGCAGCCGCCAGACTGGGGTGGACAGTTAGTTCAGATACGTATAAATCCTAGAGCTGAATCAGGCACGAACACCCCTGTTTCAACTAATTTGGGCTCCTCGAGACCATGTAAACGTCCCGCTCTCCCTTCCAAACACCCATTCGAGCCCCATCCCAATCAAAAAATGCTCAAAACGCATCCCAAGCTGCCCCAGATTTATACGTATCTGAACTAACTGTCCAGACCATTACGAACCAGGCCTCTTGTCAGCCCCAAGTGATCCGTTTTCCTCCGTCCCCAAGGGATCGGTACGAAAAGAGGGGCTGCCCCGCGTTGGCGGGACAGCCCCTCTGGCTTCGATATGTGCGATACGGCTCGTTAGTAACCCTGGCCGTAGCCCTGGCCCTGCCCCTGCTGGCCCAGCAGCTCCTCCAGATACTGGCGCAGCTGCTCGTCGGTAATACCGCCGTTGCCGGTGTCGGTTGCGCTGTCGTCCTGCTGCTGGTTCTGCAGCTCCTCGTCGGAGCCCAGCTCAACGGTGACCTTTTTCTCTTCCTTGCCACGCATGAGCGTGATCTCGACCTTCTCGCCCACCTCGTGGCTGCGCAGTGCGATGATCAGGCCATCGGCGCTCGTGATCTCGTCGTCGCCCAGCTTGGTGATGACGTCGCCCTCCTGGATGCTGGCCTTGGCGGCGGGACCGTCCTCAACGACGCTCGCCACGTACGCGCCGCTATCGGTACTGAGCTTGTTGGTGCGGGCGTTAAGCGCATTGACGCTCGAAAGCGTGGCGCCCATGTACGGATGCACCGGCGTCTTGCCGTCGATGATCTGGTCGGCAATGTTCTTGGCGTAGTTAACCGGAATGGCAAAGCCCACGCCCGAGCTGGAGCCCGAGTAGCTCTCGATGAGCGAGTTGATGCCCACGAGCTCACCGTTGTCGTTGACGAGCGCGCCACCGGAGTTGCCCGGGTTGATGGCGGCATCGGTCTGGATCATGTTGGCATAGATGGTGTTACCGTTGGTAGAGCTCATGGCCGTGGAGCGGTAGAGCGCCGAGACGATACCGGTGGAGACAGACTGCTCGTTGCCAAACGGCGAACCGATGGCCATGACCCACTCGCCCACGTTGAGCTTGGAGGAGTCGCCGATCTCGATCGGAGTAAGCTTGGAGGCATCGGCATCCTTGAGTTTAATGACGGCGAGGTCGCTCGAGGCATCGTTGCCCACGAACTCGGCCTCATAGGTGGTGCCGTCGTCCATGGTCACCACGTACTGGTCGTAACCATCGACCACGTGGTTGTTGGTGAGGATGTGGCCCTCGGTATCGAGCACAACGCCCGAGCCGACGCTGCCCGAGTTGTCCGACTCGTCGGCAGACTGCGAAAGCGAGCCATTCTGGCTACCGCTCGAAGTGGCGGTAATGGAAACCACGGAGGGCAACGCCTTGGCAGAAACGGCCTCGGCCAGCGTAGTATCCTCGGAGTCAATGGTGATCTTTTGCGTCGACGAACCAGAAGCACCCGCCGTCACGGCGTTCTTGCCGCCGCCGATATCGAGCGTGCCACTCATGATAAGCGCAATGACCAGCAGAGCTCCGCAGGCACAACCGGCGAGCGCCGTAATAAAAATCGGCAGCTTTTTGGTCTTGGTCTTGACCACTGTGTGCTTGTTTACAACCTGCTGGCCGCCCAGCGGCTTGCCGGTCTGTGTGTCGTAAGCCTGCACGTAGGGAATGTTGCCGTCGGCAGGCGTCGACTCCACCTGCACGCGCGGTTGCTGCTGAGTCTCGCCGGCGTGGCCCGCATCCTGGGGACGCCGGGAATCGTTCTCGCTCATAGCTGCAATCCTTTCGTCAAATAACCAAAGGCCCGCCAAACATGTGGCGGGCCATCATTGTTCACGTTGAGTTGTACCCCAATATGCGGGCGTACGTGTATGAGAACGCAATCTTTTAGGAAGGCTTAAGTTCTGCTGCAAGCTCGAAAGGGATCCACGCATGCGGCAAAACCACCACGAAGGTGCCTGTCCCCTTTGTGGTGGAAATCTAGTCCTTAAACAGATAACCAACGCCGCGGACGGTGGTGATGTGCGCCGCGATCTGCGGGCCCACCTTGGAGCGGATGCGTCGAATGTGCACGTCGACGGTGCGCGTGCCACCGCAGTACTCAAAGCCCCACACGCGGTGCAGCAGCACCTCGCGGCTGTAGGCACGGTTGGGATGCGTCGCCAAAAAGCTCAGCAGCGAGTACTCCATCAGCGTCAGGTCGATGGGCTCGTTATCGAGCGTCACCTGGTAGGTAGCCAGGTTGATCTCGAGGTTATCGATGTTGAGCACATCGTCGGCGGTGACGGTCTCCTCCTCGCCCATCAGGCGCTGCGCACGAGCCTTGAGCTCGTTGGGCGTCGCCGTGGGGCATACAAAGTCGGCATGCGCGTGATTGGGCAGACGCAGGGTGCCGAGCGCCTCGTCATCAACGATCACCAGCATGGGGACGCCGCCGCGATCGTCAAGCCACTTGGCAATCTGATCGATGCGGTCGCTGCGGATGCCATCGGAATCGAGGATCAGCAGGTCAAAGTCGTGCGCCGCAGTCGGCGAATCGGGGGTGGCCAGGCTCACCTCGACACCCAGGGTGGTCGTCAAGCTGCGGGCAAACTCGTGGAAGCGCGTCGTGCGCGCCATGAACAGGGCACTCTTTTCGGACATATCGGCCTCCAAAGAAATGAGCTCAATCGTACTGGAACAAGCCAGCGCGATTAGGAGTTCGCCAGGTAGTGCTTGATCTCCCACTCGGTGATCGTAGACTCAAACTTATGCCACTCGTCGCGCTTCTTTTTGAGGAAGAAGCTGTGGATGTGCTCGCCGAGGGCATCCTTCATAAACTGCGAGTCCTCAAACACGTCGAGCGCCTCTTTGAGTGAGCGCGGCAGCGGCGTGTAGCCGGCCTCGAGCATCTGACGGTCGGTGAGCTTGAGCGTCTCGGCCGTGGCCTCGGGCGGGAGTTCCAGCTTGCGCTCGATGCCGTCGAGACCGGCCGCCAGCGTGACGGCGTTGACCAGGTACGGGTTGGCCATGGGGTCGGGGCTACGAAGCTCGATGCGCGTGGACAGCTGCTTGCCGGGCTTGTAGACCGGGATGCGGACCATGCTCGCGCGGTTGCGCAGGCCCCACGTGGCGTACTGCGGCACGGAGTCGCCGCCCGTGGTGATGCGCTTGTACGAGTTGACCGTGGGGTTAGTGATGGCGCTGATCTCGCGCGCGTGAGCCAAGACGCCGGCCATGTAGTGCTTGGCGATATCGGAGAGGTGGTACTTCTCGTCGTCCTCGCCCCAAAAGACGTTGTTGCCGTCGTGGTCGAACAGCGACTGATGCAAAAACATAGCGCTGCCGTCCTCGCCCGCCAACGGCTTGGGCATAAAGGAGGCATGGCAACCGCTCTCGTAGGCCTGCTGCTTAATGATGAGTTTGGCCGTAGTGATGGCGTCGGACATGCTCAGGGCCTCGGCGTGGCGCAGACTCATGCCGTGCTGCGAGCGGCCGGCGGCGTGGAAGGTGTACTCCACGGGCACGGACATCTTCTCGAGCGTGAGGACCGTGTTGCGGCGCAGGTCGCGGGCGGCATCGCTCACCGAAAGATCGAAGTAGCCCACGTTGTCGAGCGGCTCGGGGGTGTGCTCGTCGGGGAAGTAGTAATACTCCAGCTCGGCACCCACGTTGAGCAGATAGCCAGCCTTCTCGGCCTTGCGGAACATGCGGCGCAGGGCATCGCGTGGATCGCCGGCAAAGGGCTTGCAATCGGGAGTGCACACGTCGCAGAACACGCGGGCGACGCCGTTGTGGCTCGGGCGCCACGGCAGAATCTGGAAGGTCGAAGCATCGGGAAACGCCAGCATGTCGGCTTCCTCGGGCGTGGCAAAGCCCTCGATGGCGGAGCCGTCAAAGCCAATACCCTCCTCAAAAGCGACCTCGAGGTCCTCGGGGCTAATGGCAAAGTTCTTGAGGCGGCCGAGAATGTCGACAAACCACAGACGCACAAAGCGGATGTCACGCTGCTCTACGGAGCGGAGTACGTAATCGATGTTCTGCTGGTTCATGTCGCTCCCCTTTCTTTCGGGCGGGTTTCGACTGGTCTATATCGCAGATACTATCGCAGAAAAATGTTTCCGCAGGGTTAAAGCGTATCAAGCGCTCAAAAAACGTGTGCGAGCAGGCCGTTGCGAACGAGCGGCTAGCGCGAGGTCGAAGCGCGGTGTTCAATGTGGCCGGGGATCTCGATGCGTTTGGGAGCCAGCTTTGCGGCCTCGCCCACGGTGGTGGTAACAACGTCGATACGCTCGGAGAGGCACTCGACCACGCACTCGGCAATGGTGAGGGTGTCTTGCGCGGCCGTGGTCACACCGCCAAAGAGCACATGGTTCCAGGGATAATCGTCAAACGTCGCGATCTTGAGCCCAGCCGGCAACGAGGGACCAAGCTGCGCCAGTGCCTCGGTCAGACGCAGGAAGATCAGGCCGTTGACGGCAATGAGGCCGAGCTTTTTGCCGGCATAGTCACGCATGGTCTCGTCCAAGCGGCCAACGCCCGTGGCACCGCCATCGGTCAAGATGACGACCTCGCCGGCAAGGCCGCGTCGCGACAGCTCGTCGGTAAAGGCCTCGGCGCGCTCGCGACGCACGGGGCTATCGTCGCTTGCCTCGGTGAGCAGGCACAGGCGTTCGCTGCCCGCAGCGGCCAAGGCGTCCACCAATCCGGCGACCAGCTCACGGTTGTTAGATGTCACCAGATCGACACCGCCGTCGGCAACATCGCGGTCGAGCAGCACAACAGGCAGACGTCCCGCTGCCGCGGCGATTGCCTCGTCATTACCTCCGCAGGTGTTGACGACCAGGCCGTCCACGCCGGCATCGATAAGTCTGGTGAGCGACTCCGCTTCCTTGGCGGGGTCGTTGCCGCTAATGGCCGTCATAAGCGAGCAGCCACGCGCGGCGGCGCTGACGGAAAGTCCTTCGAGCATGGCGCTCGAGAACGGGTTGGCGATGTCGGCCAGGATCACGCCGATGAGGTTGGTGCGCGAGCTGCGCAGATTGCGCGCGGCGGCACGCGGGCGATAGCCGGTGCGCTCGATAACCGCCGCGATGCGAGCACGGGTTTCCTCGGTCATTTGCCCGGGGCGGTTGTTGAGATAGCGCGAGACCGTGGCCGGACTCACGCCCGCTTCGGCGGCAATGTCCTTGATTCTCATCTGCGCCATAACGCACCCCGTTTCCCATTTGTCGGCGGTCTGAGCCATTTTAGGCATTTTTTTAAAAATCTCGGTTGCAAAACGCTGTAGGTGAGCAGCGTCGTTTTTGCGTTTCGAGCAGATGCGACGATGGGCTAAATAGACGAGTCTTTCGACAGCTCAAAATAGTCGGGATGCAGGGCGATAACCGGGCCCTGCTCCTCGGGCATCAGGTGCAAGTGCGTCTCGGCCAGATAGCTCGCCGTGTCGGTATCGCCCCTCTTAATGGCCTCGAGAATCCGGCGATGCTGCCGACGAATCGGCTCCCAATCCAGATCCTGCGACACCATACGCAACCAGTTGTACCGCTCAAAATGTGTATTGACGCTCTTCATCCAATCCCACAACATATGGCGGCCGGCAATTTCAAAACATGTCTCATGGAACAGGTTATCCAGGTCGAAAAAGCGACGCGTTTCGCGATGATCGAGCGATTCGGACTCGGCAAGAATCTGCTCAAGCCGCTGCTTTTGCTCGGGCGTGGCGGCCGAACAGCATTTAATAAGCACGCTTCTCTCGAGTTTCTCGCGCAAGAAACAGGCGTTCTCGGCGCGCTCCATGCTGATTTTTGAGACGTAGGTGCCGCTTTTGGGACGCGTTTCCACCAGCTCCTGCTCACGCAAGCGCACAAAGGACTCGCGAATGGGCGTGCGCCCGATTCCCGTCTCCTTTTCCAGACCAATCGCCGAAAGGCGCGTGCTGGGCTTGAGCTCGGCATAGATGATCTTGGAGCGCAATGCGTTGTATGCCTGATCTTGCAAGCTCTGATAATGCTGGTGTTGTTCCATAAAGCCCTCGGATGAAGCCCACGGTTTGTCGAATATCACCCGTAATACTATCGCATCCCCTATCTCCTCAGTTGCGGTGAAATAGGGCGCGCTCGCGTCGCCAGGATCACAAGAGCAAGCGGCGGCATCCCGAAATCCGGGACGCCGCCGCTGTTTTGCTATCGGATGGCGCAGAGACATCTGTCCCCCACGCAACAAAGGGTTAACTAAAGCTCGCAGGCAACCTTGTAGCCATCGCCGATGGCATCGCGGATGTTGCCGCACTTCTGGGCGTCGCCCAGCACGTGGACAGCAACGCCAGCAGCGGCAAGGTCGTCGGCCAGCTTAGTATTGGGACGATAGCCCATGGCAAGCACCAGCGTATCGGCACCGGTGATGGTGTGGACCTCGCCGTCCTTTTCGTAGCTGATAGTGTCCTCGGTAATCTCGGTCACCTTGGCCTCGGTCAGCACGTGAACGCCCTTGGAGAGCATGCGCGTGATGAGCACCGCGCGACCGGCGCCACCCTCGTTGGCGGCGAGCGTCTTGGTCATCTCGATAACAGTGACATCGCGGTTGGCCGGCGACAGGTCGTTGACCAACGGGGCCAGGTAATCGGCCGTCTCGCAGCCGACGGTGCCGCCGCCTACGATGACGATCTTCTTGCCCGGGAAAGCTTTGCCGCCCAGCAGGTCGTCGGCCGTCATAACCTGCTTAAAGCCCTGCATAAAGGCCGGAGCGATGGGCTCGGCGCCATAAGCCAGGACAACCTCGTAACCCGCGTAGTCGCGCTGAATGTCCTCGGCCGAAAGCTCGGTACCAAAGACGCACTTCACGCCCGCCTCAGCAAGACGGCGATACTGGTATTTGATCACGCGGGTGAGTTCCTGCTTTGCCGGCGGAACGGCTGCGATGCGCATCTCGCCGCCCGGCTCATCCTGCTTATCCACGAGCACCACGTTGTGTCCGCGCTTGGCGGCAATGTAGGCTGCCTCCATGCCCGCAGGACCAGCGCCCACAACGAGCACGTTCTTGGCCTCGGCGGCAGGCTCGTAACCAGCCTCGTCGCGCTCCACGTCCGGGTTGACGGTGCAGGAGATGCGCTTGCCGAACATAATGCCGTTCAGGCAGCGCAGACAGCCGATGCAGGGGCGGATATCGTCGGCGTTGCCGGCAGCGGCCTTATTGCAGAACTCGGCATCGCACAGATTAGCGCGGCCCATCATGCAGATGTCGGCAGCGCCGTCCTCGATCAGCTCCTCGGCGATCCAGGCCTCGTTAATGCGGCCGACCGTGGCAACGGGAATGTTCACGTGCTTCTTAATCTCACGCGAGCAAGCGGCGTGCGAGGCCTGCTGCGTGCCGGCGGCGGGAATTGCGGAACCGCGCTTGATGGTGGTGCCGCCCGACACGTGAATCATGTCGACACCGGCCTTCTCCAGGCGACGCGAGACGTAGATCATGTCGTTGAGGGTCAGGCCGCCATCGGTGTACTCATCGCCCGAGATGCGGACGTCGATGATAAAGTCCTTGCCGCAGCGCTCGCGAATCTCGGCGATGACCTCGAGCAGGAAGCGCATGCGGGCGTCGAGCGAGCCGCCGTACTCATCGGTACGCTTGTTGTAGAGCGGGGTCAAAAAGCCGCCGAGCATGCCGTGGGCGTGCGCTGCATGGACCTCGACGCCATCGACACCGGCTTTCTGCATACGCACGGCAGCGTCGCCAAACTGATGCGTGAGCTCGTGGATCTCGTCGACCGTGATGGGGCGCGGTGCCTCGCGGGCGTAAGACGGGCCCACGAAGGACGGAGCGATCAGGCGCGGCGTGCCCGGAATGTTAAAGGCCATGTAGGCGGGGTGGAAGAGCTGCGGCATGATCTTGCAGCCATACTCGTGGACGGCCGCGGCGAGCTTTTCCCAGCCGGGGATAAACGTGTCGTCGTAGCAGCACATGTCACCCGGCAGATAGGTATAGGTGGGCTCGACCGTCACGACCTCGGTGATGATCAGGCCCACGCCGCCCTTGGCACGGGCACGGTAATGATCGACCAAGTCGTCGGTCACATAGCCATGATCGGCCAGGTTGGTGGACACCGGCGGCATAAAGACGCGGTTCTTGACCTCGGTCGTACCGACCTTGATCGGGCTAAAGAGCATCGGATAGGCGGAGGACTCCATACAGGGTTCCTTTCGTTTGAGCCGCTCTGCGGCAGTTGCTAACGTACTTATCGTATCAGCAACTGCCGTATCCGCAGTCAAATATGCCCAAACGCCTGTCGACTAATGAATACCGCGGCCCAAGTCTTCGGCGATTTTGTCCACGCCCTTAAGTGCGGCGCAGGTCTTTTTGTTGGAGCAATGCCCCGTGCAAACGCCGCCCTGAGCGCAGTCGGCGCAGGTGCCCTTGCGGTGGATGCGCACGCACACGGCAACAAACGCAATGCCGATAACAGCCAGTACAACAATATCGATGGGTGCCATAGCAAGCCTCCTCTAGTTAACCAGCACTTACTTTACCCCATTCTCCACCTACCAAAAAGGGACAGGTTCATTTTGGTCGGTTTTATCTGCGGAAACGCCACATCTCCCCCACCAAAAAGCCCGAGTGTCGCTGGGACACCCGGGCTCGTGGAAAGGGGTTAATCCTTATTCGGACTTAAGCGGAAACTGCGGCGGAAGCAGCGTTGGTCTCGTCCTCGTCGGTCCATGCATGCTTGGGCATGGGACGGAAGATCTGGAAGAGCATCGCGACCAGCAGCACGATAGCCACAACCGTCCAGATACCAAACTGTCCAAGAACAAGCAGGTTGTAGAACTGGTTGATGAACAGGCCAATGACCCAAGCGAAGGCGCACTCGTAGCCGATGGCAATCGCGGTCCACTTGCCAGAGTCCATCTGGTTGCGGATGGTGCCAATGGCGGCAAAGCACGGAGCGCACAGCAGGTTGAAGGCGCCGAAGGCAACGCAAGCGCCCATGGTGGGGAACATGCCGGCAAACGCGGTCCACAGGCTCGGGTCGGTCTCGCCCGCGTCGGCGACGGACAGCAGCGAGCCGGCGGTGGCGACAACGTTCTCCTTGGCGACGAGGCCAGAGACGGTCAGTGCGGTTGCCTGCCAGGTGCTAAAGCCGAGCGGGGCGAAGATCCAAGCGACCAGGTTGCCCAGCATGGCGAGCACGGAGTAGTCCATAAACTCCTCGGGGATGCCGTCCATCGCAGGCAGGAAGCCAAAGGAACCATTGTAGCTACCAAAGTTGGACAGGAACCAAACCACGACAGTGGACGCGAAGATGACCGTGCCGGCCTTCTTGATAAAGGCCCAGCAGCGCTCCCACACGTGCAGCGCCCAGGAACGGATCGCCGGGAAGTGGTAGGCAGGAAGCTCCATGACAAACGGGGTCGGACGGCCGGCGAAGAGCTTGGTCTTCTTGAGCATGAGGCCCGAGGCGATGACGGCAAAGACGCCCAGGAAGTAGAAGAGCGGGCTGATCCATGCGGCCGTGGTGGAAGAATCGCCAATGATGGAGCCCATGAGCAGGGCGATGATCGGCAGCTTGGCGCCACAGGGAATAAACGTGGTAGTCATGACCGTCATGCGGCGGTCCTTCTCGTTCTCGATGGTCTTGGTAGCCATGACGCCGGGGACGCCGCAGCCCGAAGACACGAGCATGGGGATGAACGACTTACCGGACAGGCCAAAGCGGCGGAACACGCGGTCCATGATGAAGGCGACGCGGGCCATGTAGCCGCAGTCCTCCAGGAAGGACAGCATCACGAAGAGCAGGAACATCTGCGGAACGAAGCCGAAGATGGCGCCCAGGCCGCCAACGATACCGTCGCAGACCAGCGAATCGACCAGGCCACCGTCCTCGGTGCCACCCGCCACGAGGGCATCGTGCACCATGGTGGTGATACCCGGGACATAGGGGCCATACTCCGCCGGGTCAACCGAATCGGCGTCGTCGCCTGCAGCCTCGACGGCCGCGTCGTAGGCGTCGCGACCCTGGCCGAGCACATACCAGCCGTCGGTGCCGAAGAGCTGGTCGTTGGTAAAGTCGGTCACCGTGCCGCCCAAGGTGGAAACGGCGATGTAGTACACGCAGAACATGATAACGACAAAGATCGGCAGGCCCAGGATACGGTTGGTGACCACACGGTCGATCTTCTCGGAGGTGCTCATCTTGGCAGGAGCCTTGGTGAGGCACTCATCGATGATGTGCGCGATGACGCCATAGCGCTCACCGGTGATGATGGACTCGGCGTCATCGTCGCAGTCCTGCTCGCACTGAGCGACCAGCTCTTCGACGCGAGCGGCCTTCTCCTTGGTGAGGTTGATGAGCTTGCAGGCGTCCGCATCGCGCTCGAACAGCTTGACGGCATAGTAGCGGCGCTTGTTGGCGGGGACGCTTGCCGGCAGGTTGTTCTCGATGTGGTCCAGAACGTCCTCGATGGAGGAGTCGAACTTGTGCTCCGGCACCTGGCCCTTGGAAGCAGCGGACTTCTTGACCTGCTCGAACAGCTCCTTGATGCCCTTGTTCTTAAGAGCGGAGATCATCATGACCGGGCAGCCGAGCTTCTTGGACAGCTTGTCCGTGTCGATCTTGTCGCCGTTCTTCTCGACCAAGTCGGCCATGTTGAGGGCAACGACCACGGGCAGGCCGGTCTCGATAACCTGAAGCGCCAGGTACAGGTTGCGCTCGAGGTTGGTGGCGTCGACAACCTGGACGACCACATCGGGCTCGCCGCTCATGAGGTAATCACGCGAGCATTGCTCCTCGGGGCTGTAGGGGGAAAGCGAGTAGATGCCGGGGAGGTCCGTGATGGTAACGTTCTTGTCGCTTAGGAGCTTGGCTTCCTTTTTCTCAACCGTGACGCCGGGCCAGTTGCCAACGTAGCCGTTGGCGCCGGTGATCAGGTTGAAAAGCGTGGTCTTGCCGCAGTTGGGGTTACCCGCCAGCGCGACATGGATCTGAGAATCCGCCATTCAATCCTTCTTCCTTGTGTGCCTGCGCTGCTTTCTCCGCGCAGGCTGGATAATGTGCTTCAAAGATGCTGCATTAAGTTAGAAAAACCTAACTTTATCTGCAGAAATATACGTCGCAAGCCCTTACTGGACCTCGACGACGGCCGCCTCCTCCTTGCGGATGGAAAGCTCGTAGCCGCGTACGTTGATCTCGACCGGATCACCGAGCGGCGCGACCTTCACGACCTTGAACGAAGTGCCCTTGATGAGCCCCAAGTCCATAAGGTGGCGGCGAAGCGCACCCTCACCGTGAAGCTTGACGATGGTAGAGCTCTCGCCCACCTTAACGTCACCCAACGTCTTCATCCTCTTGTCCCCCTTTCGGTTTTTATGAAATGCTGCTGACTAACCGACGGTCATGATGTGCATGGCAACCTTGGAATCGATGCCAAAGCGTGCGCCCAGCACCGTGACGATGATATTGGCACCACTCGAGCTCACCACGTGGATTTCGTTGCCCTCGACAAAGCCGAGGTCCTTGAGGTGGTGTTTCATGTCCTCATTGCCCTTTACACGAGACACGCGCACGGTTTCGCCCGCTTTTACCATCGAAAGCGGCATGGCCGGCATCTGCGGTCCGCAAGACATGAGTTGCTCCTAACGTCAGTTCGTCCTCAACATCGACGCGTAAAAAGTTAACCACGTCTATGTTCGCTATAGTAAACTAGCACGTGGTTAACTTTTTGGAAAGGGTCCCCATTCAGATTTCGAAAAAGTTTCCTATATGAAACAAAAAGGCGCGGCAAAGGACCATCCTTTACCGCGCCCTATCATGCTTAGAGCGAGAGATTTCTGATCGATGTGACACAGGAGGCCTCATCCACGCCCGAAACGCGGAACACGATGTCCTCGCCACATTCGCCACAGAGTGCCATGAGCCCTATAACGTCGCGGCCATCGACATGACGATTGCCAATCGAAACCGACACGTCACTACGATGCTTGGCGATAATGTCATAAAGCAGCGCAACCGGGCGGGCATGCAATCCCAACGGATCTTTAATCGTCTTTGTAAACTCGACCATGTCCCCTCCCACGACATCGCACATTCGGCCGGCAAAACCCAGCCACGTGGTAGTTATTGTAGCGTTAGATGCTTGTCGAGAGCTCCTCTGAACACCTCGTGGGCAAAAAGTGGCAAATATGAGTACTATCACCAATTTAGTAGCAGCAAAATCGAGAGCAAATTGCCTACTTTGAGCGATTCGAAGAGGTTGAAAGCCGTCAAACGCCCTTTAAAGGGGGTTAGATAAATTGATTATGAGCCCATTTTCGCTCAGAACAGGCCAAAAAATATGACACCTCTTTTGCAACAGTACTCATATTTGGCATTTTTTGAACACGGGGTCCAAAACCATGCCCCAAAACACAAAAGAAGGGGCCTCGTAAGGCCCCTCCTTAGGAAAGGGAATCGATTTATTCCACAGCCGTAGATTAATCCTAGCCGCTACTCCATCATGTCGAGGACGGAGGGGCGAAGCTCGTTCTCGGCGGCCTCGGGATCGGTCTCGCGCAGGCGGTTAATGTAGCGGTTGTACCACATCACGGCAAGGCCCAGGAAGACAACCACGCCGCCAACGTTGTAGACCAGCGTCAGCCACAGAGGCTGATCGAGCGGAATGGTGCCGCAGATAAGCACGAAGCAGAAGACCACAAGCAGGAATGCAGCAATGACCAGGCCAAAGGTACGCGAACCCATGCGGAAGCCACGGGGAGCAGCGTCGAAGTTCTTACGCAGCATAAAGTAGGCAAGCAGGATCAGCAGCGGCGGGAGCAGAGCGGTGGCAGCCGTCATGTTGGTGACAATCATGAGCAGGTCGTCGAGGTTACCAGAGCCCAGGGCCGGGATGATCAGGATGGGGACGACGATGGCGAACTGCAGCCAAGCGGCGCGGGCGGGAATGCCATGCTCGTTGAGCTCGACGATCTTGCTACCAAAGACGCCCTTGGGGATCTCGGTGAAGAAAACCTTGATGGGAGCGGAGGTCCACATCATGAGGGAGCCCAGCGTGGCGGCGAGAAGGATCAAGCCGATGGCGCGCGTAGACACTTCCATGGGAATGCCAAAGTGGGCAAAGACAGCGCCGAACACGTCGAAGATGCCGGTGGAGATGGCAACGCTGCCCTCGGGGATGAACAGGTTAACCAGCAGCGAAGCGCCTGCATACAGAAGGCCGATGGTCAGGCCGGCGATAACGACGGTGCGCACGAAGGCCTTGACGCCGCCCTTAAGGTCGTTAAGGAACACGCCGACGGACTCAGCGCCGCCAACGCCCTGGATGATCCAGGCAAGCGTACCGAAGAAGCCCCACATAGTGGCGAAGTTGCTCATGTCGGGAGCCATGTTGGCGGGCGTAGGAGCCGTAGCGAACTCAACGCCGCCAAAGGCAGCAGCCAGGGACAGCAGGATGAACACGGCAGTCAGGCCGAGAGCCGCGGTCGAACCGAAGGAGGAAATAGAGCCGATCCACTTAGCGCCCTTGGTCGAAACCCACGTGGCAATAGCAAAGACGACGATCTCAATAATGGTGATCCACAGCTGCGAAAGCTCAGCATTGGCACCAAAGAACACGTAGCTCGCGTAGATGATGACATTGGGCAGGACGGACGCAAAGTAGAACAGGTTGACGAACCAGTAGCTAAACGCCGTCAGGAACGCCCAGCGGCCGCCCATCGAGGTCTTGACCCAGGCGTACACGCCCGACTCGGAGTCCTTGTTGAGGCCGACGAACTCGGCGGTAACCAGGGTATAGGGGACAAAGTACAAAAGCGTGGCGAAGAAGAACGACGGCGCAGCTGCCAAGCCGATGGCCGCGTTGTTGTTGATGATGTTCTTGATACCGAACACGGCGGCGACCGTCATGCCCAGCAGAGCGAACGAACCGATCGTTCCTCGTTTTTCAGAGCTCATAAGCCCTCCCAATCATCTATTAAATGTCATCTAAAACCGTCCGAGCTGCAAGTGCAAACACGGACGGCGCACCTGCTAAGGGGAATGGGGAAAAGGGAGTCAACAAAGCCATCCCCCTTAACGGCGCGAAGCAAACGTCCAAACGGACGAATACTACTTGTTGGGGAAGGAATAACCTTCGACCGTCACGTGCAGTACCACGACGCGGGGATCCGAAGCCTCGGCGATAACACGGTAAGCCTCGTCGATCTCGACGACGGCAACGCCGCCAGCGGGAATCGTCACGGTCTCCCCCGTCCCCTCAAAGCGCTCGCGATCATCGATATCGCTGTAAGCGCGGGTGCAGGTGAGGCCTGCCTTGGGGGCAACCTCGACGGTCAGGTCGCCGTCGAGCGGAGCGAGCACGGCATGGTAGCGACGGTGACCGACCAGATCGGCGGTTGCGGCCTCGCGGGCATAGACCCACCAGTACACCAACGAGTCGCCGATGGAGTAAGCCACGTCGTGCTGCAGGTCGGCAACACCATCGAGCGCCTGGCCGGTGCGCATCCACTTCTTGACGGACTTCATCTGGGCGTCGAAATCGGCGCGCGAATTAAAGACATGCATGGCTTATGCCTCCTTAATGGGTGCCAGCGCCTGAGCAAGGTCGGCAGACGTCAGCGGTCGCAGGGACACCTCAAAGCTGAAGCTCTCAAAACGGGTGCGATAGGAATCGAGCACCTCGGAACCCCAAGAGTTCGAGCCAAGGCCGAGCAACTGGTCGTTGATGTTGACCGTGACCGTATCGCCCTTGACAAGGTCGTAGACGTGCTTGGCGTTATCGATGGCCTCGCAGCTATAGGGCCATGCCGAGAATGAGAACGGGTTGGAGGCGGCGTCAGCCGGACGGGTCACCAGCACGCCGTCACCGTGGCTGGAGCGCAGAGCAACCCAGCGGGTACCCTCGCGGTTGGCGCAGTCCTGAGGCATAACGTAGGGCGTGAACATGTCGTCGACCGTGGTGCGGTAATGACCGACCGGGTTGGCGCGCAGCGAGTCCGGATAGTTCTCGCCCGGACCGTGGCCATACCACTCGACGGCACGATCGCAACCGGGGACTTCGAAGGAGATGCCGATGCGCGGGATGATATCCGAGTAATCGCCATAGGGCTCGCCGGAAACCTTGAGGTCGACACGACCGCTCGGAAGCACGGTGTAGACGAGCTCGACGCGCATGCCGAACGCGCGGACGGGAGGAGCGATACGCTGGCTCACGGTCACGACCACCGCATTGCCGTCCTGCTTCCAAGAAACCTTGCGAGTAGACGTCTGCATCACATCGATGAAGTTGTCCTTCCACAGTGAGTCATACTCCTGGGCGTGGTTATCGACGAGCGGATGCCAAAAACCAACCTGTGGACCAGAGGCCATGACGTCGCGGCCGGATGCCTTCCACTCGCTCACGGTGCCGTTTACCTTACTGAAGGTCAGCTCGCCGTTGAGGGAGTGAATGCGGATCTCCTGCTCGGTCTCCTCGACCGTAAGCTCAGGACGAGCGGGGGCGGCGATGGCCGGCGCCGGATGGTTGGCGATGGCAAACTGGCTAGCACCCAACTGGAACATCGGCTCGCACCAGACGTGAGCGGCCATGGTGTAGGCGTGCACGGTCAGCAGGGTCTCCCCCACTGCGGCCTCGCGAATCACCAGCGGCAGCTGGACGGACTCGCCGGGGGCAACCGCACCGGGCATGAGCGTCTTGCGGCAGACCACGTCGCCGTCCACCAGGGTCTCCGCCGACAGGCAAACATCCTCGAGGGTGGTAAACCAACGCTTGTTGGTGACAGTCAGCTCGCCCGCCTCGGCGTCATAAGCCATGCGAACCGGGCAGATGACCTGACCATACTCAGTGAGGCCCGGGCTCGGCTGCTGCCAAGGGAACACCATGCCATCGATGCAGAAGTTGCTGTTGTTGGGGTAATCGCCGTTGTCGCCACCATACATATCGTAGGCAACGCCGTCCTCGGTCACAGCAGCCAAACCGTGGTCGCACCATTCCCAGATAAACTGGCCTTGGATGCAATCCCAGCGATCGAAGACCTCCTGGTACTCGGACAGGCCTCCGGGGCCATTGCCCATGGAGTGACCGTACTCGCAGTTGATGCGCGGCTTGGGGAACGGATGCTCACCAAAGTCGTTCATCTGTGACACACGGGAGTACATGGTGGAGATGACGTCGACGGTATCGGCGTTGCGGTCCTCCTCGTAATGGACCGGACGACCGTCGAGCTCGTGAGCCTTGGCGTACATCGCGCGGATGTTGCAGCCATAGCCGCTCTCGTTGCCCATCGACCACATAATGATGCAGGCGTGGTTGCGCTCCTGCATCACCAGGCGCTCAACACGGTCGACGTAGGCCGGCTCCCATGCCGGGTCGTCGGTGACCAGGGCGATATTGCCGATATTCTCGAAGCCGTGGCTCTCCATGTCAGTCTCGGCGACCAGCATGATGCCATACTCGTCGCACAGCTCGTAGAAGCGCGGGTCATTGGCATAGTGAGAGGTGCGCACCGCATTGATGTTGTGTCGCTTCATGAGCTCCAGGTCGCGGCGCATGCGATCGAGGCCCACAGCGCGGCCCTTGTGATCGTCGTGATCGTGGCGGTTGACGCCATGCATCTTAAAGTAAGTGCCGTTGAGGTAGATATGATTGCCCTCGACCGTCACCTCGGCAAGACCCTGGCGATGCGGGACGTACTCGCTGACCTGGTCACCGTCGTAGACCTCAAACGTAAGGTCATAGAGGAAGGGGTCCTCGGGATTCCAGAAGTGGGCATCGGTCACGCTGCACTCGGCATGGCCGTCGACGCACTCGCCCGTAGCCACCACGTTCTCGCCATCGCTGAGCGTAAACACGACGCGGGAAGCGCCCTCGGCCACCGTATCGAGCGTAATCAGAGCGGCATCGCCCTCGCGGTGCGTGCGGAACCTAAAGTCGACCAGGTGTGCGGCGGGACGCTGCATAAGGTACACATCGCGGAAGATGCCCGATGCCCACCACATGTCTTGGTCCTCGATATAGCTACCATCGCTGTACTGCAGAACCTTGACCGCAAACAGGTTGTCGCCCTCGACAAGCGCGTCGGTCACGTCGAACTCGGCAGACAGGCGCGAGCCCTTGGTCATGCCGATAAACTTGCCGTTGACGTACAGCTCGCCATAGCTCTCGATGCCGTCAAAGCGAATGATCTCGCGAGCGCCGGCAGGCACGGCGGGAAGATTGACGATGCGCTGGTAGACGCCCGTGGGATCGTCAGAGGGAACGAACGGCTGATCCACCGGGAACGGGAAACCCTCGTCGGTGTAGGCAAGGTTGCCATAGCCGTCTACCTGCCACAGGTGCGGAACCTCCACGTGATCCCACTCGGGCTCGTACGTGGAGAGCTCCTCGTTGGAGACGGCAGCGGGACCCTCAAAGAGGCGGAACTGCCACGAGCCGGACAGCTGGACAAACCCGCGCGACAGCTCGCGGCTGTACGTTGTAGCGAGGTCGGCGGTCTCGTAGCCCATAAAGTACGCATGAGGTGCCAGGCGGTTCCTGTGGGTGAGCGCTTGGTTTTCCCAATCGTTAATGGCGTCCATGGTGATGCTCCTTCGTCATCGTAGTAATTCTTGTGCAACCGGTTGTCCTTATCTTACGGGCGATGCAAAATACTGTGCAACCGGTTGTCCGCTGAACGGTCGATTTGGTCGGGTTAACGGTGCAACCGGTTGTACAACCGCGACACTTATGTCACCCTGAGTATCGAAACTCAGCGCAAGACATCGTTCTTAAGCTCGTAGGCAACCGCCACGCCCGCTGATATCTCACCCATACGAGACGTATTCGATTGCGGCTTGGTTGCAAAACGACACCGGTCACCGGATATCATGAACGCTGTTCAGGCGCACTATAGTAAGCTGTATCCGCACCAGCCCGTATCAGCGACAACATCGACCGCATTCTCCAGGAGACGCCATGACCCAACCAGTTCGCACCGCACCTACGCTTGCCGAGGTTGCCGCAGCTGCCGGCGTGTCGCGCTCCACGGCATCGCGCGCTCTCAACGATTCGCCCCGCATTAGCGAGGAAACCAAAAAGCGCGTCCGCGCGGCGGCCAAGGAAGTCAATTTTGTCCCCAACGCTCGTGGCCGAGCGCTCGCTGTCGGGCGCACGGAAATCATCGCCGTGCTCGTGACCGAGCCCCTAAGTGAACTCTTCAGCGACCCCACCTATAGCGAGTTTTTGAGCGGCATTACCGAGGAACTGTCGGAGTCGTCCTATCTGCCCGTTATCTTGCAGGCGTCTTCTACGCATGAGCGCAACCGCGCACGCGAGCACTTTGAGCGCCGCTCGTTCGACGCCGTGATCGACGTCTCCCCCTACAAGGGCAGCGAGCTGCTCGAGGTGCTGCGCGAGCTGGGCGTACCCACCGTGTTGTGCGGCCAGCTCGAGGGCCACCCCTATCGCGATGTGTTCTCGACAGTCTACTCTGACGACGAAGAGGGCGGACACTTTGCGGCACTCGCCATGAAGGAACGCGGGCGCAAAGATATCGTCGCCGTGTTGGGACCGCAAGACAACCCCGCTGTTGTCGACCGCCTGCGCGGCTACCGTGCCGTCTTGGGCAAAGACCTCCCAGACGCAAACGTTATCTATACCGGCTGGAACAACGGAGACGGCTATCAGGCCATGCACCAGATCCTCGCGCGCGAGATTGCTTTCGATGGCGTGCTCTGCGGATCGGACCGTATCGCGGCTGGCGTCATCACCGCACTCAACGAGGCAGGCCTATCCGTTCCTGCGGACGTTTCTGTCGTCGGCTTCGACGATCACGAGATTGCGACGCGCTGCGTCCCCGCACTCACGACCGTCCGCCAGCCCCTGCGCGAAGAAGGCCACATGGCCGCCAACATTGCGCTCGACATGATTAAGGGTGCCGAGCCAACCACCTCCGTGATGCACATGCAGCTGATCCAGAGAGACTCGCTATAAGAAACTGGGGCAGGCTTTTCGCCAGACAGTTGTTGCGGAAAGCCTGTCCCGTTTTGAGCGCTCGTTCTGGGGCACAGTTTCCGTTAGACAGCTCAACCGGAAACTGTGCCCCATTATTTTGCCGAATTCTGGGTCGCGCTTTCCGCGACGCCCGGTCATCCCAAGCCCTCTCAACCTCGGCGCATAAAAAACGAGGGAAGGCACGCGTCCTTCCCTCGTTACGGGCAATATGTAGCCGCTCGCCTACATCAGGCGCAGGCTGACGTCCTTGAGCTGGGCACCGCTAACGGCACTCGGGGCGCCCGACATAAGGTCAGAGCCGCTGGCCGTCTTGGGGAACGCCATGACGTCGCGGATGGAGTCGGAACCGGTAAGCAGCATGCACACGCGGTCCAGCCCCAGAGCGAAACCGCCCATCGGGGGCGCACCAAACTTGAGGGCCTCCATGAGGAAGCCGAACTGAGACTCGGCGCGCTCCTCGGTAAAGCCCAGGAGCTTGAGCATGGACATCTGCATCTCGGCGTTGTGGATACGCATACCGCCACCGCCGGCCTCAAAGCCGTCCATGACAAAGTCGTAGGTGCACGAACCGGCTGCCAGGGGATCGGCCTCGATCTTGGCGATGTCGGTCTCGGTCGGCAGGGTAAAGGGCTGGTGCTCGGCAGCATAGGCCTTGCGATCCTCGTCCCAATGGAACAGCGGGAAGTTGACGACCCACAGGAAGTCGTGACCCTCGCGCTTGATCTCAAGCGCATTGGCCATGTGCGAACGCATACCGCCCAGGATCTCATCAGAGAGCAGGCGCGGGCCGGCGGCGAACATCACAAGGTCGCCGGGCTCGACGTCCATGCGCTCGCGCAGAGCGGCCATCTCCTCGTCCGAGAAGAACTTGACGATGGGGCTGTTGATGGAGCCGTCCTCGCGGAAGGCAATCCAGGCCAGGCCCTTGGCGCCAAACGTGGAAGCCACCCCGGCGAGCTTATCGATCTTGGCACGTGCCCAGGCACCGGCGCCCTTAGCGTTGATGGCCTTGACGACAGAGCCCTCCTCATTTGCGGCGGTCGCAAAGACCTTGAACTTGGAGTTGGCAAAGATGTCGGTCAGGTCGACCAGGTGCATGCCATAGCGGGTATCGGGCTTGTCGGAGCCATAGGTGTCCATGGCCTCCCAGTAGTCCATGCGACGCAGCGGCGTGGGCATCTCGACGCCCATGCGACCGAAGGCATCGGCAAGAACCTCTTCGAGCGCGCTCATGACATCGTTCTGGTCCACGAAGGACATCTCGATATCGACCTGGGTGAACTCGGGCTGACGGTCGGCACGCAGGTCCTCGTCGCGGAAGCACTTGGCAACCTGGTAGTAGCGCTCGACGCCACCGACCATGAGCAGCTGCTTCAGAAGCTGCGGGGACTGCGGCAGGGCGTAGAAGTTGCCCGGCTGGATGCGGCTGGGAACGATGAAGTCGCGGGCGCCCTCGGGCGTGGACTTGAACAGGGAGGGCGTCTCGACCTCCATGAACTCACGGTTGTGCAGTGCCTCGCGAATGGCAAAGGTAAAGTCGGAGCGCAGCTTGAGGTTGGCCATCATCTCGGGACGGCGGAGGTCCAGATAGCGATAGCGCAGGCGGGTGTCCTCGCTGGTCTCGATGCCGTCCTCGATCTGGAACGGCGGGGTGACGGACGTGTTGAGAACCTCGGCGTGGTCGGTCAGGACCTCGATCTCGCCGGTCGCGAGCTTGGTGTTGGTGGTCTCCTCGCCACGGGAGCGCACGACGCCGTGGATCTTGATGGGCCACTCGGGACGCATGGTCTCGGCGATCTTAAAGGCGTCGCCGTCGGAGTGCTCGGGGTCGAAGGTGAGCTGCGTGATGCCCTCGCGGTCGCGAAGATCGCAGAAGATAAGGCCGCCGTGGTCGCGGCGACGGCTCACCCAACCGGTGAGGGTGACCTCTTCGCCCACGTTCTCGCGGCGAAGCTCGCCGCAGGTACGGGTGTGCATGGAATGCTCGTCGATGGGACGGGTCTGGCTCATACCAGTGATCCTCCTTTATGGATCTGTGCCGCCCCGTGTCGTTCCGGGCGGCGTCGTACAGATTTGCCCAGCCTGCGTAAACCGCGCAGCCAGACATGGCGTTCTATCTTATCGCACCTGTGTCGATGTGCCGCGGAAAAGTAGCTCCTGCCCAAAGACTTGACGGAGACGAAACAATTGACGCACCGCGGCCGTCGCCAAGGCGCGCCCCGTGCGACAATGTGCCCCAACACAACTGCACTCGGAAAGGCCCGTCATGACTGCACGCCTCATCGTTATGGATATCGACTCCACACTCATCAACCAGGAGGTCATCGACCTGTTGGGCGAGGAGGCCGGCGTGGGCGAGCAAGTTGCACAGATCACCGAACGCGCCATGCGCGGCGAGCTTGACTTTAAGCAGGCGCTCGAGGAGCGCGTGGGGCTGCTTGCCGGCTTGGATGAGAGCGTGTTCGATCGCACTTTTGCGCGGGTGACGTTTACCCCCGGCGCGCTGGAGCTTGTGCGCTCGGCGCACAGCAAAGGCTGGAAGGTCGGCGTGGTAAGCGGTGGCTTCCACGAGGTCGCCGACAAGATCGTGGCCGCCGCGGGCATCGATTTTTGCCTGGCCAACCGCCTGGAAGTCGTGGACGGCAAGCTTACCGGCAAGCTGGCGGCAAACATTGTGACCAAGGAATCCAAGCTCATCCAGCTGCTGGATTGGGCGGTTGAGTGCGGCGTCGATATGGCACACACCGTCGCTATTGGCGACGGTGCAAACGACATTCCCATGATCCAGGCCGCGGGCACGGGCATCGCGTTTTGCGCCAAGCCCAAGACGCGCGAGGCAGCCCCGTTTACCATCGACGAGCGCAACCTGATGCTCGCCATGGACATCATCCTGCGTGACTAGCCGATCCATCTAAAAACAGAATCAGTCTGTCCTATAGTTTCCGAACAATTATGTCTTAGTGTTCGGAAACTTGCCCTTGAGTGCTAGACTTTGCACCGTCGAAGGGAACATATATGGATAAGCAAGATCTTGAGCAGTTACTGAGCGATGTTGCCGACGGAGCAGTCACCCCGGCAGTCGCCCTCACGCGCATCCAAACGGCGCCAACCGCCGATCTGGGTTTTGCGCAGCTCGATCTTTCGCGCGGGGTGCGCCAGGGAGCCGGCGAGGTTGTCTACGGCGCCGGTAAAACCGCCGAGCAAATTGCCGCCATTATCGAGGCGCTGCGCGATGCAGGCCAGGAGCGCATCCTGGTCACACGCTTGGATGCCGAAAAAGCCGCGCGCACCGCTGAGCTCCTCAGCAACGACATCGACCTGGGATATGCCCCGGACGCCCAGCTCGCCCTGGTAGGTGGCAAGCCCTCCCCCACCGGCAACGGACGCGTTGTCGTCGCCTGCGCCGGCACGAGCGACCTGCCCGTCGCCGAAGAGGCGGCACTGACAGCCGAGTTCTACGGCAACGAGGTCGATCGCCTCTACGACGTGGGTGTCGCCGGCCTGCACCGCCTGCTCGCTCATGCTGAGGAACTTGCCCAGGCGCAGGTGGTCATCGCCATCGCCGGCATGGAAGGCGCCCTGGCGAGCGTCATCGGAGGCCTTGTGAGCTGTCCGGTCATCGCCGTTCCTACCAGCGTGGGCTATGGCGCGAGCTTTGGCGGCGTGGCCGCACTGCTCGCCATGCTCAGCTCCTGCGCCAGCGGCGTTTCGGTCGTCAACATCGACAACGGCTTCGGCGCCGCCTACCAGGCAAGTCTTATCAATCATCTGAGCGCCGGCACGTCCTGCGCCCGTTAAGGAGCATTCCATGTCCAACCATCAGCACACGCTTATCATCGACGGCACCTCGGGCATCAGCGGCGACATGACCGTCGCGGCCCTGCTCGACCTGGGCGCCAGCGAGGAGCACCTGAGCGAGCAGCTTGCCACGCTTCCGGTCGGCGGCTTTGAGATTGCCGTTACACGCGCAAACAAGCATGGCATCGACGCCTGCGACTTTGACGTTCAGCTGGCAGAGGAGCTCGAGAACCACGACCACGACATGGCCTGGCTCTACGGCAACGAAGCGGCTACCCAGCACACACATGAGCATGAGCACCACCATCATGATCATGGCGAGCACAAACACGAGCACTGCCACGAGCATGACCATGAGGCCCACGGTCATGGCCACGAGGGTCACCATCACGCCCACCACCATCACCACCGTTCTTTGGCGGACGTCACCGCCATCATCGATGGCTCGCAGATGAGTGATGGCGCCAAGCGTCGCGCGCTCGCCATCTTTACCGCGCTCGCCGCCGCCGAGGCCAAGGCTCACGGCAAAACGCCCGAGACCGTCATGTTCCACGAGGTGGGCGCCATCGATTCCATCGTTGACATCTGCTCTGTCGCCATCTGCCTCGATGACCTGGGCATCGAGGATATCGTGGTCGAATCGCTCTCCGAGGGCCACGGCACCATCCACTGTGCCCACGGCCTCATGCCCATTCCCGTCCCCGCTGTCGTCAACCTGTGTCAGGCGGGCAATATCGCCCTCACGCCCGCACCGGTCGCCGGCGAGCTCGTGACGCCCACGGGCGCCGCCATCGTCGCCGCACTGCGCACGTCCGAGCACCTGCCGGCCCGCTACCGCATCGAGGCCGTCGGCTACGGCGCCGGTAAGCGCCCCTACGAGGGCTGCTCCGGCACGCTCCGTTGCCTGCTCGTTCACGTGGATGCATAGCCATGGATGCCCGCAAAGAAAAAAGCCGCGCCGCCATCGTCGCGGCATTCTCTGAGCTCCTGCGCGAAGAGGACTACGGCAAGATCACCGTCGGCGACATCATCGCGCGCGCTCACGTAGGCCGCGCGACATTCTACGGCCTCTTTAAGAGCAAAGACGACCTACTGTCCGAGCTCGTGAGCGACATCTGCGCCCACGCCCTCGACGACGATGGCACGCCGCTCGACGACCCACTCGTACAGGTCGAGCATATCCTCAACAACCTCTGGGAACGCCGTCAAGGCGTACGAGCCCTCGTAGCCGGCGCCGGCTCCCGCGTCTTCGCCGACTGCTTACGCAAGACCATCATGTCACGAGCAGCCGAAACCGTCCCTACCGACCCAAACGGCCCCGCCGCCACCATGGACCGAAGCTTCCTACTGCACCACATAGCCTCAAGCTTCGTAGCCACCGTCCAATGGTGGGCCTGGCACAACTTCCAAGCAGACAAAACCGACGTAGCAAAAGACTACCTCTCAGCCATAAAGCCCCTCTTCAACTAAGCAAACCCCTCATCCCAAAGTTCCGCCCCAACCCAAAGCACAATCCATCCCAAAGTATCGACAACAGCCCAACGCCCCTACCAGCAACAAGCCCCTCCCATCCAAATTCAGATATATATGTTGGGTTGCTTGTACGAACGCAACAAAGACCCCGCAGCTGACCGCATGGGGTAACTTCCCAGCGCATTCCGCACTGATATCTTCTGTATTGAAGACGTCGATGGTGCACCCGTATA
>ERZ826242.516-NODE-516-length-55691-cov-4.883367_pt1 | contig 55691 bp, 45 predicted proteins | sample MGYA00519871_ERZ826242 | MGnify/ENA primary metagenome ERZ826242 (study PRJEB31778, sample SAMEA3449226) | human gut metagenome | biome: human gut; feature: human-associated habitat; material: faeces | place: United Kingdom | collected 2010/2012 ... | reverse complement strand
TGGGTGGCACTCATTTTTTGCAAACCGGTTATTTGTTACTTAACAGGAATGCTCCATTATTGCATAATCACTAGATCATTTCTATAATTATCTATTAGAACATTAATCATTTCTTCTTCTGAACTAAACATCATAAATAATAACCCTACTGGCTGATTCTTATAACTCACAATGTCATCCCCTGGATGAAGCAATATTATTTGTTCAAAAATATACTTTTCATATTCCTTTGGAATTTTAATATCTTTAATTGTTCCATTTTGGATTCCAAGAATCGTCTTATAAGCAAAGTATCCTTCCTGATTATTTGTTCTTGGAAAATTTGAACAGTCCATCCCACATCTCGCTTTTGCCTCCCAGTATTCCCAATTAATGCCATTCAACTCATTTCCGAGCACATGATACATATTTCCAATAGTACGCCGCATAACTTCAAGAATCCATGGTTTTCCACCGCATATCATATATTGCAAGTGAAAAATTCCATCTTTTAGATCTAAAATGCGAGCAATTTTTTCAATTTGATCTATCAGGATATTCTGATATTTTTCATAATTGGTCGCGGGAAAAGTATCTATCTCAACACGATATGGATTTATCATCGAATATTCATTATTTGTGCACACCGCAACAACCTTTTTATGTAAAAGATATGTACAAAATCCATGCTGTGTCCCTTTTAGAAATGGTTCTATCACTATTCTGGACGCTCTCGATTTTTCAAACGCATAGTTAATGGATACTTCTGCCTGATCATACGATTCAATCACACTAATGCCATTACCAGCACTGCAATCAACCGGCTTTACTATCAATGGTAATTGCATATCTGCTATTCCGGATTTTGCAGACTCCTTATCCGTGAAACTTACAGCTATCGGAGTTAATATCCCATTTTTACATGCAAATTTTTTAAACTTATCCTTATTATTCAAAATTAAGGTTGTTTCATAACTATCATATCCAGGAAGGCTCATTTTCTCTGCAACATAAGCTGCTGTATATACACCATAGTCATTGCAACATGCCACAACGTTATCAATCTGCTCTGCTTTAGCAATTTGAAGAATCAATTTCTCGTCAGAATAATCTGCTTTTATAAACTTATCTATCCACTTCTGTCCAGTCAGGTTTTCTCTATTTCCTGTAGCTATTATATAAAACCCCATCTTCCTCAATGCACGTATCAATCCCAAATCATTATGACTTGCACATAAAAGTAACGCTTTCTTTTGCACGTTTAATTCTCCTTAATCTTACATACCGTCATCTGTGTCTTCCCACTTGCTAATTTAGGAATTTCATCAACGTATTCAAATTTAAACTCTGCGTTTTCACCAAATACCTCTTTGGATTCCTTTATAATCATATCTTCATATGAATGGTTCTTTGTATTTAAAATCCAGATAAAATGTGTATAATCTTCTTGTATGATCTGGAATTGTTTAATATCATCAAAATCCTTGAGAAAAATAAGTCCACGCAGCCAGTTAACCATTTTTCCATCAGTTGTGTATAACATATCCACCTTTCTACCAACCACATCCTTTAAATATATATGACCGTCTGTTAACGTTTCCCTTATAGCTAAATCTCCATTTTCGTACCTTATGATAGGAAATGCATAGTTGAATAAATCAGTAATTACCACTCGTCCAATCTCTCCATCCTCAGCCGGCTCATCTTTGTCCATCTTTAAAATTTCAAAATGATAGCTTGCTGTATTGAGAATATGTCCATTTCCAGATCCATCTTCCTGTGCCATAGATCCACACTCTTCATTTCCATAACGTGAATAAACTGGACATTTGAAGTAATTTGAAAGTATTTCTCTAGTTCGTTCTTTCAATCCTTCTGCTTCTGCCATGATAGAATATAATTCCATATTACATATGCCAGCCTTTCCCTCATATATATAGTTTGCTACCGCATCCCACATAGAACTATATCCAATAATGCATTTGGGATTATACTTCTGTATTTCTAGCAATAATTTTCCAATAGAATCATCATCAAAATAGCCACAATTAATAGTATAAACATTATCTCTTTCTTGTTTTTCCATGGGAACATAATGTTTTTTCTTTTCAACAACCAGACATACTACCCGTTCATGTGACTCACATCCGCCCAATTTTGCCCAATACTTTGCATCAGAAATCATTCTGCAGTGTTTTCTATGATCCCAAATAACCCGAAATGGTGTTCCTGTAGATCCACTTGTGTGCTTTTCCTTATTATCTGTTCTCTCTTTGTACTCTTGAATAATCACTTTATCCCAGTTCTGTTTAAGGATTTCTTTATTTACGATTGGAAAATCCTGTAATGACTTAAACTTATCAAATGGTTTATAAAACTCGCTATGTAAAGTAGCATTCTTAAGCACTCCATATAAATAACCATCCACTGTTGCCTTATATTTTAAGGGATTTTCCATAATATTTTGAATTTCTTCATACTGATTTACAATAAGACTATTATTTTCTCTAATATCATACTCCACAAAAGCATTCCACTTTTCTTCTCTTTCTGTCATTTCCCTTTTTCTCCTTTATCATAGTTTAAAATAGCATCTACTGTTATTTGTGCTTTTTTTTGCCATATTTTTCTCAGCTTTTTCAATTTATATTTATACCTTTCATGATTACAAACAAGCTGGTTCCATTTACTACATAGGATATCTAATGACAGATGATCTATGTACAATAGATAATCTATTAATTCCCATTGTTGCATAAATCCAAACATCTTATCTTCATATCCTATTGCAATAAAGGGCACACCAGCCTTCGCAGCAAATATATTTGAGTGATATCTCATGCCTATAAGTGCAAAACATCTTGAAACTATATATTGCTGGATATATGTATCATATGTATTGGATAAAATAAACACACCCTTCCTATAATATCTTGTAAGATATGTAGCATCATCTTGGTTACCAAAAAGCTGAGGAATTAAGAGTATTCCGTATCCTTGCTTTATCAATTGATCAATAAATACTTCAATTGTGTCTTCATTTTTTGCTAATAATTCTTTTTTTTCTTTAAGTGGAACATTCCAAGCAAAATCTGACAAGGTCATCGCAACAACCTTATTATGTTTTTCGAAAAATTCTCCCAATTCTTTATCTATTGTAAAAACACTACTCTCAGCAATCGCATCATAGAAAGCTGTATCAATTGTGACCTCTGAATCAACTCCTATTTTGCTTAAATAGTGGTTACTAATTGTTTCTCTCACAATGATCTTGTCTGCACAATTTAGATAGTTTTTTAATATTTTATTTTTCCATAACTCCTGATTGAATGGTCCCATAGATGGTGCTGCAACCACTATTGGTATTTTAAATTCTTTTGCGCAAATAAATGGTGTCAAATACTCTAATTGCTTTATCCACCAAAAACTATTTGAAATAACTGCCCCTCCCGGTGAATAAATAATCAATTCCGTTTCTCTCAACAAATCAACCGTCTTCTTTAATCCATTCTCAATCTGAGTATTCTCTTTTTCATGAATACAATCCAATATCACATTAATATCTTTTGGAAGAAAATGTGTTGAAACATGCTTCACTTCAGAATAAGGAAACTCGCTTATTTCTTCTCTATCTTTAAAAATAATTGTTACCTCATTACTCTTTTCATCTAAAAGTTTATTGATTATTGGACGCAATGCAGCCTCATCACCTCTATTGCTCCAATGTGCATTCACAATTGTTATTTTCGCCATTAATATTCCTCCCCTGGCTTCAATATGCGAATATGGAATTTTTCTTTAATTTCATCCGTCGCATACTTATCCAATATTTCCTTGATTTCCAGTTTTTGCCAATCGTCCCAAAAAATCTTATATGCATCAGGCTTGGGAACAGGATGATATAAACATGGCTGATTTTTGTAAAATTTTAGTTTACTTTCTGTCCAATTCAAATTTAATTTAATATCCGAAAAAATTTTTCCCCCTTTCTCAGTATTTACAATCAACATAGAGCTATCATACTTTGCTCCAAAAATAGATGGTTCTAAAAATCCCCCCATTGTAATATCCGAGTATCTATTAGTACACGCAAACTGACATCTAAAGCATGAATCTCTGTGCGCTAAATGTGAATAGAACAGTGCTGCATAGTCGTTTTCCCAGTATTCATCTCCTTTATCAGACCAGTAGGATTCTGTGTAATTTCCTAGTTTGCGACATCTCTTATTTCTGAAAACAGCCTTTTTAATGACTATATTATGTTTTTCTGATATGTATTTCAAATACCTCCCCCATAACTCCGGAGATGGTACACCATGGCAAATAAAATCACACACAATAAGATTCTCATATTGCTCATAATTCTTTTTAATCGCCGCACATTGACAGGGAGTTCCTGTAAATAAGACTATTCTCTTATTTTTCAAATCACTTTCTAATTGTCTGTAAATCTCGCTCGTAATCACGCTTTGAACATATTTCGAAGTGCACATTAATTTGCCGCTCTGTTCGCCCGCTGCTCTAACATGTTTTACTACAAAATCCTTTAAATCTAAAATTGCTCCATATACAACGCCATTTTGTTTAAAAACATGTTTTGAAAGTTCCGAAAACACACCACCGCACTGACTTCTAATCAATATTTCAACATTTTTACTTGCAGCCTGATATATTATGAAGTTATTCTTCTCTCTGTGAATTTCAATTGGACATACTCGCTCGCAAATTCCACATCCTATACATTTTGCTTGATCAATCCGAGGATATAAAAATCCCTTTTTGTTCTTGCACATATTAATTGCATTTACCGGACATTTAAATTTGCAAATTCCACATCCATAACATTGAGATGATTCATTATTTGTCAAATAATTGGTTTCCATTGAAAATATTTCTCCACTCACTTATGTTGTCTTGAATATAATCCCACGTTTCTGCTACTTGAATATTTCTATCTCTTTCCGGAAAATCCGTAATTTCTTTCATCGTAATGTTATCAAGTTCATTTACATCATAAATTACAAATCCCTTTTTTTGATAGTTTTTAAACATTGATGTATCAGTTCGAAGATACACTTTTCTTCCCATCTGTAGCATAGCAAAAATATTTCCCATCGCCTGTTGACGATCATTATTAAAAATGCCAACTTGGCAATCAGCAAGAAATTGATTATAATCCTTTAATTTCATCCATTCTGTAATTGCATGAAATTTTCTTCCAAATACATTAACTCCATATGAAATTATTTCATCTCTATATCTATCATCACCATATGACAATGGACAGTATATCTCTATTTCTTCATCTTTTAAATGTGCTAATTTTTCAAAGATTTCTTTATGATGATTCTCATTAGTAGCGGAATTTCCGACAACAATTTTTAACAATCCATTATACGCATTTTTTCTATATAGTGTATAATCATATTTTTTTTGTGGATCACCCGGTACCCCTGCAACATAAACATGTTTTTTTTGTATACCTGTTATATCCTTATATTTTTCGTATTCCCCTTCTATTAAATATATTGCACCATACGATCTCTTAAAGCACGAAAGTAACATACGTCTTTGTATCCATCTACGCCAATCCCCAAATTTGATTTTTTCTCGTACCTGGTAGAAATCTCCTCCCCAATATTGTAAATACATTTTATTAAAGGCAAATTGTGGCCAGAAAAAAATCATCATCTCTACACCAAATACACCAGAAACAATGATTTTATCTGCCTCTCTAACCATTTGTCTCACCTTGCCGCTAAATGCTAACCATTTACTATCTGAGTAATATTCTACGTTCTCTTCATCAATCAAGTCTGACCTTTTTCCGGTTTCTCCACTGTAATTATAGATTGAAATTAAAAAAGAATGTTCGTATTTCTTCATATATCGTTTCATAAAATTAATATATCCGATTGTAAATTTATCATTGGTAATAATGTGTAAAATCTTCATTTATTATTCCCAACTCCTTTTCTTTAATATATGAATTCTATGTTATTTATATTAGGTAGAGCTATCTATCCTCACAATCTAGCATCAACGAGTAATATGGAGTTTCCCTTAATTTTATTTGATTATCCAGCCATCTAATCACAATCTCTGGGTTTGAAATAGTACTCGTAACTGAACCTTATAATCAAAAGTTAATATCATCAACCTAATTACTGATCACAAATCATTCGTGAGTTCTTTTCAGTCCTTCATCAGCAAAATAACTACTCTGAACTATGCGCAATTCTCCACATACTTCTCACACTGCAATCTCTATATCCCTAATGCTAACTATTTTTCATACAGAAATCCCATTTTCCATGCCATTTTCAGCTCTTTTGGACAAACATTACATAGTATTGTTTTCTATCAAATTAATCATCAAAATTTACACTGTGTCTTTCTTTGTTACAATCGCTCCAATTGTTACTGGCGTTAATTTATCATTTGACTCTAAATCTTCTTTCTTCATATCTTGCATACTTAATCCATAAATAAAACCTGCTGCTGTTTTTGGATTTCCCATAGATATTACAGACATATCTTTCACATCAGATATGTCACTAAAAATTTTATACAGAGCAGTTTCCGAAAATCCCCAATAATGTCCCCATCGTGAGTCATCATATCGACTAATCATCGAAATACCAGAAACTGTGATTAACGCTACACCACCAGGTTTCAACATCTTAACAATATTTATCGCTGCACTTTTTACATCATAAATAAATGGAAGTGTCTGTGTCAAAATAAAGCAATCCAAAAAATTACTTTCACATCCTTCACCGGTTTGTAGATCTCCATATACCATTTTACTTCTTGAACAATCTAATGTTCCTCTATCTGCTGTTAAAACATACGACGCATTAATACATCTCCCAAATTGTCGAGTGTACGAATTGTCTCCAATTTCCATCACTGCACCCGTAATGTATTTTCTTGCTTCACGTAGAAATTTCTCAATATAGTATCTGTCAATTGGAATTCCTCTATCACATCCCATATCTTCACTTACTACACTAACAGGCCAATCTAAAATAGGATTGAGTTTTTCTCTCCTAACCTTTTTTTCCTTTTTTTTATTTAGTAATTTACTAATAATCTCTACTCCCATCCTTCATCATCCCTTAAGTTTTAAATATAACCAATCTAGTATTCTTTGTATAAATGGTTTATAAAAATATTTACGAAAATCTCTCATTATACTTTTATTAATATCTACATTCTCCAAAGTATAGTTATAATTTTCGCCTTCAATCTCTGTGTGAAACAGGTCAACGTCATCATGAGTATGAGTTCCTGTTTCTCCCCATCCTATATTTTTTACCAATGACTTTACAGGCAAAATTGTTATCATATTATTTTTGCTTTCTTGATAACACCATCGAATGGCCCATGAGTCAGTCTTTCCATCCATTTGCATTTTCAAGGTATTTACCATATCCTGTCCGCCTCTTTTAAAATGCCTTCTTTTTTTCCAGCTTCTCATCAGCTCTTCAAAATCAGATACGTTCCAGTCCACTAACTCCCATCTGTCAATCCACGTTGCCCAGCCACAGCTTTCTCCTCGATAACACGCATACACATCGTGTGGATATTTTTTTAAGGCGTTCAAGCGATATGTTGTTCCTCCTATGGACCATATTCGTTCATTTTTTTCATAATACTCTAAACATTCATTCATGAAATTCAGAAAATTACTAGCTGTAAGTAAATCATCCTCTAGCACAATGACTCTGCCATAAGTCTTTATTATCTTCGAAACACCCGCTATAATAGAGTTAGCTAACCCTCTGTTTTCCTCTGCTTCATAAATAGTAACTGCCTTAAAATTGTTTTTCTTTTTAAAACTATGTATACATTCACGAACTAGTTCAACTTCCCTTATATCCTTTTTCCCCTTAGGCCCATCTGAGAAAATAAACACTTCGGTCTGATATGCCAATTGGTTATTATTAATTGCTTCAAGCATTTTCTTTGCCAATTCTGCTCTATTATATACAAAAATCACTAACGGTGCATAATCTGTTTGCATCTTTTTCTCCATCTCCTTAACAAGGGATATATTGATAATTGAGTTACTGCTACATCTATAACCTCTAAATTAGAATTGCATTTTCCATACGTATGTATACCTATCTTTCTATATCTGGATCTGCTCAAATCGATATTTATATCAGAAACCGTTTTTTGAGCGCAGTATTCTTCCACTATTTCATCTCTATTGAATACAATTATTTTATTTAATCTTAAATATAATCCATAATCCGATTTTGTGCTTTCTTGGACAATACGATAATCTTTTTGAAAGTTTCCTCCATTTCTCACTTTTAGAGATGGTTCCTTATCTGTATATCCTATATTAAATGTTATTTTATCACTTTCATCTAAATTTTTAATCTCTATAATTTGTCTTTTAACATAAAGTGGATCTTTGTCAATTATTCCTGCCAGCAGTAAAAATGTATCTTCCTTTTCTTTAATCGCTATATCAACAATTTTCTCATTCATATTAAATGAATAATAATGTTCCCAATGGTATGGATCATTACACATCTTATATATTTCGATGGACATTGTCTCTGATGATTCAGGGAACATATAATAATCCCCTTTGTAACTAGTAATCACTGGAAATGACATATGCGTCTTTCTTTTTATAATGGTTTTTGGACGTTTTATTTTCCCGTTTTTTACTTCACTTACCCCAATAAAACCAATTTGTCTAATACGGTCATATTTTTCCACAAACACATAATCAATTCCCATAATAGAAACAGGTATAGGATCTGCATACCAATATCTCAATCCTGGTTTCAATATGTTGAAATATGATACTTTTTCTTCCCAAAAGTTCTTCCCTTCTGTTCTATAGCCAATACAATATGCAGAATCAATAAAATTATTTATAATAAAATCAACGATACTCATTTCCTTGTGCGTGATAATCCTAAGTTCTCTACCACATATTCCTTTCATTCCTACCCTGCTATTCGATTCTTTTATATACCGACATCCTAAAAACTCACTGTAAAATAGCCATCTGTAAAGCAGGTATTGCTTTCTATAAGCTCATATTTATATTCTCATAGCACTTTATCAGATCTTCTATATTTTTATCTGCATTGTGAGTTATATACGCCCTATTTCTTGCATTAATTCCATATTGAATTGCTTCATCAACATTTTGGAAGAGATAGTCTATATCTCCTGCCATTATATACTCTTCGGAATACGGATAGAATAATCCCTCCACTTCATGTCTCATCATACTCGGCATTCCTCCTACGTATGACGCCACAATCGGCATTCCTAATAACATTGCTTCTCCCAATGAATTAGACGAATTTTCAATAGAAGAAGGGCATATAAAAACATTACTTCTCAAGTATGCTTTACACATCTCTTCTGCGTCTAAACTTCCTAAAAACACTAAATTACTTTCTAACTCATTTTCTTTTATTAACCCAATAATATAATTAGTATAATCGCTGTTGAATAATCGGCATTTTTTTGTAGCTGATGAATATACAGTTCTAGACGGAATATAAATTTTAAGGTCACAATACTTCTTTTTTAAAATCGCTGCTGCTTTAAGCAACATGTGAAATCCCTTTACCGGATAAGTTGCTTGACTTATTATTATAGAATGTTTTTCGCAGTTTTCATATCTCCATTGTTTTTCATAAAATATTTTTCTAAGTGTTTCATTACATTTATAATATTCAATTGTAGGATTAATTTGTTTTACACACATATAATCCCATTTTGTTCTTCCAACTACATTTCTAATTTCAGATAGTAACTTTTTTTCATATATACCCCGTTTTTCAAAATTTTGTTTTCCGCATTTTATAGAGTCTCCTGTGATGAAGTCCCACACGATTCGCCTTTTTTCATATTTTTTTTCAATACCATCATCATATGCTAACGCTATTTTTGAAATTAAGCCCTGTATTGAAACCACACACCTGCTATCCACATTTGCTTTTCTGCAAGCCCTCCACATCGAATAACTATGCGGAAACTCAGTTCCCATAATATGAATTATATCAGGTTGTTCTTTTTTTATAATTTCATCAAATTCATCCTCCAAATGCTTATTATATATTATATCACACTTGTTTGGAATTCCATAAAATGTTATATTGTCTTCACGCCAAATAATTACCTCATTTTTTTTAGCAATTGTTGTACAAAAAACCAATTTATGTCCTAACAGAGCCAGTTTTTCTGCCACTTCAATCAACCATCCTTCATTTACAGAAACTGGCAATCCAACTTTAATTGCTATCTGTGGTAATGGATAATTTGTCAACCACAAAATTTTCATTTCTTTTCCGATCCTGCCCATACATTTTTCAATTAATCTTCTCATTATAAATTCATATTTTCAGTATAACTCATTAATATTTATCATATATTTTTTGTATTTCGCTAGTGAAAACAATTGTGTGGCCACCTGCACTAATATACTTTCTATCCTATGTTCTTTTCTTTTCCCCACTTCGTTATAATATTCTTCAATGTTTTTTGATTTCTGCTCCTCGTGGATTCTAAAAGAAGCCAAATTACATTGAACAGTATATAAATCAGCCATCGTAGCCATTTTCTTCCATAGATGATAATCCCCGGCATATTTATACTTTTTTTCTATTCCTCCCACTTGCTGCCATACTTTTCTTGTCCAAAAGCAGGATTCCTGCTGAATAAAATACATGGTTTTTCCATCATATAATCCTCTTTTTATCAAAGGTGTACAAAACACAGCTGGCATATTGGGTAATTGATATGTTATCTCCTCGCTGCCATATTGCTTTGTATTAGATGGAATTCCCATAATCCATTCTACATTTCTTTTTTCAAATACCATTGCTACCACATTCAGTGTCCATGGAAAATAAAAATCATCTGAGTTCAACCATGCGTATACATCCCCTGTGGCAGTAGCAAATCCCTTATTGATTGCATCATACATCCCTTCATCCGGTTCACTAATCCATCGCATCGGATATGTTCCTTCATATTTTTTTATAATGTCCAAAGTTTCATCTGTAGATACCCCATCCACTATAATATGTTCGTAATTATCATATTTTTGATTTTTTATAGATAATATACATTTTTCCAAATACATTTCGCTATTATATGTTGGTGTCACAATTGATATTTTTGGATTTTTAATCATATCGAATCATTTAACGAAAAAGAACTTTTCCACTCCTCTTAAAATATTAACACAGACACTATTATGCTTCATAAAATCTATACACTTGTATAACCACAACAGTCTCTTTTCGTAAGCACACATACACTTCAATGTTTCTCTCTCAAAATCCTTCACATGTGCTGAACTAAACCCTTCCTGTAGAACAGATGCTACAGGAAAACTCATGGCTGCAAATTGCTTTTTTTTCTTTATATGGTATAATTGCCACTCTTTATCAGCACAGACCAGATATTTTGTATCAAACGATTTTTCTCTGAACAATTCAGTTCTTGCAAAGATGGCCTGATGGCAGATACAGTCACCCGTCAGGAAATACAGCTTTTTTGAGCAGATCTTTCTGTACTTTCGCAGTTGTTCTGTCTCTTTGCTGATCTGTAAAATATCTCCATATGCAACATCTACTGCCTGTTCCTGAATAAATCCGTTTACCTTCTCTAATACACAATTCTCAATCAGACAGTCACCTGCATTAAGGAAAATCACATACTCTCCCCTCGCCAGAGATACTGCCTGATTCATTGCATCATATATTCCACAATCAGGATCTGATATAATCCGGAATCTGTCATTCGGTTCTATCATAGAGTTTATAATGCTAAGAGTGGCATCTTTTGACTTTCCATCTTTAATAATATATTCATAATCCTGAAAGTTCTGTGAAAGCACAGATTCTATGGTTTTCCTGATATACTTCTCCGCATTATAACAGACAGTAATAATTGTAAACTTATATTGATACATACGTCACCACATTTCATGTTCTTATATAGTCTTGTACAGCTTGATAATTTCTTCCATTTGTCTGTTTTTATCAAATCTCTCTGCCCTTGCTCTGACAGTACATCTCTGTAAATTTTGCCTCTCTATTGTCTGTATTGCTTTCATGTAATCTTGTGCCCTTGGCTTATTTACAACCAATCCGCTGTTCTCATTCACCAATTCCTTCACCGCACTGGTATCCAGTACGATAACCGGTATTCCGCAGGCCATGGCTTCCACTGTAACCAGTGAAAATGATTCCTCTACAGAAGGATTAATAAAAATATCTGCGCTGGAATAGATTTTCACAAGTTCCTCTGTATCACTGGTTCTTTCTATACCTGTTATGTTATCAGGCAGCTTCCTTATCTGTCTTTTAGTAAGTCCAACCAGAACTATATGATATTCATCTGGTAATGACATAGCTAAGGAAAAGAAATCATCCAGTCCTTTCCTTTTATCCCAGATATTAGCAACTCCGAGCAATATCTTTTTATTCGGATCGACATGATATTTTTCCCAGATGTCCTTTCCTCTGTCAGGGTGAAATATCGATAAATCAATCCCATTATGTACAACCTCGACACATCTGTCCTTCAGAAAGGATTCTTTCACAATATCTCTGATCCATTCAGATGGTGCAATGATCGTAAGATTTGGAATCTGCCTAAACCATTTCTGCTTCATCCTGAAATTTCTTCTGGATTCGTCACACAGAAAGCTGATCGGATAAACTTTTTTCTGTGGACATCCATGACACTCACTTTTCCATTTATTGCAGTTTACTGCTGTAAAATAAGCGCAGTGACCGGTCACCGGCCAGCAGTCATGAAATGTCCAGAAAACTTCCCCCTTATATTCGTCCCTTAGATAACGGCACAGTGTTGGTATGTGCAGATAATAACCATGCAGATTATGAAGATGAATAATATCGGGCTTTTCTTCTCGAAGCCATCGGATCAGCTTCTTGGTCGCAAAATATGAGCCATATCCCTGCGCATCAAATAGTGTAGTCAGGATCACGTGACTCCAGAATGACACGGGATTACCAAATACCCTTCCTTTTATTCTGGTAGAAGCCGGTCCTCTTCCCACAAAGGATATTGTATCATATCCCTGCGTTTCTGCATACTGCTGAATATCTGCCATAATGCGGCCGGTACTGGCATAGAATACTGTATTAATTTGAACCAGCTTTTTCTTTTTTTTCATCTGCTTCTACTCCCATGCCGCATTGAATAACCTTCCATTCTTTACTATAATACTTCAATAATTACGCTTTCACAAGTAAAATCACTTTATCCCGTTTCTGTTTTTCACCTGTATATAAGTTTCCTATTCAAATTCAATTTCTTCATTGATTTTCTTACGGATATCAAGTCTGTTTTTAACATCAAATTCGTTTACCAGCCAGCCATTCAGATTGCAGTTTCGTACGAACTCATCTATATCTCTGGTAATTCCCTTGAAGTTCTTAACAAAGGAAGAAAAATAATATTCTGCTCCATAAGATCTTCCTTCGTATAACGGTCAAAATTAATGATCGCATCAAATTGTGATGAGACTGGGACCCGTACAGATGGAAAAACCTGCTGGGTTCACGTTGCATCCGATCAGGATTATACCTATCTGACCATAAATCAGAAACGTGGTCAGACAGGCATGGATGCTGCAGATGTACTGCCACATGCCCGCGGAATCATCGCGCATGACTGCTGGGGTTCATACTGGAAGTATCAGGATGTGACACATGCCATCTGCTGTGCGCATCTTCTCCGTGAATTAAACGGTGTAATTGAAAATCACCCGGAGCAGACCTGGGCGATCAGGTTTAAGAAGCTTCTTCTCGACATGAAAAAGGTGCGCGATAAAGCACTTCTTCCAGATAAAGATGAGATCAGCTACTATCACCGCCATAGGCTTGACATGGAGTACGATGCCATCATCAAAACTGCATATGAGGAAAATCCACTTCCTGAAACACCTGCTAAAAAGCGCGGTCGCAAGAAACAAAGCAAAGTATTAAATTTGATCTGCAGACTGGATAATTACAAGGAATCAGTCTGCCTGTTTATAAAGAATCTCTGTGTACCATTCGATAACAATCAGGTGGAACGCGATCTGAGAATGGTAAAAGTAAAAAGCAAGGTATCAGGATGCTTCCGAAGCGAAGAAGGCGCACAGGAATATCTTACTATCATGAGTTACATCGGACTCCTCTTAGAAAATCAAAACAGATTTTCATTACGAGAGAAAAGTTGACTTGGTACTCATATTTGCGATTCGTACTTTTTACCGGTACATGTAAAATAATTAGTGTCTGCTGATTAAGCAGATATCTGCAACTTCCAGCTCTTACATCTGTTCCAGTCATGCCAGAAGCAGAACAGATGCAAAAGAGCGTAAAGTATTTGCCTCCGAATCCTGAACAGATTCGTCACGAATACAGATAATGCGATAGAAGTCAACTGCGTTTCTTCCAGTTTTGTGGTAATGCAGCTCATACCATAACAGCGTTTGCTCAGGCTGAAGGTGCGCTCCACCTCGATTCTATCGGTATTATCCTGATACTCCTGTTTTTTATCAACTTTTGCTGTAGCGCTTGGTCTGCCCAGCTTTGAACCTGATAACCGGATTCCATGTTCCGTGCAATAGTTCCTGTTTTCCCTGATCCGGTATATCTGATCTGCCATGACACGTTCCGGATAATAACCGGTACGCTCTCTGAATCGTTCTATTGCTTCAATCAGGCAGGTGCTCTCGTTGTATGCCTCGAAAGATATTTTTTCGATACGCCCATAACCTTCGCTGTCAAGACTGAGATCAAATTTTGCGCCAAATTCAACCGGTACTTTGACCTTACCTCTGACGATCGGCCGGAGCCATGGCTGTGAAATACTTACAATGCGATGCTCCACAGAATGGACTCTGTTATCATACATATACTGTTGCTGTTCATACAGCCTGATGATGGTAAGATACAGACCGATATCCTTACCTGTCATGGCATATCCATCACTCATGAACTGTTCCAGATAGCTAAGCTGTCTGCGGAGTGCGTTGCGGATTTTCCTTGCCGTGTGCTTCCTGCTCTTAGCAAATGCAAGATACTCTTTTCTGGCACGTTTGCGATATCTTCTTGGCAACTTAAGACCATAGCATTTACTAAAACGGTAAATCATGGTCTCCAGTTTTTCTCTTGCTTCATTCAAAAGTGAGATATCCTGCGGATAACGTATGTTTGCAGGCGCACAGGTTGCATCAAGGGTCAGCGTTCCTTTGTGTGTATCTTCTTTTGCAGTACCATCATCATTGGTTTTTCCTCCGGATGGCGGAGTATGGTCATCTTTGTCATCATCCTTATGCGCAAGAAGATACTCGTTCACTTCCATCAGCATCTCTGTGGAAATGCGTTTACGAAAAAGAACCAGTGTACAGCCTGGCATATTTTATTTCAAATTCATCCCATGGGATACGGTCAGCTATTTTGATCCAGCGGTTATCCGGATTCAAGTGGAGCCCCAAAGGCTGATTGAAATCGAGGAATGAATGCTGTAACTTGTCAATCGGTTTGTACATTGTTTTAGCCGCTTTATGCTCAAAATCTGTAAAAAACTGCAAGAAAAACGGTTTGTTTTCGTCAAAATCCTTGGAATCATTATACCAGAAAATGGGGCAAAAATCAGTAAAATCAAGTGTTTGCAACTTAATCAGCAGACACTAATTAGCTAAACTCTTTTAGTCCTCTATTCAATAACAGAAAATCCATAAACCTTATCCATTGGCTCAACATTGATTGCACCATAATATTCCTTGTTTCTTGATACATGTAAACACGTAACTCCGGGCTTTTTTAATAATAAAGGAATCATAGACATTGCAAAAATTAACGGTTTGGGACCATCGGGCACAAAAATCACATCTCCTAATGGCAAAAATTCCTTTGCTATCTCACACAATTTAGAAATCATAAAAGAAAAATCATCAATTTGTAAAGATATCTCCATGTTAGCTCTAGAAATCACTTGTTCATTTACAAAATGCACATTGTCACTTATTATTCTATTATCCCTATTATAAGCATTGCACGTTATATATGAATCTGGATCTAAAATAGAAATCATTGCCCCTGTCCTTACCGCATCATAGCTTAGACCTACAACATGCATTCTCTTTGTTCCTATACGCAAGGATGGTTTACCCAATACAGTAAAAGAATCAATTCCTGCGCTTGGATACACTTCATAATTTATCGGATATTTTCCAGTTACATACCAAAAAAACACCTTGTCCTTTTCTCTTAAATTGTCTCTCAACAATAATGGCAATTGCCAATACCATTTACGCGGCATAGAAGAATAGTCAACATGAACTGCAATATCTTCTTCTATCTGCATTTTAGTTCTAATCATCTTTATTATACTATCACATATTTCTCTAGCACTTTCATATTTAACATTCTCTATATTTATGTTCTCTTGGCTAATAACATCATCTATTCTATCCGCTATGTAAGTATATTTTTTATAGTCATCAAATACAAACACCAATATATTACTTGCCAAGATATCTTCCTTAATCCTCTTATACAATTCCATTGAACGATTTTCATACCCAAATGCACAAATAAATATATCGTTTCTATTTATGTACTTTTTATCAAATTCTCGATTTATAAATTTAATCATTTAATCCCCCATCAAATAAAGATAACTGTACCCATTCTTTTGCTTCTTTATTCTTATTTTTTACAGTATAAACATTTGTTTCATTATGTGAAATTGTTATTTTTTGTGGGCTATCACTGCGCATTGGCAACCAATATGCCATCGCATAAATATTAGCCAGATTATATCTTGTATTTTCACTTATTCCGCAAATTTTAACCTCATCCTCAACAATAATTCTTGAATACGCAATTGCCAACTCAATCCATTCCTTGCATTCTTCATAATTATTATTTGTTGAATATTCTAAAATAAAGGAAGATCCCATTGTTCTCAAATAATCTCCATGAACTTTTTCATGCAAATTATCTGAAATCTTACTTAATTCTTTATATATAACCGGTCCCTTTTTCTCTAATGCTTGAGTTTCTTCACAAAACTTCTTTACAAAATTCACGACCACTTCATGCTGTACTTTAGTAGATAAAGATGTTTTTCTTGCCTTTTCAAATAAGTCGTTCATAATCTGAATGTATATTCTTGGATTTCCTTGTGATAATTTTCGTATATTAGGAGCTCCTGCATACCATCCGGGTTTATAATGTCCTTTTTTCGTTAACTTATACATCTCTCTCACAAATAAAATAGGTGCATATTTGTCATAAATAGATTTTCTTGTATTCCTATAATTAATAGCATTTTCTTTTCTCTTAGGAGAAAAATTTTCAATAATCTTCTTTTCAATAATATCTCTTTTCGCTTCTTCCTCTCCCAATTCCTGTCTATAATAATCTATTTGATCATCATTTCCAACTTTTCCTAAAAAGGACTCCAAATCCGGACACTCCAGCTTTTCTCCCATCATTCTCTTCAACCTATGTGAGCACAACTTATTTGTTAGTGCAATAAAATCCTCTCCATTACATTCTAAATCAACAACCCGAAATGAAAAATCATTCCCATCTGTGACAGAAACATTAGCAACCAATGTTTCTAATGTTTTATGATAATAAGGCAATGTTGCTACTTTTAGTGCAATTCTATTTGAATCAGATCGAAACACATTATTTATACATCTTTGTAATGTCTTATTTAAAAACTCTGCCTCATCAATGCATACTATCCATGTAGGTTCTTGTTCCAAATTCAATATCTGATTGATAACCAACCTAGCCGATAATAATGGTGCACATATCTGCCGTTTAAAAACCGCAGGAATTTTACTTAAGTCGGCATTATTCCAATCTATGCTATAATACATATTAATAATCTTATTAGATAATGAGTAAAATTCATATATTTCTGATTTTTGATCCCCAAACCATATCTTGTCTAAACATTCAACTATAGACACCATTTTTTTTGCTCGTTCCACAGATTCCTCTATGTCATCTACCATAGAATTCAATTCCGTAATCAAAGCCTCTGCCAATTTACAATTAAATCCAAATTGGAAAAGAGAAATTCGCTCAGATTCTGACAGGTTTGGATCATTAAACGGTGCTACAAATTCCAAATGCATAGGTACATATATTGCGATAAACTCCTTATCCTCTACAATTTTTTTTGCTTTGGGATCTTCAATTTTCTTTAGCATTGAATATCTCATCATTTTTAGTAAAAACGTTTTCCCACTCCCTCGTGTTCCTAACAGTATTTCATGTTGGTCATTAAACAATGTCCAAAATTTTGAAATTGGATAAAACTCACTAATCACCTTCGCATCCGAAAAATTACGGGCTTGATTATCACTAAACGGATTTGGCCCTGTATAATTTTTTATGCCATCTGATATTCTTACCATTACTCAGTCTCCTTTCTTCAAAAAAATCACTTCCTCTGGAAATGCTCCTATTATTTTATATTTTGACGAAAGCATACTTTTCAGCTTGCTATTTAACTCATCAAAAGTAATATACTGAAGACACTCATCTACCCCATCCCAAGATATCGGGGTTGTCCCTTCCGTAGGTAATTTTAAGACTGCTCCCTCAATTTGTTCTTTTGAAAATATTTTCCCTAATTTCATTTTGTAGTCTAATGGCGTTTCATTACAAAATTTTAATTCCTTCCAACCTTCAGATCCTGTATATTTATAATTATACAAAACTGTGTTTTTCTTATTTTCGTCAATTTCTAATATGTGCATCGTATTAGGAATATCTCCATCATTTCGATGTGAAGAATTAACCGAAAGACTTCCTGCGCATATTAATGTAATAGGCTTTCCTCCTGAACCAATCTGCATTGTTTTCGCAATTGGATGGTGTCTATGTCCATGAATAACTATATCAATTCCTTTCTCATTTACTATATCCATAAACTCGCTTCCCTCCTCAATTTCTGAAATATCTTGTGTTGGAAGCGGATATGTATATTTAAATGGATGATGATGAACCAAGATAATTTTAACTCTTGTATCATTTTCATATTTTTCTGTTATATTTCTTAGCCACTTTATCTGTTCAAAATCAAGCTTCCCATGTGGATAATCTTGGTCATGCACACATTTCCAGCCTGAATTTAAAATAAATACAACGAACCTTTCTTCTTCATATACTCCTGTAAAAGGCGCTGGTCCTGCACTTTCCCCTCTCAAAGACAGTTTCTCAAAATTATTATTCACACAGCTTGCCGCAATTAGATTATATTTCTCTCTAATTACTTTTTCTACCTCTTCGGAAGTAGTTTCCTTTATAACCAAATCACTTATTTTAGTTATATTACGATCTATATCATGATTCCCCAGACAACATAAAATATGATCATGTGGTACACCAATTTCATCCGCAATAAATATAATTTTTTCTTCACAATAATGAAACTCCTGCGGGCTCGCTACAGATGTTAAGTCTCCCGCAATAAATATATACTCAACTTCCATATTCTTTAATATTCTTATTAAACCATCTTGTAAAGAAACTGCCCCTCTATTTTCATCTTGAATTACTTCTCCAGGAACGGAGAACTCTGATGTTCTTGAAAATCTTCCAAAATGAATATCACTCATTAGTGCAATTCTAATCATATGTGTTCCTCACCCATTTTCACTTCATAAGATGTTATCAATAGCTCTGTTATAATGCCCCTTTTTTTTGCATTACCCGCAATAGTACTAGCCCGTTTTAAATCTTTTATAAAAAAACCACCTGCAATATACATTTCACGTATCTCTTTGCAGTCAATATTAGTCAATATAATAATTACCCCTCGTCTTTTCGCATCCTTTAAACATCTAAACAGTCTTTCTTGATCATTCCATGTGAATAATTTATCATTATATTTAATAAAACCTTCTTGCCTTTTTTGAGATGTATATGGTGGATCAGCAAAAATCAAATCTCCCATATGTGCCTTTTCAATTGTTTTTTCAAAATCATCTACTAATATATTTACCTCCTTCAATATCTGCGCATACTCATCAAACAAATCTATATCATAGATACAATTATTTTTTGTTCCTATAGGTACATTAAATTTTCCATTCTTATTTACACGATACATACCGTTAAAGCAAGTCCTATTCAGATATAAAAACCTTGCTGCCTTCTCCAGTTCTGTGTTACAAGAATTTTCTCGTATTTGATAATAATATGTTTGACAGTGTGCTTTTTGATGTTGTTTCATCATTTTTTTCAACTCATCTGGTTTATCCCTCATAACAATATATAAATTTATCAATTCCTCGTTTATATCTGCTATAAGTGCCTTCTGTGGCCGTAATCCCCAAAAAACTGATCCTCCGCCCAAAAATGGCTCATAATAATTATTATATTCTGTTGGAATTATCTCTAAAAGCTGATTTATAAACCAGCTTTTTCCTCCTGGCCATTTTATAAAAGGGGTTATTTTTTTTTCTTTCATATTGTCATAATCTTTCTTAACGATATTATATTTTATATTTTTTTTGTTATTTATATATATTATATCAAAAAAGGTTGCAAAACTCAAAGCAGAATTTCGCAACCTTTTTTCATAAATCCTTACTATTATTCACTTCTATCCTTCAATTCTTTTTCTCGCCTTCTGATTTCCTTTTCAAGTATCGCTATTGTCTGTGTCAGAGACCGGATTTTTTCACTTTGTTTGGATACAATGGACGTGATTGACATCAGAATTGCAATCACAAATGCAATTGCCAGGATAAAGAGCCCATTCATACTTCCCTGTATCCCAATGATACCGATTATAATTGTCAGTGATTCTGGCCAGATTACCAAAATCCCCATACATAATCCTGCAAAAAGCCACAGTAAAGTATATTTTAAAGAAATCTCTCTTTTTTTCAGGAGCAAAAGTATTAAAATAAAGTATATGATCAAAACCAAAATCAGGCTGATCCGCAGTTTATCTGGTATCATTCTTTTTCCCTCTTCGTATTCCAAAACTAATTCTGCTGACAAAAATTGCCAAAGTTACTTTAATCATATAATAAATAGAGCGTCTCAAATTAATTGAACTGCTGCCTCCGGCTCTTTCCTTCATAACGACCGGCACTTCTATTATTTTTCCCCTGTGCATAATTGCTGCTACTATTGCTTCCGGTTCAGGATAATCACTTGGATAATTCTCTGCATATAGCTTAATAAACTTTTTATTGACTGCTCGGAATCCACTGGTTACATCCTTTACCTTTTTGAAACAAAGCACATGGATCAGCCCACTCAAAAAGGAAATTCCCATTCTACGTGTTACGCTGGATTGAAACCCCTCTTTTTCAATAAATCTGGATCCTATAGTGATATCAGCATCTCCAGAAATAATCGGCTCAATCAGCTTTTCTACGTAGGCAATATCGTGCTGCCCGTCTCCATCAATCTGAATCGCAATATCGTAGTGATTCTTCAGCGCATATCGGTATCCTGTCTGAACTGCACCACCAATTCCAAGATTCAAGGGAAGATTTAACACCTGATAATGATTTTTAAGGCAGATCTCCTCAGTTTCATCTCTGGAGCCATCATTCACTATCACATAATCATACTGAGAATAATTCTGTATTAAGTTATTTACTACTTTCTCAATATTCTCTGCCTCATTATAGGCTGGAATAATAAGAAGGATCTTTTCCCCATTGTTTTTCACTGTCAATTACCTTCCACCCGTTATTTTCTCTCCCATACTCCAACAGTCCATTTCCAACTGCCAGTTTCTATTGGAATTTGTTCCTTCATAATATAATATTGATCTCTATTTTCGGTAAAATCATCCCAGTCTCTGGTAAAGCCAAAATTCTCAACCAGTAAAAGTGTATCATATCTTTGTGCTTCTAATCCATTCAATATTTGCTCTCTGTATTGTTCATGTACTTTTTTCAATTCCAATGCTTCCGGAAATATTTTTCTCACTAAAGCAGACTCTTCCATCATGTCCCAATACTGCAAGGCCTCTTTTCTCAGAATATATTGATTCTGTCCACAATCATACATATATCTCCCATTAAGAAGTTCTTCATCCGTATTCTGTGAAGTTGCAAGTAGGGCTGCACTGTTTTCTGCAATATCATATAAATGGTTCCAGTTCGCCAGATCGTCCTTTGTAAGTTCAGGTGTTTTCAGCCACCATGCAGGATATATTGCACATACAAGTGCAATTAACCTGATTCCATTTCTTAGCCATTTACCTTTTATCCTCTCGCAATTAAGTAACCAATTCAGTGCTCTCATTGCAAGAATAATGATTGCCGGCAATCCTAGCTACAAATGATAAGAAAGATGTGCCCCCTGATTCTGTCCAAAATAAATCAAAAGTATCATCATACTAAAGAAATGGATCCAAACAAAATCCACTTCTCTTTTTTTCCTTTCATCCCTCCAAAACCATATCAGGATCATGAAAAGCCATGGAAAGAATAGTTTTCCAATTTTTATAAATTGGGTAATTGACCACCATACACTATTATCAGCTGAATTACCAACCAAAAGCAGCGTTTCAACAAAATATAATGGCATGCACATGTATATTATACTTGCTGATACGACACCAAAAAGAGCTGTCCATCCTATATAATACATGCTCTGTTTTTTCCCTTTATATAGCCAGAGCCAGATTGCTACCGGAAGTCCTATTACAATAGCATATTGCTTACTGTAAAAGCAAAGCACCGTAAGAATACTTAATACTGGAAGGTATTTATTTTTAATGCGTTCTTTCCTTACTGTACACAGATATATGATCAGTATCATCAGCATAACCGCCAGCATATCAGGAAAAGCTGATACGTACGTATATCTCCATCCACAATAGTGGCTCAATAAAAAAGCCAATATTACTGTATACGGCTCTTTCGTATAACAATATGTAATTTGGGATATCAAAACAGCTGTAGCCGTTATATATAAGAAATTCAATCCCAGCAAAACCAATGTTGCAGGCAATGATGTCAGTTTTACAATCCCCGCTCCAATCAAGCTATGCAGGAAAGGATACATATAAAACACCATCGGTTCCCCATTGCCATTTGTCATCATGCGATAAGGATTCTCTCCCCTTGCAAACGCTTCCGCCAATGCCACATTGGCTCCCTGTCTGATTTCATTGGGAATTTCATAGGAAATCATTCTTAATAAATCTCTTCCCCACAGATAGATAATTGCTGCTATGCATACGCCTGCCATGGCTTTGATAATACTGTTACGCTCTATGTTTTTCCCCATATATTTTATCCAAATATCTCTTTTTTATCTTTTTCTACCACTTTTCCATCTTCTACTTCATAAATAATATCAGCATTTCGTATCGTAGTCAGCCGGTGTGCAATGATAATGATCGTTTTCACTCCCTGCAGGCTTTCTATAGACTCCATAACCGCAGTTTCTGTCTCATTATCAAGCGCTGAAGTTGCTTCATCAAGCACCAGTATCTCCGGATCATGATATAATGCTCTAGCGATACCTATACGCTGTCTCTGTCCACCAGATAAACGTACACCTCTGTCTCCGACTATTGTTTCAAGTCCTTCCGGAAGAGTATCGATAAACTCACTGAGCTGTGCCTTCTGGATCGCCTTTTTTACTGCTTCATCATCAATCTCGTTTTCCTCTATTCCAAATGCGACATTATTCCTGATGGATTCATCTGACAGATAAATCGTCTGTGGAATATAACCGATCTGTTTATGCCAGCCGGAAAGATTCTTGAAGACATTAATCTCACCTGCCATAACCTTACCGATCTGCGGTGTCAAAAGACCAAGAAGAATATCTACCATAGTTGTTTTACCGGCACCGGAACCACCTATGAATGCAACTGTCTTTCCCTTGGGTATCCTGCAGGCAGCGCCATCCAGAATCCACTTCTCTGTATTGGGATAAGCATAGCTGATTCCCCTGGCTGTGATTACCCCTGTAAACTTCCACTCCTGTTTCTCATCTACTTCCTGTTTCTTCAAATCCTCAATTTCCTTCAGATCATTATAAATCAGTTCCACAGAAGGAATAGCAAACAGAATATTTGAAATATGTTCGTTAATTTTACCCACGGAAGGCATCAGCTTGAATCCTGCCACTGCAAATACAGCGATCTGCGGTATAAATGTCACAATATCCTCTCTCTGTCCCCAGAACATTTTTCCTATAATTGCACCGAGAAGTCCTGTCATACAGGATGCTTCCACGATATACTTTGGTGTAATAGAGATCAATTTATTCAATCGAAGAATACGGGCATACAGGCCATAGTATTTATCATAATTCTTGACAAAATATTCTTCTCTTCCCAGTACCTTAACTTCTTTAACCCCTCCCATGGACTGGTTGATCCACTGATACAGCTTCGCCTTATAAATCTGACCTTCCTTACCAAGATTTTTGCTGAATTTGCGGGTAATAGACACAAATAACCCAACACAAAGGATCAGCACACCAAGAACCACAATAGTGATTGACTTACTTGTTATAAACAGATATACACCAAGAACAATACAGACCACAACCTCGGCAATCAATTGCATGGTGTGAACCAGCATCTGTGAAAACAGTCCGGTATCTTCCTGCAGACTTCTCTGCAATTCTGCAACATTTTTATTCAAATGAAAAACATAGGGTTCATACAGATAGCTGCGGAGCAGTCTGGTTGATATTCTCTTCTGCATATTGTAAGAGAATTTAAGAATACAGTCCTGCTCTGACCAGAGAAAGATATTTTTAAATACATAAATAAAGATAATACACCCTGCCAGATATGCCAGAAATTCCTTCGAATTACTACATCCCAGAAGCTCATAAAAATAGGAAAGATAGGGATTGCTGCTGATCTTATTCGCATCCATGATAATATCTACAAATGGAGAAAATATAGCCACTCCAAACAGTTCCATAATACTTCCAATTACTACCATAACCAGCAGTAATGCGATCTTTACTTTATCCTTGGTTCCAAAAATATAATTCAGCTTCCTATACATACTTTTCCTCGTTTCTAATCAGGACAGTTCTCTTTCTGATGATAATTAATCCCTTTATTTAAAATGGACAAGTCTCTGTAATTGTGTCCAGTACTTTTCTTCTGTATTCTTGCTGCATAGCTTACCTGGGAAAGACCTGCTACAAGCCCCCCGCACGCTGCCAGCGTATACATATCCCTGAGCACTTCTACTCCCAACTTATAATGATGATCCTTCCTCTCCACGATACTGTTCATAACAGTCACTTTTCCCTTGCTTCGAATCACATTTGTATAATAAACAAGCCTGTCCCCAAATTCTTTTTTAAAAACACCTATCGCATCTTCATCATCTGTTGCAAGAAAAAGAAGTTTATAGTTTCTTTGATTATATACCGTTCTGGCCTCCTGCAGATACTCCTCTATAGTGACCTGCACGGGATGTCCATTATAATTCTGTTTAAAATCAGTCCCTCTGACATGAACCGCCAGAATATCTGTTTCTGTCTGTTCTCCAAATATTTTTTTCTTTTCGCTCTCTATATACTCTTTCAGAACCGGATTCAGATGAATATACTTCTCTGTGATCCTTCCCATCTCCTGCAGATATTTTTCGTTTCTCATATAACCATTGGCATCTTCATTTAATAAAACTGCCAGTTTACTGTTCTCTTTTCTGCTTTTCAGAACATGTTGATACTTATTGATATCTTTTACCATAATCCCTGCAGGCTGTTCAAAGTAATATTCAAACGGATTATCTGTTCCATTTACAGGATGATCCTCTGCGTAACAATACCCTTTGTGAAATCTGACTACCGGTTTTAATCCGTACTGATCTGCAAAATACAAAAAACCAAGCAATCTGTTATGTTCAGCGAAGAAACCGGAATGAGACTCTTCCATATCAATAAAATAAATTGGTTCCTGTATTATTCCATTATCTGTTTTTATCAGTTCTACCAGATTATTATCTTTTCCCAGTTCATTTACCCTTTTTATGAAGCGACTGTCCCCTGATTTCTTCAAACAATACCAGGCGAATTTGAGCCTTTGTATTGTATTATTTTGTCCATCCATATCATCAATTTCCTTTTTTATTCGGTAATTTCTACTCTGATCTGCTCAAGGTAATCTGTATAACCTGCTTTCAAATTTTCTTCTCTCCCAATAATCCCCTGTTTCAGAACAGGTACCTTGTTCTCAGCCTTTTTAAGATACCACTCATATTCCATATCAAGATTTCCTATATCTATCGCCCGATATCCTTCCATTGTCAGATCATAAACCAACGGTTTAGCTGCTGCGCCAAGTGCTACCAGAAACATTTTCTCTTTTTTAACCTTCAAACATGAATCTTTTATTTTATCATATATGGCATACGCATTTTTTGCCGGGCAGATGATCCTCTCTATACTGTTTGCTGTATTCAGAAGATCATTTTCCACTCCACTATGCGTTCCCTGACCTTCTACAACCACAATATCCTTTTCTCTCCATATTTCTTTTATCTTTCTGAACCACTGATCTGACAGACTCTTATCTTCATATATATAATACGGTCTTGAAAAGAAAGCATTTTCATACACCTTATTGGGTCGGCAATATCTTTTATATGTTTTCCATGAAAAAAAGAGATGTTCCTCCCAGAACTTTCTACTTCTTTCAGTGTACAGATCCATATCATCAAAAATACCCGGAATCCCTATAAGAACCTGCTCCCTGTCTGACTGTATCAACTGACTTAACCGTTCTGCCAACTGATTATCATACTCTTGCGTTCCGATAGATACTTTCTCGATAATTTTGATTTCCCCATCCCCAAACCGAACCAGACTCTTATCTGATCTGATCAGGTCATCAATTGTCTCGTCAATTGATTTTACCCTGATGGACGTTTTTCCTTTCTTTTTCCATTCAAATGCAATATGAAATACGGCTTCTTTTATTTTATCCTTCAAATGACTCATTATATTATTTTCTTTCCTTTTCTAGTTCACCGATACGCTGCAGACACTTCTGTATCCCCCTGTAATACTCCTGAAAGCTGCAATGCTCCTTTATTTCATTGTAGCCCATTTTCCCCATCTGCTGCAGTCCTTCTCTATCTTCCAGAGCATTCTCCAGTGCTTCTTTTAAAGCTATCCTGTCATTGTCCCGAAACAGGTATCCTGTCACTCCATGTTTGACATAACACGCAGATCCATTCTGATCACTGCAGATCACAGGAGTTGAAAACGCCATTGCTTCAAGCTGCGATATGGATGCCGGTTCTGCTGTACTCGGAATCACAAACAGATCTGCGCCTGCATATAATTCATCCATTTCACTTCTTTTGAGATTTTTAAGCAATGTTACATGCTGCTCCAGATGATGTTCCTGTATATAAATCTGTTGCTCCTTATAGTACGCTTTATGAAATTCGCTGGAACATTCTCCTGCAACTGTAAGCTTTATCGGGAAATGATCTCTGATCTCATCTATGATCTCCAAAAGCATAGCAATATTTTTTCGTTTTTCATATTTACCAACACATAAAATATGAATCATCCCCTGTTGAAACCATGTTTTATTTTCCGATGGCAACCTTGGTTCCATTACAAAGGGCACAAAGAATGCATTATCTTCTTTTTCTTTATTTACGTCCTGCTTTCCTAAAACCGGTGTGATCCTCACCGCTGGCAACAGTTTCTTCACAACACGGTGTGGAAAATCTTTTTTTATCTCATTCTCCCAAAGCGGGCTCTGATTGTACAGAATCATAGGGATTTTCATATGACGGCATGCCTGACATACAACAATGGAATAAACGGATCTTTCCCGGATAATCATTACCTCAGGCTTAAAATCCCTGACAATATGTCTGATTCTTCTGGCACTGGGAAACCCGAATTTCAATTTCATATCCCCGGCATGACTATTCTTTTTATGCATTTTTAAGTATATGGCATTTCCAAGCAGAAATAAAGAAGAATATCCCGCAATCACAGGTTTTACATAGGAATAATCTTCTACCGTTCCCTGATAATGACTGACAAAACAGACACTATCCCCATTTTCAGTCAGCCCTTTCATGATCGGGATCTGGTTTGTATGATATCTTGGTGCTACATACAAGAAACGCATAAATTTACAACCTTTTCCTTATTCTTCTACACAAAATGCTTTAATTAACGCTATCCACTCACCGGAAATATGCCTGATGGAAAACCTTTCTGCAATTTTCGATGCCGTTTTCCCCATGCTATCAGCCTTTTCCGGTTCCGCCGCAATTCTGCCCATTGCCTCGGCCATTGCCTTGTCATCCCCTACTGGAACAAGCAATCCATTTTTTTCATTCTCAATACATAATCTGCATCCACCACAAGGACAGTCCGTAGCTATCACTGGCAATCCTATCGCCATCGCTTCTAACAAAGAATTGGATATCCCTTCATAATCAGAAGACAAAACATACATGCCAGCCCTCTGTATCCGTTCTGCTATATTACTGCAGAATCCTTCCCATATAACTTTTGAGTCTATATCAAGCTTTTTTGAAAGCAATTTTAACTCTTTTTCTAATGTACCCTTTCCATACATATGCAGTGTATATTCCGGATACTGCTGTGAAAATATCTGAAATGCTTTTAAGAGCATTCTGTGATTTTTCTGCTCTTCCAGCCGTCCAACACATACAACTGTGTTTTCCCTCTCTCCATTGTAAACAGGGATATCCGGTACAGATACCGGGTTAGGAATCACAAGCCCTTTTTTCTGTACATTCACTGGGAAATATGCTTTCGCATCTCCTGTTTGAAATACAATTCTATCAGAGTGACGATATGCAAACTTCCTTGTCTTTTGTTTTCCAAACGAACCAGGATCATTTCTTTCAGATGAAATCATTTTCATTGACAATCCCGTCTTTGCAACTGCCGCGAAAAATGCAGCATCCGGCTCAAAGGCGATCAGAATATTGTCCCTGTTCTTCCTGAAATATCTTCTCATATCAGCAAGCCGTTTCAGACGTTTTCTCATACTGCCGCCACTGATCCCACCAACTGAAACAAGCCTCACCCGGCTATCCAGTGTATACACACATTCATCCCCGGCCGTCATCAAAATTGTTGTATCTATTTTTTCTTTTACAAATTCATTTGCCAGTTCAGAAATTACTCTTTCTGCTCCGCCTCCCGCCATGCTGGGAATAAGAAAAGTAACTTTCATCATGCCTGTTCTCTTTCTCGTCCGCATTCTTTGTAGATACCAAGTAATTTTGTACAATATTGCTCTAACGTGTCAAAGTTGATTTCTGTACAGTTATCTGTATAATATTTTATTCTGTTTCTGTCATTCCACAATAATTCTATCTTGCTTTTCAATTCATCAGCATTCCCAGGTTCAAACAATTCTCCCTGCGTTCCTGCTTCCAGAAGCTCTGGTGCCCCTCCAATATCTGCGCAGAGAACCGGTGTTCCACAGGTAAGTGATTCCATAACGGCAAAAGGACAGTTTTCATAACACTCTGACGCAAAAACAGTAAATCTTGCTCCTGCTATCAATCTGTACAATTCTCTTCCTGACAGATATCCTCTGTTCTGGATATTGGCTGTCCGGTCAACCATTTCCTGCAGTTCTCCACTTCCTGCAAAAATGAATGGAATTTCCGGCACCTCTCTGCATGCCTTAACTAAAGTCTCTATTCCTTTTTCTCTGGAATATCTTCCAAAATACAGAACATAGTTTTCTTTTATTTTTTCCTCTTCCGTAAGTGTAATATCTCCTACAAAATTATGAAGCGTTATAATTCTCCCCTTTAGCTGATCATTGTGGCTTAAAACTTCCCCCAGAAAGAAGCTTGGCGCAATAACCTTATCAATCTTCTTATATGGTTTAAAAATACGATATAATATACCTTCTGCTGTTCCAAGCAGGCTTTTAACTGTCGATCCATGTATACATTTATATTTTGTGCAGTTCCATAAATTACCGTTCAGACATTTCTGGCATCTTTCTCCTGATATATATTGCTGCATCAGATGATTTGGACATACAAGCTGCCCGTCATGTGCAGTATAAACAATAGCTGTCCTTCTGCCGGTCTGCCGGTCATATTTCTTTACCGCATAAATAATGGATGGCGTTAACTGAAAATTAAAGTTATTAATATGCACGGTATCCGGATTAAAATCTTCTAATACACGAAGCAGCTTCCGTTTAGCTTCTCTGGAATACAGAATCTTAAACGGATATAAAAACCGTGCCGCTCCACTGCTGTGAAAATCTACCTCATCAGTGTAACATCCCAGCCGGTTACCTCCGCATCTGCCTGTATGCTCCATTCCAAAATACTGTACCTCATGTCCAAGTTCTTCCAACTTTCTTCCTATACTGAACATATAAGTCTCAGACCCACCATTCATAAAGAGGAATTTATTTATAAACAATATTTTCATTTTGTCTCCCATGACTCATCCATAACCACAGAATCTTTTCCATAGAATTTTGCTACTACACGATTGGTAAATGCCCCTGGGTCACCCGTTACTGGCATATGCATCAGCGGCCCCTGCTGGTCATTGATCGGACATAAATGAGCTTCCCTGATACTGTCATCTAGCAGTATCTCCATCTGTGAATGTATTTGTCTTTTAAAATCCGCTGCCTGTCCACTTCTGATATAATCTGTTGACATCTTAAATACACTGTTTTCCAATAATGTTCCCCGACCCATAAAGACTACCAGGCAGCAGACAATCAATGCTGGAATGACTATTCTACTATGATAATCGTCCTTCTTCATACCCGCATCTTTCCGTCTTCTGAACTGGATCCATCCTTCCCAGTAAACAATAGTTGCCGTTCCTGTAAGTATGAATGTCAGATACTGCATGGATGCTGGACCTAACGATACTTCTACTGCCGCGTATATTTCCGGCGCAAACATTGCCGAAAAAAATCCATACATCAATATAGTGAAAATGATCGGATGAGGAAATTGAAATTCCATCTGTCTGCCATTCAGACATTCCCATGTCAGGATTGCAATTACAATAAAAGCCAGAAATATAAATGTTTTATCTGTAAAATATGTTCCTGTAGTTTGAACTGCTTGCACTAAAGATCGTATGATCGTATAAACTATCATACTGCCGCTGAGGGTAAGATGACTCCCCTCTTCTGCTGCCCTCGCTGCATTTCCAGGCATAATCACCTGTATAACTATCGCTGCAATTCCTGCTGTCAGTGGCACTCCTGTCCAAAACAGTTTTCTGTTCTTCCTGCCCCAGCACAACATTGTCAGCACATATATCATTAAAACAAGCAGGACTGAGAAATAACTGCTCCCTCCCATCATGATTGCAGCAGGTACAGATAACCAGATATATTTTATCCTTCCTGTTCTCTCAAATTTTGACAGAGCTGTAAGCGCAAACATCGCCACAATATGGGGCAAAATATAATGGATCGTCCCTACATACCAGTACATTGCTATAGCCGTACTTGGGATAAACTGAAAACTGAGCATCAATACAAGTGCCACAATCATGGCACTCTGATACTTCTCTAATTTTAATCTGTTCACCAGAACTTCTTTGGCCAGACAATAATATGATATCATCATCAGTAATGACATAGTAACCGGAACTATCCAGAAACTGTATGTAATAAATGCCTCCGGCATCAGAGTAAAAATAAACACAGTAAACCAGTCCCCATTCCATGTCATGCACATGCTCTTTGTTGTTTCCAGACTTGTTTTCAATACCTGCAGCAGAGAGTGCGTTGCAAGCCATATTCTATGGGTTGCCCCTGAATAGCCATAATCATCTCCTGATGGTCTTGCAAAAAAAGCCAGATACCATAATGGCAGCATGGTAATAATATAGATACCTATGGTAATAACAGCAATTTTTTTTAAATCAATCCATCTGGCAAATCTATCCCATTGCTTCATTCCCTTATCTCTCCATTGCATAAAAATAATCCCTGATCTCCTTAACCTGGGGTTTTTCTATTTTTTCTTTTTTTGTCCAGATTGTCATGGAACCACACTTCGTAATATCAAACCCACTCGCATCAAGGGATGGATCATAGCACCAGTGTCTATCGTCCTGATTGTACAGAATAACAATATCCATTTTCCCAAAGTCCTGTTGTTCTGATACACTATTGTCTGCAATCCACATATTGGGATCGAATACCTGATTAATTACACCATCATCTTCATACCAGTAATATACATTATTTTTCCCATGCAGATCATACCAGTAGTGAACTGTCATATTTCCTTCTATATTAGGGAAAAAACAGGAAAGGATATTTGTTTCTTCGTCAGATATTTCATCTACCGCTTCCAGCATGGCTGTTACACTCTCTCCCCGATAACGGTAATAATCTGCTTCTATTGCCATTGCCCTGATATTTGCTGCAAGCATAAGAATCAGTCCTGCCGTATATACGATTCTTCGCTTTCCTGACAACGGTTTCCATTTAGATATCACTATAATGAAAAACCATGCATATCCGATCGTACTTGGAAGCATATACCGTTCTCCAATTCCTGTTCCTGAAAAAACCAGAAACTGTGGTCCCAGAAATGCCAGCAGTAAAATTATCTCTTTCCATAGCTTCTTGAATTCCTCCCAGTAAGTAAGCATGATCGCAATAAAAAGAGGTGAAAATCTTGCATACCATTTCAGATCCCCGGAAAATGAATGTATATGATTTTCTATACATCCTGACAAACTGCTTATACCAAAGCCATCATAATTATCACCGCCTCCTGATATCAGCATAATCACGCTAACCAAAGCTATAAACACCATTGCCAGGACTCCTATAATCCAGTAATCCTGCTTAAGTTCCTTCATGATCACTTTAATTTCAGGTAATCTGTCAAATACTTTGATCCTGTCATACACAATATATAAAATTATAAAGGGCAGTAATAAAATAAAAGACTCCTTATACTGGCACATAACAATAAAGAAAAGAAGGCTTATTACTCCCTGCCATATTTTTTTATTCTTCAGATATCTGAGCAGGAAGAAAAAACCAACAGAGAACAACATTGTACATTGGGATTCCTGTGGTCCAAGCTTCCACCATGCTGCTGACTGATATCCCATTAATGCTGTTAAAGAAAACAATACGGAAAAAAACCGGCTTGCTCCCATTTCTTTTCCGCATGCATACAGAAAAACCATACTGATTACTATCTGTATTGCTTTAATAATACTAAATGCGACTGTATTATATCCAAACAGATAAGTACCAATAATCCTCATCATATAATAAAAGGGTTCATAACGTAGTGTAATATCCCTGCTTAGGACAGATCTGATCAGTTCTAACAGAGAATACTGCCCTGTCTGTAATCCATAAGTCCACTCCAGGAACTCATGATCATCCACCATATGAAATCCTGCTGTAAGTGTCCCAAGTCCAAGTACCACTGCAAGAACTATTCCTGTGGAACCTAATATAACAATAAAAATCTCTAATAATCGTCCTTTTTTTAACTTATCCATGATTCCCTCTTTACAATCTTATCTTTTCCATCTGAAATCTGGATATAGCATCCATCTCAGATATTTACTCTTGCCCAACAGCTTTGCTATCACGCAGGAGCCTGCTATACTGATCACGATCCCCCCTGCAATATGTATTACTGAATTTCTTATCCCCATCTTCAGCAGAATACTTCTGAAACCCGCTGCACATATTGTATGCATAAGAAATACCGGCATTGTGTATTTTCCGCAAAGAGCAATCAGCCTGTCTGATATCCTGTCTGTCAGGAAGCACCCTGTCTGAAATACCAGCAGACATCCCAATACTCCCATTACCATACTATACAAAATCCACCTTATCACACTTAACTCTCTTCCAAATCCTATAAACGACACTGGAACCAGGCTCAATGACAATAAAAATGTGATCCTACGAAATCTTATTTTTCTTTTACTCCACGCTATGACCATCCCTGCATAAAACCAGATGCCCCAACGTAAAATACCCTGTACCGGAAAAATTTGTAAAACATATTCATTTCGCTGAAACATAAACAATATAACTACTATAATTCCGGTAATTACCACCTGTCTCTTCTCATTTAACGTAGGATAACATACAAATAAAAAAAAGAGAATATACAAATACCAGTATGGTGAGAGTGGATCTGTAAATAACACTCTAAAAATTCCACCATCCTGTGTCTCATTAACACTATTATTGAAAAGCAATTTCATCATATAGGTTATCACACTGAACACCATATAGGGAATTCCCAGGTTAACTGCCTTTTCCAATATGTTAATTCCTCTGGCTTTCCATGTTGAAACCCTTCTTTTCTTCTGATATAAATACCCACTGCAGATAAAAAAAACCGGTACATGAAAAAAATAAATCGTATACTCAAACCATGAATACATCCCCGCGTCCTGTATGATCTGACTTTTTTCAAGTCCCTGCAGCAGATGTCCCAACAGCACAAGGATACAGGCTATTCCCCTTGTTGCATCAATCCACGTCTCTCTTGTCGTTCCTTCTTTACTTATCATAAACGACATCTCCATTATACACTTTAATTGTCTTTTCTACTACAGCATCCCAATTGTATTTATTGCAGATAAAATTACTGCTTTTATTTCTGTAGCCTTCTGCGATATCCGGATTGTCTACCAGATACTGCAACTTTCTCTTTAAATCTTCCACATCACCTTTCTTAAAGTGTTCTGCATATTCCTCTACAACTTCCATATTTTCAGGTATGTCACTTACAAGGCAACAGTTTCCATAGCTCATTGCCTCAAGAAGACTTAATGCCATTCCTTCTATATCACTGGGAAGCACAAAAATACTGGCATTTGAATATAACTCTTCCAATATTCTTCCCTGGACAAACCCTGTCATAATAATATTTTTATTTTGTTCGGCATACTGATAAATTTTATGCATGTATTCCGCTGCATGACTGTTGCCTCCGGCAATAACAAGCTTTTTATCTGTATTTATTTTCTGGTATGCTTCTATCAGATAATGCACTCCTTTTTCCGGTACCAGTCTTGCCAGAAACAGAATATAGTCATCCCTTTCCAGTCCATATTTTTCTCTGATATCTCTGCAATCTCTTCTGACTGGTTTCTCTATTCCATTTGGTATAAATACTGTCCTTCTGTGATAAGTATTCCAAAAATACTCCTGGACATTTCGAGACAGCACTATTACTTCATCAGCTTTTCTTGCTGCCTGCTTTTCCCCATACTTCAGTACATGTGCTGCCAGATTTCCCCACTTCGCCCTTTGCCAGTCAAGTCCATGGATGGTAGCAATTGTTCTATACCCAAACAATTTAGGCAATCCCAGCATCACGCAGGGACCTTCAGCATGATAATGAATAATGCCATACCTGCCAAACAGTGCTCTTAATGTTGCTAAAAAGGAATATACAATAGCATTGAGACTGCTGCTCTTAAAAGTAGGTATTGTGATCAGCCGAATCCCATTATATATTTTTCCTCTTTTTTCATCAAACTCTTTTCCTGATACATGATATCCGGATCTGTTATAAGCATCTACATGATATCCAAGTTCCGTAAGTCTTGTAGCTATTTCATCTACCACAATTTCAACTCCACCTTCTCTGGACGGAATTCTTTTATGTCCGATCATTGCTACTTTTTTCTTCCGGTTCTTCTTACGGTCTTTCCGGTTTTCTCTGACCACGCAAAAAATAAAACTGGCATTTGTTGATAGATATCGTGTAAATAGCCGTTTGGGATCCTGGGTAAGCCGGTACAACCATTCCATACATAATTCCTGCATCCATCCGGGTGCTCTCTTTACCGTTCCTGCGCAAAAATCAAATGCCGCCCCAACGCCAATCATTATCCCATTTATTTTATTACGATGCTCATACATCCATATTTCCTGTTTCGGTGCTCCCAGTGCAACCCATACAAAATCAGGCTTTGCCTCATTGATCCTTGCAATAACCTGCTTATCCTCTTCTTCAGTCAGCTTGCGAAAGGGCGGCGAATACATCCCTGCAATAACCAGCCAGGGATACTGTTTTCTCAGCTCTGCTTCCAGTTTATGCAGTGTATCCTCAGAAGAACCATAAAAGAAATGGCGATATCCTCTATTTTCTGACAATTGAAAAATTCTGGGCATCAAATCAGGTCCAGGTACCCGTTCTGCATCATAAAAGCCTCTGCTTCTGCAGACCATTGACAAAGGTTTACCATCAGGCAGCGCCATCGCACCACTGTTCTGGACTATATTATAATCTTTATCCCTGTATGACATCATTGTAGTATGAACATTGGAAACACATATATAATTTCCCCGTAATTCATCCAGATTTTCCGTTAAATATTCTATTGTTTCCTGCATATTAGTTACATTGATATTTGTATTTAATATTGGGCAATATCTTAATTTCTTTTTCATCTTCTATACCTGTGCCGCTACACCAACTTTTTCTTTTTTTCTTTTATAACCAGATAAATAATTCCTGCCCCATACACTGCAATTGCCGTTGTTACTCCCGCAAATAACATATTTCTTATCTGTTCCACTCTTGCAATATTCCCGGAAAAAGGAACCATTTCTGTTTTCTGATCAACATAACCAATTACTTTATCCCCGGGCTGCGGAGCATCATTTTCATCTTGCAGATAATAGCTTTCTTCTATATCATTGGTGTACTCAAAGGCTGTTCTTGGGAAAAGATATCTGTCGGGTGCCTTAAAGATGCCAAACACAATTCCACCTACTATTATTCCTGCTATGAATGATATGCCAAGCAGTTTCTGTTTTTTCCCACAAACAGACTGTCTTATTCTTCTGTTTGTCTTTCCCAAGTCTATTTCAGGAAATTCTATATTTCTATCAAATTTTCCACCACAATATATAATCTTTCCCTTCTGCATTTTTTCATATACTGCCAATCCCAGAAAAACCAATGATATATTTTTGAAGGATGTATTAAACAGAAATGGCTCTGTAATCCCTGCAGTCAGACATGCAATTGTTACACAAAGAGCCTCTCCTTTCTGTTCCTTTCCTAATTTCCAGATCAACTGCAGATAACCAAATATAATCAAGATAAAAAAGACAGATCCATACGTAATCAGTGCAAACACATACGAATTATCCATCGTCCTCAAAGAAGTTACTATATCTGTCATTTTATTTCCAAATAAATGTATAGGTACATTAGTCAAAAACCATTGTGATAAAATCAGCCTGTTATTTACCAGTTTATTTACCAGTTCAAATGCCCTTCCTTCAAGTATTAAAGGTGCTATCACCGATATAAATACACACCCTGCCGCATATAGCATCAGCAGAATCTTTTCTACCTTCCCAATCTTCTTTCTATAACTCCAGTATAGTGCTAGTATCAGATACAATGTAGCTACCAGAAAACCTGTTGAACTGAGCGAATATATAAACACAAATCCATTTATCACTTCAAGTGCAAAGAACCATCTGACATTATAGCTTTTTCCAAGCAAATACACTATAAAACACAATAATAACAAAAGGGATACATGTAAAACATTGGGATGTGCATATCCAAGATTCCACCTGATTATTCTTCCAAGTCCAAATTTGTCATGTACTTTCACTGAACTGTTAATTAAATGAGATGCAGTCAAAAAGAACAGGCTTCCAAAAGATAAGATCCAGGTTATTAAACCTGCTCGAAATATCTGTTGAACGTTCATTCCTTTCACACTGATTAGAAGCATAATGCAAAATAATGCTCCCTTTTCCCCGCTTATTAAGTAAATAACCATGCCTAAAGCCAACATTGCTATGGTATACATAACTTCTCTGAGTGTAAAGTCCGTTAAAACCAATTTCACTGCAAATGCAAAGCAGGCTATTAACAGAAAAACCTTAAAAGCCAACTGCCCATCATAAAGTCCAATCCCCTTTGCAAATAATAATATGCAGAAGAATACATAAAAACAGACCTGTGAAATTGTAAGTTCTCCATTGTTTTTTTTATTTGTCACTGATCCGAATTCTCCTTTTTATAAAACATATCCTTCTGGGCTCACAAATGTCCAACCCCGCCATAAATCTTCCATTTCTTCTTTCACAAAACTCTGGCCTTTTTTGTGGATCGATGGACGAATCATAATTTTATCCGAATTTTTGTTTAACCGGGCGCCCCAGAAGCTAAATGTGGAATTGGCACAGATAATATTTTTACACCTGCTCATTAACCACATATCATAATAACTGTTTTCTCCATGGTTAATGTCTACAATCGTACAATTTTCCCCCTGATATTTTTCCTTTATATATTCGCTGTCGTCAGAAAAAACAAAAAAGTGAGCATCCGGATTGTTCTTTTTCATATAATCCATAGCCGTCCTATAATATTCTTCCGTACAGATTCCACCAAACATCTCTGCATTATGGGCATTCAGATAATCTCCTCTTCGTATATGCACACAAACTGATTCTGTCTGCTGTATTTTCTTCTCCATTTCTTCGTTTAATGGATTACTGCTTGGGGGAAACTCTATTTTCGTGCGGAGTCCTGGTAGGATATCTCTATAATACTTTTCACAGGCAAAATATCCAGATATATACATATTCTCAAATTCAAATATTTCTGGATGATACATTTTGCTTTCATGGAACCAGTGTACAGATGCCGGAAAAATCTTTCTTCTTAATTTTCCTTGTATTCCACCGCTTCCAATAAGCATGTTTTTTTCTTTTTCTGTACATTGTATATATTCAATTCCACTAAGCAAAGCAAGTTCCAGTTTTCTTGGTGTAATATCAGTCTCATTCTTCTGGAACCAGGAAATATCAATTTTCACATCTTTTCCCAATGTTACAAATTTCTGATACAAAGCATATTGTTGCAATTGATTGCCCAATCCGCCTGCCAGCTCTATAATAAGCATTTCTTATCCTCTCATCCACTATCAATGTCTTATATATATTTTTTTACAATCGGGAGCCTTCTCAAAATACAGGAATATAGTAACCCTGTCAAAAAAACCACACCAACATAAGCACTGCAGGCTACTACCCCAACTGTTTTCTCACATAACTTAAGATAAAGAGATAGCCATTGCCATCTGCAAAAATTATCCAACAGATAAATACCAAATACACAGCTTCCTATGTTCAGGATCGTTCTTCCCGTCCAGCCATCCTGTGATATATTATCAGTTACCTTTTTTACCAATAGCCAAGAACAGGGAACCATAATAACTGTCAAAAGATCAAATTCCAAAACATCATACTGTCCCTTTAATTTGAAAATTACATACATGATAACGATATTTATCACAATTGATGCAACTAAAAATAATGAGGTTTTCCAGGTTTTAAGTTTTTCAAATATATGATCCGGATCTTTGTCTAAATACCACCCCAGTATCATATAACAAATATAATCCCCAACAAATCCAAGATCTAAATAAATATGCACCCGAAAAAGGATCTGGATCAAGGGCATTCCAATGTCATAAACCACCTTGAGAAGCAACAAATATTTTATCAGAGCCCCATCTATATTTAATATCATTTTTTGAAAAAAAGGCAATATCATCAGCATTCCCAGATATGCATATAAAAACCATAATGACTCTCTGATTCCATTTGTCAGGAACTTTTCTACAAAGTCCGCAATTGAAGCCTTTTCCATACCATATCGAACGATATCCATGCTATAATAAAATAACGATACCCCCAAAAGAACAACTACAATTCTACCGATTCTTTTGCGAAATAACTGCTTCACACTTTCTTTTTTCTCCAGCAACAATGCTCCTGATATCATAAAGAAAAGAGGTACTCCCATTCTGCAAAGGATCGTTCCTGTCATAGAATATAACCAGGTTACTGTATTGGATGTTGCGTGATAATACTGCGTACCATCTGTATGATTAAAGATAATACATACCACCGCAATAATTCTGATCATCTCTATATACACTTTTTTCCTCTGATTCATATACTCCCCTTCAATTACTGGTTTTCTCTCTGTTCACCAGCCATGGAAATTCCCACCAAAAACTTTCCGCCCGGTTATTGCCTGGTAACATATCACACCAGTATTTTCCTAATAAAAACAACGTATAATCACGCGCTATATATACCGAGACCGTATGAGCCTCCACCAGCATGTATAAAAAAATACATGCCAGCATGACCACACCCATATAATCTTTTTGAATCTTCAGCTGTCTTATTAATACAACCAGCACACAGATATAAAGAAAAGCTGGTATTATTCCATACCAGTAAAACAAGCGGACCCATCCCATATCAAAATAATACTTATTTTCAGGTACACCAAACCATCTCCAGGTTGTCAGGATTCCCTCATGAGTGGCAGAACCATAATATAAGTTAATAATTCTATCTGAAAGCAGTCGATCCAGCATTCGAAGATTATCATGATAAGGAAGTATTCTACTGCAGGCTGCGGCTACCCAGGCAAGTCCAACGCAGCCAGCCAGTTCCATCACTGTCAGTCCATATATCAAACTTTTCTCTTTGATTTTTTTATATCTTCCAATTAATGTTATCACTACTGCAAATATTGTCATTGCAGCTCCTGTTTTAGATTTTGTCAGAAGAAATAATCCACAATTCATAGCGATTATTATTAAGCTCTTCCAGATTTTTATATCTTCTCCCCACAAATAAAGCCACAATAACGTCAACATGAAAAACATACAGTGAAGTGCATTCGGATGCCCAAGTCCGAAACAATATCTGGTTTCTATCACATCTGCCCTGAAAATATCAGTCATCTTTATCGTTCCCAAAACACCTGTTAATGACAGTATAATCAGACATGCACATCCACATAGCGTTACCCAGAATACGTATTTCAATACGTCCTTCATGTTCAGATTTTTACAGGCTGCTATGAAGATAACGATTCGAATAATTTCATTTCTTCCTGTAAATGTATATGATATAACTCCCAATATTGCAAAGGCTACTATAGTCAGTTTTTCCCTGCCTGTATACCTTGTCAAGAAAACCTTACTTAAAAAAAACAGAAAGGTTATTTGAAACAGGCGTCCTTCTATAGGATTGACGAATGAACTTTTATCAATAATCAAAATTGCCAGTTCTATACTAAGTGCTATATAAAATAGTATTTCTCCTGTTTTTTTCATTCTTCCTGGTTTATACCTTCCTATAAATCATTTATCTTTATTTTCTTCTGTTATGGTGAACAGAGATAATGCCGGTGCCAGCGACCACGGATAGGCTCCGTACACCTGCGGATACATGGAAAAACCCTGACATTCTGCAAGGCATCCATAGATCCTGCCCTCCTTTACTGAGTTCCAGAGAGCTTCTCTTCCCCGGACCATACGGGATTTATGTATACCGATAAGGACATTGGTCTGCAGGGATCTTGCAATGGCATACAGGATCATAGCCGTAGCCGAAGTATCTACCGGTCCCTCCTTGGCTCCAAGCTGCCAGCTGTAAAGTCCTCCCTCCAGCTGATAGGCCTCTACCTTGTCAACAAGACGGCGGTATGCCTGTTTAATCGGCTCATAGCTTGGTCTGTCGGTTTCCATATAAGCAAGGCTGTCAGCCATACCGATCATCAGCCAGCCTACAGCCCGTCCCCAGCCTATGATACCATATTTCACGCCGCTTTCATATTCAAATCCGTGATAGGGAAGGCCTGTCTTCTCATCCATTCCCATCTGGATAAAGTTCATCATCTGGGTAACTGCCAGGTTGACAGCATTCATATCATCATAGGCTGCCCCATATTTGCAGAGGAACGGACAGACCATTCCAATACCATCAGCAAAAATGTATCCATTTTTCTGTTCCGGTCTGTAAGGCAGATTTCCACCGCCGTCTGTCTCATGATGAAAAAGATACTCTGCTATCCTGTCTGCTGCCTCTTTATACTTTTCTTCGCCTGTGATCTGATAAAGATCGATCAGTGCCATACCGCTGACAGCATCATCCAGATAATACATTCTGCACTTTCCGGCAATCCATCTGTCATAATATTTCTTCAAGACGTCCAGGATCACTCTGGCTTCCTCGGAATTCTTATGATCCTGATAATAATCTGCAAGCGCCTTGGCTAGAAGCCCGTTCGGCCAGTTAAATCTGTCTGCCGGTGGAACCTTCCTCCCGCAGATCTGCTTCAAAGCCCGTTTCATATAATAGGTACCAGTATATCCCGGATAGTCGATCAGTTCCCTTTCTGCCTCTTTTACCATATCCAGCATTGCGGATCACTCCTTCCTTTTTCTGAACTTTCCCTTTACAATCGTAACCAGATACTGAAATTCTCCCGTTTTCCTGAATACCATCAAGGAAATACCATTAAACACCACACAAATGATCACAAACATCACAAGAAATGTCAGTATCGTAATTTCCTTCATTATAATCCCTGAAATACCATAAAAAATCCCATATTGAACCACCAACAATAAGCAATACTTCACCGAATCCCTGAAATATTCTCCGGCCTTCCGGTCCAGTATCACATGATAAATGATGATCGGCTTGGTCACATTGGCGATCAGCCCCGACACGATCGTTCCGATATATACCCCGACGAGGCCGATCCTTACGACCAGTACAATGGAAATGATCAGGTTCACTACGCCCTGGATCAGCGCCAGGTATTTATCCTGTTCAAAAACACCTGCTGCCGTCTTGAAGTTCGACAGCACGATCCTTTCTCCTTTAAAATAAAAATCGATCAGGATACAGCCAATGACTGAAAACGCCAGTGTTCTCTCTGCCCCCACCCAGAGTGTGATAAATGGTGTCAGAAGAATGGCAAATCCAACAGCTGCAAAGCCATAGATCCAGCTCGCTGCAAACCGGTATACCTTAAAGAGCTCATACTGTCTGTCCTTTGACTCTGTGGCGATCAGGTTGCCAAAGCTTGACAGCACAGAATTAAAGACAATATTCACCACATTCGCCGCTGAATTCATGATCATATTGTAGTTATCCACGAAGCCATTGACGGTAACATTGATAAAGCTGGAAATGATCATGCTGTCGGTCTGGAGCCTCGCTACATCTCCCACCTTATGAAGCACCAGTGCCTTAGTCTTCGTGACTACCTCGCCAGTTTCTTCCTTTGTCAGCTTCTCCACCCTTTTATCCTTCAGATAGGGATACAGACGGTTCAGATAGTGGCTCACATATATTTTCTGCAGCAGCTCCACTGCTGCCGCCGTCAGAAGATAAGCATAGAAGTTGCCGGTTGCCAGGATCACTATGATCTGCAGGCTGACCGTGATCATCTTGGTGACCGTGATGATATTGGTCTGGATATAATTCTTCTGCTCGGCATTGACCAGACTGTATTTATAAGCGACAAAATAGGTGCTGACTGTATTAAACAGAAAAATGAAATAATACAGCGTCAGATCCCTGACTGTCACACCATCCGGCTGTTTCACCAGATAGGGCAGAAATGGTGAAATGGCAAGACCGATTCCCGCTACGACCAGACCTATGATCCGGTAGGATTTCTTATAAAGCAGCATATAGGACTTGATCTTCTCGTAGTCCTTATTGGCCACCGGCTTATACAGACTGTAATTCAGCGCTGTGCCGATCCCAAGCTCTGCCATGGAAAGCACGGACAGAATACTGGTGTAAAGGGAATTGACACCAACAAGGGTATCCCCAAGGTGTGCGATAAACACGCTCCGCAGGACAAAGCCGAGAAGCTGCGTCACAAGATTTCCGATCTGTCCAAATACTATATTCTTTGTTGCTGACTGCACTCTTCCCATAAATGATCTACTTCTTTCCCTGTCTGCATGGCCGCTTCTTTATATGCAGGCATTTTGGCGGCAAGCTGGCTGCGGATAGCTTCTTCCTTCGCCGCAAGCCATTTGAATGCCTCCGTCAGATCTTCTTCCTTCCGAAGAAGCTGTACCGGGAGCACATAATTTTTTTCTGTTCCAAACAGATCTCTGGCTATCCCTCTGGCTTTCACAGAATAGCCAACCACCAGTGTCGGCACCAGACTGGAGTATGCCGCAATGGTAGCGTGGGTTCTCGCCCCGATAAACATCCGGCATCTGGCAATATAGCCTTTCAGCTCCTCACAGGTTCCATCCGGAAGCTCCAGTACCCTTCCTGTACCTTTGAACTGTTCATACAGCTCATGGATCGGCTTTCTGTCATCATTTCTATCCCAGACAACATGCGGGATCAGAGCGATCTGAAGGTCTGTATTTTCTATGATATATAGGATCAGCTCCCGGTAGTTTTTCATGGTGATACCGGCTGATTCCTCATTATCCTGGATCATGGGGCTGATATTGATTCCGACTGTATTCCCCTCCTGGAAGCCTGATGGCAGGGGCAGCTCCTTCTTTTGAAGGGTAAAGGCGGGATCCGGGAAGCAGTATACCTTAGGTACATTATATCTTGCCCGGTCACAGCTCCGCAATCCCTTCAGCCCTGCCTGCTGCTGCGCCACCATACGCTGCAGTGCCTCAAAGGTAATGCTCTCCCTGGCAATGATCGTGTGATACTTCATCAGATCCGCTACGATTTCCGGTTTCTTAATGAGCTCCGGTTCTATGGAACAGCCAAGCAATACTGTTCGTGTCCCTTTCCTTACAAAGGCCTGATTGGCAAGGCGCAGATCCTTCCGCATGTTATCATAGCAGTAATTGTCCCCGCCAATCGATATGGCAAGGGGAATATCCTCCCGGAAGGTCTTTCCATAGCGGTAACGGATAAAGCTCTCCTCATCTCCTGTCAGCTTCCGGTACAGATAATAACAGACATGTGCCAGCTTATGATCTGCAAAGCTCTTCTCTCCCCGGATATCACACAGCTCCCTCAGTGAATATTTTTTATCCTCTCCGCCGTAATAGCTGAGAAGTACAGGTTTTTCCTTGATCATATGGCAGGTGCTGTTCACAATGGCCTCGCAGCCATGATTGCCGCTTCCTGCATGCATATACATAACCAGTCTTTTTTCTTTCATGAATTCAGTCCTTATATTTTCTGAAATGATAACCATACAGGTATAGCCCCGGCGCTGCTGCAAACAGCTTCGCTTTCAACCGGTATCCACCGGAAAGCAGTTCATATGCACCTGAAACCTGCAGCTCCTGCTTCAATTTGTCTCTGCATATCTGAATATACTGTGCATTCTTACTTCTGTCCGCTGCAGGCAGCATGGCAAGCTTTCCTGCTGTCAGCATAATACCCATGATCAGGATGGAGGTCACCTTCGCTTCCAGAGTGCTATCTATGGCAAGGATCCTGTCTCTTGCCAGCTCCCAGCAGGTGATCTGATCCATATAAGATGGTGTAAAGGGTCTGTTCATAGCCCCCTTGGCATTCTGGTAATATCCATATCCAGGATAGTCAATCTCCGATACCTTTCTCGCATATCCAAGAAGCTCTGTCAGGAAAAGCATGTCCTCCCCGATCGAAAGGCCTCTCTGAAATCGGAGCTTTCCGATCAGGGATCTGCGGTACAGCTTACTCCAGCATCTGCTGTTCCCCTGCAGCAGCTCCTCTCTCAGATACTGTGCTCCTGTATAGGTGACCGGCTCTCCAATCCGGAACCGTTCTGTCAGAAATGCTTCCCATTCCTCTTCTGTTGACCAGGCACGGAAGCTGCAGCCTGCCATATCACTGCCTGTCTTCCGGAGTACATCGGAAAGGACTTCCAAAGTCCTCGGACGCAGTCTGTCATCAGCATCCACAAAGGTGATCAGTGCCCCCTTTGCCAGATCAAGACCGGCATTCCGTGCTGCAGAAACACCTTCATCCTCCGTGGTTATAATGCGGATATTTTCATAGTTTTCTTTCAATTCCACGCATACTTTGCCAGTACTATCCGTGGATCCGTCATTGATGATGATGATTTCCAGCTTCTGATACGTCTGGTTTTCGATACTCTCGATGCAGCTTCTCAGATAGCTTTCGCCGTTATAGACCGGAACGATCACACTGATCAGCAGTAAGTTGTCTTTTGGTTCTGCCAGCATGTCCCGGCCTCCTTTCTCATCTCAGGAACGGTAATACCAGATCATCGCAAGGCGGAGCAGTCTTACCGTCACTTCACCAGGATGCTTCATTACCAGATAGAGCAATTTGTTCGCCGGCTGGTTTACCGTAATTTCTGTTCTCTTTACCAGATCTCTGATCTCTTCTGACCTGCAGAGTTTAAGGATATTCCTGCGGTAACCGGACGGATTGCCTCTGGCTTCGTTCTTGAGTACCAGGAAATACCAAAGTATTGACTCCTGATCCAGGTGTCTTTGCTGTTCTTCCAGCTTATCCCCGGTAAATTTATCTTTCAGTATCCGATCCGTTGTCTGTATCAGCTTTCGGATATTTTCTGTCAGCTTTTCATTATATTTATGCACCATGGATTCTTTTACATAAAGATAATGGTAATAAGCCTTATGATCCATAGCTACAATTCTCTGACAGTCAAGCAGCACCGGCAGCATGATTGTTGTATCTTCCCCAACAATGATTGCCGGATCAGTATAATTTCCATTTTCTGAGATCAGTCTTTTTGAAATCAGCTTCATACAGCGTGAAATCGTAATATACCGTTCTTCCTGTCCAAGCAGGCAGGGAAATATCTTTTCCTCTATCTCTTTCCTGCCATATTCACCTGGTGCCAGCTTCTGCCATACATACTCCTGACTCCCGCCGTCTCTTTCAATGATGTAATCGCTGATCACCATCTCCCGGTCATTTCCGGTCAGATAAGCACTCATTTCAGAAAGCATCTCCGGATTGATCCAGTCATCACTGTCCAGGAAGCTGACATACTCTCCACTGCATTCTTTCACACCTGCTTTCCATGCCGAAACCAGACCGCCATTTTCCTTATGAACTACCCGGATTCTTTCATCTTTCTCCGCGTAAGCATCGCAAAGTTCTCCACTGCTGTCTGTCGAGCCATCATCTACAAGCATGATCTCCAGATTTCCATAGGTCTGTGCTCTTACAGAATCTACACATTTCTTCAGATATTGTTCTGCATTGTATACTGGTATGATCATGCTGATCTTATATGCTTCCATATATCTTCAACAGTTCCTCCATATTTTTTTCTATGGAAAATTCTTTTTCTGCTTTTTCTCTTGCGCTGTTTCCAAGCTTTTTGCATAAATGCTTATCCGCAAGGAGTCTGTCAAGCGCTGCATACAGGCTTTTTTCATCCCTTGGTTCAAACAAAAGTCCTGTTTCTTCCTGCTGTATCATCTGTGGAATTCCACCGGTATCTGACGCTGCTATTGCACAATAATTTGCCATTGCTTCCAGAATTGCAATTGACTGACCCTCAAAATAAGAGGGCAGGACAAAAATATCACTTTCCTGCAGATATTTCTGTTTCTCTTTTCCACTGATCCATCCCAGATACTTTATAAAATCGCTGTTTTTTTCTATCTGTTCCTTCAGTTTTTCATCCTCAAAAATACCACCCAGATAAAGCTTTGCCCCAGGGTATTTCTGCTGCAGTTTTTCCGCGGCAACCAGTAATTCCAAGACACCCTTTTCCTTACAGATCCTGCCAAGAAAAAGCAGCTTGTGCTGACCATACTGCTTCTGATATACTGGCGGCATTTCTATGCAGTCAGGAAAAACAATGATTTTATTTTCATCAATCAATGTGCCAAAAAATTTCTTCCATGCCGGAGCCAGTACCAGCATAATGTCTCCCATGGAAAGGATCTCTTTTACTCTTTTCTTTCCCTTTTGGGAAAGCTGTCCATAATATCCCTCAAAATCCCCGCCATGCTGGTGAATCACTATCTTTTTCCGGGCTCTTTTCGCTGCCTTGATAAAAAAACTTTTTCTCACATAGCTTGCATCTGATGCCATATTTACATGGACAATATCATACCCGGAAAGCTGCACCAAAAACTGCATGTATGCTTTCATGGCTCTCCAGAGTTTTCTTACTTTTGAGCCTTCGATCATGGTTCCAATATATTTCAGTTCTATTTTCTGATCAAGACCTGCGGCATAATAATTATTTACCACTCCGGAGATTCCTCCGTGAACACTTCGATCAGGCCCTACCATTAATACTTTATATTTTCCCATTTATTTTCCTGCTGCAATCCTCTTCAGCTTCCTGATTCCTCTTCTTACCAGCCTTTTCCCCTTCAGTGTCACTCTGGTAAAGAATATTTTCGCCCTGCTAACCGGCGGCATGATCAGATACTCATATTCTGCCCGGTGCTGCAGCAGATACGCAGGGTAGCTGTCATCTATTTCCACTCTTTCAAATCTGGCTTCCCGCCCAAACATATCTTCTCCAAGGAGAAGTCTGTCTGCTGCTTCTGCCAGCAGCACAGAATCGTTATATTCCTGATGGGCTGCTGCTACGACCTTTGTGCCAATTCTTCTGGCCACATCCTTCTCGCCGCTGCTGCCCATATATCCAAAATGCCAGCCGCCATCAGCTACTCTTACCGCATTGGGTGCTGTCACACTGGCTTCCCTGAGCTGGATGATCCCATCCTCCGGTATGCTCCTTTTAGAGAATACCTTGGTTCCCAGCCAGAGCTTTCTCTTTACTCCCGGAAATTCCCCGGTAATGGACAGGAGTTTTCCTGACACCTCTTCCATATTCAGGAAACAGTAAAACATCCTCTGGGCAAAATGATATACCTTGTCAGGATCAAAGGTATCAATAACCTTCTGCAGTGTTTTGGGATTGGGAATTTCATCCACATCACTTAAGATGATCACATCCTCATCTGCTGCATCTGCAAGTCCCTTTACCAGTGCGTTTTTCTGAAACTTGTCCCTTAAGTGGGTAGTCGTATTAACCGGTGAATTATCTACTACAATATAGGTGATCTTGGGTAAAAATTCTTTAAACAGCTCCTTATTCTTCTCAAAGCACAGCTCCTTTGGCTCACCGGAAAAGGTCACCGTAGCCTCTTCGATGACAAACCGGTCTACGATCGGATCCATGATGTGAAGCCGCATCTTCAATATATCAATTTCATTAAAAAACGGGATACAATCGTATACCATTCTGTTTCCTCTTTCTTCCTATCTTCTGATCCTTCTCCAGAACAGCAGTGGTCTCACTACATCTTTAAATGCTTTCCACCGCTTCGTCCATGGATTCTCGAACCTGGGGTACTGCTCATTTCTTCCCCACCATTTATGAAAAACAAAAGGCTTCTCCACATCTGCCACTTCCGGAACAGGATGCTCATGTCCAAAATATTTCGCCACCTCGACCGGTGCGATCTTCATGCCCGCCGCTTCGATCCTGTGCTTGTTCATACAGCAGAGGAAGATATCTTCGTTATAAAATCCGTCCTCATCCTTTTCCCAGGTAAGATCCGCTTTCCTTGGAAACTCAAGGAGCCGTTTGCTGCGAAGTGATACGCTGTTTCCTACCCGGCACAGATTTCCGTAAATATCATGATAACAATGCTGTGTTCCCGGCTTTGGGATGGGCCATGGAGATCCAATATAATCATACTGAAGAAATTCCTCCCTCCACATCTCCGGATGTACCACAAACCCGTCATAATGAACCAGAAGCACATAATCTGTGTTAATATAATCCCCAAGCTCATAAACCATCTTATAATTAAAACAGTCAATATCCGTCAGCCTGGAAGTATGCTTGTAGGTAATTCCCTTTGGCAGAGAAAAAGGCTTTCTGTGGGTGATCAGTACGACTTCCCCGAATTCGATTCCCTGCATACTGTAGGTGAGTGCCCTGATCGTTTCATAAAGCTTCACACTGGTCATGGCAACCAGTGTGACATTGGGAAGCTTTAATTTATTGTGCGTCTGCTGTTCCATTTTGTCTCTTCATTCTCCTGATCACTGCCCGTTCTATCTTTTTCAGATAAAACCATCCATACAGTGCCTTACGTCTGATATTCTGGCAAAATCTTCTTGTATTGCCCGGCTTCTGATTGATCCTTCTGTACTTCGGTGAATGCTTCTTATATTCTTCCAGCTCTTTTCGGCATTCCTCTGCTGTAAACATATTACCTTTTCTGTCCATATAATGGAACAGACTGTAAATATTCTGTTCGGATGCCCAATAGCCATCTGACACGTTATGTCTCGCCCAGTACTTAGGGGCAATGGCAAACTTCAGTGTTTCACTGGTGTGCGCCGGCAGGCAGGCAAAGGAGGAATTGGATAAAAGCAGATAGTGTGCATTTTTCAGCGTCACATAATCCTTACCGATATCAAAGTGATGCGCTTCGATCCCCGGCAGCATTTTCCGGGCTGATTCCACATCATCCGTGATGATCATGAACTCCATATCCGGCCGGAGCTTTTTCATTTCCTTCATGCCATGGATCCAGTATTTCTTATCAATAAACAATTCCGGGCTTCCCGTATACTCGCCGCCCCGCATATTGATGATGCACAGATTGTCCCGGCTGTATTCATAGGAATCATACTCCGGCTTTACATGCAGCCACTGCTTCACCTGATCCAGATGGTCAATGAAATAGGACTCATCCTGCATATTCCCATAAATCAGAGTATTGTCACTGATATTCTTTAAATTCTGATCTGCCCCAGCAATATAGCAGCCATGCTCCATATCATGTCTGGAATTTCCGATATAAAGTCTTTCTTCTTTATCATTGTAGATCTGAAAACGGCTCTTTTCTTCTTCCGTGATCCTTTTTCCAAGATCCATGTCCATGAAATACATGCCACGGTCGCTGTGGATATTGACAGCAAAGCGTTCCTGCCCTGCTGTTCCAAATTCATAGCCGTTTTCTTCTGCCACTACTCTTGCAGTCACATAACAGAACAACTGGTTCCCCAGGCCCTGTCCATTGATAAATTCTGTTCCTACCATTCTGTCCCGTTCCTTTACAGCGTAGTCTCCACCAGCTTCATATTCTCTACCTTGTAGATCATATCGCACTTCTCAATGGTATTCAGCCGATGTGCAATAATGATCATGGTCTTACGTCCATGGAAGCTGTTGACCGCCTCCATGACTGCTGCCTCTGTATCATTGTCAAGTGCAGAGGTCGCCTCGTCAAATACAAGGATCTCCGGATCATTGTACAGAGCCCTTGCAATACCGATCCTCTGTCTCTGTCCTCCGGAAAGCCTGACTCCCCGGTCACCGATTGTCGTATCCAGCCCCTCCGGCAGCTCCTCTACGAATTCTTTCAGCTGTGCCTCCTCCAGCACTTCCCAGATCCGCTTCTCGTCAATCTTGTCTGCATCAATACCAAAAGCAATGTTATCCCTGATCGATTCGTCGATCAGATAGATAGACTGTGGAATATAGCCGATCTGTGCCAGCCAGGACTCATAATTCTTAAAGATATCCACCCCATCACAGGTGATCATACCGGTCTGTGCATGTAAAAGTCCAAGCAGTATATCCACGATCGTTGACTTACCGGCTCCTGAGGTTCCGATAATTCCCACTGATTTTCCCTTGGGAACGATCATATGTGCATCCTCGAAAATATTTTTGTCAGAATCAGGATAATGGAAGCTGATATGATCCAGTTCGATCTGATGATCCAGCTTCAGCTTTTCCACCTGGGAATAAGCCCTTCTCTCCGCCAGCATGGCATCTGTTTTCATGCCCTCCTGCAGATTGTCATACACGAAATCAAGGCTTGGCTGGGTATAGGCGATTTCTGTAATATACGTATTGATACGGTTCACACTGGGCAGTACTCGTACTGCTGCGATCGCAAATGCAGAGATCGTCGTTACCATGGCTGTGATATCCCCGCCGCCATTAATATAAACTACCAGAAATCCCAGTACGCTTACGATAAACACGGTTTCGATCAGCAGTCTTGGCATATTATTCAGCACTGCATAATTTCTGGCGACCTCTGCACCAACCTTACCGGTTTCATAATAGTTCCTCACATAAAATTCTTCCCGGTTCAACACCTTGACATCCTTCAGTCCGTAGGTTGCCTGGATCCTCCACTTGGCAATCCTTGACTGGATCGCCTGATTTCTGGCACCGATCCGGTTCAGCCTTGGTTTAAACACTTTCACAATAAACAGGGTCAGCAGGCCAAATACCGCAATGATAAACAAAGTCATCCCGGGATCATTCAACAGAAGAACCAAAAAAATGAGACAGGTAACCACGGCTTCACTTGCCAGCTGCAGCATGGCAAGGATCAGGGAAAAGGTCTGTGGGATATCACTGTCTGTAATCCGGAACACGGTAGGGATATCTGCTCCCAGATACTTTTCATAAGGGCGGTTTAGAAACTCTGCCATAACACGGCTGATCATCCGGTTCCGGTTCTTTGTGATAAAGGTATTCTGCATATAGGTCAGCAGAAGAATATACAGGTTCTTGATCACATAAATGGCCATCATGCCATAAAGTAATGCCATGGTGACCTGCTTCACAGTCGTAATGGATAAAGCATCACAGAGATTCTTTACTACTGGGATCCTGTCAATGTACCCCATCAGCTCGTCCGGTGCCAGCAGAGCCTGTACCACCGGGATCATGGCACTGACCCCCAGTGTCTCCAGGAGGCCACCGATAAAGATCATGATGCCAAGGCCAACTAACTGCCATTTCTGTTTTCTGTCAAAGATTGCTCTTACTTTGCCAAGTAATGTTATTTTTTTCATGCTTCGGATTCCTTTGCAGGATGTGTTCTATATTTCTTCTGTATGTATACTAAATGTATAATACACCACACCAAGTATAATATACCACACATTGTTTAGTGGCGCAAATCAGGGTAACAGATCAATTTGGGTCAAATTGACCAAAATTACGTTTCATAAATCATTGTTGTATTTATTTTCTTTCTCCCAATATTCACTACATCTCCAAAACAATATTATTATGGTCATCCCAATTATTTACTTTGAGAAATCTCCCATTACTAAAGGGTCTGGCATAAAGTCAGACCCTCATCTTTTTTCTTAGCATACACTATCAGTAACATTTATCTTCCATCCACATACTTTTTTAATAATGTAAACTGCTTCGAGGATAACCTATTTTTATCGCTTGAATTCACTATTACTTCTATCTCAGAACCAAAATAATTATCAGGAAGCAATTCCAAGTATTTCTGCAAAGAGGCCAGTTCCAAAAATAAGTAATAATTCTTCTGGGCAAACCATTTGCAAAGGAAATTACATTTATCACTGGTACATTCTTTTCCACACTCGATTTTTATTGTAGTTTTATTGATTGTCTCTAATTTCATCATCTTACATCCACATGGATTTTCATGTGTTAGCTGTGGTATCTCAACATCCACCTTCAATATAATTTTTTCAACAATGCTATGTCTTTCCAGAAAATTTACTTTTTTACTTTTATCTAAGAAATACTCGGTTTCTATCTCATATCCTGTTGTGACCAAATGTGACAGCCAATGAAACCTTGAAGTTTCTCCCATATTGTCCAAATTATGATTTAAAACTAGTTCAGATACACGATAATTACTCATATCCAGCAAATCTGCTAACCGTAAAATTATCTTAGTAAATTTAGGGCTCCATAATTTCGAACTTGCCGTTGATTTTATTTTATAAATATCATTTACATTATATCCATGTGCTTCCGATACCTCTGCAACAATTTCTCTGAGTGCACTATCTATAAAACTGAGTTCAGGGCGTTTTCTTATTTCATCTGCACTATTTTGTGCATGATTATCTCGTACCATTTTTTCATAAAATGAATCAACTCTCATATAAAACTCTTTTAGTAATTTCTTTACTGGACGCTTTGCCAAATTAGAATTATTTATTTCCTGGCGTATACTTCTAACAAAATCTGAATATATCTTATTGCTCTCAAAGCTGCCTGCCTGAATTGAATTCAAATCTGGGAATGTAACCATAGATATGTCATGTAAATAGCAAGCAATAAACAGCACATAGTAATCATTTTTTGATATATCAATATAGTCTATGGCTCTTATTATCCTCAAAGAGCTCTGAATTAAATCAACTGCATGCTCTTGATTATGGAGTGTATAAAAATATAAATGTTTTGAGCCATTTTTCCATATGTCACAAGTATATTTATGAACCAGAACAAGATTATCAATATTTACCGGGACACTTACAAACGTTCTAAATATACCTAATACCTGTATAATTGAATAATCAATCGCACACTGATATTCATCTCGAACAAAATCCTCTTTAATTTTTTCAAAATCTTTAAATGTAAAATTCTTATTTCTCAAAAATACTAATATTCTTAATTCTGAATATGTGATCTTTCTATTATTATTCTTTTGCAATACTATATCATCACTAATTTCTATTTGCATTAAGCTTGACAACAATGCATTTATACACTGTCTTTGTATTTCGTAGGAATTAGCTATTACTAAATTTGCAACACTATAAAAACTGTGTCCTACAATATCCCTTGTGGGATATTTATCACTAATTTTTTTCAATTCCTCCTTCACCAAATCTGTTTTTATGTTATCTGTCTTTTTTCTTACATAAAAAGTTCTTTCTTTAACCAGTTTTTTTAATGTTGTGTATCTTAAATTTTCCAAATCATCATAATTATATTTCTCCATATACTCCCTATATGCAGCATAAAGGTAAGAACTATTTTTATTATCCCTCTTAAACAATAACTTATTTAGTTTATCAATTTTCTCAATTATCGCAGAATTATCTTCTCCCATTTCTTTCATTGCTTTTAATACAAAACCTATTGCTGCGCCCAATGTATCTTCATTATATAACTCGAAGAATTCTTTAACACTTTCCTTTTTGTCATTATCCTCATCTAAGAATTTCAGATCTTGTAACAGTTCATTCTGAAGTGATTGTGTATCTCTTTTTTCTCTATACCTTAAATCCTTATTCCTGTACTTAAAAAATTTTTTATAACGGACTAACTTCTTTTTGTAAGATTCTTTATATTTTTTGTCTTCTTCCGTTAATTGTTTATCATTTAATTCATTATCAATTTGCCTTAATTCCCTCTTAATTACCTGCAAAATACATTCTGTTTTATTAAGCAATATTTTACTTTCCTCATCAGAGAAACTCGTATTAATATCAAATGCTGTTTTCGAAGTTTCACGACCAATACAATGAATATAAGCTTCTCCCTTTTTGCCGTCAGCAATATTCGAAATGGTACTTTTATCACCTGGTGGATGAATGTTTATACCATATAAATCAATATTTTCCACAACAAAAGAATATAATTCAAAGGAAATAGGTTCTTTACTCTGTTCATACAAATCATTCGCCCATTTAGCTATATTTTCATTTATAATCTTTATCTTTTGTTCCAAATCTTCAATATCATTTATTTCATTCGTAAATATAGCAGAATCATCAACATAAAACACCATCTCTCCTGGCAAAACATCTTTATAAAACTTTTCTATCTCTACCATAAAAAGATTCGCTAAAAAATAGCTTTGTGGGAGACCCTGTGGAAGTCCTATCGCAAATCTGCAGCTCTTGCTTTTTTCCCCATCTAAATATATCCTCAAATCCTCTTTACTAATCTTTTCAATTTCAACAAATATTAGTTTTTCTAATATCTTACACAACATATTTTTATCATCTTCAATATATTCGTAAACGTCAAATCCTGCGCCTTGGCTAATTAGTCTTTTTGTGCCACACTCTAAATGACACGAAAAAACTATTAGTTTTTTAGAGGAGGCTAAAGC
>ERZ826242.514-NODE-514-length-55791-cov-4.325319_pt1 | contig 55791 bp, 91 predicted proteins | sample MGYA00519871_ERZ826242 | MGnify/ENA primary metagenome ERZ826242 (study PRJEB31778, sample SAMEA3449226) | human gut metagenome | biome: human gut; feature: human-associated habitat; material: faeces | place: United Kingdom | collected 2010/2012 ... | reverse complement strand
GATGGTGACGCAGTTCGGTACGCCGGTCCAATAGTTTCCATCCGCGCCGTAGTCCGCAAATAAACCATCGATCAGGCCGTTTCCGTTGATTTTTTCGACAACGCAAAAACCAAAATAATCGTTGTAAGTGATGTAATATTCTTCCATGTTCTATACCTCCTCAATATATATTCTTTCTTCTGATCCGGTTTCCTCATCTTCATAAATTCCATTGAAATCATCAAACCATCTTTCGGCTGCGTTGTGGCTGTATGTCTCGCCGCCAAGAAGAACGCGCCCTGTTTCTGTTACAAGTCTGTATTTCTTTTCCATGTTATTTTCCTCGCTTTCGTTTATTCTGTTCTCTTGTTGCCATTATAATATCACTTTGCATAGTGATAGTCAATACCTTTTATCACTTTTTTTAGTAATATTTTTGTTGACTTTAAAAACATCTTATTATATAGTAGATTTATAAGATCACATTAAGGAGGGATAACAAACAATGCTAAAATACAAGTTTAATGTAGGGGACGCGCTGGAGCGTGCCGGTTTTAATATGTATAAGGCTAAAACTACGAGATTACTTAGCCAAGAGACGTTAAAAAAAATAAAAAATGAGGATACCAATATAAGTGCAAAGTCTTTAAACAGCCTTTGCTTAATCTTGGATATGCAGCCAAAAGACATATTTATATATGTAGAGACACCGGAGGAATTGGAGCAGAAAAAGAAAATTTAAAATTTTTAAAATATCACTTGTAAAAGTGATAAACGTGTGCTATTATAATGACAGATCAAAGAAATAGAGCAAAGGCGAAAGCCAAGAAAGGAGAAACACCATGAAAAAATATATTGTAAAAGATCGGTTCTTGGGACACTTCCAGAAGGGCAACGCCCCGGATATAGTTATAAAGGTTGGTCAGTGATTCCGACCGAGGATGATAAACAGGATAAATAAAAGATTGGACAAGGGCAGTTTTCCGACTGCCTTTTCTTTTTTGCCATGTCCAAAATCAACAACGTGTCCGGGCATATCTTACAAAATCTCCGAAAAATCGTAAACAAACTATAAAACTTTTCTTAACTTTTTATGAACAAGGCTAGGTTTGTCAGGTCTTTGACAAGTACAAAAATGATAGAATAGTATCAGTTTTTTGTAAAAATCGTCTGACATAAGGCTACACAATCGTCTGACGTCGCTTTTTCAGAACTATGTTTCTCTTTCTCTCTCTTTTTCTTAATCTTTTAGATTAATAATAATACACTGTATCTAAAGTCTATAGGTTTATAGTAAGTGTATATCCGCATACGCGCGCGGCGTAAGTATATAATACCACCGTAAAAAATTAAGGCTTGACTTTAAACCCGGAAATAGTGTATACCAAAAGCAGAGAGATTAACAGATTGGAGGTGTGAATATATGCAGGATGTAAAGAGTGTAGAGAATGTAGATCTTACAACCCTTATAGTGGATCTGGGTACAGTGCAAATATATACATCAACAGTACAAGATTTAATAGACAATGCTTGTATAGAATTTCACATCGACGATCTGTTGAAAGCAGGGCAAAGACAATGGAAAGCTGTTATGCAGTATGTTGGTATGCATTTATTCCCGGATACTAAAGTATTAAAGGACAAGAGCTTAAGTCCTCTTAACAATGGGACTATACCGACTAACTGCAATAGGTATGATAGAGAGGTATTGTATAAGCTTTGTGATTATTATATATATATCTCCAATGTGTATAGCAAGTTGGTAAGTACAGTAGCATTTAGTTATTTTTGTAATATACCGACAAACACAATGGATATATGGAGTACAGAAGAACCAAGTTCGTTGGCTTTCAAGATGTGGCAAAAATTGCAGCGATCACGCAAGGATTGCATCCTTGATCGTGCGTACGACTCCAACAGCCCTGTAGGCACTATGTTCGTGGGAAATAACGAATTCGGCATGAACCAGCCCGGCATTGGCGATAATGCCACTCAAAGAAGGGCAATCACAGCGCAGGAGCTGCCAAGACTGGACGAGAAAAAAAGCCAAGAATTGCACGCGATTGATACACAATTCACGGATGCAGCGGCAAATAATACGGTTTAAATTGTGTGTGATTATTCCACAATTCACAAATGCAGTAATATCAAGGGTTGTAGCGTTTTAACTATTCGTTAACTATTCGGAAAAGTTAGGTTTTGCGAATAGTTACAAGGGCATTATAGGAATTGTGCTAAAACAATTTGATTTTCACACAATGACAACAAAACGAAACGGAAAATATTTTAGATTTCCATGTTTGCAAGAAAAGGATGGGGAGGGGGTCTGACAGAAAGACCACCGGGCGTCTACTAAGTCCCTCAAATTCCTCAAAAAATAAAAAGCCACTTACAACACCATTGACTTTTTACAGAAATTGGCTTAATATAAACATAAACAATTCACTTTCACGTTGCGAATCGCAACTAAATTTCCAAAAATTTTTTAAAAACAAAAAGTGTTTCGGACAAGAGAATGATATATGACCGGAAACGAGTATCAGAAATTAGCCATGCGGACAAATGATCGCAAAGCGACAGAAAGAATTTCGGATAAATTCGATTTGCTTAAATTTTGCAAAAATAACAATATCGCATCTGCGTTGCAAGATTATGACCTTGGCGGTATCTTTAATGCTTTGCGAATCCTTCGGCTGGAGCTTGGATGAAATCATGCAAATGAACGTAGACAAGCTTAAGGCACGTTATCCGGAAGGCTTTGACATTGAAAGAGCAAACCGCAGGGCGGAGGGTGATGTGTAATGGCAGAGTGTAAAGAATGTTGCGGCACCTGTAAATATGCCTTATGCGTCAAGACAAACGGTTATGTTTGTTCAAACGGCGAAAGCGATTATGCCGCTGATTTCGTAGAATACGGTCATTCATGTGATTTCTGGGAACAGAAACAGGAGAAACGGAAATGAATGAAACATTGATGAAAACCGAGTATTCCACAGCATTTGATGAAAAGCGCAAAGGTTTGATTGAACAGTCGTATTACAAATACGGACCGGCAAGAATGAACTTCTCCACAGGGAATGTGGATGCAATCGAAAGTTTGAAAATGTGCCTTGCCAAGTTTGAAGAGACCGGAAATCTTGAATATCTGTGTGACGTTGCGAATTATGCCATGTTCCGGTTCATGTTTCCACAACAGGGAGAGTACTTCAAACATACGGGCTCTGATGCGTCTGCCGGTATTTTCGGTATGAGCGTAAATGAAATGGAACGATTCAAACAGGAACACGGATTTGATGATGGGAGATATTGATATGGCTTTGAAAGTTATTGCAACAGCGGCAGATGCCCTCGTAATACTGGGACTTATGAGAGGACAGGTAAAACAAAAAGACAATTCAAACGCAATGGGGTATTTGCTTTCATACGCGATCTTTGCAATGAATATTATGGTCATTTGGAAATGATGGGCTATCGCCAAACGGTAAGGCACAGGATTTTGATTCCTGCATTCCGGGTTCGAATCCCGGTAGCCTAATTGGTTACATGCTGACGTTTCATGTAGCCACGTATGTTTTTCATATGTACTTGAACCCTTGGTTGAGTGATTCAAGCATTTGGGTTCCTCCTTTCGCCACTAGGACGATTCTGTTAAGGACGGTGCGAGACCGTCCGGTGGTATTTGTCGCAGAGGGCGGCATCTTGGCGTAAGACTATATGGTGTTGAGCGGTATCTGCTTTGTAATTTGCAGACGTGCAATCCATATAGCAGTCAATCATGGTTCGGGCATCTATCCCACGGTGTCCGAGCTGTGAAAATGTAATTCCCCTTAAGAAGTTAGGTGGTGGCAGAACGAAATGCAAGCAAAGAAGCTGATCGGTAAGAGTGTTGCCAAGTGATAGGCGGAAAATCATCCGTAATCAACAACAACACCTTTTCAGAATCCGATTATGTGAGGTTCAAATCCTCACCCACCTACTCGGTCAAATTATGCTGTCTGCTTGCAGGCGGTCTATGTTTTGGCTGAAATACGATGCTTGTCTATTGCTCTGCAATAATTTAATTCGGAGTAGAACCATGGAAATAGGCTTGCATGGTAACATTGAGTTGCCGGTGAAAAGCTGTAAACCGGAATCGTGTAACGCATAGCACGTAAAATATATTGCTAACCGTCTGATGACGGTTATGGGGATTTAATTCAGTGGCAGAAGACACGGCTTATATCCGGGTTGTCGCGGGTTCGATTCCTGTAATCCCCACAGGTGATGTTGCCAGTACACCCCTAGTGTGTTTATTACAGAAATGCAGGTGCTAATCAATATACCGGTTAAACTTAGCACAGGTAACTGGATTGAGCGGTTGTCATTCAAAAGATGGCGGTAACCGCTGACTAAAAGAACCTTGCACTTAGTGTAGTGTGGAGCAAGGAAAAACGGAAACTACACGACATGGCTTGTTAGCTGAGATGGATTAGCGACAGACTGAAAATCTGTATAGGGCGGCTCGATACCGCCACAAGCCATTGAGCGGTGTTAGTAGCACCGTGCCATTCTGAAACGCAAGGAATGGTTCGGGTAGGGAACTTCCATGCCCGGCGCGTGCAGATATAATCCTAACTGGTAAGGAAACTGTTTGCTAAACAGTCAGTAGCCGAAAACGGTGTTTCGGTTCGAGTCCGAATATCTGCGTTTATCCTTATCTCCACTTAGCCTGGTGCTACTGCAATAGTTCCGGTCAATGGGGACTTATGGATGGTAGCGGTATCATTGGAAACAGAAACCCCTTCCGTGATTAGAAATTGCAGATTTGAAAGCGGTTGGCATGGTTTGGTCTGACAGGGTTCGATTCCCTGTGCCGCTATTTATTTACGCAAAATTGTGTGTGAGTATGATAAAAACATTGCGGAATGTTTATATCAAACGAAAGACACGGAATCTCACGAGGATTCCGATTTTTGCTATGGCTGGGGGCGAAATATGACAAACTGCGTGAATTGCGGCGCACCAATCGAAACCGATAAAAAGGTGTGTCCTTATTGCAAAACTCCATATGAAAATGCAGGAAATTATAGTTTAGGTCTTATAGGATCAGCGGTGCAGAAATTGTCATTAGATGATCACATAAGATTGTCAATGCCAGAACCATGGACGCGCCATTGTGAAGAACCATATTTCGATGCGGACGGCATTTTGCATCGTATTGTTCCGAAAAAATTACTTTGATTGAGGTGTAATATGTGTGATTTTTGTAAAAACATAGGAATTGGAATACCGGATTGGGATTTCCTCACTCCGGATAAAAATGGGAGAATCCCGTCCGGTGACGCAATAGAAATTCGGAAAATTGTAGACAAATGTGCACTTGTTTTTACGAATAGTGCCGGAGAATACGGCGCAGGAGTGGTAAATATTGCATTTTGCCCGATGTGTGGCAGAAAGCTGGTGGAAGAATGAAACATCAAAAAGAATTGCGCACTTGCGACAGGTGCGGTGCAGAAATAAAAGTAAAACCAATAAGTGAATTTGAATTTATGCCGATTGGTGATTATTTTACTTCAAGTCCAATTTTTGAAGATGGCAACGTAAGGGGAGAAATCAAAGAGATTCATTCAAACATATTATTTCCGTTTGGTCGTACGTATGATTTATGCCCTAAGTGCAGGAAAGATTTTGAGGAGTTTATGAGAAATGGAGCATGAAAGAAAATGGTGTACTTGCGATAGATGCGGCGCAGAAATTAAAAAAGGAATACTGTGCGGAAATTCCATTACAAAGAATGGTATTTTAAATGCCACATACGACTTGTGTTATAAATGTATGGAAGATTTTGAGAGGTTTATGAGAAATGATCGTTAATATGGGAACCAAAACCTATGAAATGAGCAGCAAACAGACAAAAGCTATCCTTGGAACGGCTAAGAAACTTGCAAATTGCAACATATACGGCATCGAAAAAGATAATGTGGTGATTATGCTGAATGAAAAGTATGAGGACGATATGAGCCTTAAAAAAGCCGTAGAGGAGTATAAAAAGAAAGGGTTCAAGGTGCATTGGAAATGAAAATAATCAAAGAAGGCAGCCTTAGGTACGAAAGAAAACCTTTAAAGTTTGAGTGTAAGAATTGCAAAACCGTTTTTGAAGCGGAAAAGACTGAATATGAATATTGTGGAGATCAAAGGGAAGGCGATAACTACAAGTGTGAATGCCCATTGTGCCACAAAATGGTATATTACAATTAAAAGACAACCGGCTAACAAATGGAGTTAGTCGCTACCCTAAAACAGTTATAGGCAGAGGTCAAGGCACTTCTGCTTTTGCGGAGGTGCTTTTTATTTGGCTTCAAGGCAGTTAATCAATGCAGTAAATGGATATGAAAACTACATACAGAGAAAAGGCGTTGATGAACAGGTAATAGATGCCCTTTTGAAAGCGTGCAATGTGGCAATTCGGACGGAAAAAGACGTTGACTACGGATTGACTATAACCGAAAGAACAAAGGATTTAATCAACGAATTTACGCAGAAAAATGCGGGCGGTAGCATATGGGAACTTGAACGATATGCACAGAATCACGACATTAAAGGCGGATACAAACTTGTGGATCAGTTCTATGAAGTCTTGCGGTTAGAGAGCTTTTATCGTTTTGAGAGCTTCATCTACTTTATGGAGCGCAAAAGAAATTGGAGTAAACGGTTTTATTATCCACGCCGCAAGACGCTGAATATTGTCGCCCAAGATCTTGAAGATTTGGAAAACCGGAAGATTAAATTTTACGGATTGTCAATGCCATCGCGTGTCGGTAAATCGACTATCTGTATTTTCTTTCTTGCGTGGGTAGCTTTGCGCAGACCAAACAGCCATAGTGCTATGGGTGGTCACTCTGGTATTTTGGCAAAAGGATTTTACAAGGAACTGATGAATCTTTTTACCACGGAAGAATATACCTTTGCGGAACTTTTTGCTTATTGGCATCCGGAATACGCAAACGCATCAATTCCGACAGACAAGAGCGCGGACGAATTTACGATCACGCTTGGAGATCCGGACAGATTTGCAACCGTAACGTGCCGCGGTATTGACGGAACATGGACAGGAGCAGTCGATGTTTCGAAAGACGGATATTTGTATGTCGATGACTTGGTTCGTGATCGCGAGCATTCATTAAGTCCTACTCGAATGGAAAACACATACCAAGAGTATCTAAACAAGATGGTTGACCGTAAAAATGACGGTGCAAGGGAATTGATGGTCGGTACTCTTTGGAATGTTTTAGATCCATTGGAGCGCATGAGAAAGCAATATGAGCATGATCCACAATACCGATTCCGTAAGATTCCGGCACTTAATGAAAATGACGAAAGCAATTTCGCGTATGAAATCAATGGATTTTCCACGGAATACTATCGGGATATGCGAGATAAGCTTGATAATGCCGAATGGATGGCTAAGTTTATGCAACAACCATATGTCCGCGAGGGATTGCTTTATACGGATTTGAGACTATTTAACGGAATTCTACCGGACGGAGATTTCCGGCGCATCGGAGTTGTGGATGTTGCCTGGGGCGGCGGCGATAGCTTGTCAATGCCGATTGGGGCAGAATATGAAAACGGAGATGTTTATATTTACGATTGGGTATTCAATAAGGGTCCGAAAGAGGTAACAATCCCTCTTGTTGTTGGACGAATTATCGGAAATGAGATTCGGCAGACAAGATTTGAGGGGAATACCGGAGGAGATCTGTATTGCAAATATGTAGATGAAAAGTTGCAGGCGCAGGACTATAAATGCTCGTGCACAAGCAGAAAAGCACCAAACAATGTTGAAAAGTTATCGAAGATCATAGCATATTCCGGTGATGTTAAGAGAAAATTCATATTTCTTGATACGCACAGACCGACGCAGGAACAAATGAAGAAAGATTCAGATCTTGGAGTAACAAGATATTACAGAAATGACGAATATCAAGCGGCTATGGATGAACTCTCTATGTTTGTAAGTATTGGCGGTAATGACCACGACGATGCAGCAGACGGTTTAACCCAGCTTGAAATGTTTATAGAAAACCCAAACAATACCGCAAAGGTAGAAGCGGCAGTAAACCCATTTAGGAGGTATTAGGATATGACAACAGACAAATATCTTTCACAAATAAATAGATGTGATCATGTTATCAAAAACAAAATGTCTGAAATTCAAAAACTTTCCAATATGGCAACTTCCATTTCCGTATCTCCCAAAGAGGTTGATGTGCAGTCTTCCGGCGATCCGGACAAAATGGGAAGTGCTGTTGCTAAAATTGCAGACCTGCAGAACGAGATAAAAGAACTTGTGTGCGAATTCGTGGATAAACGCCGGGTTATTATCGGGCAGATTGACAGTATGGAAAATACAGATGTGTATATTGTCCTGTATGCGCACTATGTTGATAATAAGGACTGGAATTTAATTTCTGTAGAAATGGGATATTCCTACAGAAATATCATGAACCTCCGAAAGAAGGCTATTCGGGAGTTTGAGAAGAAATTCGGCGGGATTTATCTTGGAAAGAGTGCATAAAAGTGCACAATAGTTCACACTCTTTCACAACATTTCCTAAAACTTGCATGGTATACTAAAAGAGTAGAAAAAACAAAATCCTACAACCCCAAAAGCATATAACCCGTAAAAAGCACTGTCAGAAATGGCGGTGTTTTTTATTTACAAGAAAGAGGTTGCTATGAAAAAAGTAACTATATATTGCCCGGATTGTGGAAGAATTGCCGGACATTATGATGGGAGATCTACGATAGATCATCCGTGTAAATGTAAAAAATGCAATCATATTGTGATTTATCGCGTGGCAACAGGCAAAATTGAAACAAAGCCAATACCAAAACGCGCTTGCAGTAGTGGAGTTTTATTTATATGAATACACAGTATTTTCATGACCTTGTAAAAGGCAGATATGGAAGAAAAATTGCATATGCTAACGTAGAACAGATTACGGCAGACAATATCGTGAATGTTGTCGGAAACTGCATTGGTGCATTTTATTTCAACAAGACGATCATTCGTTATCTGTGGAACTACTACAAGGGCGATCAGCCTGTATTGTACCGAACAAAGGTACAGAATGCGGATATAACCAATAAGGTATCTGAAAACCATGCCTATGAGATTGTTCAATTCAAGGTTGGTCAGACTTACGGTGAGCCAATTCAGCTTATCAGTAGGAAAGACGATGACCGTATAAACAATGCGGTTGATGAATTTAACGATTATCTGACCGATGCTAATAAGCAGGAAAAGGACATTAAGGCAGGAGAGTGGCAATCAGCAACCGGAACGTCGTTTAAGGCAGTGCAGATTACAAAAAATGAAGATATGCCATTTAGAATTGTTGCACCGACACCAATGAATACGTTTGTTATCTACAGCCAATCCACAGAAGAACCACTTTTAGCAATCCAAGAGCTTAAGGATGCCGATGGACAGATGTATAAACTCTGCTACACGGACTCTTACGAATGCAAGATTGTAAATGGAAAGGTTCGAGATTGGAAACTGCATGGCTTTGGCGGAATCCCAATTGTTGAGTTTCCGAACAACCATGAGCGCATTTCTGATATTGAGCTTGTGATCGGGCTATTGGATGCAATCAATACAATGCAGTCAAACCGAATGGATGGCGTTGAGCAGTTTGTTCAGTTTTGGATAAAGTTTGTAAATTGCGACATTGACCCGGAAACCTTTGAAAAAATGAAGATTTCCCATGCGCTGACGGTAAAATCCAATAATGAGCAGAATAAATCAGATGTTGACATTATGACACAAGAGCTGAATCAAACAGAGTGCCAAGTTGCAAAGGATGATTTGTGGGATAATGCACAGTCCATTCTTGCTATACCGACAAGAGAATCGCAAAATTCTGGTGGTGATACACAGGGGGCGGTATCTTTAAGGGCAGGATGGGACTTCTCTAAAACCAGGGCTAAACAAAAAGACCCGATAATAAAAACATCGGAAAAGAGATTGGCTAAAGTAATATTAAACGTAATAAGAATTAAAGACCATGATTTAGGGCTTACGGCAAGAGATTTTGATGTTCAAATCAACCATAGTCCTCTTGATAATTTATATACAAAAACGCAAGCACTCGATCAAATGTTAAAAGCTGGAATAAATCCAAGAATAGCAGTATCTACTTGTGGATTATGGGGAGATGCCGAAAAAGTATTTATACAATCAAAGCCATATTTCGATGTTTTGTATAAAACAGTAGATATGGTAAAAAAAGAAAATGAGAATACAAAAAAACAAGAACCGACAAGCTAATTCCTATCGGTTCTTGTTTTTACATAATCAGTTAAAATACTAACCATGAGATTGTTAAGAGAGCGAATTTCTTCTTTTGCAATAATCTCAAGAGAAGATTTAAGCTTCTTTTCCATAACAATTGTAGTTTTAACTTTACTTTCTGAAATTTTTCCTTGCGGCATATTATCACCTCTTTTTGTGTAGTATAAATTACCATCAAGTAATTGTCAAGTAACTTGCAAGTTGCTAGCAACTATGATATAATACATGTAAAGGAGATGATTATATGCCAGATAAGAAAATGGCAAGACATGTTACACATGGGTTGACAGGTAAAAGAGTTTATAAAACTTGGGAAAGCATGAAAGCAAGGTGCTACAATCCTAATGATGGGAAGTATGAGAAATACGGTGGGAGAGGGATTAAAGTATGCGAGGAATGGTTAGGGAAAGACGGGGCGAGGAACTTTGCGAAATGGGCTTACGAAAATGGTTTTGATGAAAATAAACACCAAAAAGAACAAAGTATTGACCGGATAGATGTAAATGGTAATTATGAGCCAAATAATTGCAGATTTACAGATGCAAAAATCCAAGCTAATAATAGAACAAATACTATCTTTCTTGAATATCAAGGAAAGACAAAATGCTTACAAGAATGGGCAGATGAAGTAGGAATATCAGAATCAACTATTCGTTGGAGATTGAATAACGGGTATTCAGCAGAAAAGGCACTGACTACCGAAGTAAAGAAAAATTCAAACGCAGGTAAGAGGTATTTGACATACAAAGGAGAAACAAAAACAGTTTCTGAATGGGCGAAGCATCTAGGATTTGACCCTAAAGTATTATATTCAAGAATAAAACGAGGGTGGTCAACAGAAAGAGCTTTAGAAACCCCAACTGGTGCCGACAAGTGGCATAAAACAAAATAATAAATTTGAAGATAAGACAGTCACCGAATAATCGGCGGCTGTTTTTATTTTATAAATTTTGCACCTATGCGTGAAATAGGAGAAATCACAAGTTGAGCAACCAACGTAAAAAAGCGTAGTGAATCGGAGGTAATTTATGACAAGGGAACAGGCAAAACAAAATCTTATCGCTATCGGAGTGGCAGAGCCTACGGATGAACAGGTAAGCAATTATCTGAATCAAGTCAATGGCGAAACAAAGAAAGAGAAAGACAGAGCCGATGGCTACAAGGCTAAAGCTGACACAGCAGATGGTTTACAGAAACAGCTTGACGAATTGCAGGCTGGAAATCTGACAGAGCTTGAAAAGGCAAATAAGGCATTAGACACAGCTAATCAGCAGATCGCAGAATTGCAGAAAAATAATGCTATTAGAGATTTGCGCGAAAAAGCTATGACCGATTTCAAAGTAACCGCAGAACAGGCAAAAGCAATTGTAAAAGAAGATGGCAGCTTTGATACAGCCGAACTTGGAAAGATTATGTCTGAAAAAGAGACCGCGGCAGCGCAAGCCAAGGAACAGGAGATTGCAAAAGGCAGTACGAATCCGGGAGGTGGCACGGCTGGCGGCGATAAAGCCGGTACAGATAATAAGACAAATGCTGAAAAGATAGCAGAAAGCCTTATATCTAACGCACCTAAGAACAATGACGTTTTATCACATTACATTCAGCAATAACAGGAGGTAAGAAATGGCAAAGGAAATGAATATGCAGTATGAAAAGACTTTATACGCAGGAGATGTTCAGATTTTAAAGAGAGAGCCTAATGAAGCAATCCCATTAACACTTGATTTTGATGGCGTGACAACTAAAAACGCACAGGGCAAGAAGATTGTCAAAGCAGGTACTCCAATCGGAGCAAACGGCAAGGCTGACAATACAGCTACAGTAGTGGGCATTTTAAGGTTTGATGTAACAGAGGACAGACCACAGGGAGTACTGCTTAAGAAAGCATATCTTAACACGAAAGTAGCAGAAGCACATTCCGGCGTTACATATGACGCAGAAGTTAAGACAGCTCTTCCAATGATTGTATTTGAATAATAACAGGAGGTAAATAGATGTTAATTAATGAAGTATTAGACAGTAAGTCTATCGCATTATCGGCAACAGAAAACGCTAGTAATCAGATACCTTATCTTGGTTTACAGTGGTTTCCAGAAAGAAAGAAGCAGGGACTTGATTTAAGTTGGATTAAGACACACAAGGGTTTGCCGGTTTCACTTGCGCCATCTAATTTTGACACAATCCCAACTCTTAGAGCTAGAGGCGGATTAAGTAAGGAAAAAACACAGATGGCATTTTTCCGCGAGGGAATGACAGTTGGTGAAGAGGAAATGCTTGAAATCGAGCGTATTCAATCAGAAGACGACCCTTACCTTGCAAGTGCTTTATCAAGTGTATATGACGACACTAACAACCTCGTAAGCGGCGCAGAAGTTGTGCCGGAGCGCATGAGAATGTCACTTCTTTCTACAAATGCAGGTCATCCGGTAATTGCTATTGTAAGTGATGGCGTTCAGTACGCTTATGATTACGATAAGGATGGCTCATACGCAAAAGACCATTACGCAAAGTTATCCGGCACAAGCATGTGGAGCGATACAGCTAATTCAAAGCCACTTACAGACCTTAACAATGCAAGAAAGAAGTTACAGAAGCAGGGTAAGATTGCTAGATACGCACTTATGAACAGCAATACATTCCAATATCTGCTTGACAATGCACAAATAAGAAACTCAATTCTTGCACAGAACCTTACAGCAACTATTGAGGTTGACGATGATACTGTTATTTCGGTGGTACAGAAGAGGGCGAAGCTCACTATCGTACTTTACGATAAGATGTACATTGATGATGATGGCAAAGAGCAGTACTTCTACCCGGATAACAAGGTTACACTTCTTCCAGAAGGCAGCCTTGGAAGCACTTGGTTTGGCACTACACCGGAAGAAAGAACTGCAAGACAGGTAGCTGATGTTGATGTAACAACATATGGTGTAGGTATTACAGTCGCTACAAAGACAGAGTATGGACCACCTATGAAGATGTCAACATTTGCATCTGAGGTTGTACTTCCATCATACGAGAATATGGATAGCACATTCGTATATGAGGTTCATAGCGAAGAGTAGGGGGTGCAACTATGAAATATCCATATATAGTGATTCATAATGGTAAATGGTATAACGCAGGAGAAGAGGTGCCGGAGAATAATTCTCCGGCACCTTCCGTTGGGTATACAAAGACCGAAATCAACAGAATGAGTACCGCAGACTTGCAAAAACTTGCCGCAGAGCATGGAATTGAAAATGCACAAGCGACAAGTGGTGCGGAACTGAAAGAAATTCTGATTGCAAAATTTAATCTGTAGGAGGTTAGTTTCATGGAATTAAAAGATACAGTTGAAATGATGAATAGTTCCGATTATAAGGAGCGTTTTAGAGCGGAATATCAGCAGGTTGTTATTCGCTATCAGAAATTAAAGGCTATGCTTGAAAAGTGGGATGCCGGAAAACTTGATTTTGAACCTACATGTCCTAGAAGCACTTACAATATGCAGATTAAGGCAATGACTGACTATATTGCAGTCCTTGAAGCAAGAGCAGTTATGGAAAGCGTAGAGTTGTAGGAGGAAATGCTTTATGTCATACACACTTGTCGAACAGGTAAAGATTCGTTTACAACAATTTCATATAGAAGAGGTAGAGGACGAAGCGACCGGGGAAAAGTCCGATAAAGTTGTGTTTGATGAAAAAGAATGTAACCCTTTGATTGAACAGCTTTTAGAGCAGGCAAGAAAAGAGATTATCAGCAGACGGAACTATCCGGACACATACACGCAAGACCAGATTGACAGTGATGTTAAGAACTATGAAAACATTATGGTCAATTTGGCAGTGTACGACCGGTCACAGGCAGGAGAAGCATACATGGCAAGTTTCTCCGAAAATGGTGTGAGCCGGACATGGAAAGACCGTGAAAGCCTTTTTGTTGGAGTGTTTCCGTTTGTAAAAGCAATGTAATTAAAGAAGATTGAGCGTGACCATTATGGTTGCAGGCGGCGCACATTAAGCGGTGGTGGGCAGTGCGTCAAAAGGAGATTCAAATGAAAAGTATTTTGATTCAAACTTATCTTGTGGCACTTCCGATAGTGCTTGGATATATAGTTTGGCTTCTTAAACAGCAAAAGAAAAGCAGGGATGCGAACAGTAAAGGAACAATGCTCCTTTTGCGTGTCCAGCTTATTGAATACCATGCAAAGTACACCAGAATCGGAGAAATACCGTCATATGCCTATCAGAACTTCTGTGAGATGTATGATGCGTACCATGCGTTAGGTGGAAATGGCATGGTTACGAAAATGAAACATGAGATTGAAGAGATTCATATAGGGAAAGGAGATAAAAGCCATGAGGAATTGGAAGGATTGGACTAAGAAAGCCGGAATCCGAGCAATCAAGACTGTTGCGCAGGCGGCAATTGCCGGAATTGGAACGGCGGCATTTATGGGCGCGGTGGATTGGAAATATGTTCTTTCTGCATCAGTCCTTGCCGGAGTGTTATCACTTCTGACAAGTGTTGCCGGAATCCCAGAGGAAAACACCAATGCTTGACATTAACAAGCAGGAAATGAAGTATTCACAATCCGGTCAGAGGGTATTTATCCCACAAACTGACGAAAATGGAGATATTGTCTATGAAGGGTACAAGGATTCCGATGGAAACTTTGTGCCTTATTTAGATTCCGAAGGCAACAAGATTCCAAAAGGCGAGGAAGTTGAAGGGTTTTCAGAACCTACAACATTCAAAGCCAATATCAGCAATAAGCTGTCAGAAGCCCTTGTGAAAGAATTCGGAATTGATGATAGTACATCATACTGTCAGCTTGTCACGGATAAAGGATATTTGCCACTGAAAGCAGGTGATGTGGTGTGGAAACGTTCGGAAGTAAAACACACTGATGATGGACTTGTGGATTCGGAAACCGCAGACTACATCGTAAAGGGCGTTGCTGATGAAGGACTGACCACGGATTTGTTTCTTCTTCGGAAGAATATTAAGTAGGTAGTCACATTGAGGGAGATTGAAATGAAAAATATAAAAGTAAATATCCTTGGAACTGAATGGAAGATTGTCTTTTGCAAGGAAGAAGAAAGCGAACTGTTAAAGGATAAATGCCGTGATGGATGCACCGATGATTCCGCCAGAACCATTTGGATTTGCGAGAAAAAAGATGATTGCGAATTGCAGGATTATGAAAGTTGGAAGAAAGTAATTTTGCGGCACGAAATATTACATGCATTTCTGTTTGAATCCGGCTTAGACGCCAGCTCGATTGCTACATATGGCGCGTGGGCTACAAATGAGGAAATGGTCGATTGGTTTGCTATTCAGTCTACGAAAATTTACGATGTGTATTTGAAGCTTGGACTTATATAGCAAAAAGGAAAGCACATGAAAAAGAAACCTATTTCAATGACATTATCCACTAAGTCCATACAAGACGCTATAAAGAAATTAGAACAGTACCGCGATAGTTTACAGGCTAAGTGCGATTTGCTTGTTTCTAGGCTTGCACAGGAAGGCCAGACGGTGGCAATAAAACAAATATCGAAATCTCCAATAGGAAACACGATAACGGTAAGGGTAGATAAAGCACCACAGTTAATGACCTCAAACGCGATTCTGATTGCAACCGGAAAAACGGTAACGTCAGAAGATAGGGAACCGTTTTATACTTTGCTTGCGGTAGAGTTTGGAGCCGGTATTTTTTATAATTCCGCAGAGAACCCCAAAGCACCGGAACTTGGATTCGGTGTCGGCACTTATCCTGGGCAAATACACGCTTTTGAAGATGGTTGGTACTATTGGGATGATAAGACCGAAACATGGCGTTATACCCACGGTATCAAAGCCACAATGCCAATGTATAATGCGGAACAACAGATTATTCAACAGTATGTAAAGATTGCGAGGGAGGTATTCGGTGGAAAATGAGTTAAATAGTTGGGCACTTGATTTTGAAGATACCTTATGTTCCCTTTTGAAATCATACATGGAAAGCAAGGTAAGAGGAATTAAAGTGACGCAAGATGAAGAATCAGGCGGCACCGCAACATTCCCGACGCTTTTAGTAAGACAAATCGGTGGCACAGAAGCCGGACGAACTAATGAAGCAAAGACAATCAATGCAATTCGCCCAACATTTCAGATTACAATTACAAACAAAGGCTCAAGAAAAGCAACTAAGGACATCGCAGCATATGCGGTGTCTTTTTTTAAACAACAAATGTTTGAGGTATCAAATGTAATACAAACAATTTCCAAGCAAGTGCGAACGGTTACATTCCGCGCGACTCGCGTAATTGGAAACGTTGAGCATTTAGATCAGCTATAAGCAGAAAGGAAGTAGAAAATATGGCATCAACAAGTTATAAAACTCGTGTCATTGTAAAAGAGCACACGGAAAAACAGGCTGATTTTGCAGGAACATACAATCTTTTGGTTGCGGCTAAGTCAGTTCCAAGCCCTGCATCGCCTCCAAACACTGTTGAATCAACCACAATGGAAGATGATCAGCAGACTTTTGAAAAAGGAATTAAGACTTCTGATTCAAGAGAAATCACAGGAAACCTTGAAAAAGAATATCTTTCAAAGGTGAATGGATATGGAGATAAAAAACTTGATATTATCCATCTGTACGGAACGGACGGTATCGGCGGTGTAGCGAAGTACGCATATGTAGGAACTGCAACAGCCACACCTAACGATGTAGGTGGAAACGATGAAATCCTTGAAATGACGGTAACAGTTATTCCAAGTACAGCATCAGAGCTTGTTACAGATAAGCTGACTGTCGTTGATAACAACGATGGTACATTTACCGTAACAGTGGTGGGGTAAAAAGCCTATCGGACGAGCAATCGACCGCACCGGTAGGCGAGGATGAACGGTCGATCGCAGAACTTGAAGCAATAAGATAAGCAACAATGGGGCGGTGGCAACACTGCCCCTTGCCAATATAGGGCAGAAAGGCAAGGTAAAACATGAAAGTAAAGTTAGGAAATAGCGAATATTCAATCAAATTTGGTTTTAAGCCAACATTAAAGTCACATCTTATCAAAGATGTATTAGAGTCGGTAAGCGAGCAGGATGGAAGCTTAGAATCCGTAGAGAAACTGTTACTTGAAACACTTCCTAAGATGCTTCTTGTAGGACTGCAAGTAAACCATAAGGACGAGTTCGGATATGACTACGATACAAACGAGAAATACGATGAGCAGTTTAATAAGGTGCTTAATCTGCTTTCTGAAAAGATTGACGATGGTGAGATTGACTGTATTGAGTTGTTCAACGAATTAGAGAATGAGTTGGAGTCAAACAGTTTTTTAGCGAAAATGATGGAGACGGAGAAGAAGAATCGAACCCCGGCGAAGAAAACTCCATCCAAGACAGCCAACAAGAATTAACATGGGAATATTACGTTGCGGAAATCCGTCCGTTTTACCTTGTGGTAACGAAAGGCTACGGATTTTCCGTTGATGATATAGATATGATGAATCCAGAGTTGCTTAAGCCTTATGTGGATGCATACAAGGCAGAATGGAAGCAACGCGATGTGGAAATGTATATGTGGTTTGGCAGATATGCAACGTCAGCACTTGTGACCGCAATAGATGCTACATTCGGTAAGGGTAATAGTAAGTACGTGAAAGAAACTTGCTATGATTCCATCGAAAAGCATAATACGGACGATCCCGATGCAGAGATACGAGAAATGCTTAAGGCAGAAGAAGCATGGGCGGCTGAATCAAGGAAATCACATTTACCAAAGCCAAAGATAGTTTAAGAAAAGAGGTATTGCTATGGCAGTAATTATCGGAAGTGCGCGGCACGATGAACACGGAAACTGCTATTCTGGTGGAAAAGCCGGAGACCAGACCGGACAGGAAGTGTCTACGCAGAAGTTTTATAACCATTCTAAGGGATGGTACGTGCTAAGGGCGAAGGACGATAGGGTTGCGGAGAAGTTAGCCGAAGCTATGCAGATTGCATCTGACAACAAAAATATCGGCTATGACCAATCGGAACGCTATGGAGTCATTAAGCATGGCATCAACGCAAAAGTAAAGACAGAGTGCGATTGTTCATCGCTTGTTCGCGCTTGCATTATCTATGCATCCGGCAAGGATGTGGGAGATTTCAATACATCAAATGAACGGTCAGTGATTCTGAAATCCGGCTTATTTAAAGATGTAGGCTCTTATAAACAGGGAGACACGCTTTACAACGGAGATATTCTTGTGACACGCACAAAAGGCCATACAGTGATTGTTGTAAGCGGTGCAAAGAAAAGAAAGTGTAAGTATTATCCGAAGTATACCGGAAATTCCGGTTCAATCGTAGAAGCATTAAAAGCGGTTGGGGAAGATGATGTGTCGAAGGAACATCGCGCGGAAATCGCAAAAAAGAACGGATTTTCCAATTTTAAGTTTACATCAGAGGAAAATTCAAAGATGATTTCTCTTTTGAAAAAGGGAAAACTGAAAAAGTAATTCAAGGGCGGTAAGGGTCAAATCTTACCGTCTTTTTCTTATGTAGAAAGTTGGTGGATAAATGGAATTAGAGTCTCTTGAAATAAAAATCCAAGCGCAGGCACAACAGGCAAGCGGTCAGATAGATGCGCTTGTGACAAGACTTGGGAGATTATCTTCCGCGCTTTCTGGACTTAGTACCGGGAATCTGAATAGTCTTTCCACAGGGGTAAGCCGACTTGCAGGGGCAATGACGGCAATGCGTGGAATTGATACACGGACTTTTTCTGCGGTTGCAAGAAATGTAAGCAAATTAGGCTCTATCAACAGCAAGCAGATTAATGCTGCGGCTGGTTCTATGCGTCAGATTTCCAATGCATTAAAAGGGATTTCTGGAATGTCGGCATCCGTTAAGGGTTTGACTGAACTTGCATCTGCAATCAAACAGCTTGGCTACCAGAGTTCCACCAAAGCGATTGAAAATATCCCGAAACTTGCCACGGCAATGCGTCAGCTTATGGCAGAATTGTCAAAAGCCCCTAGCGTAAGCCGGAATATTATTGACATGACAAATGCATTGGCAAAATTATCACGTACCGGTGGAGCGGCAGGAACAGCGGCAAAAAGTATAACAAGCTCATTTAGCGGATTTAGTTCAAGTGCATCCGTGGTAACAAAGAAGTCGTTCTCCCTTGCATCAGCAATCGGAAAAGTGTATGCAACGTACTGGGCTTTATTCCGTGGATTTAGGCTACTTGGAGATGCCATTGACATATCATCCTCACTGACAGAGGTTGAGAACGTTGTAAGGCAGACATTCGGGCAGTATGAAAGCCTAATTAACAATTTCGCAAAAACATCAATTGAAAAATTTGGTATGTCTGAATTGTCCGCGAAACAGTTTGCAAGCCGTTTCCAAGCTATGGGAACCGCCCTTGATATTCCGCAAGGGCAGATGGCAAAAATGTCTATCCGGTTGACAGAATTAGCCGGAGATATGGCTTCATTCTATGATGTGAGCCAAGAAGATATTGCCAAGAGTCTGCAATCTGTATTTTCCGGTACTACGGCACCTATGCGGCGTTATGGTATCGACTTGACACAGGCAACATTAAAGGAATGGGCGTTAAAGCAAGGACTTGATGCGAACATTTCATCAATGACGCAGGCTCAAAAAGCCATGTTGCGTTATCAGTATGTGCTTGCGCATACAACCAATATTACCGGAGATTTCGCACGTACAGCAGATACGTGGCACAATCAGATAACCATGCTTAGAGAGAACTTCAAAGCACTTGGAGCGGTTGTTGGTGGTGGTTTAATCAATGCATTTAAGCCATTTATCAAGGTACTCAACGCAGTTCTGCAAAAGGTTATTTCTTTTGCGGAGATGGTAACAAATGCTTTAGGTTCTATTTTCGGATGGAAGTATGAAGCAAGCAAAGGAGCAGGAATCAGCGGTCTTGCCGATGATATTGGAAGTGCGTCTGACGGCATGGACGATTTAAGTAATGCCGCAGGAAGCGCAGGGAAAAACACAGGTGGTATCGCAAAGAATGCCAAGAAAGCAAAAAAAGAAATCCAACAGGCAACTCGTGCATTTGATGAATTAAAGGTTATTTCAAAGCAGAGTAAAGATAATACTTCCGGTTCTGGAAGTGGTGGAAGTGGAAGTGGTGGCGGTTCTGGTTCCGGTGGTTCTGGTGGTGGGGATACCGGAAAACTAGTTCAGACCGACACGATTTTTAAGAAATTCAAAAGCGACATCAAAGACCTTGAAGGACTTGGAAAAGCAATATCCGGTTCCCTTATCAATGCGATGAAAGGTATCAAGTGGGATGAAGTATACGCCAAAGCATCCGGCTTCGGTAGTGGACTTGCAAAATTCCTTAATGGACTATTTGAGGGGCAGAAAGGTACAACACTTTTCGGAGAAACCGGAAAACTGATTGCAAATTCATTAAACACGGTGCTTCATGGTTTAGATTCGTTTGGCACAACGTTTAATTGGAAACAATTTGGAAATTCAATCGCAGACGGAATCAACAAGTTTTTCCAAAACTTTGACTTTGCATTATTGGCTAAAACTCTTAATTCGTGGGCGCAAGGTGCATTTGATGCAGTTACGACAGCATTAAGTAAAATTTCTTGGAAAGATGTATGGAAAGGCGTCAAGAAATTTTTAAGCAACTTAGACGTAAAAACAGTTGCAATTATTGTCGGTGCGCTGACAATCAAAAAAATCCTTGGATTGCATCTTGCAAAAACCGCACTTGATATAATCGGAACTTCCATTTCAAAATCAATAGCTGGTTCACTTGCATCAAGGCTTGGCGTTGAAATTGCGGCAAATGAGGGAATCTCGGCAGTATTGTCTACCGCTTTGTCAAAAAAAATAGGTGGGGCGTTTGCTACACTTGGAACAACTGTTTCAGCTGGTGTCAAAGCTTTATTCGGTAGCGGTGCGGCAGAGAGCGCACTTTCTTTTATCAGTCCGGTAGCAAAAGCTATAACCGGGATTGGATCTGTTGCAATTGGCGCGTTTACTGCAATATCAAACTTTGTGACCATGCTAAAGAACGGATTCAGTTGGCTTAATGAAGCACTTATGCTTGTCGGAGTTACGATTACGGCAGTCGGAGCGGTTATTTTAGGGGTAGCGGCAGCACCGGCAGCGATTACCGCAGGAATAGTAGCCGCTGTTGCAACGGCAACTGTAGTAGTCAAGGATCATTGGAAAGAAATAAAAGGAATTTTCTCAAAAGCAGGAGATTGGTTTAATACTAATGTGATTAAGCCAATAAGCGGTTTTTTTAAGGGATTATGGGAATCTGTTTCCGGTTTTTTCTCTTCTTTATGGAAAGATATATCCGGTGTATGGAAAACAGTTTCTGGATGGTTCAATACTAATGTTATAACTCCTATTGTTTCATTTTTCCAAGGATTTTCGAAAAGAGTTGGTCAAATCTTTCAAGGATTGTGGATCATTGTCAAGGCTGTATGGATTGTTGTTTCTGATTGGTTTAAATCAAAGGTAATAGAGCCAATAAAGAAGAATTTTGAATTATTGAAATCGGCAGTATCAACCGCATTCAAGGTTCTATGGACAACTGTGAAATCTGTATGGGCGGTGGTTTCCGGTTGGTTTAAGGAGCATGTTACAACACCTATCAAGAATGCTTTTAGCTCAGCAAAAGAATCTATTCAGAAAGCTTTTAGCGCGGCAAAGACAGCGGTAACCGGTGTGTGGAATAGTGTTTCTAGTTGGTTTAAAGAACATGTAACCACCCCGATAAAAAATGCTTTCTCGAAGATGAAAGAAAGTGTAGCTGAAATATTCAGCAAATTATGGAATAGCGTGAAAAGTGGTGTTGCCGGGGCAATGAACACCGTAATTTCAAGAATTGAAACAGCAATAAATTCATTGATCGGTGGAGTGAATACCGTTTTGAGAGGGTTCAACAGTGTTGTTTCTGCGGCGGCTAAAGTAGCAAAGGTAAAGTGGAGCGGAGTCGATCTTGTGCCGAAAGTGAGCCTACCTAAAGTAAAGGCTTATGCAACGGGCGGTTTTATGGATAAATATAGCATAGCAACAGTCGGAGAAAATGGGCTTCCGGAACTTATGGGAACGGTCGGAGGTAAGCCGGCGGTCGCAGGAAGTCAAGAAATTACCGGAATCAAAGATGCCATCAATTCAACATCTGCGCAAGAGGTTTCCTTATTACGACAGCAAAATCAGTTATTACAAGCTATTTTACAGAAAAATTTCGGAATTACTACAAACGACATAGGAAAAGCCGCAAGGGATTATGGTAGAGAATATTACAATCGAACCGGAGACAATGTATATGTTTTTTAGTGACTTCTATAATCGAACGTGATATAATTCTAAATAAATCATATCACAAGAAAGGAGTCATTATGAGAAGTACAAAAAGATTATTAGTAGCGATTGTGTTGGCATTTGCCGTTTTGATTTCGGCTATGCCAATCCAAAATGCAGATGATGGACAGATTGTTGCGCAGGCGGCAACTATCAAATTAAACAAGAAAGCCATTTCGCTTGATGTTGGGAAAACACAGAAATTGAAAGTTACCGGAACAAAAGCAAGAGTTAAATGGAGTTCAACCGAACCAAACATTGCAAAGGTAGGTAAAAGCGGAATTGTTACGGCGGTATCATCCGGAACGGCAACGATCAAAGCTAAAGTCGGAAAGAAAGTGATGTCTTGCAAAGTAACCGTGAAAGAGAAAATCAACAGACTTGCATACGAAGATTCGAGCATTAGGGTTTACTTTACAGGGCTAAAGAAGGGAACATATCCGGACGAACTTATAGCTTGCTTGACAATCGAAAATATTACAGACAATAATATTACGGTTAATTCTGACACATCATCAGTAAATGATGTTATGGCAGAAGGAGCGTTATATCAAGATCTATCTCCACATAAAAAAGCCTATGTAACGTGGTGGACAATGGATGATAACATTGTGAGCTTGCCAATAAAGAATATTGACAACATACAACTATCCCTAGTTGTCTGGAATGAGGACTCGGAAGATTCCGACTACTACGTGACAGATTCTTTTGGATTACTGAAATGAGTTAAAGGATTTTTGGGAGGAATTTGATCATGAAACAAAGTGGATGGGGAATTGCATCTTTAGTGTGCGGAATAGCAGGCATTTTGTTAGCGTGTGTTGCGATAGGTGTAGTTCCTGCAATAATCGGTCTCGTATGCGCAATAATTGCACTTACGCAAAAATGGAAAGGGCATGGAACTGCAATTGCAGGTCTGGCTTGTTCAATAGTTGCGATAATTATTTTTATTTTTGCGGCACTTGTATTTGACGAAAGTGATTCAGACCAACCTAAAAAAGTTGAAAACAGTCGAGATGCGGAAGTATTGGACGATGAAACGGAAGAATCGACCGATTCATACGATGACTACTTCACATTAGGCGATTCGGTTGAGACTAATGACTTGATAATAACATTTTCATCTGCAAAATTAACATTGGACGATGTTGCGTATCAAAGTCCTGATGATGGAAATGCGTTTATGAAACTAGATTTCGAGTTTGAAAATATATCAGATGAAGATCAAGACATTTCTGGATATGATTTTTCTGCATACGCAGACGATTATGCTGTTGATTACATAGACAGCACATTTGACACAACGCTTAGTCCGGGTAAAAAAACTAAAGGTTCAATATATTTTGAAGTGCCTATGGACACGAATGTTTTTGACACAGAATACAGTACAAGCTATTATGGAAATTCAAAAGTAAAATTTTCAATAGTGGCAGAAGAATAAAAGTATAAGCCGTGGAAACACGGCTTATTTTAATTCAAAAGCGGATTGACACAAAATCAAAAATAGTCTATCCTTATTACTAAGGAAACAACCTTATCCGTGAAGATGCGGATTACTTACTCGAACGCCATACTGTACGAAAGAGGAAACCAATGTGATTTCACAAGTGGCTTCCTCTTTTTTATTCAGATAAAAATGTATGGAGGTACGAATTACAGGAGAAGTCTTTCAAATATTGACGATTCTGTTAAGGGCGTGTCACAAAACTACACCCCTATAAATCTTGATGGGAATCAGTAGTAGCTTAAAATTTAATCAAATGGATAACATCTACCAAACGGTAGGTGCTATTTTTATACCCATTTTTAGGAGGTAAACGATGGGATATGGCGGATATTTAGTAAAGTTTGGGAATTATACCATACCGAACAATTTAATAAAGCAGGACACGTTTAGTTCCTATGTGAACATGCAAGACAAAGACCCATGGACGGATGAAAACGGATATGAGCATCGTGATGCCGTGGAACTGAAAGCTTTAAAGGTCGAGTTTGAAACCAAAGCCATGCTGACCGAAAAGCAGTTTGATGATTTTTGGAAAAATATTGAAAAGAACTATACAAAGGCAAAGGAGCGTGGTGGCTATATCACGGCATACGTGCCGGAGAAACGCGGATATGTGACACAGTACGGATATATTGCTGACATTCAGCCTACGTTCTATTCTGTGGCACATGGGAAGATAAAATATGACCCAATCAAATTTTCGTTTGTAGGTGGTGTATATGATAAATAGCAATTTGAAAGAAAAGTATTGGGATTCCGCAACAGATAAGCAGATGTTCATATCTGTTGTTGGAACGAATCAGAAAATAGACAATTCAATGCTTGAAATCGGCACGTTTGCGCTTGAAGAAAGCCTTTGTTCGGAGTCTGAATTAAAGTTTGGAGCGTGCGAAGCGAATTGCGTAAAATTCACAGCGAGAAACACCGCAGGAAACATTATTGGAAAGACAATCTCTATCGAAGAAACGATTGACGGATATAGCCAAAATCCGATGCCATACGGAGTTTTTAAGGTTGCGTCCGATGTTCCTACGGCTGACAGAACGAAACGGCAGATTACGGCATATGACGCTATGTACGACATTATCAATACGGATGTAAAGTCTTGGTATGCAGGACTTAGCTTTCCAATGACACTTAAGCAGTTCCGCGATAGCTTCTTTGCATATCTTGGAATTGAACAGGCGGTAGCAACATTGCCTAACGATTCCATGACGGTCAATAAGACGATTGTAGCCACGCAGACGGACGATTCAAGCGCGGTCACAGAAGAGTCTGCTATCAGTGGAAAAACCGTTGTAACGGCAATCTGTGAGATTAACGGATGCTTTGGAAATATCAACCGAGAGGGCAAGTTTGAGTATGTCTTTCTGAAAGCAATCACAAGCGCGCTTTATCCGGCAGAAGATTTATTTCCGTCTGACAATTTATTTCCGTCTGATGCAAACACAGAGTCTATGACCGGACACTACATCGCGTTTGATTATGAGGACTTTCAAAGCAAGGAAATTACACAGCTAGAAATCAAGACAAGTGAAGATAATGCCGGTGCTATTGTTGGAACTGCCGGAAACAACTATTCGATTACAGGAAACTTTCTTGTATCAGACAAGACCGGAGCGGAACTTGAACAGATTGCAAATAACCTATTGCCTATTATGGCACAGGCGGCATACACACCGATTAAAAGTTGCACCTGTGTCGGAAATCCATGTCTGACACTTGGGGAACCAATCCGATTCAATACCACGAGAGAAATTGTTGAAACGTATCTATTGCAACGCACACTAACCGGAGTGCAAAGCAAGAGAGATTCAATCTCGGCACAGGGCACGCAGACACACTCTGCAAAGGTTAATTCTATCAGAGACACGATTGAAAGCGTGGAAAGACGTACCGGAAAGCTAGAGAGGAACGCAGACCATCTTCAATCCACGTATGAGGATTTAGAGGAACAGACAAATACCAAGTTTGAGCAGACCGCAAAAAGCATTTCTGCAGAAGTCAACCGCGCACAAAAAGCAGAGGGACAATTAGACGCATCATTGGAATTGAAACTTGGAAGAGATGAAAACGACCAAGTCGTTTCGATGATTAATGCAAGTGCCGACCAGATTACGCTTAGCGGAAACAGACTCATAGTCAACAGCAATAACTTCCAGCTTGATGGCGATGGCCGAGTGTCAATCGTTGATTCATTGAACTTTATTGCAACTTCACAAGGAGATGACCTTGTAATTATTGGTCTCGATGCAAGAGGAAGGCCAATGCTGCAGAACATACGCATCGATCTAAACTCTGTAACAGATCAAGATGGTGTAGCCATAGGTGACCATGCTAGCACTGCAGATCATGCAACAACAGCAGATTCAGCAACAACTGCAGAAAGTGCAAGGCAGTGTATAATGGCATCAACCGCGCATTATTTGCAAGGTATTGGACTATCCGATTATGTACGAATTTCAGACAACGGAAATTTAATTCCAAGCTCTAGTTCTGTGTACTGTGGAACTAACCCCAATCCATTTGCCGGAGGGTATTCTTCCGGTGGTTGGAAAACAACGTCTGACCGTAGAAAGAAAAAAGATTTCCGGAAACTGTTAGAGGATGATCGGTTTGAGAGATTTTTTGAGTTGCTACAACCGATGGAATATCGGCTCATAGAAAATGACGAGAAAATGCACATGGGATTTGTTGCACAGGATGTCGAACAGGCAATGACGGATTGTGACATATCTGAAAATGAGTTTTACGGACTGGAACATGCGGTATTCTCCGAAAAAGATTTTGAATCTAATGAGGAATGGGAAAAATTCTTAAAACAGAATGGTGGAGCAAATGATATGTATACATTGTGCTACCAAGAATTTATTGCTTTAAATACTGCCATGATACAGAAATTGCAGAACAGATGTAGTGATTTTGAACAAAGATTATCAGCGTTAGAAAGGAGTGTGAACCATGCAGAAAATTTATAGCCGGACATACTGGGAGAATTTTCCAAGCGAGAAAACAGCAATTGATGCCATGCGGTTAAATAATGCGGAAGCCGGCATTGACAATCTGGATGATCGTGTGGTTGCTATGGATGCGTCTAAGGTTGATTTGGCAAAGGCAAATGAGCTTGTGAAAGAAATTCTGTGGGATGAATCCAAGGGAACACTGACCATAGTAAAAATGAACGGTTCACAGGCTGTGGTTGACACAAAATTGGAAAAACTGGCGGTAAACTTCAAGTATGATCCGCAGACACAACAGCTGATTATTACACTTGATGATGGCACCACGCAGAATGTTGATTTGTCTGCGTTGATTACAGAATATGAATTTCTTGATTCCGATACGATCGCATTTGAGATTACAGACGGCAAAATCAAAGCTATCGTAAAGAATGGTTCCATTACGGAAGATATGCTGCAGCCGAACTTCTTGGCAGATGTTAAAGTTGAAGCCGAAAAAGCGAAAGCATCAGCATCCGCTGCGGATGCGTCAGAAAAGGAATCCACGGTACAAGCTAATCTATCCAAAGAGTATGCGGATAAGGCCAAGGAATACAGCGATAACATTGATAAAAAAGCTCATCTGGCAACATTTGATGTGAATGAGGACGGCGAGTTGATCTATACAGATAACACAGCAGATGTGTTTACCGTTGATGATGACGGAAATTTGAATTGGGAGGTGGCTTAAATGGCTATAGCAGGAAGAGTGGCAATTGTGCCAAAGGGCGATTGGAGCGCAGATGCTACATATAAGAGATTGGATGCAGTGACTTATAACAATACATTGTATTTTGCGAAAAAAGAAGTTCCGGCAGGAACGGCAACAAGTAACACGGAGTATTGGTCTAAGTCTGTTGTAGGTGGTGCTAGTGCGATTGCAACAACAGAGGATGCCGGAGTTGTAAAGCCGGACGGAAAAAGCATGAGCGTAGATGAGAGTGGAACGCTTAGCATTAACTTGGATGGAACTACAATTACATTGGACGAAGCGAAAAACGTCATAAAGTTGGCAGATACCTTAAAAGAAAAAATCGGAAGCGCACTGCAACCGGAAAGTATCGTCAATAATCAGACAACGACTGTGGCGGGATTTGCACTGGACGCGCGGCAGGCTAACCCGAATATAGAAGGCACGCTGGCCAAGCAGGTAGCTGATTTAAACGGCAGTTTAAATGACTTAAATAATTTTAAATTCAGAAAAGTTATTGATAATTGGTCTTCATCGTCGCAAGTATCTGGTGGTTGTGGGATATACAAAATCAACACAATAGAAGATAAATTCTATAATTTGATATCTAAGAACGTAACAACTTTTAAAAATGTTGGCGATTACACACTTATAATATTTTCGTGGAATGGCTTAGAAACTTTAAACTATAGCTCTGGGTTGCTTACAACTCCACGAAGTACTACTTTTTGTTTTGTACAAGTTTGGGATGGGGACTTTATTCTATACGATGTTTAGTTTTATTCCGGAAAGAGTATTATTAAGAAATAACATTCCAATCCTGCCAATTTCCCGAATCTTTGGCACGAACGGCTAATTTTCCATTGTATTGTGAAGCTATAGATACACCTATTTGAACCGCATAGCCACCACCTGGCTCAACAAATGGAATTGTTAAAAGTATAGTGTGGAAATTTGGAAACGGATTATTGGTAGAAGTATCATAATTGCTGTTCGGTGGCATACGTGCAATTCCAGGGTCAGCGTTGTTCGCATCTTTTGTTTCTTTAATCGCATAAAATACAGTATTTAAACTGCCGTTTAAGAAAATATATCGAACAAATATTCGAATGTAACTTATAAACCATTTTTTATCATAGAAAGGAATAAAAAACATGGATAAAATTATTTTAAAAGATCAGACAACCTTTGATGTTGCCGACGGCGCAAGCCTTGGCAACATCCAGATCCAGTCCAAAAATTTTGACGGGATTAAAACGATCACGGACGCTTTTGCAGAGAACAACCTTGCGGAGGTAACATTTACACACAACGATGCAGTGTCGGGGAAATATACCGATCTGAAATCCGATGGGTTTACATATATGCCGAACATGGGCGAAGATGGCGCTGAAGATGGTACATACACCGTAACGGTCAGCTTGCGGACAAAGACGGAAATGGAAAAGGCAATTGATGAGCTTAAAGCCGGGCATGAAGCAAACGCAGAAGCAATCGAAGAATTGGCAAGCATTACCGCAGAAAGTGAGGTGTAGGATATGGTTAAATTCTACGTGAGACGTATTCTGGTAGACAAGAAAATGACGATTGATGAAGTGCCGATGCGTTGACGCGCAAAAGTGCAAGAAGAGATTGAGAAACAGCTTTCCGATTCTTTACAATGATGTTTTCTGTCGAAACTTGCGACCGAAAATCCTTGAAATCATGCATATTGCAGTGATACTATGGACTTGTCTGAAAGGACACTTCAAGTTCTGGCATGGGTGGGGTTTGGCATGGCTCCGCCCATAATTGGGGATTGACTATGCCGAACACACGTTCTATAATGGGGTATAAGGATTGGGGGTTTTGTTATGGACTTTAAAAAGATGATAATTGAATTACTTGATAAAATCGATGATTCAAAGATTTTGCGTTATATCTACATAATAATTTCTGACATTGTAAAGGAGATTGAAAAATGAAAAATTCAAAGCTTGAAATCAGATCAATTGATGAAGATAGCATTTATTGCGAAGTTTTGATTGACGGTCATGTCGTGCATGGAGTGCGCAGCATACGATTTGAAAAGAAAGCGCAATCCATGCCTGTTGTTCACCTTGATTTTAATTGCATCAATATGTCAATAGACTCTCCGTTTGTTACAAGATTAGAAGGAAATGACGGAGATAGCGAGATTGAGATTAAATTTAAGAATCAAGACCACGCCATATAGGGCAATCGTTTCTTTCGCAATGATACGTTGTGTCGCTATAACCGCAACGTATCTTGCCTTTTGCGTATACAGTTCCTTCGTTGCTATTGTATGGAACTTGTTCAACTTCTATTGTAACATTTTTATTAACCAATTCACAAAATCCATATTCTTTTCTATACATAACTATTCCTCACTCAATAAATCAATCAATTCAAAAACGTGCTTTTTCTTCTTATCTGAAAGGGCAAGTATCTTTTTTATTGCGTTTTCCAAGTCCACATCGTTTCTTATTTTAGATATAAGATGAGCAGATTCATCCGAAAATGCGGAGTTTTCTTCGCCTGTCGTGAGGTATTCCATTGGCAAATTTAAGTATTGAGAAATCTTTTTCAGCCTATCATTTGGGATAGAGCCTTTTTTCAGCCCCGCTATATATGCATTCCCAAATCCGCATTCTTTTTCTAACTTTGATATAGCAATTCCACGTTCGCTACATATCTTTCTTACTCGTTCAACCGTATTCATATAATATCCTCCAATTTTTTAGAGAAAACCCTAAAATTAGGGTTGACAAATTAGAGAACAGTCTATATAATAGGCTTATGATTTAGAGGAAAGCCTAAATAAAAGATGTTCTCTGATAATTTTCTTAGCAGTTATTATTTTAGAATATTCTCTAATAAAAGTCAAGCTATTACTCTAAATATAAAATTTTATGAGTAAGGAGGTATGCGATTTGCTTTACGACAAAATCAAGCAGCTTTGCAATGAAAAGGGTACAAACATTATGAGAGTCGAGAAAGAAGCAGGACTTAGCAATGCTACAATCCGCAAATGGAACGAATCTTGCCCTAGTGCAGAAAACCTTAACGCCGTTGCAAAGGTTTTAAATGTAACTGTTGATTCTCTTCTTAATTAGAAAGGGGCTAGAGAGTGAAAGAGATTAAATCAGCAAATGACATAATTGTTGTTCCGGTTTCTTATTTTAATGGAATGGAAAAGGAATTGCAGAAGATTTTAAACAAAGTGGATATTCACGATATGGATGTCATGGAACAGGTTCTCCATATGCGGAAGTGGCTGAAAACCAAAACCGTATATGAAGAAACAAAGAGATTATATCCTAATCTCCGTTTGGAAAATATTCATTTGCTTTTACCACAAGAAGAGAGTGACGAAAGGGGGTTAGAATATGGAACACAAACCACAAAAAATTGAAATCAAGCCGAGAAGAGAGGGAGAACCACCGTCAAGCATTCATCTTTTTGTAGATGGACATGAAATCAAAGGAATTAGAAAACTTGATTTTTCTGTAGAACCAAACGGTCTTCCACATTTGGTGCTTGATTTACAAGCATTTAATTTGACTGTTGATGCCGTTTGCTTGATATATCAGGAAAAAATCGGGGCAATCAATCTTCAGATTGCAGACGAAGAAAACGAAAGGGGTGATAATGGGTGGAAGAAAAAAGATACCGGCTTTTAGACGAAGAAGGAAAAGCTGTAATTGTAAAGAAAGACAAGGATAGATACATCGGTCTTGATGAATTGGCACAGCATATAGCAATGGATATTGTTGATGATTACCAAAGTATTTTGGATGGCGATAAGAAAATCGAAGATACAAACATTGAATTATCCGTCAAAGTTCTTACCGCCATTTCTCCGGTCATTAAAACATATTAGAAATGTTTTATGTTACGGAATGGGTTTTCTGCCACCTCTACGCTGGATAATTGATTTTCTTCTTTTGGTAGAGATTCTTTGATTTCTTCACGGTATTGGTCGTACTTGGTTTTGAAATCATTGAAAGAATCATTGCATCCACAGATTTTAGCGATAGCGTAGGCAGATACATATTCATTGTTCAAAAATTCACCTCCCTTATTTGATGATAAGGGAATTATACCACAGAAAGGAGAGCTATGAACGAATTACAGATTTTCAATAATGAAGAGTTCGGAGAAGTCCGAACGGTAGTATTAAATAGCGAGCCGATGTTTTGCTTGGCTGATGTTTGCAAGGCATTGGACATTAAAAATGCAACAGATGTTGCTAAAAGGCTTGATGATGACGAACGCACTAGATTAAATCTAGGGCGTCAAGGAGAAACAAACTTCGTTACCGAGTCTGGTCTATACGCGGTTATTCTCCGCAGCGACAAGCCGAATGCCAAGAAGTTCCGTAAATGGATAACCGGAGAAGTTCTTCCATCCATCCGAAAGACCGGAAGTTACGGAAAGCCTATGACAACGGCAGAAAAGATTCAGTTACTTGCACAGGGAAACGAGGAATTGAGCGGTCGTGTTGAAAAGGTAGAAGATAAAATCGATAGCCTTGAAAACGATATGCCTTTGTATGGATGCGAGATTGACGAGATTCAGAAGCACGTTAAGCGCAGGGGCGTTGATATTCTTGGTGGAAAGCAGAGTGAATCATACAGAGATAGAAGCATCAGAAGTTCAGTGTATTCGGATATTTACAGTCAGCTTAAGCGCGAATATGGTTGTGTGGCATCATACAAAAGCATCAAGCGAAAGTATATCGCAGATGCACATGAGTTTATTGATTGCTATACAGCACCAGTGTTCTTGCAGGAACAGATTTCATGCGCGAATGCACATAATGAATGAGTTGTTTCCTTATTATATAGCACGAAAGGGGAAATCAGATGAAAAAAGTAATCCAATTCATCATAGGTGCGGTTGCAATGGAGTATTCCTTGGTTGCCGCCTGCTATATGGATAGTGAGGGAGCGGCCGGGAATATGGAGGCTATTAAATTTGTAGCCGGAGCGGTAATTGCGGCAATCATGTATTACTGGTACGAGGTAGACCGAAAGAGAGCCGAACTCGACAAGCGAATTAAGAGAAAGCGCAGAATGAGAGAGGATGCATGGTAGACGTTGTGTATATAAGTGGCACGAGATGTTCCACGGAAGAAAAGCGTATGCTTGCTGAACTTTTGGCAGGGAAACGAAAGAAACAGAATGATAAAGAAAATTTTGAAAAGGTTCTTGACAGAGAAATGGAAAGGAGAAGCAACAATGGAGAACAAAATAACGTTGATCGGTGATGTTGTATCAGCACCAAGGAAAAGCCATAAATCAAACGGTAAGATTTTTTATAAATTTTTCATTGGAGTTGAAAGAAGAAGCGGTGTTGCAGATATACTTCCGGTACTGTTTAGTGAAGAAATCAGCGATGCAGGAATCAGCGGAACGGTATACGTCAGTGGGAAGATAATTACCCGGCACGTAAAAACAGGGTCTGGAGAAGCCATTCTTATGTATGTTATGGCTGATACAATCACAAAGCCAGAGGATGATAGTCCTTTGAATGAAGTAAGCCTTGATGGAATCATCGAGGAAAAGCAACTTAGAGAAACACCACTTGGCCGTAAAATCTGTGATGTGAAACTCAAAAACATAAGAGAAAACGGAAAAGAGGATTTGATCACTTGTATCGTATGGGGAAAGTGTGCAGAATATACGGACTCACTTGCTTTAGGCGATAAGGTAAGCACATACGGAAGATTGCAGAGCCGGAGATATAAGAAAACGTGTAAAGATGGTCGCGTTGTGGAAAAAGTCACATATGAGTTGTCAATAAAAGGAATCGTGGGGGTGTAGAATAATGCGAATGATTTTAAAATCGTTACATGGGGAGAACTTCAAGGGAATTAAGAGCATTGACATTAAATTTGGGAAGAAAAAGACAAAGATTAGTGGGCAGAATGCGTCCGGAAAGACCACGATTTTTGACATATTTTCATGGTTGTTTTTTAACAAGAACAGTGCAGGAGAGGAAAAATTCAATGTCAGACCGCTGGATAAGGACGGACACCAAATTGACAACGTGGAAATCAAGGTTGTGGGAGTCATTGAAGTTGATGGCAAAGAAGTGGAACTTTCCAAGGTTCAGAAGCAGAATTGGGTTAAGAAACGTGGAACTAATACGGTATCATTGCAGGGAAACCCAAATTCTTATGAGATTGACGGTTATCCAAAGAGTGAAGCTGAATTCAAAGCTTATGTTTCAAATCTGGCACAGAGTGAGGAAATGTTTAAAATGCTGACCAATCCGCAGTATTTTTCTTCTCTGAAATGGAAAGAACAGAGAGACATTCTGATGAAACTTGTTGCAGAGGTTTCAGATGTGGAACTTGCACAGACAGATGACAAATACGCACCACTGATTACGGAATTGGAAAAAGCACCGTCTGCAGATGATATTCGCGCCAAGTTTTCCAAGGCATTATCTGAATGGAAGAAGAAACAGGCTGAAATTCCGGTTCGTATTGATGAAGCCGAGAAATCCAAGGTTGATGTGGATGTGGCAGAGCAGGAGTTGTTAAAGGCTGACCTGGAGCGGAAGATTGAAGCGGTTGATGATCGTATGGAAAATGCCGGAACCGAGATTGACAGACTCCGTGGAAAAGAAATGCAGTTGCAATTTGATATGTCCGGCATTATGCAGGTCATGAATGACGAACTTTCCGCAAAACGTAGAGGTCTTGACAGTGCCAAGGATGATGCAACACGAGAGTTCAATGACTTACATAATCAGATTCAGTCTGCGGAAAATCAGATCGAGACAAATAAGCAGGCCATTGTCGATACGGATGCAGAGCGGAAGAAGCTTGGCGAACAGTACAATGCAGAATATGCCAATGGATTTGACGAGACGCCCCACTTGTTTGATGAATCCAAGTGGACGCTCGATGAATCTACAATGATTTGCTCTTTATGTGGTCAGAAGTTACCGGCCGATAAGATTGAGTCTCTTAAGGCTGATTTTGAGCAGAAAAAGGCAGATGCCAAGGCACGTGCCACCAAGCAGTTAGAGGATGCACGCAAAGCATTTGATGATGCAAAGGGCGCAAAACTTAAAGGTCTGATTGACAAGGGCAACGCTTACAAGGATGATATTGAGCGATTGACAAAGGAAAACGCCAAGTTGCAGGAAGATATTGTGGCACTCAAAGAGCAGGAATCCAAGGCACTTGCAAAGCAGAATGATTATGCAAAGCAGTTATCCGAGATCCCGGCAGAAGCTGATTATTCACAGAATGAAGAATATGTGAAGCTGAAAGCAGAGCATGACAAGATTCTTGCTGATATTGAAAAGCTTGAATCAGAGGGCGCAGACAAGGTTGTTACTGATTTGAAAGCCGAGAAAGCCGATCTGCAGAGTCAGCTTGACGAAGTGAACAAGGTTATTGCGCAGGCGGCTCACAATGTTGCGATTGATGATCGTATCGAAACGCTTCGTGACGAGCAGAAAGAAATCGGGCAGAAAGTTGCCGACCAGGAACAGATGCTTTACCTCTTGGAAGAGTTCATTCGCTTCAAACTGATGTTCAAAGTCGATAAGGTTTCTGAATCTATCAATAGCCATTTCAAGACAGTTAATTTCAAACTCTTTGAAACGCAATTAAATGGCGGACTTAAAGATTGCTGTGAGTGTACCGTAAATGGCGTTCCGTATTCGACTTTGAACAGTGGCCACAGAATTGTAGCAGGACTCGATATTATCCGCTCATTGAGCGAGTTATACGGTGTGAGCGTACCGATTTTCGTTGATAACGCAGAATCGCTGAATGAGTTCAATGTGCCGGATATGGACGCGCAGTTAATTCTTTTGAGCGTTTCCGAGGATAAGCAGTTGAAAGTCGAGTGAGTGTAAATGTCGAGAATAGGAATCGGAAACAATGCCACACAACCGGATGCGCGGTGTATGTCATGCAAGCGTTGGAAGAGTGCAACCAAGAGAGGATTCTTTGATTTTGCAGAATCCGGACATTGTTCTCTTCCGTATTGCGAGAAAGATATGAGGAATAAAGGAAAGAGAGGGTTTAGAAGATGAAACAGCAGATTACCGAAGAAATGAAAATCCAGAATGAATGGTACAAAGAAGCGAAAAAACAGACTGTGGAAACACTTCCGGAATTTGTAAGGCATTTAACAGAAGACTATTCGCATGACTATGGAACTATTTGCCACGCAGTTGCGGCAGCAGGAATAGCAGCCATGTGCGCGGTTGACAATTCTCCGACAGGTGGAATTACCGGATTTCAAGCTGGATGCATTATGTGGCAGGTTATTAGAGAATGGAACTTTCAGAACAATAAGACAGGGTTGAAAATTCTTGATTATGACAAACTTCTTTATCCGCAGTATAAAGCTTCTTTTATATCTATAAGTAGTAAAATTTGGGAATCTGTCAAGAAAGAAGCTCAAAACAAAATTAACCAGAATAACGATGATGTGGAAAAATGGAAGGTTGCTCATGATAAATGGGTTATTGATATGGAGAAGTTTAAAGTAGACGTTGTGGAATGGCAGAAACAGCATCCGGAATACCCGACATATGAGGACAATCCAAAATTCTATGAGCATCTTGGCTTTGGAACTGAGAAAGAATGGGATGAGGAAAATAAGAAACAGGAGAGCGGATTTATGTTTGCTCCAACGGAACCATGCAACCCAAGTGCTAGTCCAAATGTTATTGAACATTGGAAATCTATTATTAATGGAAATGTTCCATTTGGTTTGAAAATTGAGGAGGAATGATAAATGCAGTATATCAAAGCGAAATTTCCAAACAGCACCAGGAGCTACGTGTATCGCACCGAGGATTCCGTGAAAGCTGGTGACACGGTTGTAAATTCCAAGGGTGCAAAGCTGACTGTTACGGATGAATCAGTGGATATGAAGTGGGTAGAAACCTACGGTGCTGATAAGATGGCAGTTGTGAAGAAATGTGAAGAAAGCGAGGAATGTGCATGAAGCTGATTAGTAATGCAAAGTTTGGGGAACCGGTGGAAAGTGGAACGGTTTTCAGAACTCAAAGCCACGGAATCGACATTTGCATACATAAAATTTGCGGTTGCGGAGACGCGTGGTATCTTAATTGCAACGAATTGGGAATTGATAATCTGCAGCTTAAGAGCGAAAATCTTTTCCGATGTGTGGATGAAGCAAAGGAAATTCTCAAGCAACAATTAGAACTGTTAAATGAGCGGTTTAATAATTTTTATGAGGATAACGATGTTAAGATTTTAAGATATTAAGAAAGTGAGGAATAATTATGGCAGAGAACACAGAATTAGTAAAGGCAGAAGAAAAGACAGAGGTTGCAACACACAATAACAAGGTTACCGATTACAGCCTTGGGATTTTTGGAACATCTGATAATTTCATTATGGCTATGCAGATGGCAAAGGCGTTAGCCGAGTCAACAATAGTTCCGCAGACGTATCAGAAAAATCCATCTAACTGTTTGATCGCCATTGAGCAGGCGCAGAGAATGCGCATCAGCCCACTTATGGTTATGCAGAACCTTTTTCTGATACAGGGCAAGCCAAGCTGGAGCAGTAAGTTTTTGATTGCGTCTATCAATGCTAGCAACAAATTCGACATGGAGTTGCAGTACGACGAAACCAAGGACAAGAACGGAAAACCTTATTCTTGCACTGCGTGGACTATGAAAAATGGTCGAAGAATTGAGGGCATGGAAGTTAATATGCAGATGGCAGATGATGAAGGTTGGACGAAGAAGAACGGTAGCAAGTGGAAAACAATGCCGCAGTTAATGCTTCGTTATAGAGCAGCATCATTCTTCTCTAGCCTGAATTGCCCGGAACTGACAATGGGACTTTATACCAAGGAAGAAATCGAGGATGGAGATTTCAAGGAATATCCGATGGAAGATTTACAGAAACAGGTCAAGCGTGATATTACGGAGAACGCCAACAGTGAGCCATTTGTTACGGCGGAACCTTGTTCAACCGAAAGTGCAGCAGTCGAGCCAGAACATACCGAAGCCGACAATGCCCCGTGTGGCGATGCGGATGTACCGGACTTTATGAAAGATTAGGAGGTTGCTATGAGAGTAATTTCACAGGACGGCACGATTGATATGCCATACGAAGAGGTGATTATTCAGAGATTCAAGTCAAGGATTTATTTCCTGAACAAAAACTTAACAGGTGTTGAGTCGCTTACTGATGACATGCAAATTGCTGAATATTCCACCGAAGAAAAAGCAAAGAAAGCCATGGAAATGCTTAGAGTTGCATATGCAGGCAAATTTATCACAAATGCGGATATTCCAGATGATTTCAATGAAACGCTAAAGGCTGCTATGAAAGGCGGCTTTGGAACTGTGGTAGTTAAGGATACTTGCGAACGTGTGGAATTTAACAATCTGAATGGATATTTCCACTTTCCGGCAGAGGAAGAATTGGAGTAGCCTATGAAATTAAAAGTCTTAGGTTCCGGTTCATCCGGTAACTCATACGCCTTAATTGCCGACAATGGAGAAATCCTTGCAATCGAAGCAGGATGCAAATTTCTTGATTTTAAGAAGATGATTGATTGGAAAATAGCAAATGTTGTCGGTTGCATTGTGAGCCACGAACATGGAGACCATGCACGATACATAAAAGATTTTATGAAATCCGGCATTCCGGTTTATACGGCATTTGAAACACAGACCGCACTTGAAACCATTACAGGAGAGCGTACAATAGCCATTCCACCGCGCAGACCAAGGCAAATCGGCAGTTTTACAGTAACACCGTTCAATGTGCCGCATGATACAGAAATCGAGTGCTACGGTTATTTAATCGAGCATGAGGAAATGGGTAAGCTGCTATTCCTAACCGACTTGGAATATTGCAAGTACGACTTTTCTGGTATAAAGGTTGAGCATATCATGGTTGAAGCCAATTATAGTATGGACTTGGTAGACCGGAATGAGCCAAATTACGAACACCGTTTGCGAGGTCATATGAGCCTTGATACGGCACTTAAATTTATTCAGACGAACGACAACCCAGCTTTACGAAATGTCGTTTTAATACACTTATCGGACACAAGCGGAGATCCCGCGTTATTCCTACAACAAATGGAAGAAACAGTTAAATATGGAGCAAATGTTTATGTTGCAGAAAAAGGACTAGAGGTTGATATGAACCTTTGTCCGTTCTGATTGGTTGAAGCACCTTGGCGAAAGCCTAAAAGAAACTATCTTGTTTGGCGAATAGTTATCACAAACCTTATTGAAAGCCATGTTTTGGCGGTGCGTTTAACGTGCCGCCCTTACAAAAGATTGGAGGTAAAAATTGAAATTATGTGAATACTGTATGGCTGAATTTGAGCCGAAGCGACCAGATCAAAAATACTGTAGACCAAAATGTGCCAAAAGATACGCACAGTTTAAGAATTTTAAAAAGGCTGGAAGAATTGTGTATACAAGAATATGCCCGAAATGTGGCAGGCTGTTTATGACGATAAATGAACGAAAAGTTGATTGCCAAGACTGCATCGGCAATGAAGTTAAAGAACGCTTGAAAAAACCAAAGGAAAAGGACGATGCAATCAAGGCTGTGAATCACATGGCACGAGCTTCCGGCATGAGTTACGGAAAGTTTGTGGCTCAAATGAGCATGAAGCCATTGGAGAGGAAGTGATTGAGTTGGATTATAAGAAATTTAGACAGGCGAAAGCCATCGAAGCTAAAAACAAGCAGAAATGGCTTGCATTGAATCCAAGGCTTGATGAATCAAGCGGAATTTATATTCTGACAAGGCAGGACGAAAATGGGTTTAGATATGCCTATGTGGGGCAGGCTAAGCATATTTTAACCAGATTGTCGCAACACCTTTCTGGGTATCAGCACATAGACCTTAGCTTGAAGTCTCACGGACTGTATTCAGAGGATAATCCGTATGGATGGAATGTAACATCAGTACACTGTCCGATAGGAGAACTTAATGAACTTGAGCAGTATTATATTAAGTATTGTGCAGACAGAGGCTATCAGCTTCGGAATAAGACAAGCGGTTCGCAAGGCGAGGGTAAAGCTAAGATTGATGATTACCGTCCGGCAAAAGGCTATTATGACGGCATTAAACAGGGCAAAAAGAGTCTTGCCAAGGAATTATCGCATATCGCTGAAAAGCACCTTGAAATCCGCTTGAAGCCTGAGAAACAGGGTAACAAAGTTTCTGAAAAACAGTATGAGAAGTTTATGGCTTTGATTTCTGAAAATACATATAAGGAGAGTGATTAAATGGCAGAAGTCAAGTGGATTAAAATCACAACAGATGTCTTTGATGATGAAAAGATTCTGCTGATTGAGAGTATGCCGAGTGCGGATAGCATCATTACGATTTGGTTCAAACTTCTTATTCTTGCCGGAAAACAGAATAACAACGGTGTGTTTATGATGAGTAACAAATTGCCGTTTACGGATGAAATGCTTGCCACCATTTTCCGCAGAGATTTGAACACGGTAAGGCTTGCGCTTAAGACCTTTGAAGAATTTGGAATGATTGAAGTTGTTGACAATGTGATAACGATTCCGAATTGGAATAAGCATCAAACACTTGACGCTTATGAGAAGAAAAAGGAACGTGACAGGCTATATCAGCAGAACCGGAGAAAGAAGCAGAAAAACCTAATTGGGCAAAAATCGCCCGATAAATCGTCTGACGTCGCTGTTTCAGATAAAGAAGAAGAAAAAGAAGAAGATAAAGAGAAAGAAAATATAAAAGAAAATTCGCTGTCGACCGATTCCGGAGATTTGTTTGATTTTGACGATGCATGGAAAAAGACTTTTAGCATATACCCCAAGAAAACAGCGTACAGTACCTCTAAAACGGCTTGGATGGATAAAGTGCTAGAAGTTATCGAAGAGAACCAACCAGACATTGCACGGCTGTTATACAAAGCCACAGAGGCATATTTGAGTGACTATCAAGAAAAGAATCCAGACGATACGGATTTTCGATACATTCCAAAATATGTTGATTGGCTGAAAAATGATTGCGACTATTGGTTGCAGATTGCAGAGAAACGAGGTGATTGCAGTTGACAGAAGCAGAGTTTGGAGTGATCGGGTGTGTATTGATTGACAATGATGTGTTAAATAGCATCTGGCGGACGCTGAAACCGGAAATGTTTAGTTCGGATTTCGCACAGGACACATACAAGGAAATGCTTGCCATGTATGACCGAAATGAAAGCATTGATCCAATGTCTTTATCAATGGCACTTGAGAATCACAAATACACGCAGGAACAGATTAGTGAATTGATGAAATCCTGTATTACCGGAACAATCACCTCAACTATGGTTAAAAGCTATGCCGATGCGGTTGCGAAAGAATACAAGGCAAGAACGGTTCGCGACATGTATCAGAAATCCAGTTTAAAGCCGTGTGACATTGATGATACAATCAGCGATCTTCTTACAAGACTTGAGCATTTGCAAGAGGGAAAGGAAGTAAAGCTAAAACCAATTAAGCAGATTTCAGTTGAGAATAAAGACAAATATTTCAACGAAAGTGTTGGAGAGGGCGGTATAAAAATCGGGTTATCGCAACTTGATGATGCGCTTGGAGACCTTGAACGCGGTGATGTAACAATAATTGCCGCAAGACCGGCAGTTGGAAAATCCGCACTCACAACGCAGATTATTGGGAATATGGCAAAAAGAGGACTTAAAGTTGCATATTTCAACTTGGAAATGAGCGACAAACAGGTGTATGAACGATTTATTTCAAGACTTGCGGAAATCGGCTTAACGAGAATCAGAAGGGCAAAAGCGTTTCTCGGTGATGAACAGGAAAAATTTAACCAAGCAAATGAAGAGATGAGCGATTATCAATTATGGATTGCATCCGGGACTGTATCCCCGAGAGAGATAAAGTCAGAATGCAGACACCAAAACTTTGACGTTATCGTTGTTGACTATCTGCAATTGCTTATGCCGGATAACAGATATTCCGGAAGAAATGAAGAAGTAGCATCAATTTCAAGAGGTTTAAAATCGGTTGCAAGAGACTTAAATACACATGTAATAGCACTTTCACAGATAACAAGGGCTTCCGAAAGCAGAGACACAAAAGAGCCTACCATGGCAGAGTTGAGGGAATCTGGAGCAATCGAACAGGATGCGTCAAACATAATCATGCTGTGGAATCTGTCAGACAATGACAAGGGAGCCAAGGGCGCAAAAATCGAGAAGAACAGACAGGGAATGACAATGCGTGAAGCAATGGAGTTTGATGGAGATCACATGAAGTTTGTTGAAATCGAAAAACCGCTTGATGATGTTGTTGCGGAAATCAAAAAGAAAGAACGTGGGGACGGATTCAAGTCATACAATGGCAATTGTCCGTTTTAGAGGTAGTGGCTATGGCAAGCGCAAAGATAGAAAAGGGTTCGGAAGAATGGCAAGTATTTATGGATTATTGGCAATTCATTCAGAAATACTATTCCCCGGACAGCACTGACTCTTGGTGGGATGAAGTTGTAAAAGCCGGAGAATCATTGATAGACAAATACAAAGGCATGGAGATTGAAGAGCGTGCAAGACAGCTTGTATTGAGCCATTTTGCGTGGTTGGAAATCACATACAGAAAGGAGAAATCAAAGAAATGAGCAATGCTTTGAGACGGAATAAAAAGCCGACATTTTACACAAAACAGGAAATGCGGATTATCGGGAGAAATGATTTTGAAAAGAGAAATGCCGATAAGGTTATATCAAAATCTTACAAAGATTTTGTCGTGATTGGGTACATAATTCTGCATGACAAATTCGGTTTCGGACAGGCAAGAATCATCCGGTTGCAGAAATTTTTAAAATCTTACTTGGATGAAGCATCATGCGGCGGGAAGAACGGAAAGGACTTGGCTGTTTACATGAAAGACAAATACGGCATTGACACCAAGGCAGAAGTTGAACAGATTCCGCAGCGGCAGTTAATGGTCTTATATGCCAAGAAAGGATTTTGTATTGAGCGTGAAGCATACAGGCTTTCCAGCGCATCTTTGTTTAACTATTTCGCACTCACGCTTACGATTCTGAAAAAGGAGTTTAAGCTGTCTGTGAAGCAGTTACAGCAGTTCACGGACAAGTTTATTGACTACATCGACACATTGGCTAATTACAAGCAGTTTCAGTTGACGGTGCCGATGATAGCGCAGAGTTTGGCGAATGAGATTAAGTTTATATGTGATTTGGAGGTTTAATATGACGAATAAAGAAAAATACGGAAATGAGATTATAGAACTTGCTGTAAACGCAGGAATGTTTGTATTAAAAAATGGAGAGCCTGCACTTTGTAGAGCAACTAAATGTAAAACTTGTGATTTTTATGGAAATTCAGATTTGTGCAAAGGAAATGTACGCACTTTCCGCGAATGGCTTAATTCAGAGTATGTTGAGCCACCTGTTGATTGGAACAAGGTTGCAGTCGATACGCCGATTTTGGTAAGAGATCATGAAAATTGCGAATGGACTAGAAGACATTTTGCAAAAATCAAAAACGGAACGGTGTTTGCATGGTGCGGTGGGGCAACGTCTTGGAGCGAGGATGATGAAGAGACTATTTCGTGGAAATATGCCAAGCTGGCAGAAAGTGAGGAATAGGCATGGAGAGATTAACAGAAAGCAATCCATCATGGATAGATGATGAATTATGGGAAAGGGCTTGCGAGCCAGACTGTGAAGAAATAGACGCAGTATATCGAAAGCTAAAAGAATACGAGGACTTAGATGAACAGGGCAGGCTTATCAAGCTACCGGCAAAAGATGGCGCGACAGCATATAGAGAATGTGTTCATATAAAGTCTACATGCTACCACGAGGATTACAAGTGTTCAGAATGCCCTATTACTGAATTATTTTGTGATGAATTTTACAAAGCAATAGATAGGTGCTACGAGGAAGCATACGCAAGTGGATGTCTTGCAGGTATAGAGTTAGGGAAATTCAAAGCCGAAGCAAAACTGAAAGAATTGAGAGGTGAAGAAAATGGATAAATTTCTTAAAAGCGTAAGCGAGCGTGACTTTGATAGAAGAATATCGGAAGTCGTTGAAATGCTTGAGAAAAAACAACTCTACGGAACTATCAGTTTGATAAAAGATTTGAAATATTACCTTGACTTAGCCACAAAAGAAAAAGCACACACTTGCAACTGCCAGCGCAACAGCAATTCAATAGATAATAAGCTTTGTTGCGGATGCGATAGCAAATTTTCAGAAAATGATGATACAAAAAACAAAGTTACATCTCTGGAAATTATCGTAAGGATGATAGACAACAAGCCATATTACGAAATCAAGTACAAAAAAGTCGGCGAAGATTATTGCCATGTAGGTTACAGTTCATTCAATATTGATAATGTATTGAAATGGCGTGATGAGTGTTTTGAGCTTGTTGATGTGAAAGCGACCAATGCCGACAGGATAAGGAATATGTCGGATGAAGAGTTAGCTGAGTTTCTTTGCAAAGTAAAATCAGATTATCAGTGGATGGAACATGAATTTCCGAGCGAAGAGGAACATAGCGAGTGGGAAGAATGGCTCCAATCAGAAGCAGAATAGGAGAGAATATGGAAGACAGATATCTGTATAAAGCTAAGACAACTCCAAAAGAAAAAGGAGAATTTAACAATGTTTGGGTTACTGGAAATCTTATTGTTTCCAATGGAAAGTATTACATACATCCTGTGGGCAATGTTGTAAATGTTAAGAATGAGATTGGAAGAATAATTGTGATGCACGAAGTAATTCCAGATACAATCTGCCAGTGTACAGGACTTAAGGACAAGAACGGCAGGCTGATTTGAGAGAATGATGTTGTAAAAATAAATAATAGCAAGGTGAATACGCTTATAACATTTAGAGATTTTGAAATTATATGTACAATTCCTAACGAAAAATATTATAAGCATAGGCTTGAATATGATACTGAATATGAAGTTATTGGCAACGTATTTGACAATCCGGAATTGTTAGAAAGTGAGGACTGACATGACAGAGAATGAAGCAATTAAAGAAGTTAGATTCAATATGTCAAAAATAGGATTGAAAGAAAATAGTGTTAAAAGGGTTGTAAAAGCAAGAGATTTAGCAATCAAGGCCCTTGAAAAGCAGATACCGAAGAGACCTATATTTAACCATAACCTTAGTGATACTCTTTCTGTATTCCATTGTGAATGTGGAAACACAATCAAAGTCAGTCACGATATAGGAATAATGAATAACAACAATGCACCAAATTACTGTAGTAAGTGCGGTTGCAAGTTGGATTGGAGTGATGAAGAATGATGTTTCAATCGTACATAAATTTCTTTCTACTAATACTTATAGCCGTTAGGTTAGATATTCTAACAGAATTTGGAGTTAAGCTTTTTTGCATTCTGTCAGTTGTAGGGATGATTGGACATGAGATTTTTGATTATTTGAAAAGAGGAGATAAAAAACGATGAAGCTGATTGGTGCAGACGCACTAAAAGAATATTGCATGAATGCGAGTAAATCTGATGATGATTTTAGGAGAGTGAGTTTGGCAACATTGGAAAGCGTGATAGATGCACAGCCGACCGCCTACGATGTGGACAAGGTTGTGGGGCAGTTGGAGGACTATGGAAATGAAGAGATGTGCTACTATAAAAACACTCCATATGAAAAATGCATAGAAGAGTGCATAAACAAAGCAATTGAGATTGTGAAAGGCGGTGGAGCAGATGGCAATTAAACCAATACTATTTAACACAGAAATGGTTCGGGCAATTCTGGACGGACGAAAGACTTGCACCAGACGTGTGATAAAGCCACAACCACAATCAGGGCTATGTTATACATATGCAGGTAGCCACAAGGATTGTATAGGAAAATGGACATATCCAAACAGGGGAGCACACAAACTTTGGGGCGAAGAATATAAGCTTCCGGAAAATATAAAGGATGAGGAATTAAGCAAACGATGGAATCCGCCATATCACACGGACGATATACTGTACGTGAGAGAAACATGGAGCGAAGGATATGAAGATGGAACATATATTTACAGGGCTGATGATAAGCTGGCAGACTTGCCTACATTTAAGGAATCATCAAAACTGATATACCGTCCGTCCATTCATATGCCGAAAGGAGCGGCACGTATCTGGCTCCGGGTTACGGATGTGAGGGTGGAGCGGTTGCAGGATATTGACGGAAAAGGGTGTGTGAAAGAAGGAATTGAAGAAGAACATTTAAAATACGTCGGAGACGAGTTCGTAAAAGGTATGTTTCATGACCTTTGGGATTCAACCATCAAGAAATCTGATCTTGATCGTTACAGTTGGGATGCAAACCCGTGGGTATGGGTGATCGAATTTGAGCGGTGTGAAAAACCGAAAGGAGTGTGAGGTATGAGCAAGAGCAGGACTAGTAAAATGAACGGCTATCGTAGCATGGTAAGCCGTCAGAAAAATGATGTTTTTAAGTTTAAGCCTAAGAAGAAAAAGAAAGGGTGATTGTATGGCTAAAGCAGTTTTAGTTATGGATATGCCGGAATCGTGTTTCGGTTGCAACTTTTGCCATATTAACAGCAATGGCGGAGAAGATCGTTGTCAGGCATTCGAGGTGTCAAGAGTAGTTAATTCTGAAACATACGAGAAGCCGGATTGGTGTCCGCTTCGGGAACTGCCGGATGAAAAATGTGGTGCATGGACAGATGGTATGATTGCAGCATATAACAAATATTTAAGTGAAGTTTTAGAAAGAAAGGAATAACGAATCCTCGGTAAACCGAGGTTGCAACTTAAAGGTTTGTGGATTTATTGAAAGCTGGTGAAAGTGATTGAATAAGCCTATATTAGATGTTTGCTGTGGGAGCAAAATGTTTTATTTTGATAAAGAAAACCCTAATGTATGCTTTATGGATTGCAGAGAGTTAGAAGACACTCTTTGTGATGGCCGTAAATTAAAAATAAAGCCGGATATAGTAGCAGATTTCCGGAATATTCCATTTGATGATAATACGTTTTCCATGGTTGTGTTTGACCCGCCGCATTTGTTAAAAGTTGGTGAAAAATCTTGGTTGACCAAGAAATACGGAAAGTTATCTGATACTTGGACACAGGATTTAAAACAAGGATTCGATGAATGCATGAGGGTTCTGAAACCATACGGAACATTGATTTTTAAATGGAACGAACAGCAAATAAAATTATCGGAAGTTTTAAAATGTTTTAGCGGCAAGCCTATATTCGGGAACAAAAGAGCAGATACGCATTGGATTGTATTTATGAAAGTAGGTGATTCAGAATGAGTAACAATGCAGAGATAGTAATAGCACAGGCTTTAATGATGAGAATTAAAGATTATGCAGAAAGAGCCTTGGATAAAAAAGATGTAACACTTGATATGGCTATAGTTGAAATACGCGATACAGTTGACGCTTATGACGAGTATTTTCAGACAGGCAGAAAGCCACAGTAACTAACTAAAAATCAAAGAAAGGAATAGGTTGTGCGCACATAAAACCGAGGTTTCCTTTTGGTAAGAGAAAATGTTAGATTTTGGATATTACAACATGGATTGTACGCAAGGAATGAAAGAATTTCCCGACAAATATTTTGACCTTGCGATTGTAGACCCACCATATGGAATTGGAGAAAATGGTGATAAAAACCATACAAGAAGTAACCTAGCAAAAGCAAAAGATTACAAGAGTTTTAGCGGAATGGATATAAAACCACCAAACGAAAAATATTTCAATGAACTGTTTAGAGTGTCAAAAAATCAGATTATTTGGGGAGCAAATCATTTTATCAGCAAAATGCCGTTTGATAGTAGTTGTTGGATTGTTTGGGATAAAGATAATGGAGATAACGATTTTGCTGATTGCGAGCTTGCATGGACTTCGTTCGGTACTGCAGTAAGGAAGATTAAATATAGGTGGCACGGAATGCTTCAGCAAAATATGAAGCGTAAAGAAAATCGCATACACCCAACACAGAAGCCCATTGCGCTATATGAATGGTTATTAAACAGATACGCAAAACCTAATGACATTATACTTGATACTCATGTAGGCAGTGCGAGTAGCTTGATAGCTTGTTATAACACAAATCATAAATTTGTCGGGTTTGAGCTTGACGAATACTATTACAAGGTATCAAAGCAGAGGTTAGATACCGAAATGGCACAAATGAGATTAAGTGATTATATGTGAGGTGATGTTGTATGAATTTTGAAAATTATTCTTGTGATAATCAAATGAGCATATTTGACTTCACAAGAGAACCGATCAGCATAACAAAGCCTATTCGCTTAATAGAACTTTTCGCCGGCTACGGAAGCCAAGCAATGGCACTAAAGAGAATAGGGGTTAAGTTTGAGCATTACAGAGTTGTGGAGTTTGATAAGTACGCTATTGCAAGTTATAACGCAGTACATGGTACTGATTTCCCCACAATGGACATAACAAAGGTTCATGCAGAAGATTTGAATATCTGTGACACAAATACATTCACTTACCTACTTACTTACTCATTCCCTTGTACGGATTTATCAGTTGCCGGGAAGCAAGCCGGAATGTCTAAGGAAAGTGGTACAAGAAGCGGTCTGTTGTGGGAAGTTGAGAGAATACTAACAGAAATCAGAGATAGTAACGGAGAATTACCACAGATTTTGTTCATGGAAAATGTGCCACAAGTGCATAGTCAGGATAATATGCCCGACTTTAGAAAGTGGTTAGACTTCCTTGAAAGCCTGGGTTACACAAATTACTATCAAGATTTAAACGCTAAGAATTATGGTGTAGCACAAAATCGTGAAAGATGTTTTATGTTTTCGTTCTTGGGCGAGCACAATTACCATTTTCCGCAGCCTATACCACTCAAAAAGAAGTTAAAAGACTATCTTGAGGATAATGTAGATGAAAAGTATTACATTAACAATGAAAAGGCTGACAAGCTGATAAAGCAGCTTATTGACAACGGCACATTACCACAACACAATCTTGACAGACAGACAGACAGACAGACAGACAGACAGACAGACAGACTTGCGTTGACGGAACAATCAATAAGCCGCAGCAAAGAGAAGTTGCAAACTGCATCAAGGCAAGATGCGACTGCGGAATATCAAACTTGCGGTCAGACGGAAACTTGGTTGTTAAAGGATATGGGAGAGACGGCAGACAAACAGATTGATGTAGCCGTAACTCTTAGGGCAAGAGATTATAAAGGCCTTGATAATTATGGAAGCAATGGAGTGATTGAATGGAAAAATTAACAGACGCTATCGGAATAGTGCTTTTTGAAAGTGAAAAATTCGGTGGCGAAAAGGTACTTAGGGTGGGATTTGTCCTACCCTAAGAGCCAATAAAACAAGTAGTGGAGTGATTGAAGTAATGGCAGATGTAAAGGTAATAGGACAAATGGATAACACAATAGTTGCTATGCGTGGCAGAAATCCCGATAATCCGTCAGATAGAACTGTGGAAAGCCCGACAGAGCAGAGATTAGAAGTAAATATGCAAGGTACAAGTAATTGCTTAACGAGTGTGCAGAAAGACAATTTGGCGCTTGAAAACGTAAAAATTAGACAAGCCACAAAGGACGGCTCTATTGAATGCGAAATAGGCGGTTGCTTTGATGCAAGCTATCCTAACAGCAAAACAAGAAGAGGAAAGGTGCAAGACAAAGGCAATACTTGCCCTACATTAACCGCGCAAAACCAAGAAGTTGTTAGAATTGAAAAGGTCGGTCAAATATCAGGTAATGGATCCCAATGCGGTACAGTTGTTTCTGATAACGGCATATCTGCTAATCTTGTATCTGGCACACACGGATATGCAAATAGCCATATTGCTACACAATATCGTATCAGAAAGCTAACACCGAGAGAGTGCGGACGGCTGATGGGTGTATCTGATGAAGATATTGAAAAAATGGCAGCAGTCAACAGTAATACGCAACTGTATAAGCAATTTGGAAACAGTATTGTCGTAGATGTTATGTGTGCTATGTTTAAAAACTTAAATATCAACCAATAAAATAAGGAGAAATGGCTTATGAAATTTACAAAATTCATTAAGCCAGAACTTGAATACATTAAAGAAAATGCCAATTTCACGGAAGAAGAGGAGAGGATTTTCTCTCTTCTCTGCCGTGGTTTTTCACAAAAGCAAATATCCACAAAAGAAAATCTATCACTAAGAACGATAGAGTACAGAGTGAGAGATATAAAAGATAAAATAGAAAGAACGGGGGTATTTGATTGGATGAAAAAGAACTGTTGAAATATGCCGTTGATAGTGGTATTCTCGACATAGCACTTGTGCAGAAACAAGTCACTATGCAAAAGAGAGAAAAATTACTCAACAAAAATCCCTATAAAATCTATCAAGGAAAGGATGAGAACTGGTACTCATATCTGCCGGATGAAGTTAAAGGCAGACGTAAAATCAAGGCAAAGCGTAGAGAAGCGGTCGAGCAGAAAATCATTGATTATTGGAAAGAGAGAGAGGATGACCCTACAGTAGAGGAAATCTTCAATCGTTGGATTTCACAAAAGCTGGAACTTGAAGAAATCAGCAGGGCAACCTATGACAGATACTTAATGGACTTTCAGAGATACTTTGACGGTATCAAAGATAAGAAAATCAAAAGAATAGACGAATGCGACCTTGAAACGTTTATACGAAACAGCATCCATGATTTCAACATGACTTCCAAGGCATTCTCAAACTTCCGAACGCTGATTTATGGAATCTTTAAGTATGCCAAGCGGAAGAAGTATGTCAAGTTTTCCATTACATACACGCTGAAAGACATGGACATATCACCAAAAGCGTTTAAGCACGTAGTCCGACAGGCAAAAGACCAAGTATATATGCCGGATGAAAAGGAGCGCATGGAGATGTATCTTAGGAATCACTTAGATATCGTGAACCTTGGATTGTTATTTATGTTTAAGACAGGGGTTCGTGTCGGGGAATTGTCGGCATTAAAGCGGAAAGATGTTGAAAATTACACGGTTGCGATAAATTCTACAGAGACGCGTTATCGTGATGATGACGGTTTTCACTATGAGGTCAAAGATTTTCCAAAATCAGAAGCCGGATTGCGATTCGCTATATTGCCAGATAAGTACAAATGGATTCTTGATGAAGTACGAAAGAGAAATCCCTTCGGGGAATATCTATTCGAGAGAGACGGAGAACGGTTGAAATCCTACAACTTTCGTGAACGTTTGCGGTATATCTGCGAACATGAACTGCGAATGAAAGTGAAATCTCCGCACAAAATCCGAAAGACATACGGAAGTATTCTTCTTGACGGAAAAGTGAAAGAGTCCACAATCCTTGATACTATGGGACATACAGACATTAGTTGCACAAAAGATCATTATTATTTTGATCGTACCGGAATTGAGGAAAAGAGACAGGAACTTGACTTAATCGAAGCATTATGAGTCCCTAGTACTCAAAGGTACTCAAAGAAAAATTGAAAGAATGGCTGTTTTAAGCCGTTTCAAGGCAATTACTTTAGGGTTCGATTCCCGTACGGACTGCTGAAGTTCTTACCAGATATGGTAGGAACTTTTTTGTTTTATAAAATAAAAATATAAAATCCCTTGAAATCAGGGGAAAAGAGTGATATGATAACAAAAGTAGCATAGAAACTAAGGTTGAGAGAGGGCAGATGTCCTCTCTCAAATTTTTGTGAAAAATGCGATGATGAAGAAAAGAGGTGGTAACATGTCAAAAGCAAGTACTTATGAAGCAAAGACAGAACAGTTGATCCTTCCAATTTTGGAGAGGATGCAGTTTGAACTGGTAGATGTAGAATATGTCAAGGAAGGCAGCACGTATTATCTGCGGGCGTATATTGATAAGGAAGGCGGCATTACAATCAATGATTGTGAAGCGGTAGCACGTGAGATGAATGAACTGCTGGATCAGGAAGATTTTATTTCAGATTCGTATACGTTTGAGGTAAGTTCTCCGGGACTTGGCAGACCGCTCAAAAAAGAAAAAGATTATGTGCGCAATATGGGGAAGAAAATTGAAATCCGTACCTATCGCGCGATCGACCGGTGCAAAGAGTTTACAGGGATTTTGAAAGCATATGATGATACATCGGTAACAATTGCGGATGAGAACGACAAAGAGACCACCTTTTTGAAAACAGATATTGCACTGATCCGACAGGCAATTGATTTTTAGAACAATGACTTAAAAATACGATCAATATATATGGAGGATAAAAATCATGAATAATGAGTTATTGGATGCGTTAACGATACTGGAGAAGGAGAAAAATATCAGTAAAGAAACGCTGCTTGAGGCAATTGAAAATTCCCTTTTAACTGCCTGCAAAAATCATTTTGGAAAGGCTGACAACGTAAAAGTTGTGATTGATCCGGACACCTGCGAATATCATTGTTATCAGGAAAAAACAGTGGTAGAGACTGTGGAAGATCCGATTGAGCAGATCTCTTTGCAGAATGCGCAGATGATCAATGGAAAATATACACTGGGCGATATTGTTCAGGTAGAAGTAAAATCCAAAGAATTTGGACGTATTGCAACACAGAATGCCAAGAATGTGATCTTACAGAAGATCCGTGAAGAAGAACGGAAAGTGATTTACGATGAGTATTTCAGCATGGAAAAAGAAGTAGTGACAGGTGTTGTCCAGCGTTATGTCGGACGCAATGTCAGTATTAATCTTGGAAAGGCAGATGCACTCCTGACTGAAAGTGAGCAGATCAAGGGGGAAACCTTCCAGCCAACCGAACGCATTAAGGTATATATTCTGGAAGTAAAGGCAACCTCAAAGGGACCGAAGATTCTTGTTTCCAGAACACATCCGGAGCTTGTCAAGAGACTTTTTGAGTCAGAGGTTTCCGAAGTGCGGGATGGTATCGTTGAAATTAAAGCAATCTCACGTGAGGCAGGAAGCCGTACAAAAATCGCGGTATGGTCGAACGATCCGGATGTAGATCCGGTTGGCGCATGTGTCGGAATGAACGGAGCACGTGTCAATGCGATCGTTAATGAGCTGCGCGGAGAAAAAATTGATATCATTACATGGGATGAGAATCCTGCAATTTTGATTCAGAATGCATTAAGTCCTGCAAAGGTTATTTCCGTTATTGCGGACGCTGACGAGAAAGCAGCAAAAGTTGTGGTTCCGGATTACCAGTTATCGCTTGCTATTGGTAAGGAAGGACAAAATGCCCGTCTGGCAGCCCGCCTGACTGGATTTAAGATTGATATCAAGAGTGAGACGCAGGCAAGAGAGTCCGGAGATTTCCTTGATTACGAAAATGATTATGAAGACGATGAGTATGATGATAATTATGAGTATGATGAGGAAGGATATTACAAAGATCCGGATGCCACAGAAGAAATTCCTACCGAAGCAGAAGCATCAACAGAAGAAGCGCCGGTAGAAGAAACATCAGCAGATGAGACTTCTTTTGAGGAGTAATTATGGCAAATAAAAAAATTCCATTGCGCAAGTGTGTCGCCTGTAATGAAATGAAGGAAAAAAAAGAAATGATCCGGGTAATTAAGACACCGGAAAATGAGATTATGCTGGATGCCACCGGTCGTAAAAACGGCCGTGGAGCATACATCTGTGCAGATCCTGGGTGTCTTCGCCTGGCAAGAAAAAACAAGGGACTTGAGCGCTCCTTAAAGACTGCAATTCCACAGGAAGTGTATGAGAGTCTGGAAAAGGAGATGAGCGCACTTGCATAATGATCACGTATTATCCATGCTTGGAATAGCAGCAAAGTCTGGAAATGTTGTAAGCGGTGAATTTTCTACAGAAAAGGCAGTAAAAACAGGTCATGCCTATCTCGTAATTGTCTCTGCGGAGGCATCCGGGAACACAAAAAAGAGTTTTTGTAATATGACGGATTTTTACCATGTGCCATGCTATTGTTACGGAAGTAAAGAAGATCTGGGACATTGCATCGGAAAAGAATTTCGTGCGTCACTTGCCGTGACAGATGAGAATCTGGCGAGGGCCGTAGAAAAGAAGCTCAAAGAGCACACCGTATAAAAATATAAAACTGAATAACGGAGGTAAATTCATTTATGGCAAAAATGAGAGTTCATGAACTCGCGAAAGAGTTAAATATAAAATCACAGGATATTTTGGATAAATTAAAAAATACAAAGTTTGACGGAAAAAGTGCATCCAGCAATATGGAAGATGAAGCACAGGCACTGATCCGCGGAGCTTTTGCAAAAGAGACAAAATCGGCAGCAGATGCAAAAAAACCGGAAGCTGCAAAGACTGGTGCAGGAAAACCAGCGGATGGAAAGGAACGTCCAAAGAAGAAATCCAGCATCACAGCCGTATTTAATGCACAGTACAGCAAACAGTCCAGAAAGCCGGCAAACGGAAATAACAACAACCGTGGAAACGGAAATGGAAACGGTAATAACAGAAGACGGGAGGACAATAAGCGTCCGGCACAGCACAGCATCATTCGTCCGCGTCCGGTCGGGGAGCGTGCTATGCGTCCGATCAGTGAGCGTACGCCTTCGCCGACAGCGGATCTTGAAGTAAGTAAGCCGGCAAACAATAAACCGGCAGAAAACACAAATACCCGCAACAGCCAGGAAAACCGCGGAAACAACAATCATTCCGGTGGCGAGAGAAACAACAGACCGCAGAATGACAGAAACAATGACAGAGGTGGGGAGAGAAATAATAACCGTCATCAGGGAGATAGAAACAATAACAATCGTCCGAACGGAGACAGAAACAACAGCCGTCCACAGAACGACAGAAACAATAACGGCAGAAAGAACCGTTTCAGTAAAGAGCCGGCAGCAGTTGCAGCACCGGAAGAAATCCGCGGAAAGGACTCCCGTGGAAATAATGACCGCCGCAATAACAACAATAATCATCGGAAAGATCATGATAAACTCGGCGGAAAGAAACAGGAAAATTATGTAAACCTTGAGAAGCACGGCGGCAGAAAGAAACCACAGCAGCAGCCGAAGCCGAAGGAAGATGAAAATGTAATCAAGACGATCACACTTCCAGAAAAGATGACAATCCGTGATCTGGCAGACAAGATGAAACTGCAGCCATCTGCCATTGTAAAGAAACTCTTTATGAAGGGTGAAATGGTAACGGTAAATCAGGAAGTAGATTTTGAGACAGCGGAAGAAATCGCACTGGAGTTTAACTTTATCTGCGAGCCGGAGGAGAAGATTGATGTCATCGCGGAACTCTTAAAAGAGGATGAAGAAGATCCGAAGAATCTGGTCCCACGTCCACCGGTTGTCTGTGTTATGGGTCATGTCGATCATGGTAAAACATCCCTGCTGGACGCGATCCGTTCCACACGTGTGACAGACCGCGAGGCCGGTGGTATTACCCAGCATATCGGTGCATCTGTGGTGTCCATCAATGGACAGAAGATCACGTTCCTGGATACTCCTGGTCATGAGGCATTTACCGCAATGCGTATGCGTGGTGCAAATTCTACCGATATTGCAATCCTGGTTGTCGCTGCAGATGATGGTGTTATGCCACAGACCATCGAGGCAATCAACCATGCAAAGGCTGCCGGTGTAGAAATCATCGTTGCTGTCAACAAGATTGATAAGCCGAGTGCAAACATTGAAAAAGTAAAGCAGGAGCTTTCCGAATACGAACTGATTCCGGAAGACTGGGGTGGAAGTACGATTTTCTGTCCGGTTTCTGCACATACTAAGGAAGGTATCGACAATCTTCTGGAAATGATCCTTCTGACTGCAGAAGTGATGGAACTGAAAGCAAATCCAAACCGTAATGCAAGAGGTCTGGTCATTGAGGCACAGCTGGATAAGGGACGTGGTGCGGTAGCAACGGTTCTGGTTCAGAAAGGAACACTTCATGTCGGAGATTCCAT
>ERZ826242.506-NODE-506-length-56241-cov-11.535133_pt1 | contig 56241 bp, 57 predicted proteins | sample MGYA00519871_ERZ826242 | MGnify/ENA primary metagenome ERZ826242 (study PRJEB31778, sample SAMEA3449226) | human gut metagenome | biome: human gut; feature: human-associated habitat; material: faeces | place: United Kingdom | collected 2010/2012 ... | reverse complement strand
TGCAAAATCAACCCATTTCTGGCTGCCGTCACTGCGTGCAGGACTGTCAAAGTAATAGAATAAAAGCTACGATGAATGCAGCGTCCATTATTTTTATAGAAGAGCCGGAAGCACATTTGCATCCATTGAATCAAATCAAGTTGATGAAAAGTTTTACCAGGTTAGCAAAAAGCAATGTAAAATTAGTAATGGCATCTCATAGTAATTATATATTTAATGAGTTGAATAATAGAGTGTTGGCGGGAGAATTGGGGAAAAGTACGTACAGTCCGATATTGATGAAATGTGAGAATGAAGAAAGTAACACATATTATATGGATATGGATGAATTTGGCGTCAGTGATAGTAATTTTGCAGATGCATCAGAAATACTGTGTGATGAACGGGAAGAATTGATTATTAAGTTAATGGAGAAGATGGAGAACGAAAATAATTAGATGATACAGCAGATAAAACAAACAGAAAGTTTAAAAAAGTATATAACACATCAGATAGAAGATGCCGGACTGGAAGTTGCTGTAGATCCTAAATTGACAACGGATGGATATGTAGGAATAAAAATTGATGAGTACTATATGGGATTACATTTGGGAGGAGAAACCCCAAAAGCTGTAGATTTTATTGTCTCTGTAGATTGTCAATGTGATGCCTATTGTCTATATATTTTAGAGTTGAAAAATGTAAAAAGTACAAAAGCATATACAACGACGGATATTGTTAAGAAGTTTGAGACAACAATAGAACACTTTATGAAAGAAATATTTAAAGAAATTTTTTTAAACAGTAAATACAAGTACAAGGATATCAAATTATATTTGGTGACGAGTGCATATGGTAAAGCTTTGGGACAGGAAAACTTTCAGAAGTTTGTTGAATTGTTGAGGAAAACAAACCAAAAAGATACATTGACAAATGACTTGAGTCTTTCAAGTAAATTGTTTAAATTTCAGAAAAGGATTTTAAAAATTGAAAGAGAGATACCACCAAATCCTGTAATCAGAAGAATTACATAAAATTTTCAGGAGTTAATGATGGGGTTCCGGTAAGCGGCAGATGAATCATTCGTAAGTGCAAAATAATTCGACGGATTGTGTTGCTCTAAAAATTAATCCATAATAATCATTAGAGAATGCAGGCATTTCACTTCATTTTCTCTTGCTGGAAATGATAGATGCGAGCATTTTACTTTATTCAAATTATGGAGGTGTGCTCATGAGAAGCAAAAGAATACCTGCCGAAGAACAATACCGTCTCATCATGGAATGCCGTCAAAGTGGATTGACGGATCATCAATGGTGTGTGGAACATGATATCAAGCCAGGAACTTTTTACAACTGGGTAAAAAGGCTGCGTCAGAAAGGTTGTGTGGATCTGCCGGCGTCAACTGGACGCACCTATCGTGCACCAGAAAGCCAGGAAGTTGTCAGAGTGGATTTTCATGATACTGACCCGATTCCTTATGAACAGCCATTAAATGTAATTCCGGCAGCTACGGAAAGAAATAACCTTTCTGTAGCAGAGCCAATGAAGCTGTCTGTAGGAAGCTTTCATCTAACAATACCAAATGGGACAGATCCTCAGCTTCTGGCTCAAACGCTTCGCATTGTGAAGGAGTTGGGATGTTAGGGGATATCACAGCCGCCGATGAAATCTATATCGTAACAGGCAGAACGGATATGCGGAAATCTATTGACGGGCTGTGTGCTGTTGTAGAGGATCAACTCCATATGGATCTAAGTTGAAGCACCCTGTATCTCTTCTGTGGAAAACGTTGTGACAGGATTAAAGCTTTGCTCTGGGAGTCTGACGGATTTGTGCTGCTGTATAAACGTATGGAAGTCCAGGGCAGATTCCGCTGGCCCAGAAATCAATTGGAAGTAAAGCAGCTGACCTGGCAGCAGTTCGACTGGCTCATGTCCGGTTTTGAAATTGAACAACCAAAAGCATTCAAACCTACGGAATGATCATGTAAGAACTCTATGCCAACCAACAAAAATGCTGAGCTTTCCGCACACGGTATCATGCTTGTAATACCTTATAAATACTGAGTTTTCTGCTTCTTTTTCATTACTTTTTATGGTATAATGAGAGCAGTGGAAAAGGAGCAGAAAACATATGGCTGGTAATTCAAAAGATTCAAAAATCCCTGCGTACAAGGACATGGTCAACCAACGGAATAAGACGATATCCGCACAGACAGAACTGATCCAGTCTTTACAAAAAACATTGGAAGCAGACCGTCTGGAAAATGGGTGTCCCATTAAGCCGGGCTACGCTTGCTAACTGGATCATTTACTGTGCCGAAAATTATCTCCGTCATGTTTATGATTATTTTCACCGTCAGTTACGGATGCGTAAATATCTGATGGCAGATGAGACCCGGGTCCAGGTACTGAATGAGCCGGGGCGTAATCCGGAAACGGATTCCTGGATGTGGCTCTTCCGCAGTGGGGAAGATGGACTTCCGCCGATCCTGCTCTACCATTACACAGAGACAAGGGCAAAGTTCCATGCAGCATCTTTCCTACAGGGGGTCAGCGGATATCTGGAGACGGATGGATACCAGGGTTATAATAATCTGCCGGATATCAAACGCTGCTCTTGCTGGGCACATGTGAGACGTTACTTCACAGATGCCATACCGAAAGGGAAAGAGTATGATTACAGCCTTCCGGCGGAGCAGAGAAAACAGTTCCGTCTTGAAAAGGAGAAGCCGATACTGGATGCATTCTGGAATTGGCTGGATCAACAGCACCCAAACAAAGGAACCCGTTTGGCGAAAGCGGTGAACTATGCCAAAAATCGGAAAGACACCCTGATGACCTACCTGGAAGACGGACACTGCAGTCTTTCAAATAATCTCAGTGAAAATGCGATCAGACCATTCACGGTTGGCCGGAAGAACTGGCTGTTCAGTGCCAGTCCGAAAGGAGCCACCGCTAGTGCTATTGTGTATACAATGGTTGAGATGGCAAAAGCGAATGATCTGAATATCTATAAATATCTGACATATCTCTTATCACAACGGCCAAATGATAAAATGTCAGATGAACAGCTGGAACAGCTTGCTCCATGGAGCGAGACTGCAAAAGCGAACTGCCAAAACTAAAATAAAGTAAAACGCTTGCATCTATCATTTTGGTGCAAGCGTAATTTACGAGTAACGTAGCAATATTTTGCATTTACCTTCGAAGGCGGATCTGAAAGAGAAGAAACCTGCTTGGTAGCGATTAGATTAACGTGAAAATAAGAGGATAACTTTATGGCAAAATTACGAGCTGATAAAAGAAATTATAAAAAAGCGTTTACAGTTCATGCAAATTCCTATGATAATTGGAATATTGGAAGTCCTTACAGTAGACGTTTATTATTATGTTATTGTGTTGAATGTGGATTGAAATGCTTGATCATGGAGAATGATAATATATATACGATTTCTCAGGCGGATGATGAGACGGCGAAAATTTTGGGGTCACATGACTTTAGAACGCTGTTAAAGAGAGTTGGTCAGGCTGGAACTTATCGATTTAAGAGTTTTCCTACGGAGTATGGAAATACGGTAGGAACAGCGGATTATCATCAGTTGTGCAGGTATTTGATTGCTCCTGCAGAGCAGAATATTACATATTTGCAGGAATTTGATCATACGCTGGCTGAGATTAAAGAATGGCTGAAAGAGGTGGTGTAAATTATGAGGTTCTATACATGGAAAGATATTGAACGATATATTTTAATGCATCATGATGAGTGGAAAGATGAATTATACGATATAGAAGTTTATCCGAATGAAATGGTTGTATACCCAAAATCAGAACAGGGTACGCTGCAGAATGCTGTATTAAAGAAACTTTTTCCGAAAAATATTGCACCTGATAATTTAAGTATAAAATTGGATGGTCAGGGAGAAGATTTGATGATTTTATATGAGTACGAGTACAGTCCGGTTACGGTAAGAACGTTGCCATTGTTTAAAAAGGCGATTTATGAAGATTCCATATATCCGACGGAGCAGTTGGCGGATCTTAGCTGTCCGGTTTTTGCATTTCATTCTTATAAGGGTGGAGTTGGACGAACACTGTCGCTTATTGCATTTGCACGGGCATGGACCAATCTTCAGAAGAATCCGGAAAACAGCAAACTTTTAATTATTGATTCTGATCTGGAGGCACCGGGACTTACCTTAATCCAGGGTGATCTAAATGATAGTGCTTTTAGTTATTTGGATTTATTAACTTTGATTCAGGATAACAGCAATGTAGAGGCAATTGTATCAACGGCAGAAAATTTAATGGGGACGATTACCTTGCCAATCGAAACCAGCCAACAGAGAGTAGAACATTTCTTTCTTCCGACATATCGTTATGAAGAGCAACTGTTTGATCTGTATGCAAGTCCGCAAACAATCACTGCCAGTCGAAATAAAGAATATATTTTGGCAGAAGTACTTTCAAAACTGGCAAGTAGTTTAGGTGCAACAGCAGTTCTGGTGGATCTTCGTGCGGGGATCAGCGAATATTCAGCACCATTGTTGCTTGATCCGCGAGTGAAAAAATATTGTGTAACTTCTACTTCTCTTCAGTCTGTAATGGGAACAAAGCAGGTATTAAGTTTTATTGCAAAAGGTCTGAAGATAAAGGAAGATACGCTTCTGCCTAATGTTTTTCTGGGCATGATTCCAGAAACTTTTTCAAGAAGAGAGAAACAGAAAATCAAGGAAAATTTACTCGGATGTTTTGAGACTACAGAGGTAAAAGAGGAACTTCTTGATAATATGATCGTGGAGCTTCCGTTTGCCAGTGAATTAATACATTTAACAGAATGGAAGCAGATTTTAAATGTTTTAAAAGACAGAGATATGTATGATGCTGTCAAAGAATTAGTAAAGCCTTACTGTATATCAGAAGAACCAGAAAGAGGAATTTATACAGAAAAACAGCATCAGATCATTACAAAACAAATTTGTGACTTTGCGAATAATCAGATCACGGCTGAAGCCAATGGAGCGGAAGAACTATTATTAACCGAACCAATTAAAAATCTTTGTGCTCGTTTCAATCACCAGATTCCGGTAACGGTTGTTCAGGGAGCAAAGGGATCTGGAAAAACATTCTTGTATCGTCAGTTGATAGAAAAGAAAAACTGGAATTCTTTTTTTTCTGAAATTACTCATAAAAAAATCAGTAAGGAAAATGGCTATTTTATCCCTGTTTTAGCACCGCAGAATATTTCACAGATTCAAACGGTTCTGGGACAATGTATTGACTGTTTTAATAAGGCATTGCCTTTTGCAGATGTTTCACAGAGTATCTACAGTGACAATTCTTACAGACTGGATCTTAAAGCGAATAAAGAAATTGACTGGATGAATTTTTGGGAACAATTGTTTGCAAATTCCGTTAATAAAGAGTTTACCTCATTTGCTCAACTGAATGAAAAATTAAAAGAAGAGGAAAAGACAGTTATCTTTTTGATTGATGGGCTGGAAGAGATATTAAAAGCAGTATCTTCAAATAAAAATCAGCAAAAAGCGATAGAAGTTTTATGCCAGGGAGTTTTGAATACGATCAGTGCGAGATATGAAAATATTGGTCTTATTATTTTTATACGAAGCGATATGGCACAGAATGCAATTACAGTTAATTATGAGCAATTCAGGCAGTCATTTGCCTATGCAGAACTGAAATGGTCTTCGGCAGAAGCTTTAAAGTTGGCAGTTTGGCTGGTAAGCCATGCAAACAGTGATTTTTATCGGGAAAGTATTCCGATTGAAAATGCGTCACAGGAAATAATCGATAAATATCTGGAAGAACTCTGGGGATTGAAATTAGGAAAGAAGGATTCAAATGAAGCGTATTCATCACGTTGGATACTGGCAGCTCTTTCCGATTTTAATGGACAACTTCAGGCACGTGACATTATCCGGTTTTTGAAATATGCAGCAGGGCAGAATATGAAAAAACCGCCGTATGATGATCGGATATTAATGCCTGCAGAGATACGTTATGCAGTACCAAAGTGTTCAAATGCCAAAATCAGTGATATTAAGGCGGAATATGAAAATTTAAAGCCTATTTTTGAAAAGCTGGAAGATTTGCCGACAGACGAAAAAACACTTCCAATGAATCTGGAAAATAATATATTTACATCGGCAGAAGAAAAGTCCATGACACAATCCGGATATTTGAAACGTGATGGAGAAAAACTTTATTTACCGGAAATTATACGTCATGCACTGGGATTTCGATATGAAAAAGGTGCAAGACCGAGAGTATTGTCTTTGCTTCTTAAACATTAAAAACATGGAAGGTTAAAAGAAAGACTCCACAAATCAAAGAAATAGTGGTATGATAGATAGACTTTAGATTTATTGGCTATCCGCATGCGGTGAAACAGTATCTTCCGGATTACATGGGGTTGATTTTTGAGAAGATGTGTCAGGATTATCTGCTCTATTATTCAGATAATCTTCTCGTTGAGCTGAGTGAAATCGGTCAGTGGTGGGGGACAGACCGGAAGAAGAAAAAGCAGATGCAGATTGATATCGTTGGAACACCTGTTGAAGGTAAGGATTATATCATTGGCTCGTGCAGGCACAGGAGCACGGTGAAGTCCGGCTGGTAACGCTGGAGGATCTCTACAGGTAGAGGGAGATTTTTGAAAAATTTTTTTGAGTTATTATGGAAAAGAGAAACATAAGGATTGTCTGAAGTGTTTGATTTTTGATAAGAGCAAATTTCAAATTATTTTATTCAGAAAAAGTGGAGGAATACATTATGTGTGGAATTGTTGGTTTTACAGGAGAACATCAGGCAGCACCGATTTTATTGGATGGTTTGTCAAAACTGGAGTACCGGGGATATGATTCGGCGGGATTGGCTGTTCGAGACGGAGAGAATCTGGCACAGGTTGTGAAGGCAAAGGGACGCTTGAGCAATCTGGCGGAGAAAACGGACGATGGTCATACCTTAAAAGGTACTTGCGGGATCGGTCATACTCGCTGGGCAACGCATGGGGAACCGAGTCAGACAAATGCACATCCGCATGTGTCGGGAAACTGCAGCGGTTCTGGCTCAGGTATGGTAGAATCCGAGGTTGTTGGTGTGCATAATGGCATTATTGAGAATTATACGGAGCTGAAGGAAAAGTTATTAAAACATGGCTATACTTTTTACAGTCAGACAGATACAGAAGTTGTGATCAAGCTGGTGGACTACTATTATAAGAAATATAATCTGGGTCCGATCGATGCGATCGCGAAAACGATGGTGCGTGTACGCGGTTCGTATGCTCTGGAACTGATGTTTAAGGATTATCCGGGGGAGATCTGGGTGGCACGAAAAGACAGTCCGATGATCATTGGTATTGCAGACGGCGAAACTTATGTTGCTTCTGATGTTCCGGCAATTCTTAAATATACCAGAAATGTTTATTATATTGGAAATCTGGAGTTCGCAAAACTGACTCCGGGAGAGGCACATTTTTATAATCTTGATGGCGATGAGATTGAAAAAGAAACAACCGAGATCAAGTGGGATGCCGAAGCAGCAGAGAAAGCCGGTTTTGAGCATTTTATGATGAAGGAGATCCATGAGCAGCCAAAAGCAATCCAGGATACGCTTAATTCGGTCATTAAAGAGGATAAAATTGACCTTTCAACAGTAGAAATCACGGACGAAGAGATTCAGAATTTTGATCAGATCTATATTGTTGCCTGCGGATCGGCATGGCATGTGGGTATGGCAGCACAGTATGTATTTGAAGATCTGGCGGATATTCCGGTGAGGGTAGAGCTGGCATCCGAATTCCGTTATCGAAAAATGCCATTAAACCAGAAAGCACTGGTGATCGTAGTCAGCCAGTCCGGTGAAACAGCCGATACACTGGCGGCTCTTAGAATGGCAAAAGAAAAGAATATTACCACAATGGCGATCGTCAATGTAGTTGGAAGCAGCATTGCACGCGAAGCCGATAAGGTATTCTATACACTTGCAGGCCCGGAAATCTCAGTTGCGACAACAAAAGCCTACAGTGCACAGTTAGCCGCAATGTACTGCCTGGCAGTGCAGTTCGCAAAAGTCAGAGGAAAGATTTCAGAAGAACAGTACAGCTATTACATTTCTGAGATGCTTACCATCCCAGATAAAATGCAGAAAGTCCTGGAAGATAAAGAACGAATCCAGTGGTTTGCCTCCAAATATGCAAACGCACATGATGTATTCTTCGTGGGCCGCGGCATTGATTATGCAGTATGCCTGGAAGGAAGCTTAAAACTCAAAGAAATTTCTTATATCCATTCCGAAGCCTACGCGGCAGGAGAACTGAAACATGGAACCATCAGCCTGATCGAACAGGGCACCCTGGTGATCGGAGTCCTCACACAGAGCGAACTCTATGAGAAAACCATCAGCAATATGCTCGAATGTAAGAGCCGCGGAGCTTATCTGATGGGTCTGACAACCTATGGAAAATACGAAATCGAAGATCAGGTGAACTTTACCGTTTATGTACCAAAAGTAGATGAGCATTTTGTCGGAAGTCTGGCCGTGGTTCCGCTGCAGCTGATCGGATACTATGTCAGCGTGGCAAAAGGACTGGATGTGGATAAACCGAGAAATCTGGCGAAGAGCGTTACGGTGGAGTGATATCAGAGTGACATCAGGTGCGGTATGACCTGCAAAGAAGACGCAGCAGCGGTGAAAGATTTCAGAGAACGTAAACAATACTATATATCAAGGAGGTGCAGCACTGCATGAGTAATGTATTACCTGTTGAGGATTTAAGTAAAACTTACCTGGAACACGCTATGGTTATCAACAATTTTGTTATCAAAATCGGCAGTCAGATTAAAGACAGTCTGTGTCGTGTCTTTGGTGATGGTGTGCAGTATGAATGGCGTGAGAACGATGATAAAGTAATGATTCCGGATGTATCCATTATCTGCAACTTGAGAGATCGAAAGAATATTTCTTTTACAGGTATTCCACGTTTTGTGATGGAGGTCTTATCCAATGCTACAGAGAAATACGACAGGCACGAAAAAATGAATATTTACTGCAAAGTCGGAGTTTCTGAATACTGGATCGTTGATTGGAGAAAAAAGTCCGTAGAAATCTATCTTTTTGACTTCGAAGAGGATGGAACAGGATATCCGTATCTTTATAAAACAGTTACTGCACAGAATAAAGAGGAGTTACAACTGGTGATGTTCCCGAATTTGAAAATAACCTTTGAGGAATTGTTTGATCTTGGAGAATATTGATTTTACATGACTCTCCGGTGCAGTCAGGGAATGATTTCAGCTTTTCGGTTTGACTTAGTAAATGCTATGAGTTATGATACTTAAAAGAAGTAACTTGTGAGCCAGTCGCTCATGAGCATAATTAGTGGAGGAAACAGCATGAAATTTTTTGTAACAGGTGTCGGCGGACAGCTTGGACATGATGTAATGAACGAACTGATCAAGAGAGGGCACGAGGGTGTCGGTTCTGATATTCAGGAGCAGTACAGCGGTGTGGAAGATGGTTCTGAGGTGACAAAAGCACCTTATCTTTCACTGGATATCACAGATAAAGAAGCAGTAAAGCGTGTCATTGAGAGCGTAAAACCGGATGCGGTGATCCACTGTGCGGCATGGACTGCGGTTGATATGGCGGAAGATGATGACAAGGTTGCAAAGGTCCGTGCGATCAATGCGGGCGGTACGCAGAACATTGCCGATGTCTGCAAGAAGCTGGACTGCAAGATGACTTACATCAGTACGGACTATGTATTTGACGGTCAGGGCACAGAGCCATGGAAACCGGACTGCAAGGATTATAAGCCGATGAATGTCTATGGACAGACGAAGCTGGAAGGGGAATTGGCAGTAAGCCAGACACTGGAGAAATATTTTATCGTCCGCATTGCGTGGGTCTTTGGCTTAAATGGCAAGAATTTTATCAAGACGATGCTGAATGTCGGCAAGACGCATGACACGGTTCGTGTGGTCAATGATCAGATCGGTACACCAACTTACACTTATGATCTGGCACGTCTGCTGGTTGATATGAATGAAACAGAAAAATATGGTTATTATCATGCAACGAATGAGGGCGGATACATCAGCTGGTATGATTTTACGAAAGAAATCTACCGTCAGGCAGGTTATACGACCAGGGTTCTGCCGGTAACCACAGCAGAATATGGCTTAAGCAAAGCGGCAAGACCGTTTAACAGCCGTCTGGATAAGAGCAAGCTGGTGGAAAATGGATTTACCCCGCTTCCGACCTGGCAGGACGCACTGAGCCGTTATCTGAAAGAAATCAAAGCGTAGGCATCATAGTTGGGGACTTTTGCCCCCAACATCATAAGTACAAAAAATAAAAAGTGGGAGTCTTCACCGACTAAGATAAAAAGATACTGAACAGTTGCAGAAGGAGATAAAAAAAATGGGACAGATCAAAGTTGAGAAAAATGTAGGCGGCATCGAAGGCCTTTGTATCGTAGAACCGGCCGTTCATGGTGACGAGCGTGGGTATTTCATGGAAACCTACAACGAAAGAGATATGAAAGAGGCAGGCATTGATATTCATTTCGTACAGGATAACCAGTCCATGTCCACAAAAGGAGTATTGAGAGGCCTGCATTTCCAGAAACAGTATCCGCAGTGCAAGCTGGTCCGTGCGGTACGCGGAACGGTATTTGATGTTGCCGTGGATCTGCGTTCCGATTCCAGGACTTATGGAAAATGGTTCGGCGTGGTTTTATCTGCGGAAAATAAAAAGCAGTTCCTCATTCCGGAAGGTTTTGCACATGGATTTCTGGTGCTGAGCGATGAGGCAGAATTCTGCTATAAAGTGAACGATTTCTGGCATCCAAACGATGAGGGCGGCATGGCATGGAACGACCCGGAGATCGGCATCGAGTGGCCGGAAGTGAAGGGCGAGTACAAAGGCAGTGCATCGGCAGAAGGTTATACGCTGGCAGACGGTATACCGCTGAACCTGAGTGATAAAGACCAGAAATGGCTGGGACTGAAAGATACGTTTAAATTTTAATGAAAATAAGTTTTGATTTATGATACAATAGAGCCATGGAAGACCGTGGCTCTTTTGTTTGTAGATTTGTGACACGTTTTTTGCACAGAAGGAACTAAGCGAATGAAAAGCCAGTTTCCAGACTAAGGAGAAAGCTGGAAGATGTGGTTCAGTGGAGAAGATAGACTGAGAAAGGGAGCCAAAGGAGATGGAAGAACAAAAGCAGGCAGAGCAGCAATGGAATAAAATCCGCCGGGAGCAAATAAACATTTTGAAAGAGGCTCCATCAGAGGAGAATCTGTGGCAGGCAGTCATGGCATTTCAGGATTATCCATTCAAAACAGTAACGGGGCTGCCGTTTCAATATACACTGAAAACAGGGAAAAACGGAGAATGGACAAAAGAGTTATGGATCGACCGCAGAGAAAAGAGCAAAAGTCTGTCGTGGAGTAGCGTGGTACTGGCATTTAAAAACAGCCGGAAAACAACAGAAGTCGTGGAACGGCCGAAAGCACTTGGAGATATCCGGGGGATTTCCTATATTTATCCGATCCTGTGGAGATTGGAGCTGATCAGGGTACCGGAGAAATTTGAAAAAAAGATGGCATGCGATGATGAAAAGAATGTAAAAGGATAGATGAGGTTTCGGGCGGTCAGCCGGAAATGCTGTGATCGTCCTGAAAAGGATTCCTGTTTTCTAAAAATTGCCGGAGGCGCCGCTCTGATCTGGCACCGACTAGGATACAGCAGTAGAGAATCAGAATATACAGGAAAAGAATCAAAATGCCGATAGTGATAAGAGTCAGTTTCATGGTATCATTGTCCTTTCTGAAAGTATAGTAAGCTGCGTTCGACCTGAACGCAAAGAGCATATATATCGTGTCTGAAGAGAGCTTTTTCTCTCGAACCATGTTAGTATAAGTATATGGAGATGCCAGGGAAAATATGTATCTGGTTATGAGCAAGTAACAAAGCGGATTGCGAATATCCGCTTGACAGATATAAAAGGAGAAATGGAGAGGGGGAAATGGAAAATTTGATTGAATTATTAAAGAAAATCATAACAAACGTCCTGACGGCACTTTATCAGCCGTTCTGGTTTGCAGTTATTCTGACTGTATTTCTGTTGTTTTTTTATCTTTATGCCTATAAACCGATTGAGACAGGAAAGGGCATCCGGGCAGCATTTCGGGCATGGTGGCAGGAATTTCGAACTTCGCTGTTCTTCCGAAAACTTTTTTTGCTGACGTTTTTTACAGTGATGATCCTGTTTCAGACACTGATCAACCGAAATATGTGGATCAATCCGCTGTCGGATATTATGGGAGGCTGGTGGATCTGGCACACGGCGGCAGACGGCACGGTCACACTGACGACGGAATGCTTTGAGAATATCGCACTGATGCTTCCGTTTACGGCACTGCTTTTGTGGACAGTGGCAGAAAAAATATTTTGCGGCAGAAAGATAACGTTTGGGAAATGTGTATGGATATCAACGAAAACAGCCTTTCTGTTTTCGCTGGCGATTGAGTTTTTGCAGCTGTTTCTAAGACTTGGAACATTTCAGCTGTCAGATTTGTTTTACAATACTCTGGGTGGTGCATTAGGTGGAATGATTTACTGGATCTGCTGGAAAATACGGGGGAAAAAACAAAAAACAGGAAAATAAGAAAAATCAGAATAACAGATCAAATGGAATCCGGACAGAGCTTCGGATCCTTTTTCTTTACATAAAGATGTACAGATGAGCAAATCGGGAGGTTGAAATATTCAAACCTCCCGACCTACAACAAAATTTGAGAAATATAAAAATATGGATGACATTATTATATTACGCTTTTTTCGATTTGTAAAGAGCAAATATACCAAAACTTACAAAAAATATTGCAGAAACTGCAATTGGCCATGTGGAACGGGCACCGGTCTGCGGTGAAACCTGACTTGTTCCAACGGTCGCACCCTTTTCACGGTAGATCAGAGCCATAACAGATGAACCGGCATGGAAATAAGCGGCTACCTGGTTATCACTGATCTTTTCTCCCTGAAGAACTTCCCAGCCATGCTCCGGACAATAGTAGAGGATATCCACCTGGATGTTGTCCGTCATATTATTTGCTACAAAAGTAACTCTGACCGGATCATCAGCTGTTGGTGTCACACTGTCAAAAGTAATATCCATGACCGGAGAAAGGAATTTGTACAGCCCAAGGTCGATGCCCCTTTTGATAATGCTGTTCTGTCCATAAAGATTGATCGGACTTGGAAGATCATCGCCAAAAGCATCTTTTACAGTAGTACCTCGTCTGGCATTGTTCAGACGATCGATGATTCGTTGTAATTCTTCACTGTATTTGCTTAAATCTACAGCACTTAAAGTTACTTTGCCGCGGTCAGAAGATGCATTCGGCATATCAATCGAGCCGACAATGCTTCCAGCAGCGAAGACATTCAAAGATAAAGCAAGAACTGCGATAACAGCTGTGAATGCCTTTAAGAAAGTTTTTTTCATTTATCACGCCTCCATTTGAAATTTAATATACATCAATAAACGATTGCTTATCGCTTATTCTAACACGAGTCGGCAGAAATCGCAAGTAAGAACCGTATTTTAACAGGCAAAACATATCTATCTGCTGATTCAAAAATTAAGAAAATTTTTATAATATCTTGTCAAGTACAGAATGATAGTATATAATGAAAAACGATTAAAGAAGACCGAGACGGAAGAAAAAGAAGATCAAGGGAGCGTGCGAGTATGAAAAACAGCAAAATACAGAAACTCAAAAAAAGGGGGAGTACACTTCTTCTTCTGGTTTTATTTATGTGCGTTTTAGCAACGGTAGTGGCTGTGGTTTTGGTGAGCAGCCCGGCAGTCAATGCACAATATAAAAATGTAGGCAGCATAGTGATCGATAAGAAGAATGCAGTAATTGCGGCGATAGCGGCAGTGTTCTGTGGTATAACAGCATTTGTGATCCGACATCATGCGGCAAGATGACGGAAACTGGCTGTTGAAAAATAGTCGGTTTTTTTGACGAAAAGAGCAGAAATGAAACAGAACAGGAGATATTTAAAATATGAATTACATCAGTCAACAAGAACCAAATCAAATGTGGATCAAGAAAGTATTGATGCTGGTACTGGCAGACATATTGATCGTGTTGATTTCCTATTTTATGGCTCTGCTTTTGAGATTTGACTTTGTGTTTTCAAGTATCCCGGAAGAATATCTGATGGGATATCTGTGGTCCATGCCATTTTGGATCATCAGCACGATCGTCATATTTTATATCTGCAGGCTATATCATAGTATATGGAGACTGGCAAGCGTAGCAGAGCTTCAGATGATCCTGATTGCATACAGCATACTGGCAGTGGTTTATTCACTGGGCATGCTGTTCATGCAGATGCATATGCCAAGATCCTACTATTTTATCGGATTTCTGTTAAACTTTCTGATGACAACCGGACTGCGTTTTTCCTATCGTCTGATGCGGTTCTGGGTGAACAGCAGAAATACCAATGCAGATACAGGCGGTGAAATGCATGCAAAAGACCATGTGATGGTCATCGGTGCCGGAGCAGCAGGTCAGGCACTGATCAAAGAAATCATCAATTCAAAAAAACTGAATACACAGGTAGTCTGCATTATCGATGACAACCCAACCAAGCATGGACGTGTTCTGGAGGGGATCACCATTGTCGGTGACCGCTATTCCATTCCAGAAATGGCAAAGAAATATAAAGTTGACCGCATTATTTATGCAATCCCGGAAGCAGCGGCAGATGACCGCAAGGCCATCTTAAATATCTGCAAGGATACCGGATGCCGTCTACAGACTGTACCGGGCGTTTACCAGCTGGTAAACGGAGAAGTCAGTGTCAGCAGACTTCGCAATGTCGAGATCACAGACCTGCTTGGACGTGCTCAGGTGCAGGTAAACATGGATGAAATCTATTCCTCTATTCAGGGAAAAACCTTGCTGGTGACAGGAGGCGGAGGCTCCATCGGAAGCGAGCTCTGCAGACAGATCGCAGCATCTCATCCAAAGAAACTGATCATCTTTGACATGTATGAGAACAATGCCTACGAAATCCAGCAGGAGCTTCGCAGAAAATACGGCGACAGCCTGGATCTGGAAGTTCTGATCGGATCGGTCCGCAATACGAACCGCATTCGTTCCATCATGCAGAAATACAAACCAGATGTCGTATTTCATGCGGCAGCACACAAACATGTGCCGCTGATGGAAGACAGTCCGAACGAAGCAATCAAAAATAATGTTATGGGTACATACAAGACAGCTGTGGCAGCATCCAGGGCAGGAGTTAAGAAATTTGTTCTGATTTCCACAGACAAAGCCGTCAATCCGACCAACATCATGGGAGCTTCCAAACGCCTCTGTGAGATGGTCGTGCAGATGATGAACCGCCAGTGCAAAGACACCGACTTCGTGGCAGTCCGCTTCGGAAACGTGCTTGGCAGCAACGGAAGCGTGATCCCGCTCTTTAAGAAACAGATCGCAGAGGGCGGCCCGGTGACCGTCACCGATAAAAACATCATCCGCTACTTCATGACCATCCCGGAAGCCGTGTCACTGGTCCTTCAGGCAGCACATTATGCAAAAGGCGGCGAGATCTTCATTCTGGACATGGGCGAACCGGTCCGGATCGATGAGATGGCAAGAAACCTGATTCGCCTGTCCGGATTCACACCGGATGTAGACATCAAAGTCGAGTACACCGGCCTGCGTCCGGGAGAAAAACTTTTCGAAGAGCTCCTGATGGCAGAAGAAGGCATGCAGGAGACACCAAACAAACTGATTCATATCGGCAAACCAATCGAGATGGATGACGTAGCATTTAAAAAGAAACTCAGACAGCTGGATGAGGCGGCATACCAGGAGACAGACCGGATGAAAAAACTTGTGGAAGAAGTCGTGCCGACGTATCATCCGGAAAACGCAGGAAATGCATGATTTAGTCATACTAAGACAACAGAGAAAAGTAATATTAAGATAAAAGAGGCATAAATTAATGAAAAAATTTGAAAAAAAAGTCTGGCTCAGTTCACCGACGATGCATGGCCCGGAGATTGAGTACGTAAAAGAAGCTTATGAAACAAACTGGATGTCCACAGTAGGTGCCAATATTAATGAAGTTGAGCGACTGGCGTGTGAAAAAACAGGCTGTGCTTATGCCGTAGCACTTTCAGCGGGAACAGCAGCATTACATATGGCGGTAAAACTTGCAGGAGTAAAGCCAGGAGACAAAGTATTCTGTTCTGACATGACCTTTGATGCAACCGTAAACCCGGTTGTATATGAAGGCGGTATTCCGATTTTTATTGATACAGAGTACGATACTTGGAATATGGATCCGGTGGCACTGGAAAAAGCGTTTGAAATGTATCCAGAAGTAAAAGTGGTAGTGACCGCACATCTTTACGGAACACCGGGAAAAGTTGATGAAATCGAAGATATCTGCAAAAAACATGGAGCTGTTATCGTGGAAGATGCAGCAGAATCATTAGGTGCAACTTACAAAGGAGTACAGACAGGTACGTTTGGAAACTACAACTGCATTTCCTTTAATGGAAACAAGATCATTACCGGATCAGCAGGAGGTATGCTGCTGACAGACGACAAAGATGCGGCAGAAAAGGTACGCAAATGGTCAACACAGTCACGCGAAAATGCTCCGTGGTATCAGCATGAAGAGTTGGGATATAACTACCGCATGAGCAATGTAATCGCAGGAGTGGTACGTGGTCAGTTCCCTTATCTGGAAGAGCATATTGCACAGAAAAAAGCAATCTACGAACGCTACAGGGAAGGATTTAAAGATTTGCCGGTTCAAATGAATCCATACGATGAAAAGAACAGTGAACCGAACTTCTGGCTCAGCTGTATGATCATTGATCCGGAAGCTATGTGCAAACAGGTAAGAGGAGAATGCGAGGCATTATATGTAAGTGAACCAGGCAAGAGCTGCCCGACAGAAATCCTGGAAGCAATTGCAGCAATCAATGCAGAAGGACGTCCGATCTGGAAACCGATGCATATGCAGCCAATTTATCGCATGAATGCATTTGTTACCAGAGAAGGCAACGGAAGAGCAAAAACAAATGCATATATCAGCGGTGGCACACTTGGAAAAGACGGTCAGCCGATTGATGTCGGAATGGATATTTTTCATCGAGGTCTGTGCCTTCCAAGTGATAACAAAATGACTCCAGAGCAGCAGGATGTGATCATAGAGACAGTTAAAAATTGCTTCAAATAAAATAACTTCTGTAATGTATGGAGAAAAGAAAATGAAGAAGTCAAAAAAAATTACAGGTATTGCCGGAGCAACACTGATTGGTACAACTGTTTTTTATCTTAAAACCAGGAGAAAAGCGAAAAAAGAACGTACAAAAAAAGAGCAGATACAGCAAAAGGAAAACCAGCAGGAACAGAAAAGGCAGTCTCAGAAGAAAAGTATACAGGCACATAAATCGGGATTTTATGAAAAGTACATAAAAAGAGCACAGGATTTCTGCTGTGCATTAGCTGCAATCATCGTTCTTTCGCCGGTGATGCTTGTGACGGCAGTTCTTGTGCGGACAAAACTTGGTTCGCCGGTTATTTTTAAACAGGAACGACCTGGATTGAATGGTAAAATCTTTACGTTGTACAAGTTCCGAACTATGACAGATAAGACAGATGCAAATGGTGAATTATTGCCGGATGAAGAACGGCTTACAAAATTTGGAAAACTGCTCCGATCTACCAGTCTGGATGAACTGCCGGAACTGATCAACATCTTAAAGGGCGATATGTCAGTAGTTGGTCCAAGACCGCTGCTTGTTCAATACCTTCCATTATATAATGAACATCAGGCGAGAAGACATGAAGTAAGACCGGGATTTACCGGTTATGCTCAGGTACATGGAAGAAATGCGATTACCTGGGAGGATAAATTCGATAAAGATGTTTATTATGTGGATCATATCACATTCCTGGGAGACTGGAAAATCATTTTCCAGACGGTAAAAACGGTACTGAAAAGAGAAGGAATTAGCTCAGAAACAGCTGCGACAATGGAAACATTTCATGGAAGCCAGAATAAAGAAACAGAAAATATATAACAAGAGGCAAAAATATGAATAAATCAGTAGTTATTGTTGGGGCGAGCGGTCACGGAAAAGTTGTGGCAGATATTGTATTAAAAAATAAAGATAATATCGTAGGATTTCTGGATGATAACACCGAACTTGCAGAGAGCTTTGCAGGATTTCCAGTCCTTGGAACAACAGATCAGTATCAAAAATATTCAGATGCCTGTTTTGTGATAGCGATAGGGAATGCAGCAGTTAGAGAGAAACTGGTGGACGAGCTGAAAAATGTTTCATGGTATACAGCAATCCATCCGACGGCAGTGATTTCAGAACTTGATGCAAATATAGGCGAAGGAACTGTAATTATGGCGAATGCCGTGGTTAATGCAGGAGCAAGGATTGGAAGACATTGCATTATCAATACAGGTGCAGTTGTAGAGCATGATAATCAAATTGCAGATTATGTACATGTATCGGTAGGAGCGAAGCTTGCCGGGACAGTGACCGTTGGAAAATCCAGCTGGATCGGCATTGGAGCAAGTGTCAGCAACAATTTAAATATCTGCGGTTCGTGCATGATAGGTGCGGGAGCTGTAGTAGTAAAAAATATAAAGGAACCAGGAACATATGTAGGGGTACCGGTAGAAAGGAAAGAAAGAATGAAGAAATTAAGTGAGAAAAGTATGGGGGGGTATGCCTCCAAATAAAATATTTTGAAAAAAATGTGCAACTTTCAGTGAACAGGAGGGTTGCATAATGAAAACTTTAAAACTTTTATTTACTGGTATTGGCAGACGAGTAGAATTGATACAGGCTTTTAGACAAGCCGCAAATCATTTGAATATTCATTTAAAAATATATGGAGCAGATATGCTAGAAACAGCCCCGGCATTAATTTATTGTGATGCTGTGCAGAAAGTATGTAGTATGAAAGATGAAAATTATATACTGGAACTGCTGAAAATATGTGAAAAAGAGCAGATTGATATGCTTATTCCAACCATAGACACAGATCTTTTGGTGCTTAGCCAAAATGTTGAAAAATTTGAGCAGATTGGAACGAAAGTACTCGTTAGTAAAACAGATAAAATCGCTGTGTGCAGGAATAAAAACCTTACCGCAGATTTTTTTGCATCTTGCGGATTAAAAGCTCCAAAGACCGTCAATAATTATCAGGATTATAAAGGAACGTATCCATGCTTTATTAAACCAAAAGATGGAAGCAGTAGTATTAATGCTTTTAAAGTTGAAAATGAATCAGAATTAGAAGTTTATGCTGGACAAATTGAAGATTACATTATACAACCATTTATTGAGGGGACAGAGTATACAGTGGATATCTTCTGCGATTATGAAGGAAAAGCAATTTTTGTTATACCTCGTGTACGAATGGCAGTTAGAGCAGGAGAAGTTCTTAAAACCAAGATTACAATGGATGAGAGAATTATTGCTGAATGTCAGAAACTGCTAACAGCTTTTCGACCATGTGGTCCGATGACAGTACAGTTGATTCGCCAGAATGAAACAGAGGATGATTATTACATTGAAATTAATCCACGTTTTGGCGGAGGTGCACCACTTAGCATGAAAGCAGGTGCTAGGTCAGCAGAAGTAATTCTAAAACTGTTGTCTGGTGAAAAAGTTGATTATTCCGATGTGATTGATGATGGAGCGGTGTATAGTCGATTCGATCAGAGTGTCTGTACTGCAGAAGGCAAGAGAAAGCAGTCGGTATTGGGCGTAATCTTTGATCTCGATGACACACTGTATTCCGAAAAGCAATATGTCAGAAGTGGATATAAAGTAGTAGCCAAACTGCTGGGTGATGAAGCTCTTGCAGATAGACTGTGGGCATACTTTGAAAATGGAAAGCCCGCAATTGATGAATTGCTGAATGAGCTTGGCTACATGGAAAAGAAAGAAGATTGTTTGAAAGCATATCGGGAACAGATACCGGAAATTTCACTTTACGAAGGAGTATCTGACTTGATTTCTGAATTATTACATAGAAATATCAAGGTTGGTATTATTACAGATGGAAGAGTTTCAGGGCAAAAGAAAAAAATTCAGGCGTTAGGATTAGACAAGTTAGTAAATGACATTATTATTACAGATGAGCTGGGGGGAATACAATTTAGAAAACCCTGTGATATAGCGTTTCGGATTATGCAGCATAGATGGAAAATACCGTTTGAGCAGATGATATATGTGGGCGATAATGTTGAAAAAGATTTTCAGGCACCGAAACAGCTTGGGATGAGAAGCATTTTTTTCAAGAATAAAGATGGTTTATATCAGGGTGAGAATATAGATGATATTCAAATGATAGATAGAATTTTAAAATTGAATCTTTAATCTATAGCGATTCTCTTAATTAGTGCAAATACCACATGCACGAAACCACCCTCTACACTATATTTTATCACCCCTGTAAAGAGATTGCATTATTTAAGAGGACTGCTATAGTGGTGATTTCTGAGTTAGATAATTTTGTATCAAGAATATAAAGTCAGTTAGTAACATAAGGAAGTGCAAACAGAGGATACAATTTGTCAATACTAACCTTCCTTCGTTGTACTTCCTACAAATAAGATAGTGTATTTTGTCGAAGGTTCCTTGTGTATTTATTTAGTATAACAAGTGAATTTAGAAATATGTTATATTATAAAAATGATATATTGAAGAGAAGAAAATAATGTTTGAAAATTGTTGAAAGGTATTTTGATGAAAAAAATTTGTTATATTGTGACTTTACCTGTGACAATTAAAGCCTTTTTTATACCACAGTTAAAGTATTTGTCAAACAAAGGATTTGAAGTTTCTGTTATATGCAACGAAGATTTTGAACTGAGAAACGAATTAAATAATGAAATTAAATTTATCCCTGTAAATATTCCTAGAGGAATATCTTTTATTGATTCGATTAAAACAATAAAAAAATTAGTTGTGATTTTTAAAACTGAAAAATATGATTTAGTGCAATATTCAACACCTAATGCTGCATTCTATAGTGCAATTGCAGCTAAAATCACAAAGATAAAAATTAGAAATTATCATTGTATGGGGTTTAGGTATCTGGGCTTTAGAAATATTACTCGTGAAGTATTTAAGTCAATAGAAAAAATAACGTGTTATTTATCAACACATATAGAATGTGTCAGTAAAACGAATTTAGAACTTGGAATTACTGAAAAACTATTTTCTAAAGATAAAGCAACTGTGGTTTTTAATGGAAGTACAGGTGGAGTGGATTTAAAGAAGTTTAATATAAACTATAGAAAACAATGGCGAACTGAACTTAGGAGAAAATATGGAATTGATGAAAAAGATTTCGTATATGGTTTTGTAGGCAGAATTACAAGAGATAAAGGTATTAATGAACTATTAGAAGCTTATTTTAATATGAATACAGATGCTAAACTATTTTTAGTAGGAGGAATAGAGAAAAATCATAAAGTAGATCCTGATTTATTCAATAAGGCAATAAAAGATAAAAATGTTATATTTGTAGGAAATATTACAGATGTTGAAAAATATTATGCAGCAATGGATGTGCTAGTACTTCCAAGTTATCGGGAGGGGTTTGGCAATGTTATTATTGAGGCAGGAGTAATGGGAACCCCTGCAATTGTTTCGAATATACCGGGGCCTAAGGATGCAATAAGAGATAATGAAACAGGACTTTTGGTTAAGGTTAAAAGTGTTAAAGATTTAGTGGATAAAATGGATAAGATACGAAAAAACTATGTTTCAAAAGAGTATTCCAATAAGTCATACAATTTTGTTAAGGATAATTTTAATAGTGAATTGTTATGCAAACATATCTATCAAAGGAAAAAGGAATTGATTGAAAATGAATAGATTGGAAAGAAAAATCAGAAGTACTGTACAACACTATAATGAAAAAAGGTATTGGTGTTATAGGAATATTATTATTAATCCTTTAAACAGGATTCCAAGGTTTATAAAAATAATTCTTTTGTTTTATATAAAACGGTCAGATGCTTTTAATAATGCAAGTTTAGGAACACAACTAAATTGTGGTGCTTTGTTTGAAAGTACTCCCCATTTTCCACACGGTTTATATGGTATTATTGTTTCGAAAAATGCAAAAATCGGCAAGAACTGTACTATATTCCATCAAGTCACTATAGGAGAAGGACATGGGGGGGGGCACCAAATATAGGGGATAATTGCTATATAGGTGCAGGTGCTAAAATTGTTGGTAATATAAATATCGGCAATAATGTTAGAATCGGTGCTAATTGTATTGTGATTGAAGATATACCAGACAATTGTACGGTAGTTATGGATAAGCCAAGAATCATTTTAAAAGAAGGGAATGTTATATAGTGGATACAATTTCAATTATAATGGGTATATATAATTGTTCTGAAACTTTAGATGATGCAATTAACTCAATATTAAATCAAACTTATAAAAATTGGAAATTGATCATGTGTGATGATGCATCTTCGGATGATACATATTCAATAGCAGAAGGATATGCCCAAAAATATAACAATATCATCCTGATTAAAAACAAAAAAAATATGGGGTTAAATTATACTTTAAACAAATGCTTGGAATTGGTTGATACGGAATATGTTGCAAGAATGGATGGAGATGATATTTCTCTTCCCTATCGATTTGAAAAAGAAATCAAATTTTTAATTGAACATAGTGAATATTCTATTGTAAGTACCAACATGTATTACTTTGATGAAAATGGAATTTGGGGAATCAGTAAAGTTATAGAAAAACCAACAAAAGAAGATTTTATAAAAGGTACGCCATTTTGTCATGCTCCTTGTATGGTAAAAACAGAGGCATATAAAACAGTAAAAGGATATACAGTAGAAAAGAAACTATTGAGAATGGAAGATTATCATTTGTGGATGAAGATGTATTTAAATGGTTATGTTGGATATAATTTGTTAGAACCTTTGTACATGATGAGAGATGATAGAAACGCATCTAGACGGAGAAAATATAGATATAGGATTAATGAAGCTTATGTTAGAAGTTTAATTATAAAGAAATTTAACTTACCAAAGAAAAATCTTATTTATTGTTTACGACCTTTAGTTGTGGGTTTGTTACCAACTTCAATTTATGAAATGCTACATAAAAGAAAAATTCAAAAGTAGAGTAGAAGGGATGCTATTATATATGATACCCAAAAAGATTCATTATTGTTGGTTTGGAAAAGGGGAAAAGCCTAAGTTAGCAAAAAAATGTATTACAAGTTGGAAAAAATATTGTCCTGATTATGAATTGATTGAATGGAATGAGGACAATTTTGATATAAATATGAATGCTTATACTAAATGGTGTTATGAAAATAAGAAATATGCGTTTTTAAGTGATTATGTCAGACTATTTGTGGTGTATCAAAATGGAGGGGTATATTTTGATACAGATGTTGAACTTATCAGAAATATTGATTTTTTGTTGAATAATCAAGCATTTTTTGGCTTTGAGACAGATGGATTGGATGTTTCAAAGCCAAAAAATGCTGATATAAATAGCGGTCTGGCCTTCGGCTCGGTCGCAAGCGGTCTGGCCTTACAGGCCATGCTTGCAGAATATGAAAGATTATTAGATGGAAAGCATGGAGTGGTGATGTGTCCAGAATTGAATACTGCAGCATTGGTAAAATTAGGTTTGCAACGTAATGGAACATATCAGAAATTCTCATGGGGAACTGTATACCCAAAAGAATATTTTAATCCTTATGAAAGTACAACGGGTCGTTTGAATAAAACTAAAAATACAGTTTCTATTCATTGGTATATGGGAAGCTGCCTTACAATAAAGCAAAAAATTAGATCAACTATTAGCAAACCTTTACATCGAATACTTGGTGTTGATTTTGCCGAACGAATATTTAAATGATATATGGAGAAAAAATGCTTTTAACGATTTTTACACCTACTTATAATAGAGCGAATAAATTGGAACAGGTATATTTAAGTTTAGAAAAACAAATGAATAACGAATTTGAGTGGCTGATTATAGATGATGGCTCAAAAGATGATACGGAAAAGGTTGTATCACGATTGATAAAAGAATCCCCAATGAATATTCGTTATTATAAAAAAGAAAATGGTGGAAAACATACAGCACATAATATGGCTGCAGATATGGCATCAGGAAAATATTTTTTGTGTTTAGACTCTGATGATTACATGAATCAAGATAGTATTAATGTATTGTTAGAGGCTATAAAACAGTGCAATTCAGAAGATGGCATTATTGCATATAAATGTGATCAAAATAAAAAGCTTTTGAGTGATAAATTTCCTGAAACAGAATATGTTCCTAGCATTTATTCCTTGAATCAGGAGTATAAGTGTAAAGGAGAATTTGTATTTGTATTTCCTACAGAGTTAGTTCAAAAAAATAAGTTCCCTGTATTTGAAGGGGAACGTTTTCTGACGGAAAGTGTTTTATATGATAAGATAAATTGTAACATGCATTTGTTACCGGAAGTGATTGAAATATGCGAATATCAAACAGATGGATTATCAAATAATTTAAATGGGATTATGAAAAGTAATCCAGCAGGATATTGTTTGTATTTTATGCAACGAATTGATATGCAAAAAAATTTTAAGGATAGAATTATTGTAATGGGGAAATATAGATGTTTTTGCTTTTTCGCAGGAAGAAAAAGATCCAAGTATAGTGGAAAATATAAAATGCTTTCAAAAATTTCATATCCTATAGGTGTTATTATGTGGCTATATTACAAAGTTATACGAAATTTTTAAAAGATATAATTTGTGAACATAAATGAAAGGATAAGCAACTTATGAATTCGATTGTGTATACAATAATTATGGTTGCATTATGGGTTTTAAATTTATTTAACGATTCTGGATTGGGGCATATATATCAAACAACAGAGAGGGCCAGAACAATAATAGTACTACTTTTTATTATTGTAATTATGTTTCAATGTAAAGAAAAACAATTTTGGGTAGAAAAGCGAGATTTTACAATATTTGGAGGTTTGTCTTTAATTATAATTGCGATTTCTAAGCTAAAAGGTTATGGTAATATGGGATTTCACTATATTTCTGTATTTATGCTTGTGTATATATTAGGACAGGTTAAGATCCATCTTTTAGCAATCAGATTAACAGGACTTGTATATGTGATTTTAGGAATGTCAATTTTGTATATATATGATTATGCAACACTTCTTTCGGGATGGAATGGAAATACTATTGGAATGATAGGGTTATACAGCTTTTTAATATTTTTAATATCCTTTTATGATACAAAAAATATTAAAAGTAAAATTATTATAGTAATTATTACAGGTATATACATTCATCTGATAGAACCTACAGATTCACGATCAAGTATTTGGTTTGCGATTGTTGCAGTTTTGTTTGCATTATCCATTTTGCCAAGAAAAATTATAACGGTTACGGACAAAAGATATTATTTTTGGCTTTTGATTCCGTTGTTCATTGCGATTATCATAGTCAATGTTTCTCATGGTTCTTATATGAATGAATTAGATTTATGGAGCATGGAAAAGTTCCAAAAACCGATATTTAATGGCAGGGATGAATTGTGGGAAAATGGTTTGTCATTACTGAGAGAACATTTTCTGTTTGGAAGAGGAACGGTAGAAGGAAATTGGCATAATTGTGTTATCACCATTCTTACAGCATATGGATGTGTGGGAGGGATTTTTTGGATTTTATCATTACAGAAGATATTATCTAAGGGGAGATATTGGATTAATGATATAATTGTATCTGGATGCATTATTACGTTTGTTATTATGTATATTCAACAGTCTGTTGAATTAGGGCTGGTAAATGAGAATCCTAATATTTTACCATACATAGTATTGGGAATTATGCTTGGTCGTGTAAAACAGTTGGATGAAAAAGAAATAGAAAATGTAGAGGGAGAGTATGAAAAAGATAAGTATTATAGTTCCGATTTATAATGCGGAAGAACATTTAGATAAGTGTGTGAAATCTATATTAATGCAGACAGAAAAGAATTTAGAACTTATTTTGGTGGATGATGGATCGGATGACAATAGTTTAAAAATATGCAAAGAATATGAAAAGAGAGATGCACGCGTGAGGGTGATACATCAGGATAATGCAGGTGTAAGTGCAGCAAGAAATCAAGGGATTGATATTGCAGAAGGAGAATACATAGGTTTTGTTGATTCTGATGACTGGATTGATGCTAATATGTATGAACGCCTTTTAGAAGAAGCAAGAAAAACAAATGCTGAAGTAGTCATGTGCGATGCGACAACTATTTTTTTAAGTGGGAAAACCCAAGCGGATACGATAACGCAGTTATCGACAAATCAGATATTGAAAAAATCAGATTTTATGCCCGCTCTATTATTAGAGATGGCAGGTTCCGCTTGGCGTTGCATCTATAAAAACAATAGATACAACGACAAGCTAATGCAGTCCGAGAGCCTGCATTTTCCGCTTGGCGTAAAGTTTTCAGAAGATAGAATATTTAATATTTATGCATTTGGATACGCAAATAAGATTTGCTATATTAAAGAATCTTATTATAACCGTTATATGAATGAGAAGAGTGCAGTTCATAGATTTCACGAGGATTATTTTGAAGCATATAAAAAAGCGGCAGAAGAGATAGAGAAGGCAATTGATCTTGCATGGAATGCGGAAGAAAAATATAAAATTGCTTATTTACAGCAATTTATTAGTGGATCGTTAATGGCTATTTGCAATTATTATTATAAGACGTCAACAATGGATAAAAATTCACGTAAACAAGCAGTAATAAAAGTATGTGATGATATAAGACTACAGAATTCTGTACGTAATGTTGGAGCTATAAATATTCAAACAAAATGGCTGATTAAAAAAAGAGTAAATATGTTGATATTATATGCAAAATTAGCTAATTGGAAACATGGGAGATAAAAATGAATTTATATAATGGGAAAATTTCGAGACGTATTAATAAATTGATACGAACTAAAATTGTTGTGCCAACAAAAAGAAGAAAATTAGAAAAAAAGATATTTCTATTCTTTGCAATAACTGTACGGGTGGATTTATACTTCATGATTTAGGATTAAGATTCGATTCACCTACCATAAATATGTTTTTTCATAATCTTGATTTTTTTGATTTCGTAGAACATTTTGAATACTATATAAAACAACCGCTTATTCAAATTAAAAATCCTCGATATGATACAAATGCCTCGGATTACCCTGTTGCGATTTTAAGCGGGGGGATATTATAGAGATATAGAATTGCATTTTTTGTATTATAAAAGTTTTGATGAGGCAAATGCGAAGTAAGAAATTCGTAAATCCAGATTGTATCCGGAAAATTTGTATGTAATCTGGACATTTATGGGGATGCCGCAGGATGAAGAAATATATGCAAGAGCACAGAAGCTTCCGGTAAAGAACAAAGTTCTTTTTGTGAATCATCCTGTGAATCATGAAAAATACCCAAATTTCTTTTATATAAAAGGATTTGAAAATCAAGTCGGAACAGGTCAGCTTGGAGCATTTATGAACCTAAAGGGTGAAAGGTATTATGACCAATTCGATTATGTAGAGTGGATTAACAAGGGACAGATATAAGTAAGAAGGAGGCAAAAATGCCGAAAGTAAGCGTAGTTATGCCAGCGTATAATGCTGAAAAATATATAGGGGAATCCATTAAGAGTATTCTAAATCAGACATTTATAGATTTTGAATTTATTATTATTAATGATGGTTCAAGAGACAGAACGAAAGAAATAATTCTTTCATATTCTAATGATAGAATTGTATATTTGGAAAATGAGATAAACTCGGGAATCGTTGTTACGTTAAATAAGGGTTTGGAATATGCTACTGGCGAATATATTGCAAGAATGGACGCAGATGATATTGCAGTAGCGGAACGTCTAGAAAAGCAAATTGAATTTATGGAAGAAAATAAAGATGTAGGTGTTTTGGGAACTGGAATTTGTATTTTTGGTGAAGATGTTCAGGAACAAGCAAGAGTATTTACAACGAATCCTGAACAATTGAAAGCGGAACTTATATTTAATTCATGTATTGCACATCCAACTGTTATGATGCGAAGTAACATTTTAAAAAATAATGGATTAAGTTATGATTTGGAGTATGCTGGTGCAGAAGATTATAATTTATGGTGGAAGATTGCGAAAGTAAGTCGAATAGCAACCATACCAGATCTTTTGGTTAAATATCGTATTCATTCTTCCCAAATAACAAAGAAAAAAGACGAAAAATATTATAAGATGATGAAAAAACTTATGGAAGAAAGATTTTCAGATATTGGTTTTAAATCATCAGATATAGAAAAAAAAGTCTTCATGAAATACTGTTTGGGAGAGTATGAAACTTTTTCGCAGAAGGAAGTGGAAGAGTTAGTTGACTGTTTGGTACATCTTTTAAGATGTAATAAATCAAATAAGTATTTTTCACAGAAAAAACTGATTAAAATATTTGAATTGGCAATTATTTATACATTAAATAATTCTAGATTGTCAGATGTGGAAAAAAAGCAATCATATAAATATGCTGTTAAAGCAGGAGCTTTTACACTGGTTACTAGATTGAAAGTGTTATATCACAGAATGTATAGATAGTAATTGTAGAATAGGTGAGATTTTGAGTAAGATAAAGAATGGAATTGTAAAAATAAATAACGCACTAGAAAAAAGAAAATTGAGAAAAAATCTGAAAGATACAAATTTCTCTATAATTTCAAATAATTGTTGGGGAAGTTTTACATATCAGAAATATGGAATTGAATATAAGTCTCCTACTGTAGGATTATATATATTAGGACATGATTTTGTGAAATTATGTGCTGATTGGGAAACATATTTTAAATGTGAATTAGAGTTTATACCTTGGGAAAAGGCGAGTTATCATTATGCGTTAATTAATGAAGAACCTTACCCGGTAGCAAAGCTCGATGATATTGAAATTTATTTTATGCATTATAAGTCTGAAAAAGAAGCGTCAGACAAATGGTATAGAAGAGTAAAAAGAATTAATCCGAAACATATGATTTTCAAACTGTCTCAAAGAGAAGGATGCAGTAAAGAAGATATTGAACATTTTTTAGAATTACCGTTACAGCATAAGGTTTGTTTTTCTTATGATGAAGTTCAAGGATCTATAATTGTACCAGAGTTAAAATGTTTTTCCGGGGATGAGATGGAAATAATAAATAGTTATTTTGATGATTTGGAATTATTAAATGAATAGAGAAGGGAAAAATATGGCAAAAGTGTCAATTATAATACCAATTTATAATGTTGAAAAGTATGTGCGAAAAACTATTGATTCCGCAATAAATCAGACAGAAAAAGATATAGAAATAATTCTTGTAGATGATGGTTCAACCGACATGAGTGGGAAAATTTGTGATGAATATGCACAAAAGGATAAGAGAATCAAGGTAATTCATAAAGTAAATGGTGGACTTTCATCGGCAAGAAATGCAGGGATTAAGGTTGCTAATTCTGAATATATTATGTTGCTTGATGGAGATGACTTTTTAAATGTTCATGCAGTGAGTATCTTGAATAAAACTATTACTAAGTATCCATCGGATTTTGTACAATTCCATTATCAGGAAGTTAGAGCTACAGAAACTGTATATAATACGAAAGTTGAAGAAAAAATATTTAAAGCTCAGACATTGAAAGAATTATATGATAATTTATACAGAATTGGCGGAGAAGCAGCTTCCGCTTGTACTAAAGTATACAGAAGAGATTTGTTAAAAGAGAATCCATTTCAAAATATACAGCATGAAGATGAAATGTGGTGCACTGATGCGTTTAAAGAAAATATGACAGTTACATATATTCCAAATGTTTTATACTATTACGTCATGCGTGAAAATAGTATTATTCACAGTGCATTTAATTTAAGAAAATTAGATATATTTAAGGTTATTGATGAGCGCATTAAAACTTTAGAAAAGAATCATTTAGATAAATACATACATATTGAGTATGAAAAAATGTTTTTGAGTATTGTTTCGTTATATTGTCAGACGAAACAAAAATCAGAAAGAGATTTATTGAAAGAGATATATGAAAAAAATAAAAATCAAATATCTGTAAATGTTCTGTTTCATGGAAAATTTAAATTACTAGAGAGGCTAATGCGAACAAGATTTTGTTTTATTAATATTTATAAATTATACTGGAAGTGTAAAATAAAAAAATAAGAGAGGATTAACAATATTTGCATAAGCAATTATTGGAAAATAGAATGATGAAAAATAATAACAGAACAGTTGCATTAAATATGATTGCCAATGTATTATCATTTGGAGTGAGTCTTATTATAAGTTTCTTTTTGACACCTTATATTACGAAAAATGTAGGAACAGAGGCATATGGCTTAGTTGGTTTAGCAAATAGTTTTATTAATTATATAAATGTAATTACTGCAGCTCTTAATTCAATGGCAAGTAGATTCATTATTATAGAATTACATAAAAAGAATACTAAAAAAGCTAATATATATTACAGCTCAGTATTAATTGCCAATACGATTTTTGCGTTTGTTTTGTTACTTCCGGCAATTTGGTTAATTATTAATATTAAAATATTAAATATTAGTCCGGATTTCTTGTTTGATGCAAGAATGACTTTTTCAATAATTTTTATTAATTTTATTGTGAGTCTTCTAGGAGCTTTTTTAGGAATTGTATTATATGCAAAAAACATCCTGTGGAAGGGAAGTTTTAGAACTTTAGAATCCAATATTTTAAGAGTTTTCTTGATAGTTGTTTTTTTTATCCTGTTTGGAACAAAAATATATTACGTAGTATTGGCAACTTTGGTCTCAGGACTGTATTGTTATGCTTTCAATTATTATTATACAAAAAAATATACACCAGAACTAAGAGTAAGGAAGAAATATTTTTCTTTTTCCGCAATTAAAGAATTAGCTGCTGCAGGAATTTGGAATTCTATTACTAAATTGAGTCAAATTTTGTTAGATGGTTTAGATTTGCTATTAAGTAATTTGTTTATAAATGGTTTGATGACAGGAAATGTTTCTATTGCAAAAACAATTCCTAGTTTATATACATCATTAGTTGCAATGTTATCAGATTCTTTTTATCCAGAGTTTTTAGAAAATTATTCAAAAAATAGAAAAGAAGAATTATTAAAGAATATAAAACAATCCATTAATATTTTATCTATGATTTCAGGTATTTGCCTTTCAATGTTACTCGTATATGCAAAAGATTTTTATATGTTATGGTTACCTGATAATGATGCAAATTTACTGAGAAATTTAACAATATTAGGAACAGGAACAGTATTGATTAGTGGATGTGTGTATTCATTATTTTCTGTTTTTAGCCTTACGAATAAAGTGAAGGCAAATTCGATGGTTTTGCTGATAACAGGAATTTTAAGCACAGTAACGACATTTTTATGTTTGAAATTTACAAATTTAGGTGTATATGCCATAGTAGGTGTAAGTTCAATATATGGAATTGTACGAAACTTAACATTTACACCAATATATGCAGCGAAATGTTTGAACTTTAAATTTTGGACATTTTATCCAGTTATTTTTAAAAATTTATTAAATGTTGCATTGCTGATTGTAGTTGAAAATATTATGAAAAGATTGATTGTACCAAATACGTGGCTTTTGCTGATTGTTAACGGGATACTGGATGTTATAGTGGGAACTTTAATCACGTTATTTATCATGTTTAATGCCCAGGATCGGAAAACAGCAATAAAGAAAATCTTAAGAAAATAAGGGTGGAAGTATGAAAGTAGGTATTGTAACGGTGTATGAGCCGACAACTAATTTGGGCTCCTTTTTGCAAACATATGCATTACAAGAAGTTTTGAAATCTTATGGGCATGATGTTTATATTGTACAAAGTCATTCTACAAGAGAATCGATAGCCAAAGTGGTTTTTAGAATTAATCCTAAAAGAGAATTTTTTTTAAGATTAAAAAAAGCTAAATATGCAGTACAAGATATTAAAAGGGTGAAATTAATTAAACGAAATAATATTAAAAGATTAGATGGTTTAGTGTACGGAAGTGATGAAATATGGAATTTAGATAATTCATATTTTCAAGATGGATTATTTTGGGGAGAAAATGAAACACTTCCTAAAATAGCATATGCTGTAAGTGTAGGGGCGGTAGATGAACAAAGAATATGTGCGAATAATTCGTTTAAAAATAGTATAAATGATTTTAATCGTATTTTAGTTAGAGATACCAGAACTCATAATATTGTCAAAAAAATAACTAATATCAGTAATGATATGGTTTGTGATCCAACAATGTTAATACCGGTTGATAGAATGTCAGAGAGTATTAACCCACTGAAATATAAATATCTTTTGGTGTATACGTATGGTATAGATGCTCCGCTGATTAATCAAATAAAAAGATTCGCAACGGAACATGATTTGAAAATAGTATCAGTATTTTTCTGGCATATATGGGCAGATCAGGTAATCGAATGCTCTGCTCTACAATTTAGTACATATATAAAAAATGCAGAATATGTTTTTACAACAACCTTTCATGGGGCGGTGTTTACAATGTTAAATCATAAAAAATGTTGTATCTATCCATATAGGGAGAAAGTAAAGAGCATTGTATTGCAAATGCAAGAAGGAAAACATTTAGTAGATAAAGATTGTTCTTACGATGAATTTGAACAAACAATGCAACTGGAATATGATTCTGAAGCTTTTGAAGAGAGATTAGAAAAGTATAGATTTTTTTCACACAATAAATTAAAGGAAGCGATAGGATGTTTGGAAAAATAAAACAATACATTTATAATAAAACAAAGTTTGGAAGAACTAGATATTTAAATTACCTATATCAATATGATCTTAAGCAATATTTTGATAATTCACTCATGGGAATTGGAGAAGAAAAAAAACTTGCAACACAGATAAGACTTTTAGCTCATGCAATTGAGAAAGGCTTTTCATTATCTGAGCCAAAGCCAGGATTTGGAAAGAAAAAAATAATAGAACTGATAGATTTATATGAAAAATATAAGTTGTATAAAAATCCTGAAGATGATCAAATTAAAGATGTAGTATTTGCAACGCTTAATGCATACATTCAGTTTCAAAAAAGCAATAATGTAGATATCTCTTTTATACCGGAACAATATCAACAAAATGGTAAAAATGATATAAAAGCAGGAACAGCATATTATACATTGCTGGAAAATAATAATTTTGCAGAGATAGCTTATGCGAGACATAGTTCTAGGTGTTTTTCAAAGAAAAGTGTAAATGAATATACGATAAAAGAAGTTATAAAATTGGCACAGACAGCACCAAGTGCATGTAATAGGCAAGCTACAAGAGTTTATGCATGTATTAATAGTCACAAAATTGATGAAATAATGAAAATGCATGGTGGGTTAAATGGATTTGATAAACCATCTGTAATATTTGCTGTTACGGGAGATTTGAATTTATATCAGAATGAATTTGAAAGGAATACAGTTTATGTAGATGGCGGAATATTTGTAATGAATTTATTATATTCGTTAAATGCTTTCAATATTCTTTCATGTCCAATAATATGGGGCTCAGAACCTGATATGGATGGAAAATTAGAGAATTTATTAGAAATTCCACATTCGCACAAAATAGTAGCTCTTGTTGTAGCTGGTTATCCTAAAGAGAAGGAATATAAAGCTGCTATATCTGCTAAACGTGAAGTTGAAAGGATATTATACTATGTTAGATAAACATGCTTATTTGATTATAGCACATAATAATTTTGAAGTATTAGAAATATTAATAAAGATGTTAGATTATAAACATAATGATTTGTATGTGCATATAGATAAAAAAGTTAAGAATTTTGACACGGATTTTTTTCGTGCATTATGTACACAGAGTAATATATATTTTCTGTCGAAACGTATTGATGTAAAGTGGGGTGGGCAAAGTCAGATATTAACGGAAATGCTTTTATATAAATATGCATATAAAAATAGAACATATAGCTGGTATCATTTATTATCAGGAGTGGATTTACCGTTGGCTAAAGCAGAAAATATATATAGGTTTTTCCATGATAAAAACAGAAGTTACATCTATATAAAGTCTAACACATCAGAATGGGATAAGCAGAGGATTTCACGATATAGATTTGATATAAAAAATGATATAATTTCTAACACTATATATAATATGCAAGAAAAAATGAATATTGATCGAGTCAAAAATATAAAAGTTAAAAAAGGTTATAATTGGGCATCGCTTACAAGTAAAAGTGTAGAAATACTTCTTGAAAAAGAAAGAGTGATTAAAAGGATGACATTTGCTTCATTATGTGCCGATGAAATTTATAAGCAAACAATATTGTGTAAATATGCTGCGGATACTATATATTATGATAAATATGGAAATACGACAGATTTAAGATATGTAGATTGGTCAGAGGGAGAAGATCATCCTAAAATATTAGATGAATCTGATTATGAAAAAATAATGACCTCAGGGAAGTTATTTGCTAGAAAATTTGATGAAGAGAAATCAAGAATAATTATTGAGAAACTATATAGTGGTGTCTATAGCAATTCTCTTAAATAATGCAATCTCTTTACAAGGGTGATAAAATATAGTGTAGGAGGTAGTGTTTTTGCCCAAAGTTAGTGTAATTGTTCCTATCTATAATGTTGAGAGGTATCTTCAACACAGCATTGATAGTATCCTTAAACAGACATATTCAAATTTTGATTTGATACTTGTTGACGACGGTTCTCCTGATAGATGTCCGATGATTTGTGATAAATACGCTAAAATAGATAATCGGATAGTGGTGATTCACCAAGTCAATAGGGGACTGTCAGCAGCTCGAAATGCTGGAATTGAATGGTCACTGGCTAATAGCGATAGTGAATGGATAGCTTTTGTGGACAGCGACGATTGGATACACCCAAGATATCTTGAATTCTTATATAAAGCTGTAAAAAATGATAAAACAAAGATAAGTATATGTAATTATGTGAGAAAATCACAATACCTAGAAAAAATTCATGATGTTAAGTTTGATTCGAAAATCATGCAAGGGATGGAACTACTTGAATCTAAATTGAATATTCAGGCAACTGTAGCGTGGAATAAATTATATAAGAAAGAGTTATTCAGTGATATTCGCTTTCCTAATGGTCGTTTACATGAAGATGAATTTACAACATATAAATTTCTATATCTAGCTGGGGAGGTTTCTTGGCTAGATATATCGCTGTATTATTATTATCAGAATGCTGAGGGAATTATGCATTCAAAGTGGTCTGAAAGAAGGTTAGATGTCTATGATGCATATGAAGAGAGAGTTGATTTTTTTAAAGTCGAGAATGAGCAGAATTATTATAAAAGAGAGCTAAGAAGATTATTTATGGCATACTACGGATTCTTTGTTGATGTTATAAAACAACCAAAGGAAGAATCGAAATATGCACGTCGAAAAACAAAAGAAAGATTGATTAAATCACTTAAAAAATATAAGAGTGAGTTAGAACAGACGTTTACAAAATATGATATATTTAGCATCTTTTGTTTATTTTATGGTGGCTTTTCTGTACAAAAGTGGATTGTTAATAATGAGTTTGAACCAATACAGAATATTCTACGCAGACTAAAACAGATTGGGATGAAAGATTGTGAGTCCGACAGTTAGTATAATTATTCCTGTATTTAATAGTTTTATTATTGTTGAGAAGTAAGTGCAAAATAATTTGACGGATTGTGTTGCCCTAAAAATTAATCCATAATAATCATTAGAGAATGCAAGCATTTCACTTCATTTTCTCTTGCTGGAAATGATAGATGCGAGCATTTTACTTTATTCAAATTATGGAGGTGTGCTCATGAGAAGCAAAAGAATACCTGCCGAAGAACAATACCGTCTCATCATGGAATGCCGTCAAAGTGGATTGACGGATCATCAATGGTGTGTGGAACGTAAACGCAAAATAGCAAGTACCTGTTCAAAATCATCCAATGGTAAATCCTCAAACATGAGTACGGGGTATCAAAAATCCCCGCTAAAATGCGGGGATTGAGCAGATTTTACAGAATAGATATGCACATTGAAAAATCAAGATTTTTTGTATCGACTTGGGCATTTTTTCTGGACTCTGGGTGACCATGGAAGGAGATCATCAATAAATCTGAGATCTTTGTCATCCATGTGCTGAGGAATCTCAGTAAGCAGCAGATTGAAATATTCGAAAGTATTTATCATGTTTGCTTTTGCTGTTTCAACCAGACTGTAGAGGATCGCACTTGCCTTTGCACCATTGGAAGAACTGGCAGATGATCGATACAATCCATGGTGCCAAGTCTTCTACAATCATTTACAGTATTGTAGGAACTGCAAAAGCCAATAATCTGAAACCTTTTGATTATGTGCAGCATCTCTTGGAAAAGATTCCGAAACACATGAATGATAAGGATTGTTCTTTTCTGGAAGATCTTCTGCCCTGGTCAGAAAAACTTCCGGCAGGGATCCGCAAAGCTTAAATATCGGTGGTTGCAAAGCAGCCGCCTAAAAATGTCAAGGTACTCGCTATTTCGCGTTTACGATAAAGTGAGGACAATCCATATGAATAAAGCAGAAATTAAAATTGTGGAGGAGCAGATTAACAATTGCTGGCAGGTGGCGTCTGAGATCATTGAAGAGTTTGATATGTATGGCGGCGGTCCGGAAGAGAAAGAGAACAGGGCTTGTGAAAAACTGGAAAAGATGCAGGAGCTTTTTGGAGATCATAATCTGCCATGGCAGTTTAAGGAACGACTTTATCTGGCAGATTATCTGGCAGAGAATTGTAATGGGTATTATCAAGATATCGGAATTTCAAAGAGAAAAATAAAAGGAAAAGATTATTGATGAGGTTATTGGATAAATGGTAAATGTTTATGCATGGAATTATCACCGAATCTTTCTGATCATGTTGTTTTTGCTCATCCTCTGGCGGATTTTAGCAAGGTATATAAGAATCGACATCTGGAAGATTTTAAATTTGTTTGGAGCAGGGGTATCGTTTTTTCTGATCCTCAAGTTCACGGTGCTGGGGAGAACACCTTCCAGTGTGCATCAGTTTGTGGTGATGGCATCTTATTCGGATGAGTTCTTTCGGGAGTTACTGATGAATGTCTTTTTATACTTTCCACTGGGACTTACGCTTGGGGAGCTGATAGGCTGGCATCGGATCTGGCTGGCACTGGTTCTGGCGATTGTGATCGAGAGCTGGCAGTATGCGGCCGGGACAGGCATGGCACAGGTGACGGATGTGATCTGCAATACGCTGGGAGCCTGGATAGGCGGTATAGCTTTTCAAAAAAGAAAGCATTGCTTGTGAAAAGCTGTTGCAGATAGTATAATGGTGGAATTATTTTGAAGTCAAGAGAAAGCAGAGGTGTTTCATGGTCGATTTACATACACACATTCTCCCGCATCTGGATGACGGGGCTTTTGATTTGGAGACTTCGGTGCGGATGGCGGATCTTGCTGCACGCAGCGGAGTGTTTCATATGGCTGCGACCAGTCACGGGAATTATTATGATTATACGTTAGAGGAATACAGGGAAAATTTTGAGAGGCTTCAGGCGGAACTGCGTGACAGAGAGATTCCGGTGAAGCTTTATTCAGGTATGGAGATTTTTATGGATGAGAAGGCCGCAGATCTGCTGGATCTGGGGGAACTTCTGACGTTAAATGGGACAAGATATGTCTTGGTGGAGTTTGATTTTGAAGAAAATGTCGAAAAAATGTACAAATATGTTGCCGATTTGCAGACGAGAAGGTATAATATAGTTTTGGCACACCCGGAACGTTATCTTTTTGTGCAGAGGGATCCTGAGTTTGCCTACTTTCTGGCGGAACAGGGCTGTGCACTTCAGGTAAATAAAGGGAGTGTTCTTGGGCAGTTTGGAAGAAGATGCAAAAATCTTGCAAAACAGTTTCTGGATGATGGGATTGTCAGTGTGCTGGCTTCGGATGCACATGACTTTGAGTATCGTACCCCATCGATGAACAGACTGGTGGCATACCTTGAGAGGCGATATCCGAAAAAGCTGATTCGTATGTGGCTGTCGGAGAATCCGAGCCGCATATTAAACGGGATGCCGATTCTCACTACATAAAGGAGTACAGCGATTATGGACAAAAGAAAGGTCTTGGCAGGGGCAGTTTGTGTTCTTTCCCTGGTTGGAGGCTGTGTTTATTATTCAAATGCACAGAAGCAAAAGGATATGGAACCGCCGGTTCTCAGTGCGGATGCGGAGAAGTTTTCGGCAAGCATTAAAGCGGATGAGAAGAAGCTGATCTCCGGCGTGACGGCATTTGATCAGAAGGACGGGGACGTATCGGACAGCATACTGATCGACAGTATCAAAAAGAAGGAAGGCACGGACAGTGATTTCCTGATTACTTATGTGGCCTTTGATAAATCAAGCAATATGGCATCACTTACAAGGACACTTCATTATTCTGACTATCGTCAGGCACATTTTTCCTTTGAACAGGCATTGCGTTTTCCAGAAAATCAGGAGATTGATCTGTTGTCTTATTTTACGGCGGACGACTGTATTGACGGGGATGTCACACCATTTATTACTTTGGATGGTGATAAGGAAGTTCTGGAAGGAGAGCCGAAGAAGGGGATTTATGAATGTACGGTCAGTGTGACGAACAGTGTCGGTTATACGACGACGCTGCCGATCAGTGTGGAAATCTATGAGGATGGATACGATGAGCGAAATCAGCGTCCGCAGATCATATTGAATCAGTATATTGTATACATGGAAAAGGGCGAACAGCTGGATGCAAGTGCTTATCTGGATCATATCGAAGAGGGAGGAGAAACCTTTGCAGTTTCAGGAATAACTTCATCTGTGGAGGGGACTTCAGAGAGCGAACAGCAGAGTACGGCAAGTAAGCAGATTTCCATGGAGAATATTGAAATCACTTCGAAGGTTGATACGGAAAAGGCTGGAGTTTATACGGTAAATTATCATTATACATCGGAGGAAACAGGATACGACTGCAATGCAAATCTGATTGTGGTAGTCGAGTAGGAGGGGACAGATGAATCAGGAACATTATCAAAATGCAAATACACAGCCGTATGATGTGAAATACATAAGTCGCTGCCTGATGAGAAATGCACTCTTTATTCTGATGTTTGCATGTCTGGCAGGCGTGTTTTCTTATATTTTTCTGGATCACTATAAGAAGGATACTTACACGGCAAGTGTCAATCTCTATGTGATCCCAAGAGACAATGCAGGCACAAAATTCAATTCAAATGGGATCAGTTCGGCGGTATCTCGATGCGTCAGTGCCCTGAACAGTGATATGATGAAAGAGCAGATAAAAAAGGAAAAGGATGCGGATAAGCTGAAGGGAAATCTTTCGGCATATGCAGCCGGAAGTACCAACATCATTATCATGAGTGCGACAAGCAGTTCGGCGGAGAGTGCATGCCGCCTGTTGAAAGCTGGTATTGATAATTATCCGAAACTTTCCGGATATTTCCAGACGGGATATCTGCTGAAGAAGATTGGAAGTTTTGAAGGGAATGGGATTACGGTCAATCATGCAGATGCACCAATCCGTGCACTGAAGGTGGCACTTCTGGTGCTGATTGCAGGATGTGGTCTGGTCGGAGCAATGGCAGTTTTCACTGACAAGGTACATAGTGTCGAACAGGCACAGCAGTTGCTGGATATGGATGTCTTTGGAGCGTTACCGTTTGTAAAGAAAAAACAGGAACAGAAGTCGATTCTGATCACAGATCCAAGGACTTCTTCGCAGTATGCGGAAGCTGTGGACAAGATCGTTACAAAGCTTCGCAGAAAGATGCACGAAAATCATTATAAAGTGCTGATGGTGAGCAGTCTGAAAGAGAATGACGGAAAATCTACGGCAGCGGCGAACCTTGTACTGAATCTGGTGCAGCGTGGTAAGAAAGTAGTTCTGGTGGACTGTGATATGAGAAGATCTGCCGTCTGTAAGCTTTTTGATATTGATATGAAAGATCAGAAACAGCTCTATGATTATCTGACAGAAGAGAGTACACTTCAGGATGTTTTGATTGAATATGGTCAGGACGAGCGTAAGTTTTCCTGTATTTTGCAGAAAAAAGCAGTCTCTGAGCCGGAAAAATTGTTTGATTCGGAGCGATTTGAACATATGCTGAAGGAACTGTCCGGAAGTTTTGACTATGTGATCCTGGATACGGCACCAATCGGCATTGTACGTGATGCGGAGATCATTGCCGGATATGCGGACTCTGTTTTTATGGTCATGAAGCAGGATGAGGTGCATGCAGCATCGGTCAATGATGTGATCGATATTCTGGAGGATGCAGGATCTGTCGTAGTCGGTGGTGTCCTGAATATGGCAAAGGGCGAGAAAATTGCAGGAAACGGCTATCACAAGTATAAGTATGGAAGCTATTACTACGGATACGCTTACGGAAAGGATGGACAGCATGCAGGAAAGTGATAAGGTACGTGCAGAAAGAGTGAGAACAGGACAGCAATATGGTGCCGGTCAGGAAGGAATTGATCTTTTCAGCATGATGGATGATGCACTGCGGTGTTTTCAGAAGTACTGGCTGCAATTTTTATTGCTGATTGTGATCGTGACTGCAGTTTTTATTATTTATGGAAACAGACAGTATGTTCCACAATATCAGGCAAAAGTGACTTATGCGGTAAATAAGACCGGAGATTCGGATACAGATGCTTCCATTGCACAGAGACTGAGCAACAGTATCAGCGTGGTTACGAAAACGGGAGATTTTAAGGATCGCCTGTTTGCAGATGTGGAAGAAGAAAATGTCAATCCGAATTATGTGATATCATCTGCATATACGGACAACTCCAACTTATTTTCTGTTACGGTGACGGCAAACAATTATAACAATGCCAATATGCTGCTGGATCTTCTGGAGAATATGTATCCGGAATGGGTGGCAGGATCCAATGGTACGATTGAATTACAGGTTGTGGATCGGGCTTTGGCAGGCGAAAATCCCGTAAATGGTTATTCAGCAATGAAGCAGCTGGTGGAGGGTGTGTTGGCTGGCGTGATCTTGTGTCTGGCAATCGCAGCATTGTATGCACAGCTGATCAGGACGGTCCGCAAAGAAAGTGATATGAAGAAGATCACGTCCAAAGGATGCATCAGTCTGATACCGGAGATTGCAGTCAAGAAACGTGAAAAGAGTAAAAAACAGCAGCTTCTGCTGACCAACAAGCGTGTGGACTGGGGATTTAAGCAGTCTGTGCAGGCGGCTCAGCTTCGTATCGAGAAACAGATGGAACAGGAGCATAAACAGGTTCTGCTCGTTTCCAGTACGCTTCCACAGGAAGGAAAGAGTATGACGGCAGTCAATCTGGCACTGGCATTTATGCAGCATGAGAAAAAGACAGTTCTGATCGATGGAGACCTCAGAAAGCCATCCGTTGCAGAGATGCTTGGAATGGAAGAACAGAAGGGACTTGCAGAGTATCTGAAGGGAAATGCCAAGGTTAAAGAGGTTTTGCAGAAAAAAGGAGATCTGACGGTAATTCAGGGTGGAAAGGTGCATGGCAATATATCCAGCCTGATGGATGAGAGCAGAATGGAAGAACTTATGACTTTTCTTAAGTCAGAATTTGACTATGTAATCATCGATACACCGCCGGCATATCTGTTTTCGGATGCTGCGATCCTGGCGGGATATGCAGATCGTGTACTTTATGTTGTACGTCATGACATGGCAGAAATTCCGCAGATTGAGAAAGGAATGGAATCTTTTATTCAGGAGGATAAACTGCTTGGCTATCTGATCAACAGAAGTCAGAAGGGATTCGCTTCTTACGGAAAATATGGATATGGAAAATACGGATATGGAAAGTATGGCTACGGCAAATATGGAAAGTATCAGAGATATGTAGATGTGAAAGAAGACGATATGGACACGGAAGATTCCTTATAGTGGAGGCATAACAGATGAGAAGAAAAAGATGGCTGACCGTTGCAATGATTGTGACAGCAGCAGTGGCTGTGATGATGGCTGCGACCTCTTATAAAGAAATCGGGAAGAAACTGGAGATGCAGGGTGAGGATCAGCAGACGATGCTGGTTGCCGGGTATGAGCTTCAGACAGAAACAGCGAAAGAAACAGAAAAGAATAAGAAAAAAAGCACGAAAGTAAGTGAAAAAGAAACGCAGGCAGGCGAAAGTACAGAAACAGAAGCAAGTACTGCAAAGACAGAAACTTCTGATACAGAGATGGCATCGGAAACGGAAAAAGAAACGGAAACAAAAGAGACAGAAACCCGGACTTCAGCCGCTACAGATCCGTCAAAGCCGGTCCTGAAATTAAAGCAGAAAAAGATAGAGATCAAGGTCGGCGATGCGTTTGATGCGGTTTCGCAGGTATCTGAAATCACTGATGATACAGATGATCGTTCTGCTCTGTTCCGTCAGATTGAGGTCCACGGTGACTACAGCACGGATGAACCGGGCACTTATACGCTGACTTACACGGCGATGGACAGTGACGGCAATGTATCTGCTCCGGTTACGCTGGAGCTGGTAGTGAAAGGATAGGATTATGGGAGTATTAACGAGTATCAGCAGAGGCCTGGAGGCAGTTTCGACTCCGCTTGGCGTACTGCCGGACATGGTATATGCGGCGGCAGCCGCAAGCTTTCTGCTTCTGCTTATTGTGTACGTTTTTGTGACACCATCCTGGAGAGAAAAAAAGAGAAAGCGTGGCAGGACCATCTGTGTGTGGCTGATGTTTGCGATTTATGTGCTGCTGATCCTGGCGGTGACCATTCTTGGAAAGAGATCCGGAGATTCTGCGGTGGATATGGGGATCTTCACAGGAAGCTGGGTGATGGAAACGCTGGTAAAAGTGGCAGCAGGTACGGTCGCTTTTGTTCCACTTGGAGCTTTGATCATGATCCTGATGAAAGGAAAGTATCAGGCTGCGAAGAGTATGGGTGCATCGTTTGCATTAGCACTTTGTGTGGAAATACTCCAGCTTGTCTTAAAGACGGGAGTTTTTGATCTGGGGAATCTGCTCTTTCATACGATCGGTGCCGGTATTGGTATTGTGTTTGTGATCGTTTGGAAATATGCGTTTTCCAGGAAAAGTGCGTTCTCTTATGCCATGCGTCTGATGCTGAGTATTCTGATCGTGTTGATGCTTCTGGAAACAGCGGCGTTCGGAGCTTATCATGTACTGCGTACGACCGGACAGGAACATATGGATGAGAACATCAGTGTGGCAGAAAATCAGATGATTTCAAAAAACACTGACGGAAGTGATGCAAAGGTTTCTTCCGACCCGGATGTGATCTGGTACAATGGCAAGGCTTACCGCTATAATCACGATCTGGTGACGATGCTGGTCATGGGCATTGATCAGGAGAGTGATACGATCGAAGAAAAGGATGATGTTTCCGGTGAGAGCGGTCAGGCGGATACCATTTTTCTGATAGTTATGGATAAGAGCAAAGATGAGATCAAAATGATCAGTATTTCGCGAGATACCATGACACAGATCAAGACGTTTGATTATAAGGGAAATTATCTTGGAAAATCAAAGAATCATCTCGGACTTGCGTATTCCTTCGGGGATGGAAAGGTGACAAGCTGTCAGTACATGGTGGATGCTGTCTCCAACCTGTTCTATGGAATGCCGATCAATGGCTATGTGGCATTGAATATGAATGCGGTTGCCATGATCAACGATGCAGTTGGCGGCGTAACGGTGACGGTACCGGAAGATATGACGCAGGTTGATCCGTCCTTTGCAGAGGGGGCGGCGGTGACGCTGACAGGAGATCAGGCGTTGAAGTTTACACGTTATCGAGATACGGAAAAGGATTTTTCCAACAATTCTCGTATGGAGCGCCAGAAACAGTACCTTGTGAATTTTATGGGACAGGCGGTGAAGGCGATGAAAGCAGATATGGGACTTCCGGTCAGCCTTTATCAGAGTCTTACGGATGATATGGTCACAAATCTCAGCCTGGATCGTTCGGTTTATCTGGCAACGGAGGCGATGAATATGCATTTTACTGCCGACGGCATTGTTTCTTTGAAAGCGAAATCCAAGAAGGGCAGTGTCTATGATGAGGTTTATGTGGATGATGATGCACTTTATGATCTGATCATTCAGACCTTCTATACCGAAGAACAGTCAGAAGGTGAGTCGAAGTGAAAAAAAGAACATGGAAGGTGATCGCGGTGATATCGTTTGCTGCGGCAGTGATCCTGACGGCAGTCGTTTTGCGGATTTATACACAAAGAGAACATGCCAGGCAGACTTATGAAGAAATGCAGCAGCAGAATTCCGAGAAACGGCAGACCGATACGCAGGAGTCGAAGGAACAGTCCAAGACAAAGGAAAAAAAGAAGAAGCTGGACATTCCGGTGGATTTTGAGACCTTACAGAAGGAAAATCCGGACATTTATGCGTGGATCACGATACCGGGAACGGATATTGACTATCCGGTTGTACAGGACAGCACGGATAATACGTACTATCTGAACCATGCGGCGGATACCAGTTTAAGTGACAGCGGAGCGATTTATTCGGAAAAGGAAAACGCCAAAGATTTTGATGATTATCTGACGGTGCTTTACGGACATAACATGAAAGACGGTTCGATGTTTGCAGGTCTGCACAAGTACGAGGATAAGACATTCCTGAAAGATCATAAGGATCTGACCATCTACACGCCGGATTCAATCTTGAAATATCGGATTTTTGCGGCCTATCTGACGGACAACCGTCATGTGCTGATGTATTATAATCAGGGAAAAGATGAGGAAAGCAGGGAGACTTATCTGAAAGATATTTTAGAGCAGCGAAATATGAATGCATCCATTGACACGAAGGCGAAGGTGGACAAGGACAGCAAGATCTTGACGCTCTCAACCTGCCATGCGGCCGGTAAGAATTACCGCTACCTGGTACAGGCATATCTGGTTAAGGAAGAGCACGAATAGAAGAAGAGGGAGTCTTCTCCCACTAAGATAAAAAGACCATATACCAAAACGGTATGTGGTCTTTTTTTGACTCCAACATCATATGATGTTGAGGTCAAAAGATGCCTCGGCAGGATTTTGCAATGAAAATATCAGAAATGTTTTCTGAATTGCTGGGAGGACTGAAATGTTCATAAAAACAAGGGAATACCAGGAGCTTTTTCTGGAGGCACTGCGTGCGGGGATCCGCGGGCAGCGGGTGGCCTGGAAGGAGCGTTCCGTGCAGGAGTGGTCAGGGGTTTTTGCCCTGGCGGACATGCATCATGTGCTGCCGCTGGTTTATGAGGCGGTGGCGGAGTGCCGGGCAGCGGCTTTGGCGGACCGTGTGATGTTTGCAAAAGTGCGGGAAAAGAGTCTACGGCTGATGGCACTTCAGAGGACGATGACCGAAGAATTTCTGGAGTTGTACGCTCATTTACAACAGATGGGTGTAAAGCCGCTGGCGGTAAAAGGAATCGTCTGCCGCAGTCTGTACCCGAATCCGGATGCGAGGCTTTCTGCTGATGAGGATCTGCTGATACCAAAAGAGCAGTTTGAGACCTGTCAGGAAGCGATGCTTTTATATGGAATGCAGCAGTTAAATCCTGAGACTGGCACCGAGAACTATGAGACGGCTTATAAAAAAACAGGCGGCTTTCTGGTGATCGAGCTGCACCGGATGCTGTTTCCGGAAAATGAAAAATGGTGTATTGGATGGAATGGATTTTTTGATGAGATCCATAAACAGGCGATCGAAAGAGAGAGAGAAGGTGTAAAAATCAATATGCCGCAGCCGACGGATCATCTGTTTTTTCAGTTCTGCCATGCCAGAAAACATCTGCTTGCTTCCGGAGTCGGGATACGGCAGATCTGCGATATTCTGCTGTTTGCAGAGTATTACGAGAAGGAGATCGATTGGGAGATTTTCTGGGATCGCATCCGGATGACGGATGGTATCCTGTTTGCAGAGGCGATTTTTCGCCTTGGTGTGCAGTATCTTGGTTTTGAAGAAAAACAGTTCTATTTTCCGGAAGGTGTGCATAGTATGAAACTGGATACGGAAAGACTGATGGAAGATATCCTGCACTCCGGCATTCATGGAAAAGGGACAAGGAGTCGCCTGCACAGTGGCACCCTTACGCTGCATGCGGCGGAAAAAAGAGGACTGTCAGGCAGATTCCCCGGTCTGTTTTACATGGCATTTCCGCCTGCAAAGAATCTTCTGTGGCGTTTTCCGTACCTGAAAAAGCATCCATATCTTCTGCCGTTTGCCTGGGGGCAGAGGCTCTGTGGCTATCTCAGAGAAGGTCCGGTTTTAGGATCGGTAAAAGAAATCGTTAAGACTGGAAGAAAAAGGAAAGAGATTTTAAGAGAATATGGGATTTTCGGGGAAAAGAGAAGATGAATACAACAAGGGAAAGTGAGTGAAATATGGAGGCAAAGAGATTTGTATTGCGGAAAGTAGCAGGGGAAAACATCCTGGTGCCGGTGGGAAATACGGCTCTTACTTTTAACGGTCTGGTGACCTTGAATGAGAGCGGGGCGTTTCTGTGGAAACATATGGAAAAAAACAGGACGAGGGAAGAGCTGGTACAGGAGGTTCTGCAAGAATATGAAGTGTCAGAAGAACAGGCACGTCTGGATATCGGTCAATTTCTTACATATCTTGCAAAAGAGGGCGTTTTGGAATGAGGGATAAGAAAGGGACGCATCAATTCTGGGGTGTGCTGTTTTATCTGGCACTTATGGTCACGATTGTGTCTGCCTCTTATGCAGGCGTGAGGTTCTGCAGCAATCTGGTGACAGGACAGTCGTATGAAAGACTGCGGGATGCGGCGGAAGCGTTCGCAGTGGGGACAAAAAACGGGCAGCAGGGAAAAGAAAAAAATAAGGCAGCAAAGGGAATGGAACGTGAGTCCGAAGCCGGGGATGACAGGCCGGAAGGCATCGATTTTGCAGAGCTTTCGAGCATCAATCCGGATATTTATGCCTGGATTCGGATACCGGATACGCAGATTGATTATCCGGTGCTGCAAAGAGAAGAAGATGACACTTATTATTTGAGGCACAACAGCAGCAGAAGATATGCGTTTGCCGGAAGTATTTATACGGAAGAGGCAAACAGCAGGGATTTTAAAGATCCGATGACCGTGCTTTACGGGCACAACATGAGAGACGGCTCGATGTTCCAGAATCTTCATTTTTTTGAGGATGAAACATTTTTTGCGGAACATCCGGAATTTTTTATTTATTTGCCGGGCTACCGGCTGACATATGAAATTTTTGCGGCGTACCGCTTTGATGATACGCATCTGCTCGGGGCATTTGATTTTTCAAAGAAAAAGGTGCGAAGGGCGTATATCAGAGAAGTGTTTGCCGGGATTTCCATGGGACAGAATACAAGAGAGGATGTAAAGGTGACAGCAAAAGATAAACTTGTGACCCTGAGCACCTGCACATCCGATCAGGCAGACGGACGTTACCTGGTGCAGGCTGTTCTGAGAAAAAAAGAAAAAACCAGGCAGTAAAAAAGAGAAAGAAGGTGTGGGAATATGCAGACGGAAAAAAGAGCGGGCAGGGTGATGCGAAGTGTGGCGGCCGTTCTGGTGATCATTCTGGCGATCGTGGCACTTTTTCAGGGATTTCGCATGAGGGGAAAAGAGGCACTGTTTCGCAATGTGGCGGTGGAAACGGAAAATCTGCCGGAAGAAAAGCAAAGCGGAGACGACAGGGCAAAGATCGCATGCGAACAGGGAAAGGAGGTCACATATCAGGGAGAGAAGTATGTGTACAACGAAGATCTGGTGTCGATTCTTTTTCTTGGGGTAGATAAGGAAGCGTTTGAAGAGGGCGGCACGGTCGGAGATGGAAAAGCAGGTCAGGCAGATGCACTTTTTCTTCTTGTGCTGGATACGAAAACCGGAAAGAGCCGCCTGATCGCGATCTCACGAGATACGATGACGGATGTCAACGTCTATTCAGACCTTGGAAATTTTATCGGAACGGAAAAGCTGCAGCTCTGTCTTGCCTACACGTACGGGGACGGAAAGGAGAAGAGCTGTGAGAATACGGTGAGAGCCGTTTCCAGGCTGTTTTACGGGATGCCGGTCGCAGCGTATGCGGCACTGGATCTGGATGCCATTGCAGTGCTGACGGATGCAGTCGGCGGTGTGGAGGTGACGGTCACCAAAGATCTGACGATCCAGGATCCGTCCCTGAAAGAAGGAGAGAGAAAGGTGCTGACCGGAGAGCAGGCACAGTGGTATGTGCGAAGTCGTCTGGTGGAAGAAAAGGAAGCGACAGCGGATGCCAACAGTGACCGCATCGAGCGGCAGAAGCAGTATCTTGCAGCTTTTGGAGGAAAAGCGGCAGAGCAGTTTCGAAAGAATCCGCTTTTTTTGTTGACTCTGTATCAGAAAATCAAGGATTTTTCAGTCACGAATCTTTCAGCAGCCGAAGTGACGTATCTTGGGACCCTGCTTTTTCGCGGCGGTTTTCAGGATGCCGGTATTTTAAGCATCAAAGGAGAAGCATCCATGGGAGAGACTTATGCGGAATTTCATGTGGATGAGCAGGCAATGTATGAGATGGTTTTAGAGGTGTTTTATCGAAAGGCGGGGAAGGATCATGAAAAATAAAAAACTTTGGATCACGGCAGTTTTGCTGTCCGGTATGCTGGCACTTCCGGTCCAGGCGGCAGTGATAAGTCCTGGCAGTGAGAATGTAAGAAGAAGTACGGTGACAAAGACGGCCGTTTCACCGAAAACAGGAGAAGGTACGGGAGAGTCCGTGGCTCTTCTGCTTGCCTGTGTATCGGCATCGGCAGCCGTTTTTGCAGACCGGAAACGGAAAGAGAAGACGGAATGAAAAAATTAAGGTGGTTTGCAATCACACTTTTTCTGCTCTCAGTGGCGGTCTATGCACTGAATCAGAACCAGATCCGACGAAAAACAGACCAAACCATACCGAAAATATCCATGGATCAGGATGAGATCCAGGTGAGTGTCAAAGATCCGGAAAAAGTATGGAAAAAGGGAATCACAGCTTATGATGAAAAAGACGGCGATATCACGGATTCTCTGGTGATCGAGAGTGTATCGACTTTTCTGGAAAAAGGACGCAGACTGGTCTCCTATGCAGCATTTGACCGGGATGGCCACGTTGCGAAAGCATCCAGACAGCTGATCTACACGGATTATCATTCGCCGAAAATCTCCTGTGCAAAGCCATTTTCTTTCCCGGTCGGGACACAGGATATTCTGGATAGTGTCTATGCGACAGACTGCATCGACGGAGATATCTCAAATAAGGTGGAGATCACGGGGGATTCGGTGTTTTTCCTGAATATCGCCGGAGAATATGAGATCTGGCTGCAGGTGACAAACAGCTGCGGTGATATGGTGACGGTTCCGGTCACGCTTGAGATGGTGGATTACAGACAGCAGACGGAAAGGACAAAGCGTGCAGAAGCAGCAAAACAGACGGAAAGGACCAATCTGACAGAAAAAGCGACAGAAGAAACAGGGCAGAAAGAGACGGAAGGAGCAGAAAATGGAACAAAGGCGGGGTGAGTACAGGATGGATGGAGTGGACAGGGCACTGTCGTATACGGTTCTGACGGATGTTCTGCGGCAGTGGCTGGTGATTTTCTGTTTTGCCGTTTCGGCAGCATTGCTTGCGGCAGCTGTGATGCAGTGGCACTATCAGCCATCTTACACTTCCCAGGCGACACTTTATGTGACAAAAAAGGGACTTCCGAATAATGTCTATGACAATGAAAGTTCGGCACAGGTTATGGCGGAACATTTTGAACAGATTTTAAACAGCAGTATTTTACAGAAAAAAGTCGCAGAAGAGATACATCTTGCGGATTTTGCAGGCAGTGCATCGGCAGAGGCGGTGGAGGGAACGAATCTGATCAATCTGGCGGTCACTGCGGCCTCACCGGAGCTTTGCTTTAAACTGATGCAGTCTATTTTGAAAAATTACAGCCTGGTATCGGACTATATGACAGGTAATGCAATCCTGGAGATCTTAAAGGCACCGAAGGTTCCGCTTACGCCGGATCAGCCGTTTGAGCGGCGAAATATCATGATCAAAGCATTTCTGGCTGCGGCAGCATGCTGGGTACTGATCTTCGGCGGGCTGTCCTGGCTGAAGGATACGATCCGCACGGAGGAAGACATTGAACAGAAGCTGGAGGCGAGACGTCTTGGTACGCTCTGGCATGAGCGGAACAGAAAAAAACGGACTGACATCCGCATAGACGATCCGCTGATCAGCTTCCGCTATATGGAATCCCTGCAAAAACTGACACAGCATGTCCAGAAAAAGATGGAGGAGCGAAAGGCACAGACACTGCTTGTGACCAGTGTGCTGGAAAAAGAGGGCAGATCGACCGTGGCGGAAAATCTGGCACTGGCACTTTCGATGCGAAAAGAGAAGGTTTTTCTGTTAAATGCAGATTTCCGGAAGCAGAATGCGTCCTGGCTTGCCGATGAAGAAGGACATTTGAAAATAGAAAATTTTCAGAAATTGTTGGAGAACCTGAAAAAAGAGAATGATTATGTGATCATCGATACGCCGCCGTTTTTGCAGAATGCGGATACGGAGGAGATGGCACAGATGGCGGATGCGTCACTTCTGGTTGTTGCAGAGCACCGGGTACAGGCGAAAGATCTGAATGCGGCACTGGATCTTTTAAATGCACAGGGAGAGAAAAATCTTGGCTGTGTCTACAACAATGCACATGTGGAATTTTTAAGACCGATGGCCTCTTATGGCTATCAGTATGCATATCATTACGGCAGATATGGAGGACATTATGAACGGTGAGATGAGATTGGAGGATGGAAGGATCGACCTTACCTCTCTGGCAGAGACGATGTGGAAACAGGGCAGACGCTTCTGGTGGCTTTTGCTGCTTCTTGCAGGGATCGGGGCAGCTGCCTGTTCTTTTCTTGTGAAAAAAACTTATCAGCCGGTCTATACTGCATTTGCTGCTTATGCGGTGAGCAGTGATTCTGTCTATGCGGGAAATAAAAACTATGAGCAGAAAGTAGCAGAACAGATCGGCGTTGTGTTTCCTTATATTTTAACGAGCGATGTACTGCGGGAAAAAGTATGTGAAAAGATGGGGACAAAGACCATGCCGGGAAGTATCGATGCATCGGTGGTCCAGGATACTAATCTGATCACGATCCGGGCAAGGGCTGCAAGTGCCGGCAGGGCGTATGAACTTCTGCAGGCAGTGCTGGCATGTTACCCGGAAATCCTGCATCCGGTGACCGGTGTATTGAAGATGGAGCTTCTGGATGAATCCGGTGTGCCGCATCAGCCGGACAACATTCCGGATGGTCGAAGGGCAGCTCTTGAAGGGGCAGCGGGTGGAAGCCTGCTTTTTATTCTGATCGTGCTTTTTGGTGCCATGGCGAAAAAGACCGTCAAAAACCGGGAAGATCTGCAGAGACTGACGCAGATCCATTATCTGGGAAGTCTTCCGAAAACCAGGGCAAAAAAGAGATCGGCTGCCTTTTTAGATGCCCGGTATGCCATCTGTGCAAGACTGGAAAAGGAGCTGAAAAAGAAAAACATGCATACGCTTCTTGTCACCAGTGCCGTTGCCGGGGAAGGAAAGACCACCGTTGCCTGCAATCTGGCACTGGGGCTGGAAAAGAAAGGCTATTCGGTACTTCTGCTCGATGCGGACTTAAGAAAACCGGCTGTTTGCCGGACGATTCAGCTGGATTCTGGTACGGAAGGGGCGTATGAAGTCCTGACCGGGCAGAGAACAGCAGAGGAGGTAAAAATCCGCTGTCGGGATACACAGCTCTGTGTCATTGCGGGAACGAAAAGCCTGTCATCCACGCAGCAGATCCTTGGCACAGGGAAAATCGCAGAGATCATAAAACAGCTGGAAAAGGAGGCAGATCTGGTGATCGTGGACACACCGCCGGCCGGGATTTTGTCGGATGCGGCAATGATTGCTTCCTGCGTGGACGGAGGTGTTTTTGTTGTAAGACAGGATTTTGCTGATGTAAGGATCCTGACGGAAGGAATAAGGGAACTTTCCGAAGCCGGGATGGAGTTTGCAGGGTGCATTTTAAATCAGACCGAACACAAATAGCAGTGGACAATGGGAACGGTTTCTTATATAATGAAAAGTATGGAATAAGATAACAGTTACTTAAGATAGATCTAAGGAGCGGATGAAATATCCGCTTTCTTCGATTCTGCAAGAAGAGAGGAAAGACATGACAATAAGAGAATGTTACGAAAAGACCGGGTCTGATTATGAAAACATTTTAAAAAGATTTGGCAGCGAAGCGATGATCCAGAGATTTGCACTGAAGTTTTTAAAGGACGGCAGTTTTTCGGATCTGAAAAATGCCCTGGAAGCAAAAGATGGAGAAAGAGCTTTCCGTGCAGCTCACACGCTGAAAGGCGTATGCATCAACCTGGGATTTGACCGGCTTTATAACGTAAGTGCAGAGCTGACAGAGAAACTGCGAGGCAGAGAGATCGAAGAGAGCGAAGAGCTCTTTGAACAGGTTGAAAAAGAATACCGTGCCCTGACTGCTGTATTAAAGCAGTACGAATCAGAACTTTAAAAAGATCGGAAGAAGATCGGATGCGAAAGAGAAAATTGCAGTGAGGAGATGAACTTATGGAATCGGCAAACGGTATAACAAGGCAGCAGGCAGAAGACGAAATGCAGCTTTTCAAGAAAGTCTTTACCGTTGTGCGGCTGCTGGATGGAGAACATCTGGAGCAGATGCATAAGAGATGCAAGCTGGACTGTAAAGACGAAAAAGAGAAAAGTGAGTGCTATGAAATATGGAATAAAGACCATCCGTGTGAAAACTGCACTTCCCTGCAGGCACTGTATCAGCGGACACAGAAGACCAAGCTTGAATTTATCGAGGATGAGCTTTATCAGGTCACTTCCAGATACATAAAAGTAGACGGAAGAGACTGCGTGATGGAGCTTGTCAAATACATGGACATGGATACGCTGGTGGATTCCCGTGGTTGTGAAAAGCTGGTCAATCAGCTGATCGAGTATGATCAGAGATTGTATAAAGATGCACTGACCGGTGTATATAACCGTCGCTATTTTGAAGAGCAGATCAAGAAAAAGAATGAAAATGCCGGGGTGGCTGTCATTGATATGGATGACTTCAAACTGTGCAACGATACGCTCGGTCACAGTGTGGGAGATGCCGCACTCAGAACGATGGTAAAGACAGTTAAACACTGTATCCGCAAGACGGATATCCTGATCCGTTACGGTGGAGATGAGTTTATTCTGATTCTGGAGAACATCAAAAAAGAAAATTTTTTCAATAAACTGGTCCAGATCCAGAGTGATATCCATGCTGCAAACGTACCGGGATTTCCAAAGCTTCAGCTTTCGGTCAGTATCGGCGGAGTGATATCCTCAAAAGAGACGGTCGAGCATGCAGTTATGCAGGCAGATAAACTGATGTATCAGGCAAAAGAGCATAAAAATATGGTTGTTACGGAAGATAATGCCTCCTATGTTGCACCGGGAGTGGCAAACAGAAAGGCACGGCAGCAGATTCTGATCGTGGATGACTCGGAGATGAACCGTGCCATTCTTTCAGAGATGCTGAAAAAGGATTTTGATATTCTGGAGGCAGAAAACGGAAAAGAATGTCTGGATATCCTGCAGCAGTACGGCATGGGGATTTCCCTGGTGCTGCTTGATATCGTAATGCCGGTTGTGGATGGATTTGAAGTGCTGGATGTGATGGTACATAACCACTGGATCGAGGACATTCCGGTCATTATGATCTCCAGTGAGGATTCAGAACCTTATATCCGGCGTGCTTATGAGCTTGGCGTATCAGATTATATCAACCGTCCGTTTGATGCAAAAATAGTATGTCAGAGGGTGTATAATACAATCAAACTGTATGCAAAACAGAGAAAACTGGTGACGCTGGTTACCGATCAGATCTACGAAAAAGAAAAGAACAACCAGATGATGATCAGTATCCTAAGCCAGATCGTAGAATTTCGAAACGGTGAGAGCGGACTTCATGTATTACATATCAATATTTTATCAGAACTGCTTCTGGAGCGTCTGGTACAGAAGACGGATAAATATCAGATATCGGCACAGAGGCGTTCTCTGATCACGACGGCTTCTGCACTGCATGACATCGGCAAGATCGGCATCGATGACAAGATCCTCAATAAACCGGGCAGACTGACACCGGAAGAGTTTGATGAGATGAAAAAGCACACGATCATCGGAGAGTCTATCCTGAAAAACGTCGGTATTTATCAGAATGAAGAGCTGGTTCAGCTGGCCATGCATATCTGCAGATGGCATCATGAGCGTTATGACGGCAGGGGCTATCCGGACGGACTGAAGGGCGAAGAGATCCCGATCGAAGTCCAGGTTGTATCGATCGCAGATGTCTATGATGCACTGGTAAGCGAACGTGTCTACAAAAAGGCATATTCGCATAAAAAAGCAGTGGAAATGATCCTGAACGGTGAGTGCGGACAGTTTAATCCTCTGCTGCTGGAGTGTCTGCAGGATATTCAGGACCGTATCGATGAAGAGTTTCAGAATGTAGAAAATCAGAGCGAAGAAGAGAATCAGGAGCGAAAGGTACACGATCAGATCATGGAGACGACGGTGCTGGGCTGAGAAAAAGAGGGCAGTACTGTTGCTCTGCCCTGGCATGACGCTGCTGTGCGGCTGTTCCAAAAAAGCTGCTCTGCCTTGACTTTTGATGCAAATTTTGATATGATTGCGTCAGTAGTCGCAATACATCAGGAGGAACTGTCCAAGGCAGATCTGGCAGGTGATGAACGATTTATACAACAAAACGAAAAGGTGGGATTTTTGATGAAACAGTTTACTTACACAATTCAGGATTCAATGGGTATCCATGCAAGACCGGCAGGTCTGCTTGTAAAAGCTGCAGCAGCATTCAAAGACACAACGATTGAGATCAGCAGCAACGGCAAAAAAGCTGACGTTAAGAGAATCATGGCAATCATGAGCATGGGCGTTAAGCAGGGTGCAGAAGTAACCGTTACCTGTGAAGGTGCGGATGAAGATGCAGCAGCGGAAGCTATGGAGAAATTCTTCAAAGAAAATCTGTAAGATTTACTGCCGTCAGGGAGACTGACAGAGTGATTTTAAAAAGTATAATAAAAGAGGCATGGCCGGAGACGGTTGTGCTTCTTTTTTAGTGACAGGAAAAAGTCGCAAGCAGCAGTTTTTTTGGGGGTTCCGGCACCAGAGTGCAAAAGGCGGGTGAAAGAAGCAATGGATCGCGTGGCACTTCAGGCAGAACGCCGCATTGCGATTTTTGACGGGCATGTCCGGGAGGTGATGGAATGATCTTTCAGTCGATAAAAATGGCATGGAATTCCATCGCATCGAATAAGATGCGTTCCTTTCTGACGATGCTTGGCATCATCATCGGTGTGGCGTCTCTGATCGTACTGGTGTCAATCGCAGACGGAGCGATTCGGAAATGACGAAGATGCCTTTACGATCGTCAACCAGTCAGCTGTTATGGAAACGATGGAGAGCGTGACGAATACTCTGGCGTGGAAAGCCGCCAGAAAACATCCGATCGACGCACTGCGTTATTCTGGTTGACCAAACGGGAAAAACTTTATATAATAAAATCACGAAGGGTTTCGTGGTGAAATAGTCAAAAAAAGGAGAAATTTTCAGCGAAATAGGGAAATTTCTCCTTTTTTGTAAGTGCGCCTAGCGGCGCACGTTTCTAACGGGTTAAAGTCCCGAATCCGCCCGGTAGTGGGAAGGATATAGCCGAAGGCAAGGGTGTCCATCGTGAGATGGAATCTGAAGGAAGCTGGATGTGAGGAACATACTAACTCATGGGCAAATCTCTGGTCTGACGAACAGAAATCTCATATAAGGTTATGCATGAGGATAAGGCTGCTTACCAAGTCGAAGTCCAATAACTACACGGAATCATGCATGATAAATGAGGCAGATGGATGGAGAGGAAG